>LZQN01000062.1_pt1 | contig 29829 bp, 30 predicted proteins | sample 768531 | NCBI WGS metagenome assembly LZQN01 (sample SAMN05207080, study PRJNA324506) | oil field metagenome | isolation source: sample BH-FW-7 from oil reservoir | place: India: Bombay High | collected 2015-12-02
CTCCTTAAATTTTCTCTAGTTTTATTAAATTTTTATTAACCTTTTTTGCTGGCTTAACCAATAAATTATACCTGCAGGGCTGCAAAATCAGCCACAACCTCAGCCTATTAGTAAGATATTACAAAAGGGTCAAGCGATTTTTTCGTAGATTTTCGTCTGTGCCTCTTGATTGCAGACTTGTGATTAGCCAAGTTTACACCCTCCTTAAATTTTCTCTAGTTTTATTAAATTTTTATTAACCTTTTTTGCTGGCTTAACCAATAAATTATACCTGCAGGGCTGCAAAATCAGCCACAACCCTCAGCCTATTAGTAAGATATTGCAAAAGGGTCAAGCGATTTTTTCGTAGATTTTCGTCTTCTACCATTACCATAACCTTATCAAAAAAACTATCAATAAAAGGTTTAATTTCTAACAATAAACCAAAGATATACTTATAATTTTCCTTACTTAAAGCCTCGTCTAAGTCAGTCCCTATGGTTTTGATTTTGGAAAATAGTTCTTTTTCCTCTTTTTCCTGTAAAAATTCTTCTTTTATTTCAGAGAAGAATTCATCTGTACCTGCCTGTTTTTGAATGATGTTGGCCACTCTTTTAAAGGTAAGCACTGCTGGTTCAAAATATTCTTCCTGGGAAAATTCTTTTAAGGCCTCAAGTCGTAAAAAAGCATTATAAATATCATCAAAACCAGCACCTAAGGTAGCTTCTACTATTCTGGTGGCATAGCCTTATCCTGCCAGAAATATTTTAACCTTTGCCCTAGAAATTCTTCCAAGGAAGCAAAAAGTTCTTTTTGGGAAACTTTGAACTTTATGCCTTGCTCCTGATATTGTCTATAGACTTCTTCCATTAACTCTGTAAGAGAAATCCTTAACTGAAAATGTAAAATCAACTGGATTATTCCCAGAGCTGCCCTTCTAAGTCCATAGGGGTCAGAGGCACCTGTAGGTATAATCTTTAATCCAAAACATCCTACCAAATTATCCATTTTGTCTATAAGGCTTAAAAGGGCTCCGCCTTTACTTGAAGGTAGTCCTTTTTGTCCTTTGGGTAGGTAATGTTCATAAATGGATGTTGCTACAAATTCCTTTTCTCCTTTTTTACGAGCATATATACCTCCCATAATGCCTTCTAATTCAGGAAACTCCCCTACCATTTCTGAAACCAAATCACATTTGCATAAAAGGGCTGCTCTTTTCAAATCTTCTTTATTTTCAGGGATAAGCTTTTCTCCTATCCAGCTAGCTAACCTTTCCAATCTTTTAACTTTATCTCCCATATACCCCAATGGTTCTAAGAAGGTAACTTTATTTAATTTTTCTAGCCAAATAGAAAAAGAACTCTTTAAATCTACCTGCCAAAAAAACTTGGCATCTTCTAATCTGGCTTTGAGAACCCTTTCCCAGCCCTTTTGTACTATGGATAGATTTTTAGGTTCCAGGTTTATTACTGTCAAAAAATAAGGTAATAATTTCCCTTTTTTATCTTTTACTCCAAAGCTTTTTTGATGGGTTTCCATACTGGTTAATAGTACTTCTTCAGGTAAGTCCAAAAACTTATCTTCAAATTTTCCCAAGACAGGTTTGGGATATTCAGTTAAAAAACTCACCTCTTCCAGTAAGCTATCTTTCCAGACAATAGAGCCACCTACCTGAGCAGCCAATTTGTTGGCTTGCTCTTGGATAATTTTAACTCGTTCCTGAGCATCAAAAATTACTTTTCCCTGTTGTTGTAAGATTTCTTTAAATTTTCTGGAGCTTTCCACTGTAAAAGGTCCACTGCCCATTACCCTGTGTCCAAAAGTAAGGTTACTACTTTGTAAATCTGCTAACTCAAAAGAAATTATTTCCTTTTCTAATAGGGCCAACAACCAGCGAATAGGACGGCCAAAGGTAAAACTGTCTGCCCAGCGCATTTTTTTAGGAAAAGAAAGGGAAGAGATAATTTGAGGACAGATCTGGCTTAAAATTTGAGAGGTCTTTTCTCCCCCTGTTTCTTTTTTTACAGCAATATATTTACCTCTGGGCGTATCCACTTCATACAAATCTTCAGGTCTAACTCCTTGAGACTTTGCAAAACCTTCTCCAGCTTTGGTTAGCCCTCCTTCTGTGGTTTTGGCAATTTTTAGAGGAGGACCAATAATTTCCACCACTTCCTTGTCTTGAACAAGGGCTAAATCCTCAATTTCTACAATTATACGTCTGGGAGAAGCATAAGACTGTACAGAAGAGAAATTTATCTTTTTTTCTTTTAAATTTTTATTAAACAAATCTATTATTTCCTGCTGTAATGAATTTAAAAAACGAGCAGGCATTTCTTCTATTCCAATTTCTAAAATAAAATGAGCCATTATAACCTCCTACTTATTTAACAAAGGATAACCCAAATCTTCTCTTTGTTTGGCATATAATCTAGCTATTTTAGAAGCAAGTTTTCTTACTCTAGCAATAAAGGTAGTTCTTTCTGTAATAGAAATAGCTCCTCTGGCTTCTAAAAGGTTAAACAAATGGGAACATTTTAAGCAATAATCATAAGCTGGCCAAAGTAAATTATTCTCACATAAATTCAAACACTCTTTTTCACAGGCATCAAAAAACTAAAAAGCATATCTACATTACTGTATTCAAAATTGTAGCGAGAATGTTCTATCTCTCCCTGTAAATGTACATCGCCATAAGTAACTTTATCATTCCATTTAAGCTCATATACCGACTCTTTTTCTTGTAAATACATGGATATTCTTTCCAGGCCATAGGTGATTTCTACACTAATTGGATCTAAATCTATTCCTCCTACCTGCTGAAAATAGGTAAACTGGGTTATTTCCATACCGTCTAACCATACCTCCCAGCCTAACCCCCAGGCTCCTAAAGTGGGAGATTCCCAGTCATCTTCTACAAAACGAATGTCATGTTCGCTGGGATCTATTCCTAAAGCTTTGAGGCTGTTTAAATATAAATCTATCACATCTTTGGGAGAGGGTTTTAAAATAACCTGAAATTGATAATAATGTTGTAGTCTGTTGGGATTTTCACCATAGCGACCATCAGTAGGTCTTCTAGAAGGCTCCACATAAGCTACTCTCCAGGGTTCTGGACCTATAACACGTAAAAAAGTAGCTGGATTAAATGTACCTGCTCCAACTTCCACATCATAGGGTTGTTGAATTAAACACCCTGTATCAGACCAGTATTTTTGTAAAGTCAAAATAACTTTCTGAAAATTCATACTAACTCTCCTACTAAGTTAAATTGCTAGTTGTAAATGATATTGGGAAAAATTATTTACTATTTCATAACAGGTATGTTTTAAATTTACATCTAAATTCCACTTTATCCAGTCTTTAGGAGTAGAAAAAGCTATAGTTTTAAGTGTTTTTAAGGTTGCAATGGGCACTCTAATAAAATTATCTTTTTTACAATACATACAAAAAAATCCACCATCTTTAAAAGAAAAAAAAGTCTCTTTTTCCCACATAATATTTCTTTTGCATTTAAGACAACTATCAAAGAGAGGCAAATAGCCAAGATTAAATATTAAACAAGTTTTGAAAAGTAAAGGAAAAAAACTTATATCTTCTGTTTCTTCAATAGAATATAAAAAATCTTTTAAAAACAGATATACTTGCTTAAACTCTTCTTGAGAAATTCTTATTTTTTCTAAAAAATTTAAACTATTAACAACAACCCCTATTTTTTTTTATCTTGTTTAATTAAAGAAAAATTTTCTATTAAGCTAGCTTCTTGTAATATATAATACCCTTTTTTTTTGTTTTCTATTTTACCACAAAGTATATTTAAAATATCCAAGCAACCACAAAATCTACGTTTGCTTTTCAATCCTCCAAAAGCAAAGTATGTCTGCAAACCTTTATTAGGTGAAATACTTTTAACCATAAATCATATTCTCTAAACTTTCCCTTTTTAAAATAATAAAATTTTCTATATAATCCATAAAGTGGTGCTATTCAGCAGTAAATTTTAAAGTTTTAACTTGCCCTGCTTCTGCCTCTAAGGGATACTCTTTCCCATCCAAGATTAATTTTACTCCACCAGCATTACCTAATTTTACTTCTAAAAAGGAATTATAATTTAAAACTATCTTTTCACCTGGATATAAAAATACTTCTCTGTTTTCATCATCCACTTTTGCCAATACCCAGCATTTGTCTGTAGAAATTATCTCTAAAGAATGTTTGGGAGAAATAAGAGAACTATTATTATCTTCTAATTTAGGAAGTACAATAGAAGAATTAACTGAAGTATTATTTTTATTTTGAGCTATAATATTTTTTTCTTCTTTTTCATTATTATCTTTATTATCTTCCCTTTTTAATTCTTGTATGGAATTATTTTTGCTAACAATATTACTTCCTTTAACTACATTAGTGTTTTGACTCAAAGTTTCTTGTTGTGATAAAGATGATTGTTCTATTTCTTTATCTGAACTATTCTTTATCAAACTTTTTATTCCCAATACTAAAATGAATAATAAAATTAAAACAATAATTGCTATTAGCCAAAAATTTTTACGTTCCTGTTTTACTGTAGTGGGCAGACTATCAATATCTTCTATTTTATTATTTAGTTCATAAATAGAGGCATACTCCTCACCTATTTTTTTCCAATCTAGGCCTAAAAATCTGGCATAGGACTGGATAAAGCTTTTTGTATATACAGGGTGAGGTAAAATATTTTCATTTCCTTCTTCTATAGCCTTTAAAATATAAATACTTACTTTAATATTATCATGGATATCCTTTAAGTCCAAATTTTTACTTTGTCTTGCTTCTTGTAGTATTTGACCTATTTCTTTTAAAGTCATATCCCCAAGCCTTCCTGTTAAAGGTTTACTTCTATTACAGCCTTTTTCCTAAGGTCATTTATAAAAGAAGAATATATTTCTTCAAATTTCTTTTCATATATTTTTTCTCTAATCTCTGCTTTTACTTTTTCTAAACTTTTAGTACTTCCGCTTTTTTTACTTACTAACTGTAAAATAATCCACTTTTTATTAAAATAAAAAGGTCTACTTATTTCTCCCTCTTTTAAATTAACTACAAATTCTTTCCAGTCCTCGTTTAAGTTGCTCCAAGCTACTTCTCCCAGATCTCCTCCTTCAGTTATGTTTGGACCAACAGAATATTTTTGCACAGCTTCAAGAAAAGAGATTTGATTATTTAAAATCTTTTCATATACTTCTTTAGCCTCTTTTTCTGTAGCAGATACTAAAGCTCTTAAATGTACTGTTTCTTCTTCTTTATACTTATTTTTATGCTTATTATAGTAGTCTTCTATTTCTTTGTCAGTAACAACTACTTTTCTTTTAACCATAGCTCCCAAAACTCTATGTTTTAGCATATTAAATTCTACTTTTTTATAAAATTGCTCATAGGTAATACCTTCTTTTTTAAGTTCCTTTTTAAATTCTTCCATGGATAATCCACTTTTTTTTCTCAACTCGTTAATATAATTTTCTACTTCTAGTTTAGAAATTTCTATTTCATACTTAGATGCAAATTTTTTTATTAAAATGTCGTTAATCATATCATTCAAAATTTTCTTCTTTAACTCATAAATAGCTATTTTATCTTTATCTGTTAGCTGCTTGCCTTTAAAATTTTCTAAAAAAGGCTTAATCCTATTATTTAAATCAAATAAAGTTATTATTTCTCCATCCACAGTTGCTACTATCCTATCAACTGTCTCCATAGCAAAAGAATAAGAAGAGAAAATTGTAAAGATTAACAGGCACAGAACAAACTGTTTTTTCATTATTTATTTCTCCTTTATTAATTACAGAACTTATTTTAATATCAGATTCTTTCAACTTATCTATAAACCAATCTTGTAAAAAGTTATTTATTTTTTGTTGAATTATATTTCTTTCTATAATTGGGTAAGCCTCAATTGGCTTTAAATATCTTGGACTTTCTTTTTTCTCAATGAATAGTTAAATAAAATCCCTTTTTATCGTTTTTTATATTACTAAAACTATCTTCTGAAGTAGGCTTAATCAGATCAAGCCAAAATTGAGGTATTTGGTTCAAAGGTAAATTATATTCTTTAACTATCACGCCTGGATAAACTTTTTTTTACTTCTTCTATAGATTATTTTTTTATTTTTAATATTTATTAACTTATCTTTATCTAAAGAATAAAGGAAACAAATTTACCATTCTCCGATATAAAATCTTCAATATTTTTTATAATATGCTTCTAGCTCTTTTATATCTATTTTTATTTTAGGTTTTACAATAATATTTATAAATTTATCAATAGTTAATTTCATTCTTAAAAAATCTCTCCAGCTATCTATATCAATGTATTCTTCTACTAATATTTTTTCAAATTCTCCTGGTGGATAATCAGATCTTATTTTTTCTTCTTCTTTTTTTACTTCTTCTTTTGTAACTAACATGTTTTTATTTTTTAATTCTTCTTTTACTAGCTCATAAAAAAATAAATTTAATAGCTCTTTTTTATACTCGTCTTTGATTTTATTTAAAGTTGAAAAGTTATCTGCATATTCTAAATGGGTAAAATCATACTTTTTTTCTAAATCCTCCAAATAAATCTTATTGCCATTTATAATAGCAACTACGCCTGGTTCAAAAGAAGAAGAACAGGAAACAATGAATATTAACAAAGTAAATACTATTTTTAGCATAATAGATATTTTTCTAACTCCTTTATTTTTTTAGAGAAAAACTCTAAGGATGTAATATCTTTATTTTTTAAAATTTTTACTTCTCCTGTAGGTAAAAATTGAAATTGACTATTTTTGTTTAACCATTCAATTATTTTACTTACATCAAAAGATAGGCTGTTTTCATCCCACTTGATCAAGCATTCTGTATTTTGATATTTATCTTTTTTATCTTTAATTTTCTTGCAGTATTCTTTAGGTTTATAAGAGTGATAAAGTTAGAAAATTCTTCAGGAAAATCTCCAAATTTATCTTTGATTTCTGTTAACACATCATCTTTTACCATGTTATTGCTAACTAGTCGTTGATAATAATGTAACCTTTCTTTTTCATCTTCTATATAATTGTTAGGTATGTAAGCAGGTACATTTACTTCTATCTCTGGATCTACTTTCTCGGTTATCTTTTCTCCTTTTAGACGCTTTACTTCATCATTTAACATTTCTAAAAATAAATCCAATCCCACTTTGCCTATATTACCACTCTGGCTTCTCCTAAAATATTACCTGCTCCTCTAAGGCGTAAATCCTCCATGGCCAAGTGGAATCCTGCTCCCAAATAATCTAAGGCCAGAATAACCTGCAATCTTTTTTTACTTTTAGCAGGCAGTACTTGTAAATTGGGAACTAAAAAATAGGCAAAAGCCTGTTTTTCTGACCGCCCTACTCTCCCTCTCAACTGGTAAAGCTGTCCTAATCCAAAAAGGTGAGCGTTGTCTACCACTAAGGTATTGGCATTGGGAAAGTCCAAACCAGACTCAATAATGGAAGTACAAACCAGGATATCCACGTCCTTTTGCCAAAATCTGTGCATTACTTCTTCCAGTTTTTTCTCTGACATTTGTCCATGGGCTATCTCTACCCTTGCTTGAGGAACCAACTTTTTTATTTCTTCAGCTACTCTACTAAGACCACGTACCCGGTTATAAACCCAGAAAATCTGGCCTTGTCTGGTAAGTTCAAATTCAAGAATATTTTTTAAGACTTTCTTATTGCGCTCTAAAAGTTGAGTTTTAACTGGTTTTCTTTCTGGTGGAGGAGTTTCAATTACGCTTAGCTCTCTAATTCCAGATAAAGAAAGTTGTAAGGTTCTAGGTATGGGAGTGGCAGTTAGAGTTAATACATCTATTTCTTTTTTTATCTGTTTTAATTTATCCTTATGCCGAACTCCAAAACGCTGCTCTTCATCTAAAATCAATAAAGACAATCTGGGGATTATCACATCCTTGGAAAGTAAACGATGCGTTCCAATAAGAATATCCACTTTGCCAACTTTTGTTTGTTCCAATATTTTTTTCTGTTTACTTGGCTTGACAAAGCGACTTAGCATCTCCACGGAAACCCCAAAGGTTCCATTCTTTTTTTAAAATTTTGATAATGTTGCTCAGCTAAAACAGTAGTAGGACAAAGTAAACAAACTTGATATCCATTTTGAACGGCTCTAAAAGCTGCTCGCATGGCTACTTCTGTTTTCCCAAATCCCACATCTCCACAAACTAATCTATCCATAGGAGTATCTTTATCCATATCCTTTAAAACTTCTTCTATGGCTCTGGCTTGATCCGGGGTTTCTTCAAATCCAAAGCTAGCTTCAAATTCATAATAATCCGCATCTAAAGGAGCATATCTAAATTTTTTTATAACTTTTCTATAAGCATACATTTCAACCAGATCTTTTGCTATCTTGGCAACTTCCTTCTGCACTCTGTTTTTACTTTTTTGCCAGTTACTGCTACCCAGCTTATCTAAAGCAGGACTAGAGCCTTCTGGACCTTTATATTTTTGAATTAAATTTATCTTTTCAACAGGCAGATAAAGTTTATCTTCATTGGCATAAATAAGAAGTAAAAATTCTTTTATACGGTTATCTATTTTTAAAGTTTGTAATCCTTTAAAAAAGACCTAACCCATAGTCTCTATGTACAATTAAATCATTTTCTTCTAACTTATCGTAATTTTTAAGGCCTTTAAATTTTTAATTTTTACACTTTTGCTTGGCAGTAATATGTTTTCGCTTAAAATTAATAAATTATCCCAGGATAAAGCATACCCTGATTTTATATTAGATTTAACTACAAATATTCCTTTTTCATCCAAATTGTATTTATCTTTTATTTTTATTTGTTCTGAGCTAAAAATTTTTAAAAACTTTTTTATTGCAGATTCACTTTTAAAGGAAAATATAATTTGTCTATATTCATTAGACCACTGAAGAATTTTTTCCTTTAAGGCTTTTATAGGTCTGATTTTTTCTTCTGGTTTCCAAAAGATATCTTCATAAGTGGAAAATTTTTCTTCTCTTAATTTAAAGTCATATTTCTTTTCTGTATGAAGATAAGGAAAAAATAATTTATTTTCATTTGTTAAAACATTCTTTAATTCTGCAGATTGAAAAAAAATATAAATATATGGCAATTTTTTATTCTGACAAAAACTATTAACCTCTTCCTGTTTTTCTTTTAAATTAAAAGAAAAAGGATTCTGATTGGGGGATAAATAAAATTTTGTTCTGAGAATAAGACAGAAGAGATTGAGAATTTTCAAAACATAACCCCCAAAAACCTTTTCCTTCTTCCAGGGAAGTTAATTCACCTGTTTTCTTTAAATGCACTAATTTAGAATTTGCTTGAGAAGAAAATCGGGCAAAGGGAATAATTTCAGCTGATGAAGAAAATTTTATGGAAGTTTGCATTAAGGGTTCAAAAAAGCGAATTTGTTCCACATTATCGCCAAATAATTCTATACGCAGCGGATAAACATAATTCTGACTATAAATATCCAGAATATCTCCCTTTAAGGCAAATTCTCCCTTAGCAGTTACTTGCTTTACTCTAGTATATCCTTTATCAATCAGCCATTGAAGAAAAAAATCTAAATCCAGTTCATCCCCCACTTGAATGTCAAAAATATAATTATTTAAAGACTCCAGAGGAGGAAATCTTAGTAAAAAGTGGATAAAGGGATAAAACAAGCTTGGGATAATTATTTAGTAAAAAATATAGACCTTTTATACATTCAGAAAAAAAATTTGTATCCTCTTTTTGAGTTAAAAAGCTAGGAAAACAAAAAATTTTTTCTTTGTCTAAAAATAATTGGCTTAATTCAAAATACTCACTATAATTATCTGTATCATCTATAATGAAAAAAACATCTTTCTTTTTTTTAAGGATAAATTCACTTGCTATTCTTATCTGGGATGCTTTACCTGTTGAAGCTATGATAGTGTCTTTTTTAGATAAAATTTCTTTTATATTCATAGAAAAAAATTATAAAAATATTAAAGCCGCCCTTTAAAGAGCGGCTTTAATAAATATACTTTTATGGTTTTCTTATACCTGAGATAATTCTTCTTTTTCTTGCTTACTTAACAACTTATCTAAATCTAAAAGTATCAATAATCTATCGTTAAGTTTTCCCACACCTTTTATATATTCTGATTCTACTCCAGCTACAACAGGAGGAGGAGCTTCTACTGTATCTTTAGATATTCTCAAGACTTCAGATACTGAATCTACAATAAAACCTACTGTCATATCATTTATTTCAATTACAATTATTCTAGTGTGCTTATCCTTATCTTTTATAGGTAAATTAAACCTTTTGCGTAAATCAAGAACAGGAATAACTCTACCCCTTAAATTAATTACTCCTTCTACAAAATTAGGAGCATTGGGTACTTTGGTGATGGTTAACATCCTGATAATTTCCTGAACTTTCAAGATATCAATTCCAAATTCTTCTTCTCCTAAATGAAAAGTAACTAGCTGCAATATTTCTTTTTCTTGCTGCTGTTCTTTTGAACTCATTTTCATTCTCTCCTTGGCCTTTTAGACCTGTTAACTTTTTTCCTAATTTTTTAACCGAAAATAAAGAGTTGTCAAACCTTTCCTCCATCTGTATAAAGGAAGAAATTTGAAGGAGGAGATGCTAAATGGGTAGTTTTTTACCTGAAGAGCAAGAATTTACCCTGGAAGAACAAATCAAAGCCTTAGGAGATGAAGAACTTTTAGACTTTTGGGAAGAAACTCATTTTTTTAACAAAACTTTAGAAGGTGAAGAAGAGCGCTTACTTACAAAAGTAAACTATGAAGTTCTTATTCTAAAAGAATTGAAGATTAGAAGCTGCAAGCGTATTTTAGACAAATAGCTGCTAGCTGGCAAAAGCATAGAGAAATAAAAAAGCCCGCTAAAAAGCGGGCTTTTGATTTTTAGTAGGTTCTTATTTAGCCTAGTATTTCTTAGGACGAGCGTGGTTTACCTTTAAATTACGGCCACCCAGTTCTGTGCCGTCAAGCTTTAAAGCATCTTCTGCACCACTTTCCATTTCCACAAAACCAAAACCTCTGGATCTTCCGGTTTCTCTATCTGTAATAATCTTGACAGAAGAAACCTCTCCGTACTGAGAAAAAAGATCCATAAGTTCTTGCTCTGTGGTCCTCCAAGGTAAATTCCCAACATACAAATTAGCAGACATAAAACAAAACTCCAAAAAAACTAAAAAGTTAACCCGCCTTTCGCCGCAAACTCACCCACTGAGTTTAAAAAACCTCAACGAAAGGTAATTTTCTCCTTACACTTTTTAAAAATCCTGGCAAGCTTTTTTTTAGATTATTTTTAAGGTTAGATATTACAAAAATGTCTAATTTCATAGAAATGAAAAAATAAAAACCCGCTAGAAAGCGGGTTTTTTTATCGTCCAGTTTTAATTATTTTCTAATATTTTTTAGGACGGGCGTGATTTACTTTTAAACCTCGACCTTCCAGTTCTGTACCGTCAAGCTTTAAAGCATCTTCTGCACCACTTTCCATTTCCACAAAACCAAAACCTCTAGATCTTCCAGTTTCTCTATCTGTAATAATTTTTACAGAAGATACTTCTCCGTACTGAGAAAAAAGATTCATAAGTTCTTGCTCTGTGGTTCCCCAAGGTAAATTTCCTACATACAAATTCGTAAACATAAAAACTCCAAAAAATAAAATGTTAATACCTTCCGTTGGGAACTCACCTACTGAATTCTAAAAAACATCAACGAAAGCAGATTTATTTACTTACATTTTTTATTTATCCTGGCAAGTTATTTTTTCATTTTTTTTAAAAAATTATTCTTTAATTCGTTTTATTTTTGCACCTACCTGATTTAATTTAACTTCCATATTTTCATATCCCCGATCTAAATGGTAAACTCGCCTTACTTCTGTTTTTCCCTTTGCTGCTAAACCTGCCAGTACCAAAGAAGCGCTAGCCCTAAGGTCTGAAGCCATTACTGGAGCTCCTTTTAGGGCTTTTACCCCTCTAATAAAAGCTGTATCCTTGCTTAATCTGATATCTGCTCCCAGGCGTACCAACTCCAAAACATGCATAAATCTATTTTCAAAAATAGTTTCTTTAATAGTACCAGCACCCTGGGCCAAACACATCAAGGCCATGATTTGAGCCTGCATGTCTGTAGGAAAGCCAGGATAAGGGGCAGTAATGACATCCACGCTTTTAATTTCTTGAAAAGGTTTCACCTTTACTTTGTCCTGGTCTAAAATTTCAAATCCTACTCCCATATCTGTTAATTTACTCATTACTGCATCTAAGCTGTGAATAGGACATTGATTTAAGATTAATTCTCCTTGAGTAATGGCTGCAGCTACCATATAGGTGCCAGCTTCTATGCGATCAGACATTATTTTATATTCTTTGGCCTTTAAATTTTTAACGCCTCTAACCTTAATAATACTTGTTCCATGCCCTTTAATATCAGCTCCGCAATGAATCAAAAAATTAGCCAGATCTACTACCTCTGGCTCTCTGGCTGCATTTTCTAAAATAGTTTCACCTTCTGCTAAAACAGCAGCCATGAGTAAATTTTCAGTTCCTCCTACTGTGGGAAAATCAAAGTAAATATGGGCGCCTTGCAATTTTTTACATCTTCCCAGGATATAACCTTCTTCCAGGGTAAAAGAAGCTCCCATTTTTTCTAAGCCTTTTAAGTGTAAATCCACTGGTCTGGCTCCAATGGCACATCCTCCAGGCAAAGCCACCTTTGCCTCGCCTAAGACAGCTAAAAGAGGACCCAAACACAAAATAGAGGCTCGCATGGTGCGCACCAGATCATAAGGAGCTTCAGGCTTTAAGGCGTGAGGAGTTATTCTTATACTTTTTTCCTTTTTTCTACTTCACATCCCAGATGTTCAAGGAGATTTAGAGTGGTCCTAATATCTCTTAATTGAGGTACATTAAAAAAAGTACACCCCTTTTCCACCATTAATGAAGCCATTAAAATGGGTAAAGCCGCATTTTTAGCACCACTTATGGTGATTTCACCTTTTAAAGGATATCCGCCTTCTATTACCAGTTTGTCCATAATTTCTACCTCAAAAATGAATATTTCTCTTGACTTTGAGGAGCTATATAGGGCATTTAGAGTTTATGCAATCAAGAAATTTTCCCTTTCTTTTTTCCTTTTACTACTTTTTTTATTTTTGTGTAAAGTTAGGGTCTGGTGGCTAATACCACCTTAAGGGAGGAGTTTAAGCCACAGGCCCTAAAAGCCTGTGGCTTTTTTTTTAAATTTTAAAAAGAGGGAGGCTAAAATGTTGTATGATGTGGAAAGGGAAACCATGCCCAGGGATGAGCTGGAGGAACTCCAGCTTAGAAAACTTAAATATCTGGTAGAAAAAGTATATTATAATGTCCCCTTTTATTCCCAGAAGTTTAAAGAACTGGGAGTAAAGCCTGAACACATAAAATCCTTAAAAGACCTCAAGTACTTACCTTTCACTGAAAAACAGGACCTGCGCAATAACTATCCTTTTGGACTTTTTGCTGTACCTAAAGAAAATGTGGTTAGAGTTCACGCTTCTTCCGGGACTACAGGTAAGGTTACTGTGGTGGGTTACACTAAAAGAGATATTCAGATCTGGTCTGAACTTATGGCCAGATCCTTTGTAGCTGCAGGAGTTACCAGAAGAGATGTAGTCCATAATGCCTATGGTTATGGTCTTTTTACTGGTGGCTTGGGAGTTCATTATGGAGCGGAAATGTTGGGAGCAACCATTGTTCCTGTATCTGGTGGAGCAACTAAAAGACAGGTTATGCTCATGAAAGACTTTGGCTCCACTGTTCTTTGTTGTACTCCATCTTATAGCCTTTATCTTTATGAAACCGCCATTGCCCAGGGTATTGAGGTAAAAGAATTAAAATTACGGTTGGGGATTTTTGGAGCAGAGCCCTGGACAGAAGAAATGCGTTTAGACATCCAGAAAAAATTCAATATCAAAGCCCTGGATATCTACGGCTTATCTGAAATTTTAGGTCCAGGAGTGGCCATAGAGTGTGAAACTGCTCAACAGGGGCTTCATATCTGGGAAGACCACTTTTTGGTAGAAATTATTGACCCCAGTACTGGAGAGCAACTGCCTTTAGGAGAAACAGGAGAATTGGTCATAACCACTTTGACCAAAGACGCCCAACCTTTGATTCGCTATAGGACTAGGGACATCACCTCTATCATTCCCATTCCTTGTAAGTGTGGGCGAACCCATTACCGTATCGAAAGGCTAAAAGGTAGAAGTGATGATATGCTCATTATCCGTGGAGTAAATGTGTTCCCCTCTCAAATTGAAGCAATTTTATTGGAAACAGAAGGTCTTGCTCCTCACTATCAAATTATAGTTAAGCGAGAAAACGCCCTGGATATCTTAGAAGTTCAGGTGGAAATAGATGAGAAGCTCTTTTCTGATGAAATTAAACACTTGCAAAGACTGGAAAATAAATTAATGCGAAACATTAAAGAATTTTTAGGAGTAAGTGCCAAAGTAAAACTGGTAGAACCCAGAAGTATAGCCAGGTCTGAAGGTAAGGCCAAAAGGGTTATTGACCTACGCAAACAAAACTAGGAGGAGAATTATGAAAGTGGAACAAATTTCTGTATTTTTAGAAAATAGAGCTGGACGCTTAAAAGAAGTTACCAGAATTTTGGCTGAGGCAAATATCAATATTAGAGCTCTATCTTTAGCTGATACTTCTGACTTTGGAATTTTAAGGCTTATTGTTACCGACCAGGATAAAGCCAAAAAAGCTCTAAAGGAAAATGGGTTTACTGTAGGGAAAACCAATGTAGTAGCAGTAGAAGTAGATGATAAGCCAGGAGGTTTAAATCGCATTTTAACTATTTTGGGAGATGCAGGGGTGAATGTAGAATATATGTATGCTTTTGTACAGCAAAGTGGTAAAAATGCAGTGCTTATTTTTAGATTTGATAGAACAGATGAAGCCATAGAGATTTTACAGAAAAATAATATCAAGATTTTAAGTGGAGAAGAGTTGTATAAATTATAATTTTTTAAGAGGGGAGGTGTTTACAATGAGAAAATATCTTATTTTTATTTTAATGTTATCTTTTTTTGTGATTTCCTGTTCAGAAAAATCAAAGCAAGAAAATAACAATTATAAAATAGGAGCTATTTTAAGGCTATCTAAAGGTGCTTCTGATGGTATACCTGCCAAGTATGGTATAGAAATAGCTGTAAAAAAGATAAATGAAAATGGTGGAATAAATGGTAAAAAATTAGAAGTTATTTACTATGACAGTAAAGATGATTCTACCACTGCAGTAAATGCAGCCCAGAAACTAATCTCTGTAGACAAAGTCCAGGCTATAATTGGACCTATGATGAGTGGTAATATACTGGCAGTAGCACCTATTTGTGAAAGGAATAAAGTAGTACTTTTAACTCCTACAGGAACTTCTCCTAAAATAAGCTCTGCTGGAGAGTATGTTTTAGGGTTTGTAGTAGAATAGATTTACAAGCCAAGGCCCTGGTAAATAAGGCTTTGGAATTGGTAAACAAGCCCAACCCAAGTATAGCTATCATTTACAGCAATGAACCTTATGGTAAAGGTTCTAAGAATCTTTTTCTCAAATATTTAGAAGAAAAAGGGATTAAACCTGTAGCCATAGAAGCTTTTCAAAGAGGAGATAAGGATTTTCAGGCTCAACTTACCAAGTTAGTACCTTTAAATCCCGATATTTTATTCATTCCTGGATACCTTCAAGAAACAGCACCTCTTATTGCTCAAGCCAGACAAATGGGACTTACTGGTCTTAGCGTAGGTGGCTTTGGAGATATAGCGCCTCAGTATATAGAACTGGCTAAGGATGCTGCTGAAGGACATTTGGTAGCAGGAGAATATAATCAAGACTACTCTACTGAAGATAATAAAAAGTTTGTGCAGGTCTATACTCAAATGCTTAAAAACAATCCAGATGCCCCCAATAATATCATGTTTGCAGCTCTAACCTATGATGCCACTAATATGCTTTTAGAAGCTTTTAAGCAAGGAGCTACAACAGGTACTCAAATAAAAAATTTTCTGACTAATTTGAAAAACTTTCCTGGAGTTACAGGAAATTTAAGTTTTGATACCAACGGAGACGTACAAAAAGGTGGAATATATCTTTTTCAGGTCAAAAACGGTAAATACGTAAAAATTAAATTAACACCATGTTTTGGCAACAGGTAGTTAATGGTTTGGTTAGTGGCTCAGCCTATGCTCTAGTAGCTCTGGGTTATGCTCTGATTTATGGAGTCCTGGGCTTAATCAATTTAGCTCAAGGTGAACTTTTCATGGCCGGAGCTTTTGGGTTATGGATTGGCGCTACTTTATTGCATTTATCCTGGCCAGGAGCAGTCCTACTGGGAATGCTCCTGGCTGGATTAATTTCTTTATCTATGGAAAAGTTTGTTTTCAGGCCCCTATCTGAAAAAAATCCTCTTATTCCCATGCTTGCAGCTATTGGTTTATCCATATTTTTACAAACCTCGGCCCTACTTTTTTTTGGACCAGAAACTAAACCTTTTCCCTTTTCACTACCTCAAAAAATTTTTCAATTGGGGTTTATAAAACTTTCTGCCCTGCAGGCATAGTTATCTGTTCTGCTTTACTAATGGTCTTTTTTTTATGGTGGTATCTCAACTTTTCCAAATGGGGAAAAGGATTACAGGCTGTATCCATGGACAAAGAAGCTGCTCTTATTATTGGCATAACACCTAATTTTTGTGTTTCTCAAGCCTTTCTTTTAAGTGGATTGTTAAGTGGCCTGGGAGGTATCTTAATGGCTGCTTATTATAATGCTACCTATCCTTATATGGGGATATTGCCTGGTCTTAAAGGTTTTTGCGCTGCTGTTTTAGGAGGTACTGGCTCGGTGTTTGGAGCCGTGGTTGGTGGCTTGGTTTTAGGAATAGCTGAAAACTTGGGGGCAGCTTATATTTCTTCGGGCTTTAAAGATGGTTTTGCCTTTACTATCCTTATTCTTATACTTTTAATTCGCCCTAAAGGAATTTTAGGGAAATAATTTTTTCTTTTAACCCAGAATGGAAGCTATCCTTTCTTGACCAAAGACAAACAATTAACTAAAAAGTTTATTCTTGGTTATTCCAATAAAATTTTAAGGAGGAAGGGAGTATGTGGAAAAAGGGTCTATTATTTTTAATTGGTCTGATTTTTGTCAGTCAAAGTGTCTTTGCCAGGACCATAACCTTTGCTGTAGATGCCACCTGGCCCCCCATGGAGTTTGTGGATGAAAATAAGGAAATTGTTGGTTATTCTATTGACTATATGAAGGCTGCTGCCAAAGAAGCAGGTTTTACCCCTGTATTTAAAAATACAGCCTGGGATGGTATCTTTGCTGGTCTTGCTGGTGGTAGCTATGATGCTATCTGCTCTTCTGTAAGTATTACTGAAGAAAGAAAAAAGGCAATGGATTTTAGTATTCCTTATTTCAAAGTTAATCAGGCCCTGGTGGTTCCTATTGATAGTACTGCTAAATCTTTAGAAGATTTAAAAGGTAAGAAGGTTGGGGCTCAAATTGGAACTACTGGTTATTTTTCTATTAAAAAAGTAGAAGGAGTAATTCCAAAATCTTATGATGAAATAGGTCTTGCTATGCAAGATTTGGTAAATGGACGTATTGATGGCGTGGTATGTGACGACCCTGTTGCAGCTAACTATGCTACCAGAGAAAAAGATTTTGCTTCTAAGTTGAAAATAGCTACTATTATCGAAGCCGGAGATGAGTATTATGGTATAGCTATAAAGAAAGGAAATAAAGAAGTATTAGATTTAATTAACAAAGGTATAAAAGCAGTGAAGGAAAAAGGTATTGAAGAACAGTTAAAGAAAAAATGGTTTGGTAAATAAGACAATAATACCAGGGGTAGCGATCGCTACCCTGGTAAATTTTCTTAAGGACATAACAACATGGACAAAGAAAGGAGCTTAAAATAGATGTAACTGATGGAGCTGCTATACCCACTAAAAAGGATAAAGGACTTTTTACTGCCTGGTGGTGTACGCTAATAGGCGCTCTTGTTTTACTTTTTTATCTTATTACATTTTATCCTGATCCTTACTTAAGAGTGTTAAAATTTGTAAGTGATGGAATAGTAGTAACCTTTCAGGTTACTTTTGCTTCCATTTTCTTTTCTTTAATTGTAGGATTGATTACCGGACTAGGTAGAATTTCCAAAAATAGAGTAATAAATCTTATTGCTTCTGTTTATGTAGAAGTAATAAGAGGTATTCCTCTTTTAGTGCAATTGTTTTATATTTACTATGCCCTGGGTAGTTTTTTTACAGTTCCTCCTTTTGTAGCAGCCATTACAGCTATGACTGTTTGCTATGGTGCTTACATGGGAGAAGTTTTTAGAGCTGGGATAGAATCCATTGATCATGGTCAAACAGAAGCTGCCAGATCTTTAGGTTTTAATGGCAGGCAAACCATGTTTTATGTAATTATTCCTCAAGCTATGCGTACTATTTTGCCACCAGTTGGTAATGAATTTATTGCCTTATTAAAAGATACTTCTCTGGTCTCCATTTTGGCTGTAGGAGACTTGCTTAGAAGAGGAAGGGAGTTTGCTACTGAAACTTTTGCTTATTTTGAAACCTATACTATGGTAGCATTAATTTATCTGTTAATAACCTTAATACTTTCTAAAATAGTAAGCATATCAGAAGAAAAGATGAGGCCCTATGAAAAATAATAATTATATCATACAGATAGAAAATATTTATAAGTTTTTTCACAACATTACTGCTTTAAAAAATGTCTCTTTAAATATTAAGCCACAAGAGAAAGTAGTTATTATTGGCCCTAGTGGTTCTGGTAAGTCCACTTTACTTCGAACCATTAATAGACTGGAAAAAATAGATAAAGGCAGGATTATTGTAGATGGCCAGGATATTACAGACAAAAAATGTGACATCAATAAAATAAGAATGGAAGTGGGGATGGTTTTTCAAAATTTTAATCTATTTCCCCACAAGACAGTACTACAAAACATAACCATGGCCCCTATCAAGCTGAAAAAAATTCCACCTAAAGAAGCTGAGGAAATTGCTTACAGTCTTTTAAAAAAGGTAGGAATTGAAGATAAGGCCAATGTCTACCCTGCGCAGTTATCTGGTGGACAACAGCAAAGAGTAGCTATTGCCAGAGCTTTGGCCATGAAACCCAAGGTGATGCTTTTTGACGAGCCCACTTCAGCTTTAGATCCAGAAATGATTGGAGAAGTTTTAGATGTAATGATTAACCTGGCCAAAGAAGGTATGACCATGGTAGTGGTAACCCATGAAATGGGCTTTGCCAGAGAAGTGGCTGATCGGGTAGTCTTTATGGATGGTGGAGAAATTTTAGAACAAGGCACGCCTGAGCATTTCTTTACCAGTCCAGAACATCCCAGAACCAAAAAGTTCTTAAGCCAAATTCTCTAAGGAGGATAAATGAAGACGCTGTGGGCACCCTGGAGAATTGAATATATCCTGGGACCAAAACCAGATAGTTGCGTATTTTGTCTCCCTCAACATCAGGATGAAGATGAAGAAAGGCTTATTTTACTTAGAGCCAAGTACTGTTTTGTGGTAATGAACAAATATCCCTATATGAGTGGCCATATCATGGTTACTCCTTACAGACATGTATCCTGTCTTACCCAGTTAAACTCTCTTGAACTTGAAGAGATAATGAATTATCTTCAAATTAGTACCAAAATTTTAAAAGAAGTTTTTAAGCCCGAGGGAATAAATATAGGTCTTAATATAGGTGAAGCAGCAGGAGCTGGGATAGAAGAGCATCTTCATTTTCATTTACTCCCCCGTTGGTAGGAGATCACTCTTTTATGGCTGTCTTAAATGAAACAACTGTTATTCCAGAGCATTTAAAAATAACTTATGACAAATTAAAACCATTTTTTGATAAACACAAACCAAAAGGAGAATGAGTATGCGCTATTTTAAAGTAATTTTTATAGTATTGTTATTCTTTTTCTCTATGTTATTCTTTATACAAAACCCAGACTTAATTAACACCACCCTATCCTTAAAAATGAATTTATTAGGCAAGGTGATGGAATCTCAACCCATACCTATATACTTATTGGTCTTAATAGCCTTTGTGGTTGGTTCCTTCTTATCTGTAATTTATCTAATAATTGACAAACTAAAAGCTGGAAAGCAGATAAGAGAATACAGACAAAAAATTGCAGAGCTTGAAAAAGAATTAACCTCCTTACGTAATATGCCTCTTAATGATGAAACAGATTATCAAAGCTCTGAAAACCTATAAGGAGATTTAAAATTAGTTTTTTAAATTTTTTTCTTAACAAAAAAAGAAGATTTCCAGAGCTAGATATCAATAAATATCAAGGGTATCCACCTACTACCAAAGATACCCTGGTGGTTATTAAACAGTTAAGTGAAGTTGTAAAAAATAATCCAGATTCCATAGAGTTGTACCTAGCTCTGGGTAATCTTTTTCGTTCTCAAAGTGATTTAGAAAGAGCCATTCATTTAAGACAAACCATTATTGCCCGCCCCAATTTAGATCCCAAATTTAAAGCCAGGGCCTGGTATGAATTGGGCATAGATTACAAACGAGCTGGTCTTATTGATAGAGCTATTTATGCTTTAAAACAATCTAAAAAAATATTGGGTAATGATCCCAATATCTTAAGAGTGTTAGCAACTATTTATGCCCAGAGTAATGACTTTAAACAAGCTGTAGAATATTATGAAAAATTAGGAGATCCCATTGCTCAGGCTCATTACCTGGCCAAGTGGTCCAAGCAAAAACAGGATAAGGAAAAATTACACCTTTTAAAAAGAGCGCTTCATATTTATATTGGGAGTCCTGAGGCCTGGTTAGAGCTTTTACTAACCAACTGGAAGGACAATAAAATAAAAGAATTTAAGAATAATTTAGAACAGGCTTTATCTAATATAGAAAAAGATATTAATTTTACAATTCTTGAAGGTATTTATCAAGAATTTAAAAAAAGTAGTGATTCTAAATTAAATGCTTTTATCTGGGAGATACATAATGTTATTTCTACAATAAATCCAGATATACTTTTAACATATTACAATGCTCTGTTTTTATTATTAATTGGAGAAGAAGATAAAGCTAGAATATGGCTAGAAAAAACTCTTTTACTAAATACAAATTTTTGGCCTGCACGCTTAGTGCTTTTAAAACTGGATAAAGACAAACAGAGTTTACCAGAAAATTTCAGATTACATTTAGATTTTTTTATTGAAAAGGCGTCTTTTGTAAAAAAATTTAATTGTAGACGGTGTGGATTAAAAGAGAAGTTATATTTTTATTTGTCCTCGTTGTTCTTCCTGGCATTCTATTGCCTTTCGCAAACAATTAAATACTAAGACAACTCTTTCTTCTCAAATAAAACTAACGCCCATGCTGGAGCAATATCTGGGCATTAAAGAAAATTACCAGGACTGTCTTTTATTTTTCCGCATGGGCGATTTTTATGAACTTTTTTTTGAAGATGCTGAAATAGCTGCCAAAGAATTACAAATTGCTTTAACTTCCAGAAGTCCTAACGCAGAATTAAAAGTTCCCATGTGTGGAGTTCCCCATCATGCTGTAAATGAATATTTAAAACAACTCCTGGAAAAGGGATACAAAGTTGCCATCTGTGACCAGATAGAAGATCCTAAAGAAGCAAAAGGGATTGTACGAAGAGAAGTTACCAGAGTACTTACTCCTGGAACAATTGTAGAGGATCTTAATTTAGAAGCAAAAAACAATAATTTTTTGGCTTCCATCTATTGGGATGAAACAAAAAAGAAGGTTCTTTAGTTTGGGCAGATTTTTCTACAGGCTTTTGGACAGGTCTGGAAGTAAAAAAAATAGAAGAGCTATGGCAATGGTTAATTAAAATAGATCCCAAGGAAATACTCTTTCCAGATACTTTAACCATCCCTACGGAAATTAAAAATACTTTTCCAGATAAAATTAGAGTTGTAAATTCCATTACTTTTTTCTCTTTGCAAAATTCCATTAATCTTATTTTAAAAGCTCAAAACATTCCAGATTTAAGCTTAATTGATTTATCAGGAAGAAATAGTGTAATTAGGTCTTGTGGAGCAATTTTACAATACTATTTACAAACTCAGAAAAAAAGTACTTTTCATCTAGATACTTTTACTCTATTTCGTAGTAATAATTACCTTATTTTAGATGAAGTAACTGAAAAAAATTTAGAATTATTTAAACTCCTGGACGGGAAAAAAGGACCTGGAACTTTAATTTATGTTTTAGATAATACTTTAACCTCCATGGGAGGAAGGTTATTAAAAGAAATTTTAAGTAAACCTTTTAAAGATAAACAAGTTGTTTTAAAACAGCAAGAAAGTGTAAAGTTTCTTTTTGATCAGGATGAGTTAAGACAAAACTTAAGAAATCTACTGGCTAAAGTGTATGATTTGGAAAGATTAAGTGTACGTATATTTTTAGGCAAAGCCAATCCAAAGGATCTGGTAGCTTTAAGAGAAAGTTTAAAAATTTTACCTTATATACAAGACCAGTTATCTTTAATCAATCCTAAACCAAAATTACTTGAAAACATTTATACTTCCTGGGATAATTTAAAAGAGGTACAGGAAAAACTGGAAAAGGCAATTTTAGATAACCCCTCTCCCCTAATTACAGAGGGAAATATTTTAAAACAGGTTATGACCAGGAACTGGACTCACTTATAGATCTTACTGAACACGCAGAACAAAAGTTGAAAGATTTATTGGAGAAAGAGCAAACTAATTATAACCTACCCAAGTTAAAATTGGGATATAATAAGGTTTTTGGGTATTATTTTGAACTAAGCAAGGCCTATAAAGGCGATATCCCTGCTCATTTTGAGCGTAAACAGACTTTGGTCAATAGTGAGCGTTTTATAACTCCAGAATTAAAGGAATTAGAAATAAGTATCTTAAATGCTAGTGAAAAAAGAAAATTAAAAGAATATGAACTTTTTCAGACTTTAAGAGAAGAGCTTAGTTTAGAAAAAGAGCGCTTTAAGACAATTGCCAAAAATGTAGCCTGGTTGGATTATTGGCAAAGCCTGGCCGAGACTGCTCGAAAGTGGGAATGGACTCAGCCTGAAATCAGTGAAGATATGGAATTAAGTATAATTCAAGGCAGACATCCCAGCATTGAAGGGGTTATAGGTAAAAACAACTATATTCCTACAGACGTTCATCTGGATAAGTCTACGCAGGTTCTCATCATCACTGGTCCCAACATGGCTGGGAAATCCACGGTGTTAAGAAAAACTGCTCTTATTTGTATTTTAGCCCAGATTGGCTCTTTTGTCCCGGCCAAAAAAGCCAAAATAGGCTTGGTGGATAGAATTTTTTCCCGGGTAGGAGCTTCTGATAATCTTGCTCAAGGCCAATCTACCTTTATGGTGGAAATGACTGAAACAGCAAGGATTTTAAGGCAAGCTACTAAAAGAAGTTTAATCATCTTAGATGAAATTGGGCGAGGTACAAGTACTTTTGATGGTTTGGCTCTAGCCTGGGCTGTAGCAGAAGAATTGTGTAAAAAATATGGGGGAATAAGAACTCTTTTTGCTACTCATTATCACGAACTAACTAAGTTGGAAAAGGAATACGCCAATTTAAAAAACTTCAACATTGCTGTAAAAGAATGGAAAGGAGAAATTATTTTCTTACGTAAACTCCTGCCAGGACCTGCAGATAAAAGTTATGGTATAGAAGTAGCTAAATTAGCTGGCATTCCTTTAAATGTAGTGCAAAGGGCTAAGGAAATTTTGAATAACTTAGAAAAAAAGAAGAAGAAATAAAAAGAAGGGTAACCCAGAAAACTCTCTTTGCAACTTCCTTACCTTCAACTCCAAAAGAACCCCACCCTATTGTCCAAGAGCTGGAAAAGATAGATTTAAATCGCTTAACACCTCTGGAAGCAATGAATATATTATACAAACTACAAAAAAATGGGTGAAAAAAATGAGAATTAAAATTTATTATTGCTCTGTTTTATTAGTTTATTGTTGAGCGCTTGTGGAAAAAAGTCTGGCCTAACCCTCAAGAACAGGAAGATAAAGTGGAAGTAAGCATAATAAAAGCAGAAAAAAAAGATAAATGTTACAAAGTATATCTCCAAATAAAAGGAGATAAAAACAATATTAGAACCATTCTGGTCCAGGGTGAAAATAAGGATACATCTTGTCCTACCTGCCCTTTTGAAGCCAATACAGAACAATCTGTATTTTTAGAAGAGGAAAAGGGACAGTTTCATGTCACCTATTGCCCAGATATGTCTCTTTCTAGAATAAGGTTGGTGGTAAAAAATGTATATAAAGCTATAAATGATTTTTATTCCAATGTTTATAAAATGGAGGAAAATTAACATGCACTACTTTGAGTACAAAAATGGAGAATTATTTGCAGAAGACATACCTGTAAGAAAATTGGTAGAAGAATATGACACACCTCTTTATATCTATTCTGACAAAGACTTTTAAAAGGCATTTTGAAGCTTTTGATTCAGCTTTTGAAGGCTTAAAGCATCTTACTTGTTATTCTGTAAAAGCCAATTCCAACTTATGTGTCTTAAAACTACTAGGTAAGCTGGGAGCTGGTATGGATATTGTGTCTGGAGGAGAATTATTTAGAGCTTTAAAGGCAGGCATCTCCCCTCAAAAAATAGTTTACTCTGGTGTGGGTAAAAGAGAACACGAGATAAGAGAAGCTTTACTCGCAGATATCTTAATGTTTAATGTGGAATCCCTGGAAGAATTAGAAAAAATAAACGAAGTAGCCCGGGACTTAAATAAAAAGGCTAGAATAAGTTTGCGCATCAATCCAGAAGTAGATCCCCAAACCCACCCTTACATCTCCACAGGCATGGAAAAAAATAAATTTGGTCTAGCCAGAGAATTTGCCCTGCAGGGCTATAAACTGGCTAAGGAACTCTCTCACATCGAACCCATTGGTATAGACTGTCATATTGGTTCTCAATTGACCAGTATTTCTCCTTTTTTAGATGCTCTGGATAAAATCCTGGATTTCTATGAGGAATTGAAAAAACAGAATATAAACATTCAGTACTTAGATCTGGGTGGAGGCCTGGGAATAACTTATAACCAGGAAGAGCCACCCCACCCCTTAGAATTTGGAAAAGCCCTGAAAGAAAAATTAAAAGGACTTGACCTCACTCTCATTTTGGAACCTGGCAGAGTTATAGCTGGCAATGCAGGAATCTTGGTAACCAGGGTTTTGTATACCAAGAAAACAAAAAAGAAAAATTTTATCATTGTAGATGCAGCTATGAATGACCTTATACGACCTTCTCTTTATGGTTCTTATCATAAAATCAGTCCTGTGGTGGAAAATAAGGGAGAAATAATAACTGCAGACATTGTAGGTCCTATTTGTGAATCTGGAGATTTTTTAGCCCAAGACAGAGAAATACCAGCCCCTACTAAAGATGATCTTTTGGCAGTCTTTTCTGCAGGGGCTTATGGTTTTACCATGTCTTCCCAATACAACTCCAGGCCAAGGGCAGCTGAACTACTAATTGATGGAGATAAAGTAACTGTTGCTAGAAGAAGGGAAGTATATTTAGACTTAATTGCCCTGGAAGACAATTGCCTTTAATTTAAGGAGCTTGGTATGAAGTTAAATGAACATAAAAGTAAAATCCTTTTCTCTAGATATAACATTCCTGTCCCAGAAGGCTATCTGGTCTTACCTGCTGAAGTAGAAAACTTTTCTCCAGAATTTGCCTTTCCCTGGGTTATAAAAGCTCAGGTGCTTACTGGCGGAAGGGGTAAGGCTGGTGGAATTAAAGTAGTTAACAGTCGAGACGAGTTTATCCAAGAAAGTAAAAGAATTTTAAATCTGGAAATAAAAAGTGAAAAACCACCTTTTTTGAGAATAGAAAGAGGAGTAAATATCCAGAGAGAAATTTATTTATCCTTTACTGTGCATAGAAAAAGCAAGAGCATAGTATTTAGTACAGGGAGAGAAGGTGGAATAAATATTGAAGAATCCTCAAAAGATAATTTGCTTATTCAACATTTAGACAACTATGGATTACAAGATTATCATATAAAAAACAGTTTTTTTCATCTTCAACTGGATAAATCCTTATATAAAAAATACTATCAACTTCTAAAAAATATTTTTCTAGCCTTTAAAGATAATAAAGCTCTTTTACTGGAGATAAACCCTTTAGTACTAACCAAGGATAAGGAATTTATAGCCTTAGATGGAAAGGTAGAGCTGGATGACAGTTTTGTTTCTATTAACTCTAGTTTGGAAGAATACTATACTCCTGAACATAAAAGCGAACTAGAAAACTTGGCTAGAAAATATGGACTTAGCTTTCATCAATTAGATGGTTTTGTGGGTATGATAGTTAATGGAGCAGGTCTGGCCATGGCCACCATGGACTTGCTCAATTTTGCAGGGTTAAAGCCTGCCAATTTTTTAGATTTAGGCGGTGGCGCTACCCCGGAAAGAATAAAACAGGCCTTTAGTATTTTGTTTGCTGATCCCAAGGTTCAAATTATCTTTATCAATATCTTTGGAGGCATTCTGTCCTGTGATAGAGTTGCTAGTGCCTTGAGTAAAGTACTTACCTCTCCTCCACCCAAGGAAATCGTCATTAGATTTTCTGGTTTCAAAAATAAAGAAGCCAAAGAAATCATAAAAAACTTAAATTATCCCCAGTTATTTTTGGCAGATGACCTGGAAGAAGCTATTAAGCTTTTAAAATATCGTCTGAAAATAGAAAAAGATTTTAACTATCAAAAAACAACTAATCAGGAAGATGTTATTTTAACCCCTCAAAACAATGATACAACCTTTCCTTTAAATGAAAACTCTCAAATTTTAGTGCAAGGCATAACTGGCAAAGAAGGTTCTTTGCATACAGAGCAAATGTTGAAATATGGAACCAAGATAGTAGCAGGTGTAACTCCTTTTAAAGAAGGAGAAACTGTCCAGGGAATACCTGTATTTAACTCAGTAAAAAGAGCTTGTGCCAATTTTAAAATAGATGCCAGTATTATTTTTGTTCCAGCAGCTTTTGCAGTAGATGCAATTTTAGAAGCAGTAGAAGAAAAAATTCCCTTTATCATTTGTATTACTGAAAACATTCCCCAGCAGGATATGCTTGGCATTTTACCCAAAATAAAATCCTCTTCTAGTGTGCTTATTGGTCCCAATACGCCAGGGCTAATTGTCCCGGGCAAACTAAAAGTAGGAATTATGCCGGCTGATATCTTTAGACCTGGCCAAGTGGCTATTTTTTCTCGTTCTGGGACCCTGACTTATGAATGTGTCAACCAATTAAGCAAATCTGGTATAGGCCAATCTCTATGCGTGGGTATTGGCGGTGATCCTTTTATTGGTAGCGAATTTAAAGACCTAATCAAGTTTATTGAAAAGGATCCTCAAACCAAGGCCTTGCTTATCTTAGGAGAAATTGGTGGCACAGCAGAAGAAGATTTAAGCTATTATTTAAAAGAAAGGAACTTTTCCAAACCCTGTTTTGCTTTTATTGCCGGTCAAACAGCCCCTCCAGGCAAACGTTTGGGACATGCAGGCGCTATTTTGGAAAAAGGCAAAAATAGCTTAGAAGATAAAATAAATACTTTAAAACAAAATGGATTTATTTTTTGCTCTGATTTGAGCAATATTAGTGAAACGATAAGAAGCAATATATGATATAATGAAATTTAATTCCACGATAAAGTTAATATATGTTGGGAAGGTAAAAAAAGACTTTAATCAAAAAGCTATTCTTTATTATAACAAAATAATATCTAAATATGCTAATCTCAATAGAATAGAAATTAAAGATGTAAAGGAATAAAATATAGAAAAAATAAAATAAAAGAAGGGGAAGAAATTATAAAAAAAGTTGAAGATAGAGACTATTTATTTTTAATGGATGAACAAGGTAAACAATTCTCCAGTAAAGAACTGGCTAAAAAATTGGAAGAAACCATTATTTACCAGCAGAAAAATCCAGTTTTTATCATTGGAGGGCCTTATGGACATGGCCCTCTTTTAAAAGAAAAGGCCAACTTAATTCTTTCCCTATCTAAGATGACTCTACCACATGAGTTGGCTCAGGTGGTCTTATTAGAACAAATATATAGAGCTTTGACTATTATAAATGGACATCCTTATCACAATGTTTAAAAATATTTAGTTAATTAACTCATAGGCCAACTGGCCTAACCTGGCAATGCCATTCTCTACTTCTTTATTCCAGAGTCCATTACAGCTTATGCGAATAAAATTTTTAAATCTATCTTGAGTAGAAAAAATATTTCCAGGAACTATACTGATACCTAATTCCAGGGCCTTTTGAAAAAATAAAATACTATCTATTTGTAGAGGTAATTCCAACCACAAAACAGATCCACCTTGAGGAGAAGTTGCTTTAGTACCTTTGGGAAAATATTTGTTTATGGCAACTAGAATGTTTTTCATTTGTAACTCTATTAGCTTATTTAATTTTTTTAAATTTTTTGTATAGGAATTATTTTTAAAATATTCTGCTAAAGCTAATTGACAAAGAGTAGTAGAGGATACACTGGTTGTTGCTTTTAATTCATATACCTTTTTATAAAAGCGTCCAGGAAGAATCCACCCTACTCTATATCCAGGGCAAAGGGTTTTAGAAAAAGAAGAACAGTAAACAACTAAACCTTTTTGATCATAAGTTTTAAAGGCTTTGGGTCTATGAACTCCAAAATAAATATCGCCAGAGACATCATCTTCAATCAGAGGAACTTCCTTTTGAGCAAGCAAAGCAACTATTTCTTTTTTTTGTTCTTCTGTGGTTAAACTGCCATCAGGATTATTAAAGTTAGCAGAAAAAATACAGGCCTTGACTTCAAACCTATCTAAAGCTTCTCTTACATCTTTGGGATTTATCCCCCTTTTAGGATTAGAAGGAATTTCAATGGCTCTCAGGCCATAATTTTCCAAAAACTGTAAGAAACAAAAATAAGTAGGAGATTGAATAAGAACATTATCTCCAGGTCTGGTTAAGGTTCTAACAGCTAAACTTAAAGCCTCCATAGCTCCATTGGTGATTAGCATATCTTCTGGATTTAGACTGGGAATAATATCCAGATATTCAAAAGAAATTTGTTTTCTAAGCAAAAAATTGCCTTCTACTTTTTCATAATTTAATATTTCTGCTCTATTTTCCTGCAAAACAGAACGCATAGCCCTATTTAACTCCTTTAATGGCAACAAGCTAGGATGAGGAGCAATAATACCCAGGGGTAAAAGCTGTTCATTACCCAACACATTTAAAACTTCTAAAATAAGGTCCTTTCTTTTAAAAGTTCTGGGGGTAAAATCCGTCTGGGGAGACTTGGGATAATCTAACTGATGATTAGGATAAGAAAGAACATAATAGCCTGACCTGGGCCTGGCTTCAATTAAACCTTGTTTTTCCAAGTTTAGATAGGCCTGATTAACTGTACTTAAGGAAACCCCCAGAGTAACACTCAATTTTCTAAGGGAAGGAAGCCTATCTCCAGGTTTAAGTAAGCCCTTTTCCAGATAGGAAATAATGGTTGATTCAACTTCTGTATATTTAAAGCCCATCTGTTATGCCCTTTTTAAGAAAAATTGTATCTGTTATCCATACAAAAACAAGCTATAAATGAGCATGGACAACTTGAAACAAGAAACTTACAGGTTTTAAAATAACTCTTCCATAGCCTTAGGTTATATAACGGTAGGATTTACCTTTGAGTATGGCCATAAAATATCA
>LZQN01000063.1_pt1 | contig 29586 bp, 40 predicted proteins | sample 768531 | NCBI WGS metagenome assembly LZQN01 (sample SAMN05207080, study PRJNA324506) | oil field metagenome | isolation source: sample BH-FW-7 from oil reservoir | place: India: Bombay High | collected 2015-12-02
ACTTCAAAGGCTTTAGAGGAGATAAGAAGGCAGAGGGGCTGGAGTGTGAGCGAGCTGAATGAGGAGCTTGAGAGGAGGAGGAGAGTGCTGGAGTTTATGGTTTCCAACGGAATAAGAATGTTCAAGGACGTATCTGCGGTAATACACACATACCAGGTGAATCCTGAAAGGGCAATGAAGCGGCTTGGCGTTGAGGAGCTTTGAAGACCTTTTTTAGCTTTATCCACAATTTTAAGGTATTTAGCTAAGCAGAATCACGCAATTTTGCTAAATTTACGATGAGCAGGAAGATTGGATGGTTAGTTGTCACCAACATTTTCCGATTCAACACACATTTTTATCTCTCAATCCCGTTCATCATCAGGTGTTGAGTAGATTTCCAGGACGGTATTTTTGCCTCCTGAAAAGTCCGTTTCATGAAAAAATTTATATAGGATTTTGGCACATTAATCATTGGTTAGTCTGAACCAGAATGGAGGTGTTAAGGGTGGAGCTTCCACTTGCTCCTGTGGAAAGACTTCTGAGAAAAGCTGGGGCTTCGAGGGTTAGTGAGGATGCAAAGGTAGAACTGGCGAAGCTATTGAAGAATACGCCATGCAAATTGGCAAGAAGGCAGCTGAGCTTGCAAAACACGCTGGAAGAAAGACAGTCAAGGTGGATGATATCAAGCTCGCTCTGAGAGAGCTTTAAAATCCTCAATTTTTCGATTTACATTTTTTATAATAAATGAGTGGATGGGAAACTTTGCATTCAGCGACACAGTTGCTGTAGGTTCTCATGGTATCGCACGAGGGGGAGGTGTATTCGGCTCCCTTGCCCCTCTCCCCGCAATGTGCTCAACCTGGTATCTCGTTTTCTCCTCATCGAAGTCTGGAGCAGATTTAAACAAGGCTATTATTTCGTCAGCTGTCATCCCTATGTTCAGAAGGAAGGATGTGATGGCGAATCTGGCTGTATGCGGAATGTTCATTCCCCTCTGAAGTTCTGAGAGAATCTCCTTCATGCATGGCGGGAGGCAGTCGAGGTCAACCTCTCCCAAATCCATCGTGAACTTCTCTGACTCCCTTTTTGCCTTCTTTGAAAGCTCTTTCACCACCTCGCTCACGGCATCGCTCACCGGAACCTTCTCAAAAGCTTCATTCTCAGAAGCTCCTCCAGCCCCCTCAGAACCTCTGCTCTGGTGGTCTCAACATAGCCGTTTCTCAGCCTCCTGTTCACAAGCCTCCACTTGTCGTCTCTGATTCTTGCCGAAACCTTAACGAAGGTTGATACGTGCATGTTCCACCCTCTGAGCTTTGCACCGAGGTCAATCGCCACCAGCCTGACGATCGGCTCTCTGCCGCTCTCCTCTGCATCCTCTCTCAGAAGCTTCGAGTAGTAGCTGGCTTCGCTAACGGCGTATCTCATCCTTACCCAGTCTTCCATTGCTGAAACAATCATCCTGGAGGCGATATAGGTAAGGAGGGAAAGCTTTGCGTTCGTGGAGAACCTCTCGACTGCCTCTCTGGGGTAGTAAAGAGAGCAGTTTTCGAAGCATCTCATGCACAGATCACAGCCCTCAAGCGTCCCCTTTCTCCGGCAATTATAGCAGTTCTCTTCACAACCAAGGCAGAAAAACTCGGACTCGTCGCTGAATCTGTCATACTCATCTTGCCGTCAATTGCCTTCTCGACAACTCTTTTTGCAGTTTCAAGAGTATCCGGAAACTTTCCAAGCTCTTCTTCGATGTTGAATGAAAAAACACTTGATGCAACTTTCAGGAAAGGATAGCGAGCCAAAATTGGGTAAAGAGGGAGATATTTCATCAATCACTCCGACTCTATGCGCGGAGCCAGGATGTACTCGACCTTTGCTCTGCCACCAACAAGCTCAAAGACCAGCCTGACTGGGTAGTTGGTTCCGAGGTAGATTGTAAGCAAGTCCCCGCTTCCTGCAACCTTGCAGAACTCTTTCAGGTAGTCCACGCTGAACATGCTCCTTGCCTCCCCTCCATTGAACTCGATGAGCTCCGTTTCGGTCATGTGGAAAACGATACTGTCAACATCCCCCTTTGCCTCAATTCTGAACCCTTCTCTATCTGATCTGAACACAACCTGGTCGCTGATTTTATCTGCCGCTGCGATGGCCTTCTTGAACTCTCCAGCGTCCATAACTATCTTTGCAGGTAGCTCCAGTTCGGGAATCCTCGGCTCCTTCCTTATTGCAGAGGGGTCTATCAGCGCCACCTTGTATTCCACACTGCCGAACTTTACCTTCAGCATACTTTCGTCCTCGACAATCAGCTCAACGAGGTCTTTGGTTGATATGGACTTGCTTATGTCGAAAATCCTGTCCATGTCCACCCCTATGGTCTTTTCCTCGTCGACATTGTAAACCTCAAAGCTGTCCCTGGGAATGTCAACTATGACCATTGCAACGTTAGCCGGGTCAACGGCTCTTGAGTGCAATCCCTTTTCGAGGAAGTGTATTCTCGCCTCACTGACCAGTGCAACAATAGCCCTCGTAGCGGTCTTCAACAACTCTCCGGTCATTATAACGTCGATCATCTCAACTTTTTTTAGGCGTGTTAATATTTAATTTTTTCTGCTTCGCTGCCTGTGTATCCTTTCTCGTATACATGTCCTGCATGCCAGACCAAATCCTCATCGCGTTTTGAACTTTTTCAACAGCTCCTCCTCACTCACCGGAGAGTCCACGCTAATGACGTTTGAACGCTTCACTTCATCCAGCAAACAGGCTCTCCTGCAGCCGTTAATCAAAACAAGGATGTCTACATCATCAGAGTAAAAAATTGTAAAGTGCCTTCTCAGTATCTCCTCAACATCCTCGCGTCTGTACTCGGGATTGCACCCTCCGCAGTACTTCACTCCGACTCTCATTCCTTGCTCTCTTCAGCGCCCCTTACTCTCCTGTAGTCCTCATCAGGAAGAATTCCCGCAACTCTCTTAGCCTCTTCCTTCTTCATATCGAGATTCGCCCTTCTTGCTATCATTATTTTCTGCGCAGCCGGTGAGCCTGCACCATGCATGGATTCCGGCAGCTCTGCCCCGATTGACAGGTTCTCGATCAGCCTTATCATCCGGATTCTGTGCTCGGTCGGCACATCGGCCTTTCCTTTGAGGTACTTCTCAATCAGCTTTCCAGTTTCCGGATTCTTGTAGTCAAGCTCGGATGGAGTTGTAGCGACCAAACCACCAACGATGTCCTGCGCCAGCCTCGACCACTCGTAGGGGAATCGAGTTATGTTGAGTTTGGTAACGTTTGCCAAAAGCAGGTTCGGCATGTATGCTCCAGAAGGCGTTTTAAACCCCTCATAGGAGCACGCAAGAGAGCAGCACCAGCACGTCTCGGCAAGATGGACCATTTCAGTCAGCTTGTCTACGATATGGGATGCTCTCTCAACGCCGTTATACTCGGCAATCGCTGCCGAAGCTCCAATCAGCACATCAGCAACGCCGACCTTGCAGCCTCCGTAGTTCTGCCTGTGGTATGTTGCGAACGTTTCGACGAGTTCTGAGGCAAAATCGTACTCACCGCACATGAAAACCCTTTCCCACGGCACGAATACGTCGTTGAAGATTATCAGCGCTTCTCCACCCACGGTGGCGTATTTTGCATTTCCGCAATCAATGTCTCCATCAAGCCTTCGCAAGTCATTTGTCTGCCTTCCGAAAATCATCACAACACCCTCGGCATCCACGGGAACGGCAAAGGCCAAGGCGTAGTCCTTGTCCTCCTCACCCATGGCTCTGGTTGGTAGGGCTATTATCTCGTGTGAGTTTACAGCACCCGTTATGTGCGCCTTAGCCCCCTCACGACAATTCCATCTTCCCTTTTTTCCACAACTCTTACGTACATGTCCGGATCAGCCTGCTGATGTGGCCTTAAACTCCTGTCGCCCTTGACATCAGTCATGGCTCCCGCCGCCATGAGATCGTTCTTCTGGACGTAAATCAGGTACTCCTTGAATCTCTCATGGTAGTCGGTGCCGTATTTTCTGTCAATGTCGTAGGTTGTTATGTAAAGCGCACAGAGGGCGTCAAGACCCACACAACGCTGGAAGCAGCTTCCTGTCTTTCTGCCGAGCAACCGCATCATCCTTACCTTCTTCACCAGATCCTCCGTGCTCTGGTGGATGTGCGTGAACCTGTTAATCTTCTCGCCAGTGAGGTGTGAGGTTGCGGTCATAACATCCTCGTATCTTGGATCATGTGCAAGCTCGTAGGTCATGGCAGCAGCGTTGACGTGTGGAGCTGTAACAGGGTCATCTGCAACGCTTTCAATCCTTCTTCCCATAAAATAGACTGTCGGCTTCAGCTTCCTTAAGCTGTCGATGTATTCCTTTCCATTCATCATTTCCTTTCACCCTTCAAACATTACATTTGTAAAAATAAAAAATTTTCCAGCTTTTCGAACTTAATGCGGATTTCAGTTCACAGAATGCAAAGTGAGGTTAGGTATTTATAAAAGCACTTGCAATCGTTATTATGCGGGCATCCTTCAAAATTTTCAGAGTCTTCGGAATTGATGTGGAGGTTCACGTCAGCCTTCTAATCCTGCTGGTTCTCCTGATATACGCTTTCTCAGTTTCTCCGTTTCCCTACGGCTTTGCAAATTTCCCTCCCTCGGAGAGGTTGATTCTGTCTGCTTTGGCTGCCGTGGGGCTTTTCGCTTCGATTCTTGCACATGAGTTGGGCCACTCTCTCGTAGCAAGGAGATACGGTGTCAAAATAAGGGGATAATGCTCTTTATCTTGGCGGAGTGGCCATGATGGAGAACCTGCCGAAAAGCCTAGAGAGGAGCTTGCGGTTGCAATTGCTGGTCCGATAACAAGTTTCGGAATTGCCATTGTCTCAGCAATCCTTTCATCAATTCCGGTTGCTGAGCTTGGTGCTCTCTTCCTTCTTTTCAGCTACCTCAATTTCATCCTTGCGATTTTCAACCTAATCCCAGCATTCCCGATGGATGGGGGAAGAGTTCTGAGGAGCTTTCTGGCAGAAAAAAGAAGCTATGCCGAAGCTACAAAGATTGCTGCAGAGGTTGGGAGAACGCTGGCGATATTCATGGCAATCTTCGGAATATTCACGAACCCTTGGCTGATTCTCATAGCCCTCTTCGTATACATCGGCGCAAACGAGGAAGAGAGGCTTGTGCTTCTTGAAAACGTGCTCGGGAGAGTGAGGGTTGCTGACGTTATGAACACGGAAGTTGTTTCCGTAACACCGGAAATGAAAGTTTCAGAGGTTATCGAGCTTATTTTGAAAACAAAGCACCTCGGCTTCCCTGTCGTCGAAGGGGAAAGGCTTGTGGGAATCATCACGCTTCACGATATAGTTGGAGTCGATCCCGAGGAGAGGGTTGGTAATGTTATGAGCAGAGATGTTGTTGCAGTCTCTCCAGACAAATCTGCCTTTGAAGCCTTTAAAATCATGAGCGAGATGGGGATCGGGAGGTTGCCGGTTGTTGAGGGTGGCAGGGTTGTCGGAATCGTGTCGAGGAGTGACCTGATGAGGATAAAGGAAATTCTTGAGACGCTGGAGGTGATGGTTGGAGGAAAAGAGGATCGTCATCGTAGGCACTGCCCACGTCTCCAAAAGGAGCGTCGAAGAGGTCACGGAGGTTATAGAAAGGGAGAAGCCGGATGTGGTTGCAGTTGAACTTTGTCCGAGAAGATATCATGCTCTCGTTCACGGCAGAGAGAGGAGATTTCGATAGCTGACGTAATCAGGAAAGGAAACGTTTTCATGCTTATATTCCAGCTCATTCTCGCATACTTTCAGAGAAAAGTAGGAGAGGAGACCGGGGTAAAGCCTGGCAGCGAGATGCTCGTAGCAATTGAAAAAGCCAGAGATGTCGGAGCGGATGTTCTGCTCATAGACAGGGACATCGGGCTGACATTCACACGTTTCTGGCAGAAGCTGACGTTCATCGAGAAGATTAAGCTCGTTGCCCACCTCATCAGGAGCACCTTCAGCGGGGATGAGATAGAGGTGGACGAGATGCTTGAAGAGGATGTGCTTGACATGCTGGTGAGGGAATTCAGAAAAATCTCTCCTAACGCCGCAAAAGTTCTGATCGACGAGAGGGACGTTTACATGGCTGCAAACCTGCTCAACGCTCTGTCCAGATACAACAAGATTGTCGCTGTTGTTGGTGCCGGTCACAAGAAAGGTATCGAGGAGGCTTTGCTGAAACTCACGGAGAATCCGGTGAACCTGAAAGAGCTTGAGGGGGTAAAAGAGGGGAGAAACTACCTTAAAATTTTCATGGGAGTTTTCACCGCGGTTATTGTAGGAACTTTTCTTCTCATAGCCACATCACTTAACACGGAAGTTCTGATTCAGGCTTTTCTTTACTGGTTCTTGATTAATGGCATACTCTCGGCAGCGGGTGCTGCACTGGCAAGAGGGCATCCCCTTTCTATAATAACGGCATTTTTTTGTGCCTGGATGACCTCGCTGAATCCGCTTGTTGCCGCTGGCTGGGTTACAGGACTTGTGGAGGCATGGATTAGGAAACCGTCGGTCGAGGATTTCTCGAAGCTCGTCGAGGCTGAAAGCTTCAGGGAAATGATGCAGAACAGGTTCTTCCGCGTGCTTCTCGTTGCCGCTTTAACGAATGTTGGGAGCATGATTGGAACAATTTACGGTGGGTGGTACATTATCTCAACCTTCGGCGTGGATGTTGCAAAGGTTGTTGGGGAGAGAGTTGTCGATGTTTTGGGAGGGCTGCTATGAAGATATACATTAAACCTTTTTCAGTGAACAGCCACACGGTCGAGATACTCTCAAACTCCCTTCCCGGCATATTCAATGCCGAGGTTTTTGTGCTTCCGGCATCGGAGGTTAGCCTGAAGTGCTACAATCCTTACAGGAAGCAGTACAACTCAACATGTCTCCTTAGAGCTCTTCCGCCGATAAGAGTTACTCTGGGCGTGACGGGAAAGGACATCTACGCCAGGGGGATGAACTTCGTTTTTGGTGAGGCCGAGCTTGGAGGGACAAGAGCCATGCTTTCCGTTTTCCGTCTTGCGACTGTAGACGGTAATCTTTACAGGGAGAGGGTTGTTAAGGAAGCTGTGCACGAAATAGGACACGTGCTGGGCCTGAAACACTGCAAAAACTACTGTGTTATGCAGTTCTCCACCTCCGTTCAGGATGTTGACAGAAAGCCGGTTAGCTTTTGCATGGAGTGTGCATCGAAAATCAGGTATTAGCTACCCACAACCTCAAAAATCTTAACATCGCCGAATTCCTTTACCAGCCTGAAGTGGGTCAGGTTTTCGGCGTTCTCCATGTGGAGCCTGTAAAGCACGGTATGGTTGAAGAAGTTAAGGATTTCACCTTCAGTCATCAAATCCACATTGTAGCCAGCGATCCGCATGATTGCGGGGAACTTAGTGTCATTTACGTCCTTCATCGTAATCTCATCGGCGGTAACAACGTACCTCACACCACGTTTCTTTGCAATTTTAATGGCTTCATCCTCGCTTTTTGCAGTAAAGAACTTAGCCGCATCAACAGCCCCTGCCTGAAAGTTGTTGCAGACCACAGCCTTTTTGAAACGTAGAGAATCCAGTTACCGTAGTCCCACCAGCTCATTACAGAATACTCAGGCTTTTCGTAGGGGTTCAGGTAGTTCTGCTCTTCCAGCGAAGTTCTCATCCATTCGAGAGCTTCTTTCCAGTCTTCGGTGAGTTCGAAGGGAACTACGGCAACGACTATACACGGTACGGCGAGGATTACGAGGAATGCTGCAACAACAGCATGATCCTTCCAGTCTACCTCCGCATTTTTCTGCTTGACTTTTCTGTCCTTTCTTTTCCTCCTTCTACTCTTTTCCTCCTCATCAGCCTTTTCGAAAACAGGATATTCCAGCCTTTCGAGAACTAAGCTAACCAAGTAGGCAGATAGCAGCGCTGACGGCACCGCAAGAACTTCCGTAAACCTGAGCTGCATCAGAGCAAGAATAAGGGAGAGGAAGAACATCGAGAGTACAAACCTGTTTCTCAAAAACAAAACCGAAATCAGAGCGAAAATGAAGTAGATGTAACCTGAAGCTGATATGATTTCAAAAATTTGTAGAGACCTCGCCTCGCTTATGGTTGGAAGGTATATGTTGGCCCCAAGGATGTAGTTGATACCTCCCTTCACGAATTCGAAGTGTGGAAGGGGAATAAAGTAGATAATAAGGATAATAAGAATGGCAGCCAGCGATAATGCTATGTAGTAGATCGTGGTGTTTCTAAATCTGTCCTCGTAACCCTTTACTACACTACCAACGAAAAGAAAGGCGGCAAGTCCGAGAAATGATATACCAACTGGAGGATACAGAACGAAGGAGACTGCTGGAATAAGGTATGAGGCTGCTACAAGTCTCAGCGCTTTTCTTTCAAAGTGAACAAGTGCTGAAAATGCCAGCAATGCTCCATATATCGGTGAACCGAGCCAGGCAAGAGCCATAAAAAGCATTGGAAGTCCAGCTAGAATCTTCCAGACACCATCCTTAAGCAGAAGGTACGCTGATAGCAAAAAGAGAAAGATTACCAAAGCGTGATGGTCGGCCTGCCCAAGAACTGTCTTCCACACCGCCACCGGTGCTGCGGCATAGATGAAGGCCGAGATTAGAGCAAAGGTCTGATTGTTTACAATCTGAAGGGCTATGAGGTAAATTAGGATAACAGATAAAATGCCAAGAATGACGGGAAAGAAAACGGCGAAAATTTCCGACGAATGAAAGCCGAAAAGCATGCCGGGGAAGGCAAGGATATAATCAAAGAGCGGGTGCCAGGTTATTTTCAGCCCGAAGGGATAGTTTATATAGTAATCGTAATCCGGTCGGAACCCTTCCTTTACCATTACCTCCACAAGCCTCATGTGGTAGTAGGAGTCGTAACCCGTGTAGTAAATCCCCGAATCGAAAATCTCACCGAAGTTCTGAAATCTGACCGCAAGGGCAAAGAGTATAACCGCCAGCATCAATACCTTTCTGTCCATGAAGGCAGTATTATGATTTCAATATTACTTTTTCTCCATTGCTCTCGTTCAGCAGAAACATACTGAGGAAAAGAGAACTCAGGATTATCTGAAATCCTGAAAAAATGAGCAACATGGAAAGAATTGCATCATTAAATTCGCCCAAAGACCCAAATCCTTTAGCAAGCCAGAATGAAACTATTCTGTAACCGAGATAAAAGCCGAGTGCGAGAATCACTAACCCAGCGAGCATTAAACCCTCGATGGTTGAGTATCTGCTGAAAAAGGAAGTTATACTGTCATCCCTTCTGAAGCCTATCTGCCTTGAGTACAGCTTTCCCGAAACGCCGAAAAAGAACAACTGGATGCCAATAAGGGTTAAGAGTGTTCCGAGAATTAGGGTATGTGTCCTTATCGTCTCAAAGGTCAGGACGTAGGCTATGAGTGCAACACCGATTAAAGTTAAAATTATGGAAGGAATCAGGAAAACATGGCCTGGAGAGGTGGCGAGAATTAGCCTCAGATGCCTCCAACCATCCCTGAACGACCTCAGCTTGCTATCTCCCTTCCGGGGGTAGTATGTTACGGGAACCTCCAGCAGTCTCAAACCGCTCATCGTTGTTTTGAGAACAAATTCCGTTGCAAACTCCATTCCCGGACATTTGAGGTCGAGTTGGGAGAGTGAACTTTTTTTTATTGCCCTAAAACCGCTGTGGACATCGCTGAATCCCGTCCCGAACAGGAAGTTTGTTAGCTTTGTGAGGAGGGGGTTTCCCAAATATTTGTGGTGCCAGGCATAGCGCCGGGCATTATTTTGCCTTTAAACCTGCTGCCGATAACAACATCCGCCTCATCCCTTAAAATTGGCTCAACAAGTTTAGGTATCTCAGCCGGGTCGTAGGTTCCGTCTGCATCCATCAGAACAATGATATCACCACTTGCATGCTTTAAACCCTCCAAGTAGGCATTGCCGTAACCTTTGACGTTCTTTATCACCCTGCATCCAAGCTTTTCCGCAATTTCCGGCGTTGAGTCGGTAGAGTCATCTACAACGATTATCTCCTTAACTCCAACCACCAAACATTTTTTCACTATTTCCTCAATCGCCTTCTCCTCGTTTTTAGTCGGAAGAACCACAGTTATCATAGAAATCAGCCATCTTTTTTGCTATAACGCTCCAGTCGAACTTTCTGGCGTAATCCACACATCTTCTCCTCATTTTTTTCCTTGACTCCATCGCAATTTTAATTTTTCGGCAATGTCTTGGGGAGAAGGTGAGGCTATGAACCCGGTTTCTCTCGCAATCTCCACCACAGCATTCATTGGGTGGTTTATAGTAACAACAGGCAGACCGCAGGCGTTAGCTTCGAGGGCTGCAATTCCGAAACTCTCTTCTGGAGGGAAGAACAAAAACCTTTGCGCTTTTCAGCGTCGCTATCAGATACCCATAGTTCATAAAGCCAGCAAACTTGACATTTTCGGGAGCTGACTTGATTAAACTGGCTTTTCCGGCCCCTCACCTACAATAAGGCAACCGTAATCAGGGCAGGAGCTTCATCGCTTTGATTAGCAAATCAGCACCTTTCTCCTTTATCAGCCTGCCTGCAAAAACCACATCCAGTGATTCTTCAGACGCTTCAACCCTCCTTATAAATTCAAAGTCGATTCCGTTGGGAATTACCTCGACATTTTTCACTCCAAGATTCAGGAGGTTTCGGGCGGTTGTTTCAGATACCGCAACCATCTTTCTGTCGAGTGAAGCAACAATTCTCTCAATTTGCCTGCCAAATAATCCCGCATATCCCAGATACTCCTTCCAGTAGTCCCCCCAATACTCGTGCCACGTGAGCACCAAATTCCTTCTCCTGAAGAAGGGAAAAACCGAAAGATATGGGAAAACCTGGCAGTCCAGAACGTCTGCATTGACTTTTGCGTTCTTTGCCAGACTCAACGCAAATGAAAGAGCTGAGCTGATACTTCTCCTCTCTCCCGAGTAAAGCCTCAGGGGACCGCAAACGGGTATAAGCTCAATCCCTTCTAATTTTCTCTGCTCTTTGCCCCACCACCCGGCACAGAGCCATTTAACTCTGAATCCCCACTGGGAGAGCCTTTTACCTATCTCGTAAAGCCTTCTTTCAACCCCACCTTTCACCCAAGGGTAAACTGCGTCGTAAATGAACACAACTTCCACGTTATAAGTTTACAAGGTGGTTTTTCATTTTTACTCAGATACAACATCAGAAAAAATTATGTTCAGAACAATAAACCAGATACAATGAAAACCATAATACTTGCAGGCGGGAAGGGGACACGTCTCTGGCCGCTTAGCAGGGAAGCCATGCCCAAGCAGTTTTAACGATTATTTGGAGAATCTCTTTTTCAGAAGACTGTCAGAAGAGCCTTGATATTTTCCGATGCAAGTGATATATACGTGGTTACTAACGAAGAGTACAGATTCAGAGTTTCAGATGATCTTGACGATTTAGGGGGTAAAAATTCCAGAAGAGAACATACTGCTTGAGCCAGAAGCCAAAAATACATTACCAGCAATCTGCTATGCCATGATGAAAGCAGGAGACGGAAATTTCGCTGTTCTGCCATCTGACCATATCGTAGAGGTCAATGAGGAGTGCATCAAAGCGTTCAGAATTGCAGAAAAGTTCAGCGATAGATTTCTGGTTACCTTTGGCATTAGGCCGACAAAAGCACATTCTGGTTACGGGTACATCAAGCCGGGTAATGACCTTGGGGGCGCGTTCAGGGTAGAGGATTTCCATGAGAAGCCAGATTTAAGGATGGCAGAGGCTCATAAAGGAGGGCTACCTATGGAACAGCGGCATGTTTCTTTTTGACAGTACTCTTTTTAAGGAGGAGTTAAAAAGGCACGCTCCGGAAATGCTGCGCATTTTCGAAAAAGGTGTGGGAGCATATGCTGAAGTTCCGGAAATTTCGATTGACTATGGCATTGTAGAAAAATCGGAGAGAGTAGCTGTGGTGCCAATTGATGTAGAATGGAGTGATATGGGCAGTTTCGATGCTATTTATGAGTACCTGCATAAAGATGAGAGCAGTAATGCAGTGGCTGGAAGTGAAGTTATTGCGGTCAACTCAAAGGGAAATTTGGTAGTTGCAGAAAGGTTAACCACGCTCATTGACGTGGAGAACCTTCTTATAATAGACACTGACGATGCAATGCTTGTGGCAAAGAGGGGAAGCGCCGAGAAGGTAAAGGAGGTCTATAACATCCTCAAAGCTAAAAACGACAAGAGGGCAATTATCCACAGAACCGCCTTCAGACCATGGGGGAGCTACACAGTTCTGGAGGAGAACAACTACAAGATTAAGCGAATTACAGTCAAACCCGGCAAGAGAATTAGCTGCAGAGACACTATCACAGAAGCGAGCACTGGATTGTTGTAAACGGCACTGCAAGGATTGTTGTTGATGGGAAAGAGATACTGCTGAGGAAGGGAGAGAGCGCTTTTGTCCCTGCCGGCTCTCTGCACAGAATAGAGAACCCCGGAAAAATTCCTCTTGAGATAATTGAGGTGCAGATTGGAGATTATCTGGAGGAGGATGACATAGAAAGGTTCGAGGACGATTTTGGGAGAGGTTAGAGTTAAAACCGACAATATTTTATAAATCAATTTCCCTCTTTTATCGTGAAGGGCGTACTGCTTCACGGTGGTGCCGGCACCCGATTAAGGCCACTAACCTTTACGGGGCCAAAGCAGCTGATTCCCGTAGCCAACAAGCCGGTTTCCCAGTATTGCCTTGAGGACATGATTGGTGCAGGAATCAAAGAGGTAGCTATAATTTTGGGGGAGACCTATCCAGAAATGGTGGAAGAGCACTACGGAGATGGTTCGAGGTTCGGATGCAAGATTACATACATCCATCAGGGTAAGCCACTCGGTATTGCTCATGCAGTCTATCTTGCCAAAGACTTCGTCGGTGATGAAAAGTTTGTAGTTTATCTCGGCGACAACCTGATTCAGGATGGTATAAAGGAATACGTTAAGAGATTTGACGAGGAAGATTTTGACGCCTTCATACTTCTCAAGGAGGTTGAGGATCCAAGAGCCTTTGGTGTTGCCAAGTTTGAGGGCGAGAGACTGGTCGGACTCATTGAGAAGCCAAAAGAACCTCCAAGCAACTACGCGGTAATTGGTGTATATATGTTCAAACCAGTTGTTTTTGACATAATCAAAGACCTAAAACCGAGCTGGAGAGGAGAACTTGAAATCACCGACACGCTACAAAAAATGATTGAAAACGGCTACAATGTGGGATATGCGAAGCTGAAGGGTTGGTGGTTCGACACAGGCAAGGCAGAGGACATACTGAAGGTGAACGCAACGATTCTCGATGAGAGGGCAAAAAGGAGTGTAAAGGGAGAGGTTTTGGCGTCGCAAATTGAGGGAAGAGTTGAGGTTGGAGAGGGGGCAAAGATAATTAACAGCATCGTAAGGGGGCCAGCGGTCATTGGGGAAGACTGCGTAATCGAGAACTCGTTCATTGGGCCCTACACGAGCGTTGGTGAAAGAACGGTCATTAAAAACAGCTCGCTTGAATACTGCATAGTTCTCAGCGATTCAATTATCGAGGGTGTGGAGAGAATTGAGGAGAGTCTCATTGGGAGGAAAGTCAGAATCAGAAAGAACGACAGAAAGAGGTTCCTCAGATTCACCATTGGGGATTACTCCGAGATTCTGCTTTGAGGTGGAAGATGAGAATTCTTGTTACGGGAGGAATGGGGTTCATCGGCTCCAACTTCGTTAGGTACGCTCTTTCCCACCACCAGGTAGAGATTCTGAACCTCGATGCTCTGAAGTACGGCTCCAATCCGGAAAATCTGAAAGACTTGGCAGAGGATGAGAGATACAGCTTCATCAAAGGGGATATAAACGACTATGAACTCGTCTCTGATCTGATTAAGAAGGTAGATGCGGTGGTGAACTTCGCTGCAGAGAGCCATGTGGACAGGAGTATATCCAGTCCTTACGCCTTCATCGAGAGTAACTTTCTTGGAGTGTATACGATTCTTGAAGCAATGAGAAAGTGCAATCCTGAGGTAAGATTGGTGCACGTCAGCACGGATGAGGTTTACGGGGACATTGAAAAAGGCTCCTTTACGGAAAAGGACGGGTTGATGCCTTCCTCACCCTACTCAGCAAGTAAAGCTGCTGCAGACATGCTGGTCCTCGGCTATGCAAGGACTTACAACCTAAACGCATCCATTACAAGGTGCACGAACAACTATGGGCCCTATCAATTCCCGGAAAAACTGATTCCGAAGACCATAATAAGGGCAAAAATGAATCTGAGCGTCCCAATCTACGGAACCGGAATGAACGTGAGGGACTGGATTTACGTCGAGGACCACTGCAGAGCAGTCTGGGAGGTTATGGAGAAGGGGGGAGAAGAGAAGTTTACAACATTTCAAGCGGAGAGGAAAGAACGAACCTTGAGGTTGTAAAAACGATTCTGGAAATCATGGGGAAAGACGAGAGCCTGATTGAGTATGTTGAGGATAGACCAGGACATGACGTTCGCTACTCCCTCGACTCGTGGAAGATAATGAGAGAGCTGAAATGGAGGCCAAAGATTGGCTTTGAAGAAGGGATAAGGAGGACTGTTGAGTGGTATCTGCAAAACGAGTGGTGGTGGAGGCCTCTGGCTGATGAGAGGGTTTTGCATCCCACGCCATGGAAGCTGAGATGGTAGAATGAAGGTTGCGGTGATAGGAGCAAAAGGTCAGCTTGGAACGGACCTTGTTGACGTTCTTAATGAGGAGTTCACAGTTTACCCGCTCACTCATGAGGATGTTGATGTTGCAGTGTCTGAAAGCCTTGAAGTGCTGAGAGACATCCACCCCGACGTTATCATAAACACCGCTGCCTATGTCAGAGTTGATGATGCGGAGAATCATGCGGAAAAGGCCTTTGCGGTCAACGCCATCGGGGCGCTTAATGTGGCCAGAATCTCTTCGGAAATTGATGCGGTTAACATTTACATCAGTACAGACTACGTTTTCGACGGTGAGAAGGGAGAGCCCTATGTCGAGACAGATAAGCCGAACCCTATAAACGTTTACGGAGCGAGCAAGTATGCCGGAGAAATTCTCACGAAAAACTACTCGGAAAAACACTACGTGATCAGGGTTGCAAGTCTATACGGGAAGGCCGGGGCGAGCGGAAAGGGCGGTAACTTCGTGAACTGGGTGGTGGATATGGCGAGAAAGGGGCAGGAGCTGAGGATTGTTGCGGACCAGTTTATGAGCCCCACCTATACCAAGGACGTGGCCCTCGCTGTTAGGGAGTTTCTCAAACTCCGCCCCGACTACGGAATTTACCACATGGTAAACGACGGATACTGCTCGTGGTTTGAGTTTACGAAGGCAATATTCGAAATTCTCGACTGGGATGTGGAAATTCAGCCAATAAAGTCGAGCGAGCTTAACAGATTGGCGAGAAGGCCAGCTTTCTCTGCCCTGCAAAACTACAAACTCGAAAGAATTGGCATTAAGATGAGGCACTGGAGGGAAGCTTTAAGAGATTATTTGGCTGAGAAGGGTTTGGTTTGATTGGTGGTAGTATGCTGCCAGGTATCGTTGTTAAACCGCTCAAAACCTTCGCAGACGAGAGGGGTTTCTTCACGGAGATAATGCGAAGAGACTGGGATGTTTTTGAGGATGAAATCCTTCAGGCGAACATGTCCGTGACCTATCCGGGAATCGTGAGGGCTTGGCACAAGCATGAGAGGGGGCAGGTGGACTACTTCGTCTGCATAGGCGGGGCGATAAAGATATGTGCCTACGATGATGAAACTCAGGAGCTGGCAGAAATAGTTTCGACGGGCAAAAACCTTCAGGTTGTGAGGGTGCCGGGACATTACTGGCACGGCTTCAAGGCGATTGGGGTGAAGCCTGCAGTGCTGGTGTATTTCGTCAGCAGACTGTATGACTACGAGAATCCCGACGAGGTGAGGAGGCCCTGGAACGACTCCACAATTGTGCCTGCAAAGATAAACGGCAGGGAAGACGACCCTCGCTGCGGAAAGCCGTGGGACTGGTTTTATCCTCCGCATAAATGAGGACCGTTTACGCAATCGTTGTGAACTACAACAATTTCGATGATACCGCTGAATGCATAGACTCCCTCTTGAACCAGACATATCCGTGCAGGGTAGTTATGGTGGACAACGGATCGGAGAGAGAGGTGATAGAGAAGCTCAGAAGGAAGTATCCTCAGGTTGAAATGCTAGAACTCGGTGAGAACAGGGGGTATGCGGGAGGTTGCAATGCTGGCATTAGAGCTGTTATTGACAAAGCCGATTACGTGCTGATTTCCAACAACGACGTGGTTTTCGAGAGGGATGCAGTAGAAAGAATGGTCTCAGAGATGGAAGAAGATGAGACAATTGCAGCCTGTCAGCCTGTGGTGAAGTACTACGGCGACGAGAGAATATGGTCTGCCGGCACACGCATTTTTCTTGGATATCCTGTTTTGCATTTGAAGAACAAGATGGTTGAGGTTGAGATAAGTTTCGACTCTCCTTTTGGGCTTGTTGGATGTGCGATGCTGATAAGAAGCTCGGCTTTGAAGGATGTGGGCTTCTTTGACGAGGAGCTTTTCATGATGCACGAGGAGACGGAGTGGTGCATAAGGGCGATGAGGAAGGGTTATAGGCTCGCCGTATGCAAAGCTGTGGTGAAACACAAGGTATCTGCCTCTCTGGGACTGTTCAGCCCCCATTATCTTTACTATACTGCCAGAAACTGGCTGATAGTGGCGAGAAGAGCTGGAAAAGCGATGTTTTTCTATGCGCTGATTACCGAGCCGCTGAGGGTTTTATATTATTTGGTGAGGCTGAAGAGGAAAGGAGACATCATCCACTACCTTAAAGGGGTGGTTCACGGAATTTTAAGTAGGAAAGGGAGAAGATGCTGACCTTCATAGTGGTTAACTACAACGGGGAAAAATACCTGAAAGAATGCCTGAACTCCATAATAAACCAGACTTACAGAAAACTCAGAGTTCTGGTGATAGACAACGGTTCAACAGATGGATCCAGAGATATTTTGAGGAATTTTGAGGATTATTACTCTCGGTTTGAGGTTATTCGGAATGAGGAGAATTTGGGGTTTGCCAAAGCTGCCAATCAGGGAATTGAAATGGCGAACACGAAATTCGTTGCCCTCGTAAACAACGATGCCTTTCTGGAAAGAAACTGGGCAGAAGAGATGCTGAAGGCTGCAGATGATTTAAGGGCGGGAATCTTTGCATCCAAAATACTGTTTGAGGACGGGCGAATAAACTCGGCGGGACATGCAATACACAGAGGTCTGGCTGTGATGGAGAGGGGTTTTGGAGAAGGATGAGGGGCAGTTTGACGAGCTTGCTACGTTGCCGGAGCATGCGCTGCGGCTGCAATGTATCGCAGAAGCCTTTTCGAGGACGTGGGTTTGTTTGATGAGGACTACTTCATGTATAACGAGGATGTGGATTTGAGTTTAAGAGCATTGATTAGAGGTTGGAAGATTCTGTACGTTCCAACGGCCATAGCTTATCACCTACACTCAGCATCTACGGGCTTCTTATCGGATTTCTCTGTGTATTACAACAGCAGGAACTGGGTGTGGAGTGTGGTTAAGAACGTGCCCAGGGATTTACTTCTGAGGGAGTTTCCTTACTTCATCCTGAGAAATTTCAGCTCGATGCTGTTCTTCTGCCTGAGGGGCAATTTTGCAATTTTGAAGTCAAAAATCGACGCTATCAGAGAGCTCAGGAAGTTTCTGGAGAAGAGGAGGGAAGTTCAGCAAAAAGTGAGGTTTAAGGCAGTTGAAGACTACATCGAGGGGCTTGGTTTTGGCAAGGCTCTGAAGGTTGCGAGGTTAGCAGGGGTTCTCCGATAGACACTGAGATTACGTTGCCGGATGGTTTGCACACTCCTTAGCACGAATTCAAGGCTCTACAACTTCAAGGAAATCCACTTGCCTGAAATCTTCATAGTGCTTGCAGGTTGCTGCGATTAAGGCATCGTTTGGCAGCAATCCAAATTTTCCAATAAGTTCAACTATGTATTCTTTGGCAATCCTGTCAGTTGGCAGCATGTCGATAATCTCAAAAACTCTCAGAACTGGCTCCAGATTTACATTCTCAATTAGCTCTGGCCTCTTTCTTAAGGTTAGCGGACCTTTATCCGTTGTCAGGAACGTGAACAGTTTCCAGAAACACCGTTTTGTTAGTTAAGCCGTGTATTTCACCATCTTCAACACTTCTGAAAAAGGAAACTACACTTCTTTTTCCTCTCAGCAGCTCGATTATGACATTTGTGTCAATAAATATCTTCTCCATACTCAATCATTTCAAGGGCTTTTTTCACTTTTTCATCGCTCACTTTGAGAATTCCAGCTACAGACTCCACAACACTCTCCTTTAGCTCCACCTTAACCCTTTCTCCCTCCTTCAAGTCAACCTTTTGGAGGGGTTTGAACACGCCATTCTCATACACGGCTTCTATTACTTTTGGCATGTCATTAATTTGCATGAAAGAAGAAATAGGTTTCGGCTGGTGCTTCTTTTTTGATTTTTCAGTTAGAGTCCAAGTACTTCAAGAAAATCAAGCCTCCTGAAATCCTCATCGAAAGTTGCAATTTTCTTTATGCCGTAATGCTTACAGGTGGCAGCTATTAAGGCGTCGTTTGGCAAGAGCTTATACTCCAGAATTATTTTCTTGGCCATATCAAAAATGTGTTCGTCGATTTCTATGATTTTCAGAGCATCCTTAAGCACATTTAGTGCGTGAAGCCTCGTTTCAGTTAGGGATGAACCTATACCTTTCTCAAAGCTATCCTTAACTTTGAAAATGTTGACACGGCTAACGGAGAGTTCGTCAACCACGCTTACAAAGATGATCTTGAAAGATGCCTCCTCAAGAACGTTTACAGATGTATGGAGAACGTATTCCGACAGTTTCTCTAAAATCTTGAACTCTTTCCTTAAGATGACTTCGAGAATCACTGTGGTATCAATAAAGCATTTTTCCGACATCGTGTAACCTCTCCAGTTCTCTGAGGTCTATTTTTGTTTTTGGTGCGTTTTTAAGTAAAACTTCAAGCTCTCTGATCAGACTGTGATCGATATAGCCCTCTCATCCAATCTAAGTCGGATTTTTCTCCCTCCTTCAAGTCAACCTTCTGAAGGGCTTGAACACTCCGTTCTCATATACAGCTTCGATGATTTTTGGCATATAGATTGTGGGTCTGAGAATAGAAATAGGTTTCCCCTAAGGCTCAACAACCTCAAGAAAATCTACTCGCCTGAAGTCTTCATCGAAGGTGGCGATCTTCCTTATCCCGTAATGCCTGCAGGTTGCAGCTATCAGGGCATCGTTCGGAAGTAATTTGAATTTGCTCATGATTTCCGATATTTCCCGCTGATTTTGATAGTCTCTCAAGACTGTTACGTTTAAGTCTCGAATTACACTTTCAAAAGCCTCTATCTCCTTGGCACAGAAACCGTATCCTTCCTCTGCCACTAATTTCCTGAACTTTACATACGATTTTATTCCAAATTTTATCTCGGCAAGCTTTCTTGAAACTACGTAAATCGTCTCGTTCCAAACAGTGAAAGTCGAGAACAGCGGTTCGTAGGTTTCGAGAATTCTTTCAGATTTTTCAGTCAAGTTCGTTTCGAAGAGGAATTTGTAGAAAATGTTGGTATCCAAAACGATCAAAGCATTACCTCCCTTCGTATTCTCTCAACTCCTCCACCTCTGCTTTTCCGAAAACACCCTTGTATTTTCGCAGGATTTCTTTTTTGTCTTCTTTGAATCACAATTCTTACTTTGGATCCCGGTCTGAAATTCACCTTCTGGAGGGGCTTGAAAACTCCGTTTTCGTAGATGGCTTCTATGACTTTTGGCATACCGATATTTGGTTGAGGTTTAGAAATAGGTTTCGGCTGATGTTTTCCTTTTCGATTGCCGGTCACAATCTCTAAAATCCTAATTTGGCGTTCGCTACTTCGTGGCAAACCTGTTTGGGTTAGAAGTCTCATGGGCGGTTTGCACACTTCGTAGCACGCAGTTCAAAGCTCTACGACCTGCAGAAAGTCAACCCTCCTGAAATCCTCATCGAAGGTTGCGATTTTCTTTATCCCATAATGCTTGCAGGTTGCTGCTATTAGGGCATCGTTTGGCAGGAGTCTGTATCGCTCCATAATCTCGAGAACGAGATCCCAAGAAGGCAATGGCAGGATCTGGAATCCGTCATGAAGAATTGAGCTGTAAAACAGCTTTGCATTTTTGAGACTTTTCTCGTACACATTTGAATCTTCCTTGAGTTTCTTGATTACCTCGTAGTGCTTCTCCAATTTCACAAAATCAGAAGCGGTAAACTTCATGAGTATATAGGTCGTTTCCTCTACCACATTGAGCGATGTAAAATATTCGTAATTCTTCAGTTCTTCGTAAATCCTCCGTGCATTCTCATTCCCTCTAAAATACTCGACAAAGAAAGAGGTGTCGAAAAAGACCTTCATGCTCTCTCCGTTATCATCAGATCCATATCTTCGTCCAGGTCCGTCTTACGCCTGTGTCGGAACATCCCGAATAACTGGGTAAGTCCCCGATCCACAATGACTTTTACCTTCTCCCCCTCCCTGAGTTCAACTTTCTGGAGGGGCTTGAACACTCCGTTTTCGTAAATGGCTTCAATGACTTTTGGCATGTTATTAGTTTGCATGAAAGAAGAAATAGGTTTCGGCTGCAGTCTTTTTTGATTGCTCAATCACAATTTCTAAAATTTGGCATTCGTTACTTCGTGGCAAACCTGTTTGGGTTAGAAGTCTCATGGGCGGTTTGCACACTTCGTAGCACGCTTATTGGCAATGTATTTAGCCGGGAACCCTATTGCTGTAAGTAAAAATTATAATACTCTGCAGAAATCTAAAATTATGACTTATAGACTCGTGGAGTTATTTAGAACGCATAAAGGAAAGGTGACGGATAAATGGACTTCCTATTTAGAAATATATGAGCAGTTATTTCAGACTACAAGGATAAAGAAGTAAACATTTTGGAGATTGGAGTTCAGAATGGTGGGAGTCATTGAATCTGGGCGAAATATTTTACAAATGCAAAAAATATAATTGGCTGCGACATAGATGAAAGATGCTCTGAGCTTACTTACGACGACGAGCGAATAAAGATCGTGATAGGAGATGCAGGTGATTTATTGACTGCTAAAAGGGTGAGAGAAATTGTTAGCAGTTTGGACATAATAATAGACGATGGCTCACATAAATCATCCGATATAATTAGAGCCTTTGCAAATTACTACCCTCTGTTGAATTACGGTGGGATATATATTGTCGAAGACCTGTGTTGCAGTTACTGGAAAAACTTTGGCGGCGGTTTGTTGGAATACTATTCAGCAATTAATTTCTTCAAAACCCTCATTGATGTTATTAACTACGAGCACTGGAGATTGGGCAAATCGAGGAAGTGGTTACTTTCGAAGTTTGCTGAAAAGTATAACCTGAGTTTTGACGACTCAGAGCTCGCTACGATACGATCAGTTGAGTTTTACAATTCTTTATGTGTGATCAGAAAGGAATGTCCAGAAAAAACAGTAATCGGGCCCAGAATCGTTGTTGGAGAGGAAAGCATATTTGGTGATTTAGGGGAATTCAGGAAAGGAATAATACAAGTGTTCTGAACATCGCCACGGAAATAGAACTCGTCTTAGAGAAGACAGTTGGTGCATAGAAACTCTTTTATAAAGTATTGGTGGCTTTCGAATAATTTGGGGCGGGTGCAAAGTATGTTAGAGTGGACGGGGGAGAGATATATTCCAACGGCAAAACCTGAAGAGGTTGGAGCGGAAATTCACTATGAGCACCTTCACAGGTATTATTTTGCAGCACAGTTTGTCAAGGGGAAGGTTGTTTTGGACCTCGGATGCGGTGAGGGTTATGGGAGCTATATTTTATCCAAATACGCCAAGAAAGTTGTTGGGGTGGATATTGATGATAAATCTATAAAGCACGCGAGCAGCACATATATAAGAAGCAATCTTGAATATCGTGTCGGTTCAGTTACCAGCATACCGGTCGATGGTGATGAAATTTTCGATGCTGTAATTTGTTTTGAAGTTCTTGAGCATATTGCAGAACATGAGGAAATGCTTCAGGAAGTGAAGAGAGTTTTGAAGAAGGATGGAATTTTCGTTGTGTCGACTCCCAACAAAAAGGTTTACAGTGACGAACCAAACTTCCAGAATCCGTTTCACGTGAAGGAGCTGTACTTTGATGAGTTTAAAGCTTTGCTTGGCAGATACTTCAAGCACATCTACTTTTTCGGCAGAGAGTTTATCCTTCTTCCCAGATCTGGTGCCTGACAGAAGATAATGATAGAAGCAGTGAATTCGTAATAGAAAGGGGAGAGAGGAGTTTTGTTAGAGTTGAGGCTGAAAGGAAGGAGCCAATGTATTTTATTGCGATATCATCAGATACACCGCTGAAAGAAATTGATTATCGAAGTTATCTTACCGATGTTAGTAGTGTCCTCATCAACAACTTCAGAAAATACATCAGGCATCTTGAAAAAAGGTTAAGGGAGCTGGAGACGGAAGTTGACAGGTTGAATTCAATTGTTGAGCAGAAAGAGAGGCAAATAGGGGATCTGAGTGCGAGTCTGGATAAATTAAACACCGAGGTGGCCAATAAGAGTGGAAGAATCTCTGAACTTGAAAACGTGTTAAACAGCAAAAATGGAGAATTAAGCAGGTTGCAGCAGGAGATAGAGAGCCTGAGGGAATTGGTTAGGGATAGGGAAGCTGAGATTGAAAGGCTCAACGGAGAGCTTGAAAGTGAGAGGGAACAGGTATCCGCTCTAACAAAATCGCTCGAAGAGAAAACCAAAGAGCTGAACGAGTTCAAGGTAAAATCGATCAACTTGGAGCAAAAAATAAGGAGCTTGGAGGGGGAGCTGAAAGAGAAAGAGAGTCTAGTCGGGAAGCTAAGGAGAGAGTTAGATGAAAAGGAAAAGATGATCGGGGAGCTTCAGCAGGAGAGCCAGAAGGTAAAATCTGAGCTTGCGGCGAAGGACGAGCAAATCAAAAGTTTGACGGAGGAGAACATAAGGTTTTCTCAGGAGCTCGAATCGATAAAGTCCAGCGTTACGTGGAGAGCTGTGATGAAGTGGCACTCCTTTGTTGAGAGAGTTGCCCCGCTGGGGACGAGGAGGAGAAGGTGGTACGATTTGGGAGTCAAGGGGTTGAGGGTTTTGGTTAGGGAAGGGTTTAGGAGTTTTTGGAGGAAATATAAAATTTACAAACAAATGAAAAAATTTGAAGTATCTGATCAACTAAATAAAAATAATCTAAAGCAAAAGATGAATAAAAATATGAGGATTTTGCCGGAACAGACATTCTATTTAAATATTTTAATCAGCTGATGGAGAATACAAAAAACTTGAAGAACGACCTGAATTTGTTCCTTTTAGTGAGCATGAGAAAATTGATTCAGATATAAAGTTGGTAGCGTTCTATTTGCCCCAGTTTCACCCAATCCCTGAAAATGACCTTTTCTGGGAAAAAGGTTTTACAGAATGGACTAATGTTACCAAAGCAGTACCCCAGTTTTTGGGGCATTACCAGCCGAGGCTGCCAATTGATTTAGGATTTTACGACTTAAGAATTGTAGATAATATTAAAAGACAGGTCGAGTTAGCCAAAAACTATGGTTTGTATGGTTTCTGTTTTTATGTCTACTGGTTTGGAGGTCGGAAAATTTTGAGAACTCCTTTGGATCTATTTTATGAGAACAAAGATATTGATATTAAGTTCTGTGTGTGTTGGGCAAATGAAAATTGGACAAGAAGATGGGATGGATTGGATGACGAAATTCTTCTTAAACAGCAACATTCACCGGAAGACGACTTAGAATTCATAAAAGATATTTCAAAATACTTTATGGACCCAAGATACATAAAAGTAAAAGGTAAGCCACTGCTGATAGTCTATAGGGCTGAGTTGTTGCCAGATCCTAAGTCTACAGCTGAAGATGGAGGAAATGGTGTAGAGAAAACGGAATCGGCGAGATTTATTTAGCTTGTGTGCACTCCTTTGAGCATTTGGACCCAAGGGAAATCGGTTTTGATGCTGCAATTGATTTTCCTCCTAACACTTACCCGCTCACACCTGCGAATGAGAAATATAGGATTATAAACCCCAATTACAGGGGTACCATCTACGAATATGATGAACTCGTTATTTTGTCTAAAGCCTTTAAAAAGCCTCCTTAACAAAAAGTTCCGAGGAATTTGTCCAGGTTGGGATAATGAACCAAGAAGGCCTGGAAGAGGAACAACTATCGTAAATTCCACCCCCGAAAAATATGAAGATTGGCTGTTCACATTATGCAAATATACTGAAGAAAATTTCGAACCAGAGGAGAGATTTATATTTATAAATGCGTGGAATGAATGGGCTGAAAGTGCTTATCTTGAGCCAGATAGGAAGTATGGTTACGCCTATTTGGAGGCTACTTGGAAGGCTTTATATAAACATAACAGGCTGAAAACTGGTACAAAATTGAATCAAAAGAGGATAGGAAAATGGTCGATTTTATTTATATCACATGATGCCAATTTTGGTGGCGCACAGGAGGTATTGTTTAATGTTGTGAAATGGTTAAAAAGTCATACAAGACTAAATTTAGGTATATTATTTCTTTCTGGTGGACCATTGATGGATAAATTTGCACAATTAGTGCCAGTGGGATTAGTGGATCCTGAAAAAGTTTCAAAGAGTGAGTTAGAAAAAAAGGTAATAGAAATGCTTGGGGAAAATCCAGATTTGATTTATGGTAATACTCTTGTTTCAGGTAAAATTTATGATAAAATTTATAATTTCTGTCCGATTATAACTCACGTTCATGAGTTAGAAACCAGCGCTATGTATTACGCAGGAAAAGCTTTAGATAAAGTCATTAAATATTCTGATGCATATATTGCTTGCTCAAACGCTGTAAAAGAGTTTTTAGTTGGAAAATTTGGAGTAAACTCCGAAAAGATATATGTTATTCACTCTTTTATAAGACCATCAGAAAAAGCTATTTGAACGGGAAGGACAAACTTAAACTCAGAAGATCACTTGGAATTGATGCAGGTAAATTAATAGTGATAGGTTGCGGTTTAGGTTTGCCGTTTAGAAAAGGAGCTGATTTGTTTATAGACGTTGGAAAAGAAATAAAAAAGCGAGGTTTAGATTCCAGAATAGCTCTTTACTGGATAGGAGGGTTTGATGAAAACTATTATGATCCAGTCCATGGTTATTGGAGATCGAAATTAGCTGAAATAAAAGAGAATCGCCTCAATGTCAAATTTTTAGGTTTTGTTGATGATCCAAGAAAGTATATGGAGGCAGCAGACATATTTCTGTTACCATCAAGAGAAGACCCGTTTCCACTTGTGATGTTAGAAGCTGCTGATGCCGGTTTACCAATCATTTGTTTCGATAAATCGGGCGGCGCTCCAGAATTTGTTAAAGACGGTTTTAACGGATATGTTGTTCCATTTAAAGATATTGATGCAATCGTAGACAAATTGGAATATCTTCTTAATAATCAGAACGAAGTAGATCGGCTGGGAGGTAATGCTAAATTAGAAGTTCGAAAATATTACATCGACAGCATAATGCCGAAGATATTGTCAACAGTCCGCAAAGTAGCAAAAATGCCACCCTCAATAACGGTAATTGTTCCAAATTACAATCATGAAAAATTCTTGGATAAGAGGTTGGAGAGCATTTTCAGTCAAACTTTTCAAAGACTTTGAGGTCATTTTAATGGACGATGCTTCAACTGATTCCAGTCCAGAGATCTTAAGAGAGTGGGCAAATAAAAGAGATGATGTAACTTTAATTCTCAATGAAACGAACTCTGGAAGTCCATTTAAACAATGGGTCAAAGCGTTACCAATAGCGAAGGGGGATATAATTTGGATTGCCGAGTCCGATGATTTTTGTGAAAAGAACTTTTTGGAGGAGCTCATTCCTGCTTTTGACGATCCTGATGTAAAGTTAGCTTATTGCCAATCACTAATTGTTGATGAATCTGACAGGGTGATTGGGAACTATTTAGAAACAGATTATTTGAAGTCTCTTTCACCGACCAAGTGGAAAGCACCTTATTGTAATCCCGCAAATAAAGAAATTGAGGATGGATTAGGTGTGAAAAATACAATACTTAATATCAGTTCAGTTCTTTTTAGGAAATTTGACTATAGCGATGAGTTCATTAAAACTCTAACATCTATGAAATTTGCCGGAGATTGGTATTTGATTTTAAATTGTATTAAAGATGGAAAAGTGTATTATTCTCCGAAACCGCTAAATTATCATCGAAGACATTCTAGAAGTGTTATTGGTAAATTACTTAATGGTAAGGATGAAGGCATGATCAGAAAGTTTTTTGAAGAATACCAAATTGTGGTTGATTTTGTTCTGAGGAATTACAGGCCATCTCCACAACTAAGGAGGAATGTTTATGAGTACGTGTGTGAACTCTGGGAGCAAATTACTGGCAGACAAAGAGAAGAACTTAAGGAATATTTTAGAATTTAAGACATTTACTGGAAGGTGGCTAAAATGCGATTTTTAGCGAATTGCCCAATATGTGAAAAAACGTTAATTTTCGAAACGCCTGATGATTTTTATGGCTGTAGGGATTACTTATTTTCTAACGATTGCCCCTATGGAAAATGTATAACTCGTGAACGTGCCGTCGCCTTAACTTTGTTTTCGATTTTTCCAAAACCAGTTCTAAAAGAAAAAGTCATATTTGAAGCATCTCCAGTTCCGAGAGGTTTAAGTCTATGGCTTAAAGAAAATTGTGATAAATATTATCAAACTGGTTATTTTCCCGAGAAGCCTTTCGGAGAGTATGTAAATGGATTGAGAAATGAAGACCTTGAGAACCTAACACTCGAAGATGAAACCGTCGATGTTTGGATTTTGCTTGATATCTTAGAACATCTTTTTGATCCCTTCAAAGCCCTAAATGAAATTTATAGGACCTTGAAACCCGATGGTGTGTGTTTATTTACAGTTCCTACTTATCCCGGCCAATTTGAATCGACACAGAAAGCATATCGTTTACCAAGTGGTGACATAGAAATCATTGGTGAGCCTGAGTACCATGGAGATCCTCAGCATCCAGAATCAGGGTCTTTAGTAACTTGGCAATATGGTTATGATTTGCCCCTCTTGATTTCAAGGAAAACAAATTTTGAACATATCGAGGTTAGGAGATGGCAATCCAAGTGCTTTGCAGTCATGGGGGCAATGTGTGATATCCCGAATTAATTTCACTCCTCAAACAACCACCTCCCGTACTCAAACACCCTTTCAGCAGGTAGCTTCCTCAAAAAGGCCTGATAGGGAGTCTCCAATTCGTCGAAATTCAGGCTCATGTGAGGCTTAACGTAATTGTACCAATAAATGAACTCATCCAAAGAATCAAACAGATGGATCTTCTGCTCCATCAAACCAAAGAACCTCTCTATCTTCCATTCGTTTGTGGATGGTTTATTCTGGCAAGAACATGCCTTACTCCATTCTCGGCCAAAAACTCCCTGAATCTATGCTTGGCCTTCTCTCTGCTTTTAGCTGCAACAAACTGAGTTCCGTGATCTGTGAGGATCTCATCCGGAATGCCATACTCCCTGAATCCCACTTTCAGGACTCTAATCGTGTTCTCAGTCGTAGCTGAATCGAAGACTCCGTAACAAGTAATAAAGCGGGAAGCATCATCCATGAAGGCTATAATCCATTTCTCTCCAAGCCTCTTCCAGTCTCCCTGCCATAAAGACATTGAGTGGGTTCTTTCGTATCTAACCCATTTCCTTCGTTTCTTCTTGCTCATGTTCTCCTCCACCAAACCGTGTTTGAGTAAAACTTTGTAGATTGTATTATGGGAGATGTGGATGCCGTAATCCCTTTCTATCAGCTTTTCAAGAGGTACTGGGCTGAGTCTGTATTTGTTGTAAGCTTGCAGGATTATTTTTTCTGTTTCCTCGTCTATTTCCTTGGGCTTTCTTCCCGGTTGTTTCAGTTCTGGAATCTGGCCAGTTTCCTCATATTGTTTTTTAAGCTGGTAGATTCTTCTTGGTGTAACTCTCATCACAGCGGCTATTTCCTTTACTGGAGCTCCCTTGTCAAGCTGTCTGATTATCCACCTGATCTTTTTGTTCGTTAGTTTTCTCACATGAAGTGGGTGTTTAGTAGTGAAATAATTTAGGGATACTACAGTCATGGGGGCAATGACTGAAGTTTATATAATGACAAAAACTCACAATATTTTTAAATCCAATACCGAAATCGAATTTAGGGGTGAAAATTGAGAAATGGACTTAAAGTACTAATTGTAGGATTGCCCAAGTCCGGAACAACGGGTTTGTTCTATTTGATAAAAAACTCCTTTGAGCAATACTACGGAAAAAGTGTATTAGGTTACTTTGAACCTGAATATTGTCCGGAGGAAGTAAAACTGACAAAGTCTCCAGCCGTAATAAAAATTCTTATTCTCCCTCCGCGGGTTAACTTTGATTCTTTTGAAAATAATTTTGATAAAAAAATTATAATAATTCGGGATCCAAGAGATAGATTAATAAGCGATTTGCTTTACTATCACGGATTTCATAACCACGCAATGGGGGATAAAGAAAAATTTTTCAAAGGTTTATGAGATTTTAAAGAAAAAAGAATCTGACCCAAAATCCATTTCAACTTTTGAAATCTGGCAAAAGATAGAGCAGATCAGTGGAAACCCATCAGATATAAATTCTTTCTTGTATTGGGTAAAAAGTCGCCAAACTTGGCTGGAAGAGTATTTAAATAACTACTACGATGCAAATCGAGATCTCCTATACAAATACGAGGATTTCGTTCAAAAAAGGTATGATGTTTTGGAAAAATATTTGGGGATACCTATAATTGATAAATCTGAAGTTCCTGAAAATCTAAAAAGAGTTGAAAGAACAAAAAGCTTTGGAAACTGGAGGTCTTGGTTTACAGAAAAAGATGTTGAAATCTTAAGACCCATCTTAGATACTTATTTGGATAAGCTTGGGTATGATGCTTCAGATTGGAAATTGAGCGAAAATCCAAAAATCGAACCATCCACTTGTTCTGAGTACTTTAAACCGTGTGGTAGAAGAGTCAGTCAGCAGAGGTCCAATCAGGGGTTACTTAAATCAAACGAAAAAAGAGAGACTCTATAAGCTCTTTCCGAAAGTCGACATAATTTACACACCATTCGCAACTAATCTGGAGTTTTTCAGAATAGATTCTGTAATTGTAGACCTTTTAAACGGAAAACTTGTAATAAGCGGTTTAGCTTTGCCTAAGGACACTTCAGAATTCAATATTTCTTTTAAAGATGAGGAAGGAATTAAAGTCGCAGAGTGCGGTTTGCCCTCTCCTTTGCTCGGCGAAAAGTATCCAGACAAACCTATAGCAAAAAAAGCAAGGTTTAGAGTTGCAGATATAATTCCAAGTCCAGGAAAATCTATTGAAGTATATATAAATATGGATAAAATAGCC
>LZQN01000064.1_pt1 | contig 28621 bp, 27 predicted proteins | sample 768531 | NCBI WGS metagenome assembly LZQN01 (sample SAMN05207080, study PRJNA324506) | oil field metagenome | isolation source: sample BH-FW-7 from oil reservoir | place: India: Bombay High | collected 2015-12-02
AGTCCTATCTCCCGTTTGACAGTGGCTTTGAAGCCAAATCAACCAATAGGGACTTTTGGGACGGGGGACAGACTCCTTTTGAAGCTTTAAAGCTTAGAAAGTATGTAGTCCTCTGTCCCCTGTTATTTCTTAATTTAGTTATATATTTTAGCAACATAAAATATAAATACCATAATAATTCGTAGGAGTTCTGAATGAACGAGAAATGGTTAAGTACTATAAGAGAATATGCAGAAGCTTTGCTTGTTGCTTTAATCCTTGCTTTTTTTATTCGTTCTTTTGTGGTTCAGGCTTTTAAAATACCTTCTGGCTCCATGTTGGACACCCTGCAGATAGGAGACCATTTGTTGGTAAATAAGTTTATTTATGGCATAAGAGTCCCTTTTACTGATTATTTTTTAGTAAAATTTTCTGACCCTAAATTTCAAGATGTGATTGTGTTTAAGTATCCTAAAGAACCTTCCAAGGATTTTATTAAAAGAGTTATTGGGCTTCCTGGAGATACCATAGAGATAATCAATAAGGAAGTTTATCGAAACGGTCAAAAGCTTGTGGAACCTTATGTAAAACATGTGGACCCTCAAATTATACCCAGGAGGGATAATGTTGGTCCCATAAAAGTACCAGAGGGAAAGTACTTTGTTATGGGAGATAATAGAGACGAATCCTATGATTCTAGATTTTGGGGATTTGTGGATAGAGACCAGATTTTAGGAAAGGCCTGGATTATTTACTGGTCCTGGCAGGGCTTTTCTAATATTCGCTGGAACAGGATAGGCCATTTGATACATTAACACAATGTTTGCTAAAGTCTTTAGTGGTGGTTTATTAGGTATAGATGGCTTTTTAGTAGAAGTAGAGATAGATTTAACCCGCTCTGGCCTGCCTGCCTTTAGTCTGGTAGGTCTGGCAGAAGGGGCGGTACGGGAAAGTAAAGAAAGAATCTTTTCTGCCTTAAAGAATAATGGTTTTAAACTCCCGCCTGCAAGAATTACTATCAACTTAGCTCCAGCCAATCAAAGAAAAGAGGGAAGCCTTTTTGATTTGCCTTTGAGTATTGGTTTATTGGTAGCTGCTGGATTGCTTCCCAAAAGTTCCTTTTTAGAACACACCCTTTTGGCTGGCGAGCTTTCTTTAAATGGAGAATTGCGTCCCATTGCCGGAGCTTTGCCTTTAGCACTTTTAGCTAAAAACAAAGGCTTAAAATATGTTGTTCTTCCCAGGGATAATGGGCCAGAAGCAGCTGTGGTTAAAGGGGTAGAGGTCTTTGCCCTGGAAAATCTGGCTCAAGTGGTGAGTTTGCTGGAAGGCAAAGAACTGACACCTTTTCAGGTGGATGTGGATAGCCTTTTTCAGGAGCAGACCAGTTTTTTAGAAGACTTTTCAGAAGTAAAGGGCCAAGAACATGTAAAAAGGGCCATTGAAATAGCTGCTGCCGGAGGCCACAACTTGCTTTTAGTAGGTCCTCCAGGCAGTGGTAAGACCATGCTGGCCAAAAGAATTCCAACCATTTTACCCCCTTTGACCTTTAGTGAAGCCCTGGAGGTGACTAAAATTTATAGTGTAAGTGGCCAGCTTCCTCCTCAGGTTTCTTTACTTATCCAGCGTCCCTTTCGGGCTCCTCACCATACCATTTCAGATGCAGGGCTTATTGGTGGCGGGCATTATCCTCGGCCTGGAGAGGTCTCTCTAGCCCATAGGGGCGTGCTGTTTTTAGACGAACTGCCAGAATTTAAAAAACATGTTCTAGAGGTGCTAAGACAGCCCTTGGAAGATGGCGAGGTTACCATTGCCAGGGCCAGCATGTCCCTGAGATATCCAGCCAGCTTTATGCTGGTAGCCGCCATGAATCCCTGTCCTTGTGGATACCTGGGGGATGAAAAACACCATTGTTCCTGTACTCCCTTGCAAATCCAGCGTTATCGTTCCAGACTCTCTGGTCCCTTGCTGGACCGTATTGACTTGCAGGTAGAGGTTCCAGCTGTGGAATATAAAAAACTCAGGCAGGAACAAAGTGAGTTTTCCTCTAAGAAAATGTTAAAACGGGTCCTTACAGCCAGGAAAATACAACAGAAGCGCTACCAGGAAGCTTCTTTACCCTTTTTGACCAACAGTGAACTAAATGGACGCTGGTTAAATAAGTTTTGTCCTTTAGGAGAAAGGGAACACGCCTTTTTAGAACAGGCAGTGAAAAATCTAGGACTTTCTGCCAGGGCCTTTACGAGAATTTTGCGCCTGGGTAGAACCATTGCTGACCTGGAAGGTAAAGAAAATTTAGATGTGCCCATCCTGGCCGAAGCCATTAGCTATCGTTTTTTAGACCGCACCTAGTTTTTTGTTTGACATTATCCTTATTCCCTTTTTACAACTTCAGTAATTTTAAAATATAGGCTTTTTTATTGTGATATGGAAAAGAAGTTTAAAATTGCAATATTCTTACTTCTAGTTTTAGAGCTAATTTTTCTTTTAGGCCATATTTATTATCAAAATTATTACTGGAAAGGTAGAAAACTAAGAGTAGCAGAAAGCAAGGAAAGCCCTTTATGTTTTTTTTCTCCTTATGGGCAGGGCATAGACTATTCCCTGGCTTCTCTTTTGGCTAAAGAAAAAAAACTTTCTCTGATTTGGAAAAGGGTTAATACCTTTGAACAGGCTTTTAACTTGCTTGAGAAAAGAGAAGTAGATTTGGTAGTGGGAGTGCCTACCCTTTTAGTTGAAAATAAAAGTAATTTTAAAAAGGGAAAGGAATATGTAAAAAACAATTTTTTATTTGTACATAACAAAAAAAGATATCCTTTAAGGCGCTTTGATGAGCTTTGTAAGAGTAAAGTTATAGTTCCCAAAAATTCTATCTTTGTTTCTAAAATAACAGACTATGATAAGATAATTTTTTGTTCCATAAATTACGAAATCATAGATTCCCAGGAGTTAGATGCCTTTAGGGTTTTAGAGCTAACAAGGCCAGGTTTATGCTCACAGATAAAATTAAGTTTAATGCCTTAAATCCTTATTTTCTGGATTTACGCCCTACTTATGAGTTTAAGCAAAAATTTGCTCACCTTTGGCTCTGGAGTACTCACTATGCCAGCTTAAGCCAGCTTATTGCTGAGTTTTGGGAAGGAGAAGAAGTAAAGCAGAAGATTAAGGACATACAGGAACTATACCTGGGATTTTTTCCAGAGGATATTGATTTTTATCAGTTAAATCATTTGCAAGAGTCGGTTTTAAGGTTTTTACCGCGCTTATGAAAAAGATAATTATAGCTGCCTGTAAAAAGTATGATCTAGACCCTCTTTTTTTTCTGGCCCAGATTTACCAGGAATCTCATTTTAATCCACGGGCTCGAAGCAGGACAGGAGTAAGAGGTTTACTTCAACTGAGTTTGGATACTGCTTCTCTGTTGGGTGTAGAAAATCGTTTAAATCCTACGCAAAGCATCTGGGGTGGAGCCAAGTACATGGCCTTTTTAGAGGAAAGGGTGGCTAAAAAAGGAGTGAAAGGCTGGGATAAGTGGTTCTTTGTGCTGGCTGCTTACAACCAGGGCTTAGGCCACCTTTACGATGCCATGGATTTAGCTGTGAAGCAAAACAAAAACCCTTATAAGTGGTCCTCTTTAAAGGAAGTCTATCCCCTTTTAAGTTATAAAAAGTTTTATAAAAACACCAAACATGGGTATTGCCGGGGTTATGAAGCTGTGGACTATGTGCAGAGCGTAAGGTATTATTATTATATTTTAAATTTATTTACCTTTCTGGGGAGCAGGGAAGGCGATTACCTTAGACGCTTTGTTTCCCTGCGTCCTCTTGTTTGGCCGAGATAGTTCTTCTTTTGAATTCCCCTTTTTTAGCTGGAGATTAAAGAACTGGTTTTTCCACTTTAAACTCTGGATAAAAGAAAAGACCAGAAAATCTCGCTCCCACTGGTTGGTAGGCTGAAAGTTTTGGACCAGGTTGAAGTATTTTTCCCATAGAGAAGTAAGAGATGCTTCGTCTATTTCCAGTAATTTTTCCGCCAGGTTTTGCAGTAGTTTTTCCATTTTTGTCTGCCTTTTTTGATTTGCCCCTTTTTAGAGCCTGTGCTAAAAGTGTAAAAGTTTGCTTGATTATGTCAAGAAAAGGAGAGGTTTGGAGATGAATATTAAGGAAATGTACAAAAAGATAGTAGAAGACCCCTTTCCTGAGGACTTAACCCTTACTTTAGGGGGACAAAAATTAATTTTTAGAAAAAGGGTCTGGGAGATTGAAGGAGAAAAAAAAGGTCTGCGCTATGGAGAAAATCCAGACCAACCTGCTGCCCTCTATGAACTGGTAGAAGGCTCGCTTACTTTGGGTGGGATTAGCTTTAGAGGTCCAGGCAAAGGCCTGGTAGCCTCTCTTACTGAAGCCAATATGCTGCAGGCAGGTAAACATCCTGGAAAAATCAATCTCACAGATGTGGATAATGGCATCAATATCTTGCAATATTTGTATCAAAAACCAGCTGCTGTAATTTTAAAGCACAACAATCCTTCAGGAGCGGCCTGGGGGCAGGACCTGTTAGATGCCTTAAACAAGGCCTATTTTGCCGATAGGATTGCTGCCTTTGGCGGAGCAGTGGTGGTCAATAGGCCCATTGATAAGATGTGTGCTGAATTTTTAACCCAGTTTTACTTTGAAGTGGTAGCTGCCCCTGGTTATGAAACAGGAGCCCTGGAGATTTTAAAGCAAAAGAAAAACTTGCGTATCTTGGAGATACCTGGCCTGGCTAGATTGGAAGAACTAGTGGGAGAGCCCTTTTTGGACTTAAAGTCTTTAGTAGATGGAGGAATAGTTGCTCAGTTTTCCTTTAGGAATAGAATCCTTTCTGCTGAAGATTTTTTGCCTGCTCAGGCGGAGAAAGATGGCCAGGTGGTTTCTGCCAGAAAACCTACTCCCAAGGAAATGGAGGACTTGCTTTTTGCCTGGGCTGTAGAAGCAGGAGTAACTTCCAATTCTGTGCTTTTTGCCAGAGATGGACAGACTGTGGCCATTGGTACGGGTGAACAAGATAGAGTGGGTTGTGTAGAGCTTACCATACACAAAGCCTATACCAAGTATGCGGACAATCTGGTGTTTGCTGAGAAAAAAATGTCTTTATATGAGCTTAAATTAAAGGCCAAGGAAGACAGAGAATTAGCTGCTTACCTGGAAGAGGTCTGGCAAAGGACTCAGGAAGCCAAAGGTGGCTTAAAAGGCTCTGTTATGGTATCAGATGGTTTCTTTCCCTTTAGAGATGGAGTGGATGTGGCCATAGAGCAGGGAGTGACAGCTATTGCTCAACCTGGTGGTTCCATTCGGGACTTTGAGGTGATTCAGGCTGTAAACCAGGCCACTCCTCAGGTTGCTATGGTCTTTACTGCCCAGCGTTCTTTTAAACACTAGAATTATGGCAGATAAGCACGTGGAAATAGAACCAGGGAGTGTGGTGGAGTTTTTAGAAGGTGGGAAAACTCTACTCTCCCTGGTTTTGGAAAAAAAAGAAAAACGCCTTAAAGTCCTTTCCTGGACCGGAAAAGAATATAAACTTTCTGTAAATAGAGTTTTGCCCTGGGTAGGTCCTAAAATCTTACTTTCTGCCCAGCAGGATGAACTCCTCTCTTCTCTAAAAAAAATTGAAGAAAAACGCACCCAAATTGCCAATGATATTGTCCTGGAAAAGCTCTGGGAATTAATCCGGGAAGAAGTAAAGGAAGCAGAGGTCTTCTGGCTGGCTGAGCTTTGTTTTACTGAGCCAGAGATTGACCAGGTGGCTGCTCTGGGTAGACTTTTATTGGCAAACAAAATCCTTTTTAAGTATAAACCTCCTCTTTTTTTAGTTCATAGTGCAGAAGAAGTAAAACGCCTAAGGGAAGAGCAATACAAAAAGGCCCTTCTGGCCAAGGTCCTGGAAGAGGGGCAAAGGGTTTTAAAGGAAGCTGCCAAAGGCCCTGGACGGGTAAAATGGTCTGAATTGAACCCAGAGGTGGCAGACACTTTACGGGAAGTGTTTTTTTCTGTGTTGGGCAAAAAAGGTGAGGCAAAAAAGGAGAAGTTTTTTAAACAACTGACTCAAGGCCTGGGAGACGATGAGTTTTTGGCCTTTACTCTGGCCAGGAATTTGGGTCTTATTCCTCCTCATTTTAATTATTTGCTCCTACAGGCAGATTACGAGCCAGGTCGCTCCTGGGAAGAAACCTATAGCCAGGAGATTACTCGCTTAAAAAAACTACCTCTTTCCTGGCAAAAGCCTCTTTTAAAGCCTTTTGTCAGTATTGATTCTGCTTCCACCCAGGATATTGATGATGCCTTTTGGTTGCAAAGAGAAGGAGATAACTTTCGTTTAAGGGTAGCTATTGCCTGCCCTGCGCTTTTTGGCCCTTTGGTTCAGAACTGGATTTAAAGGTTAGAGAGCGTTTTTCCAGTTTGTACCTGCCTGAGGAGACCTATTTTTTACTGCCCCATGAACTGGCTACTTCTACTTATAGTTTGCTAGCTGGCAAGCAGAGTCCTGCTCTGGTTTTTGATTTTTTACTGAATAAACAAGCAGAGGTAGAAGAGTTTTCCCTCTACCTTTCCCTGGTGGAAGTGGAGCAAAATTTAACTTACCTCCAGGCAGATGAGTTTATCCAGGAGAAAAAGGAATTTTGGCCTCAGCTTTATGCTCTGGCCAAGCAGTTAAGAGCCCAGCGCATAGAGGCTGGAGCCATTGTGGTGGAGCAGGCAGAGCCAGAGATTGTTTTAAGGCAAGAAAAGGAAGAGATTCAAGTTGAATTACTGGAAAAGTCACTTCCTTTTTCTCAGGTAGTAGTGGCAGAGATGATGATTCTTTGTAATCACTACATTGCCAGGTGGGCTAAGGAGAAAGAGCTACCTCTTTTTTATCGTACTCAAAATATTAACTTTTCCAAAGACCTGGCCGGGATATGGACCAGGCCAGAAGATATTTATCAGGTGGTAAAGGGTATGGCCCCTTCTATTTTAGATATTGAGCCTGAACAGCATGCCTGTCTGGGTGTTTCCTGCTATGCTCCCATTACTTCTCCTTTAAGAAGGTATATAGACTTATTGAACCAGGGTCAGGTGGTGAAGGTTTTGCAAGGAGAAAAGCCCTTGTTTAGCAAAGATAATTTGCAGGGGATGTTGCCTTACCTTTCTGCCAGGCAGACCTTAGTGGGCAGGTACAGCGGTTTAGACCCAGATATTGGAAGTTGCTTTATTTTCAACAAAGGCATAAACTGACTCAGTTTGAAGGGGTTTTAGTCGAAAAAGGTAGTCCTCTAGCTGTATTTAGCTTACCTAAAGAGCAAATTCTGGTGCGAGTCCCTACCAAACTTCTGGAAGAAAAGACCAGGGTGGGCGATACATGTTTGCTTACCTTTGGCAGGGTAGATCCTCTTAGAAATGAACTAAGGGTTGTACATGTCAGCAAAAAAGAAACAGGTTCTTTTGATTGATGTGGGTAATACCAACATCAAGTTTGGTTTGGGTGACCAAAAAAAGGTGGTCCAGGCCTTTGTATTGCCTACAAACCTGGAGGAAACAGCAGATTCTCTGGGCTTAAAGATTCAGGGACTCATTTCCAGCTTTGTTCAAAAAGCAGAAATAGAAGCCTGGGTGGTTTCTTCAGTGGTTCCTTTGTTGGACGGAATTTTAGAACAGGCCTGTTATACCTATGGCAGGTGCCCCCTTTATTTTGTGCCCCAGGATTTGGTTTTAGATATTGAAAATCGTTATGAACGGCCTCAGGAAGTGGGGGCGGATAGACTGGTAGGTGCGTTTGCAGCCAGGACCCTTTTCCCGGGCCCCAGGTCCTTGGTAGTGATTGATTTTGGGACTGCCACCACCTTTGATTGTATAGAAGAAAGGGCCTACTTGGAGGGCTTATTTGCCCTGGCATTTATTCTTCTCTTAAGGCCTTGAGCCTGAATACAGCCAAGTTACCACAAATTTCTTTAGATACCAATGTGGAGCAGTTACGCATTGGCCAGAGTACCAGGCAGAGTTTAAAGCAGGGTATGCTTTTTGGTTTTGCGGCCATGGTAGATGGCTTACTGGCTAGACTGGAGACAATTTTAAAACCACCTTTAAAAGTGGTAGCTACGGGAGGATTGGCTTCCTGTTTAGCTACTTTGACTGAGAAAATAGATCTGGTTTATCCAGAGCTTATTTTAGAGGGATTAAGGCTTGCTTATTTAACCCATAAGCCAAAAAAGGAGTAAAGCGATGAGTATTATTACTGATGTTTGGGCCAGAGAAATTTTGGACTCTAGGGGAAATCCTACCTTAGAGGTGGAAATAGTCTTAGAATCAGGTGCCTTTGGTCGGGCTGCAGTGCCTTCAGGCGCTTCTACTGGTTCTAAAGAGGCCTTGGAACTTAGAGACAAGGATGAGAAGAGATTTTTGGGCAAGGGAGTAAGTAAGGCTGTAAATAATGTCTTAGAAAAAATTTCTGAACACATTATTGGCTGGATGCCTTAAGGCAGGTGGAATTGGACGAACTTTTAATTGAACTGGATGGTACAGAAAATAAGTCCAACCTGGGAGCCAATGCTATTTTAGGGGTTTCTCTGGCTACAGCTAGGGCTGCTAGTAACTTCCTGGGACTTCCTCTGTATCAATACATTGGAGCGTAAATGCCAAGATTTTGCCTGTGCCTTTAATGAATATCATCAATGGTGGCGTACATGCTCCCAACAACCTGGATATCCAGGAATTTATGATTTTGCCCATAGGGGCGTATAGTTTTAGAGATGCCTTACGGATGGGGGCAGAAGTATTTCATACTTTAAAAAAGATTTTGGCCAAGGATGGACATAGTACTGCTGTAGGTGATGAAGGTGGTTTTGCTCCCAACTTAAAGAGCAACCAGCAGGCCTTTGATTATATTCTCAAAGCTATTGAAGAAGCTGGCTATCAACCTGGTCCAGAAATCGCCCTGGCCATTGATGCTGCTGCCACTGAATTTTTTAAAGAAGGAAAATACCATTTAGCCGGGGAAAATAAGGTTTTTACTGCCCAGGAGCTTGTAGGCTACTATGAAGAACTGGTGAGCAAATACCCCATTGTTTCCATAGAAGATGGTCTGGCAGAAGATGATTGGGAAGGCTGGAAGATTTTAACGGATAGACTGCAGTTTTCCTGCCAGCTGGTGGGTGATGATATCTTTGTAACCAATCCCTATCTTTTGGCCCAGGGTTTAAGAGAAGGCATAGCCAACTCCATTTTAATTAAACTCAATCAGATTGGCACTCTTACCGAGACCTTAGATACCATTGAAATGGCCAAAGAAGCTGGCTTTAGCACTGTCATTTCCCATCGCTCTGGAGAGACTGAGGATAGTTTTATTGCTGATTTGGCTGTGGCTGTTAATGCCGGACAAATTAAGACTGGCTCTGTAAGTAGAAGTGATAGGCTGGCCAAGTACAACCAGCTTTTGCGCATTGAAGAAGAACTGGAAGATCAGGCTATTTACTATGGTCCAGCTTTGCGTATGCAATGGTTTGAAGAAGAGGGTGAGGAATAATGCTTTTACTGGATGGAAAAAAAACAGCTGCTGAAATAAGGGCTAAATTAAAGGCTGAAGTGGAGCAAAATATGGCCCAGGGGAAAAGAGCCCCTGGGCTGGCTGTTATTCTGGTGGGAGAAGACCCTGCTTCCAAGGTCTATGTTCGCAATAAAGAAAAGGCCTGCAGTGAAGCGGGTATTGTTTCCAAAAGCTTTCGCCTGCCTGCTGATACTTCGCAGACAGAGCTGAAAAATTTAATCCTGGATTTAAACCAGGACAGGGAAGTGGATGGTATTTTATTGCAATTGCCTTTGCCCAAACACTTAAACAGTCAGGAACTCCTGGAGCTTATTTCTCCGGCCAAGGATGTGGATGGCTTTCATCCAGAAAATGTGGGCAGGCTGACTCTGGGGTTGCCTGGCTTTCGTTCTTGTACTCCTGCAGGAATTATGACCTTGCTTAAACACTATGGGCTGGAGGTAAGTGGCAAAAAGGCAGTGGTCGTGGGCAGGAGCAATATTGTGGGTAAGCCCCTGGCCCTGCTTTTACTCCAGGAAAATGCCACAGTGACTATCTGTCATTCCAGAACCCAGGATTTAAGCGCAGAAGTAAGGGAAGCGGATTTTGTGTTTGCTGCTGTGGGCAGGCCCAAATTTATCACTGCTGAGATGGTCAAAGAAGGGGCAATAGTGGTAGATGTGGGCATTAACCGCACCGAAGAAGGTCTGGTGGGAGATTGTGATTTTGAAGGCCTAAAGGATAAGGTTGAGGCCATAACTCCTGTCCCTGGCGGAGTTGGACCCATGACCATTGCCCAGTTACTTTTAAATACCTTTGCAGCTTATAAAAAGAATTTAGCACTGGGCTAGGGTGGTAGCCAGCCCGCCCAGTGCGGTTTCTCTGTATTTTAAAGGCAAATCCCTGCCTGTCTCAGCCATTACTTTAATAATCTGGTCCAGGCTTACCTTTTGCGACTTGGGGTCTCCACTGGAAGCCAGGATATAAGCATTAAAGGCTTTTACTGCGCCCATGGCATTTCTCTCAATACAGGGTATTTGCACTAGACCGCCCACAGGGTCACAGGTCATTCCCAGATGGTGCTCCAGGGCTATTTCTGCTGCATTTTCTATTACCTGAATGGAATAGCCATTGACATGGGCAATCATGGCTGCTGCCATGGCTGAGGCACTGCCAATTTCCCCCATACAACCCACTTCTGCTCCAGAAATACTGGCATTTTGCTTGATGAGATAGCCAATTCCAGCTGCCACCAGGAGTCCTTCCAGCAAACTCTGGATATCAAAGTGAAAGTGATGCCTTAAGATATACAATACTCCAGGGATAACTCCAGCAGAACCAGAAGTGGGAGCTGTAACCACCAGGTGTCCGGCTGCGTTTTCCTCGGCAGCAGCCAGGGAGTAGGCGTTTAAAAACATTAAAAACCTGTCTGGAGTTTCAGCCAAAAAGGAAGCCCTTTCATATATCTTGGGGGCCTTTCTTTTAAGTTTAATGGAACCAGGCAGCTCTCCTTTGGTCTTTAAGCCCCTTTTTACAGCCATTTCCATGACATTAAGGACCTTGCGCAAATAAAAAAATACCTTTTCCCTGGTCTTACCCGTTAAACTCATCTCATTTTCCAGAATAATTTCAGCAAAGGAATGAGAAGTTTCTTGAATAATTTTTTTTAGCTCAGCCATAGAGGTAAAAGAATAGGGTAGAGTCTTTTCTTCCACTTTTTTACCTGGCCAGAGGATAAAACATCCACCTATGGAATAGTAGGTTTGGCTGAATAATACTTTCTGCTCTGCATCCAGGTAAGATTAAAAACCAGGGTATTGGGATGGGGAAACTGATGCTCTATGGGACCAAACTTTATGTCTTCCAGCTTAAAGTTTATTTTTTTATCCTTGATGAATAATTCATATTCTTTTTTTCTTCAAAAAGGGGGTTAAATACTTCTGGTGTACATTTATCTGGAGTGTAATTTAAAAGTCCAGCCAATATGGCCTTTAAAGTACCATGTCCCTTTCCAGTAGCACTTAAGGAGCTATAGAGAATGACTTCTATCCTTTTAGTTTTATCCAGAAGAGTTGATTCTAAGTTGTTTATTTGTTCTAGAAAGTGTAAAGCTGCTCGCATGGGGCCAATGGTATGAGAACTCGAAGGCCCAGGCCCTATTTTGAAAAATTCTTCTAAACTGATTTGTATGTATTTCATATTTACTCCAGAATAATTCCTGCATAACCTACTACTTGCTCAAAATCCCCACTCGTTTCTGCAGAAGTTGTGTATTTTATTAAACTGCCTGTCTTCACTCCCCACTCTTTAGCTAAAAAAGACCTAAAACCATGGGCAAGATCCCACACATACTTATATCGTATTGTTGGACTACTTTTACCAGGCCTATGGGGTCAAATTCTAAAATTTTATCAATGGCTTTTTTATCTCTGGCCAAAGCTCCTGGTGGGAAATGTAATGACTCATATCAGAGCTTACCACAATAGACACTTTTTCTTTAGGAAGGATTTGAGCCAGTTCTAGAGCGGTTTTTTGTAATTTGCTGATATCATATTCTGCTACGCAAAGGGGTAAGATTTTGTACTCTGGGTTAAGCACATAGAGGAAAGGCAAAATTACTTCCAGAGAATGTTCAAAGAGATGGGCAGCAAAATCTCCATAACATAAGTTACTTTCTATGATTGGCGCAGCAAGGTCTTCTGCTACCTGTAAAAAACCGCCAGGAAAAAGCCATTTTCCTTCTGGCCAGAGACTTAGTTTTGCCCCTCTGCCCGTATGATTGGGACCGAGAAGAAGCAAGATGGGGTTGAGGTTGGCAGAGCCCAAGGTCTCTCCAGCTACTTTTCCTGAAAAGATGTAACCAGCATGGGGGACCATGCTAAGCAGGCTAGGAGCAGTTCTTTTTTGACCCAGAGCTAGGTAATTTTTGACTTCTGAAAAAAGTTTTTCTGGATTTTGGGGATAAAATTGTCCTGCTACAACAGGTTGGCGGTTCATGGCTAACTCCTATGGTTTGGGGGCAAAAAAGTTGGCCTTTTCTTTTAATTGGGCGATACTTAAGTCCCTTTTGGCTAGCTGAGCATAAAGGGAGTTTGCTTTTTTGGCAATAAGCTCTTTTAATGTGTCCTGCCAGGCCTTTTCATTGCCGTTTAATTTGTAGAGGTCAGCTAGTTGATATTGAAAGGAAGGCCATAAGGGGTCTTGTTCTGGGATGTATTTTTTTAACTCCAGGGCCCAACTTAAGGCTTCTAAGGTTCGGCCAGTGATACTGGTGGCCTTGATTAGCATTTTGAGGCAATCTATTATTTTTTCTTTATCTTGTTTTTTTTCTTGCAGAAAAAGAGAAAGGGCCTCTTGGGCAAAAATATAGACATTTTCCCATTGTTTTTCTTCTACATAGTGAGAAGCCAGAAAATAAAGAGCATAAGCCTTTTGTTTACAGGAAGCTTAATGTCTGCTGCTAGCTTACGCCACAAGGGAATACTTTTGCTAACTTGCTTTTTCTTTTGATAAGCCAAAGCCAGGGCATAATCCACATTTTGTTTTTGGGTGTTGCTTAAGGGCCATTTGTTTGCCTTTTCCCCTAGGTTTACCACCCTGTCCCAGTCTTCCAGTTTTAAATAAAGAGTAAGAGCTAAAGCCAAGGCGTTTTGTACTTCTTGTTTTTGGGGATCTTGAGTAAGCATGGGTTTTATAATGTCTAGGGCCTTGGGTATATTGTTGGTTTGAATGTAAGCTGAGGCCAACAAAAGTTGGGTAGCAGGAGAAAGGTGGGATATAACCTGGTTTAGGAATGGATATTTGTTTAGGCTTTCTAATATCTTAGCAGGGCTATCGCCTTCGGTATATTTGTTTAAAATGGCTTCCAGGGCTTCTTTACTTACTTCTAAGGCTTTATCCTGAAGTTCAGAGTTGGGTTTTTGAAAAAAGTCCTTAAGTACTTGCAGGCTTTTTTCCGGGCGCTTGTTAAAAAGCTCCCACATGGCCAGTTTGATTTGGGCTAGGCTGGCCAAGGGACTTTGGGGATATTTCTGGATTATGGAAGTATAGATTTGCTGTGGTCTAAGGTTAAAGGGGCGATTGAAAACAGTAAACATATCTTTTAGTTTTGGCTGGTCATAAATGCCTTCTTCTGCCAGGCGCATGGCAGCAATAAGTCCACCTTCTTTTTCCGGGAAAAGCCTTACTGCTTCTTCGTAGAGCTTTTTGGCAGCTTGTTTTTGGTTTTCCAGTAAAAATATATCACCAATTCTAGCCAGAGCTATATCTGCTCCTTCCCCTTGAGGAAGCAGGTTGTAATAGAGCAGATATCGTTTTTTGGCCTCTTCCAGCAGCTTGTTTTTATAGTAAAGGTAGGCTGCCTGTAGAAGCACATCTGGACGCTTTAGGTAATAGCGAGGCCAACGCTGCTCCAGGTATTTAATAATGTCTAAACTCTGTTTATAGTACTCCAGGTTGTTTAAACTTTTGGCTAAGAGAATGGCTGCATCTTCTGCTATTTTGTGGTCTGGAAATTTGGTGATTAAAAATTGCAGTTCATCAGCAGCTTTTTGATACTGTTTTTGTTTAAAATAAAATTCTCCCCAGTAGTAGTAGATGAGAGGAATATTGGGGTCATAGGGATATTTTTCTTTTAAGAGGTTAAAGTATCCTCTGGCTTCAGGGATATTTCCTAATTTTAGATGAATATAGCCAAGATTGAGTAAGGCAGAGGGTACGCGTAAAGACTTGGGATTATAATTTATGGCCCGTTCATAGGCTGCAATAAGGTCTGCAAAACCTTCAGGTAGCTTGGATTTATATTTGTCAAAAAGAACATCTGCATAGAGATAGTATATTTCTTCTTTTAGCTTTTCGGGTAGCTTGGGATTTTTAATCATATTACCTAAACTTTCCAGAGCCACATCCAGTTCGCCATTTACTATGGCTGCTTTAGTGGTAATCAAAAGCCCTTCAAAATCAGGTGCTTGTTCAGTAGCATTGACTGCAGAAGGCTCGGTTTGGGCGGTTTGAGGAGTGGCTGCTGGGGTTGGTGTTGGGGCTGAAGGTGTTTGAATAGTCTCTGAAGCGCTGGAAGCGGGTTGTTCTTTTTCACTGCTGGAAGCATTGTTATCTTCTGAAGTAGGCAGATTAGTAGTAGAGGAGACTTGTTTTTCCATTTCTGTTGAAGGTCGAATTATTACAGCTTGTTCTATGGGAACCTTTTTTATAGGGGCTTTGAGTTTATAAAGGGGTTGCTGGTTAGCAGGAGAGAGAGGTTTCTTAGCAGGAGCAGAGGGTTTAGTTTCCTGGACAGGTTCAGGCTTTTTTTCTGGAATAGAAATAGGTTGTTGCTCTTCCTTAGGGGCTGTTGGTTTGGTTGAAGGAGTCTGGTCAGAGGCCCCGGGAGTTATTTTTTTTCCACTGCCGGAGGTGTTTTTTTCTTTTCTGGTCTGGACTGGCTAGAAGTGCTGGAAGAGGTAGTTTTTTTAGGTTGAGGAGAAGTTTTTTTTGGGAGAGGTGTCCATTTTTTGCCCAGAGGGTCGTAGAAAATATCCAGGTAGAGTCTATTTTCATTTTTTTCCAAAAAGAGATAAAGCCAAAGGCAGAAGTTTTGGTTTTTATTAAAATATTTTGTTTTTGAGGTAATAACTCCTTGACCAGGCGGGAAAAGGAAAGGTCCACAGGAGCAGGGGGAGGTTCTTTTTGTAAATAGGCTGCAGGCAGGATGATGCTTATTTCCTGGGTGCCTGTGCGGGTGACTTTTATTTTTGATAAGGGATTTTTAAATTGAAAAACTAAACGCTCGTTTTGAGGCTGTTTTTGCCAGAAAAATACCACTCCCCAGGAAGGAGTAGTAAGAAAAATAAGTAAAATACTTAGAAGAAAAATTATTTTTTTGTTCATATATCCTTAATATTCTTCCAGCTATCTGGAAAAATATGCAAAATTTGGGCTAATTATAATTCTTTCTTTTTAATTTTTTCAATTAAAGTGGTCCTTTTTATGCCTAAGATATTGGCAGCTTTATTTTTTACTCCCTTACTTTCTTCCAGAGCTTCTGTTATGAGTTTGTTTTCAATGGTTTCCAAAAAGGTTTTTAAATCCATTTTTAGCTGGAGCATATCCTGAAGGGAAGGAAAGGTGAAGGCCTCAGGTTTTTTGGGTTTAGGTTGATTTAGTCCCTGTTCTTTTAGAATTTTTTCAGGCAAATCTTCTATTTCTACGCGTTCATTTTCACAGAGAATAGAGATGCGCTCCATAAAGTTTTCCAGTTCCCGCACATTGCCTGGCCAGGAATAATTGAGGAGTAGTTCTTTTACTTCAGGAGAAAAGCTAAGAGGTGGACGATTTTTTAGGGTGCAAAACTTTTCTAAAAAGAAGTTGGCTAAAAGTAGAATATCTTCTCCTCTTTCCCTTAGGGGGGAAGTTCTATGGGGATTACATTTAGGCGGTAAATAAATCTTCTCGAAGTTTCCCTTTTTTACTTCTTCTTCTAGATTGCGGTTGGTGGCTGCCACTATGCGCACATCTACTTTTTTGGTCTGGGTACCGCCTACCCTTTCAAATTCTTTTTCCTGAATTACGCGCAGGATTTTTACCTGCAGGCTCAGGTCTAACTCTCCAATTTCATTCAAAAAAATGGTGCCTCCATTGGCCAGTTCAAAGCGGCCAGGACGAGACCTGATGGCGTGGGTAAAGGCACCTTTTTCGTGGCCAAAGAGTTCTGATTCCAGGAGTTCTTTAGGGATAGCTCCACAATTGACAGGCACAAAGGGTCCTTTGTGGCGGGGGCTATTTTTGTGCAGCGCCCTAACCAGGAGTTCTTTACCTGTGCCTGATTCTCCAGTAACCAGGACAGTGGTGTCTGTAGGAGCTACTTTTTCCAGGATTTTAAAGAGTTGGGTTAGGGCTGGACTTTTTCCTAAAATGCCACAAGGGTCAAAGCTCATAGGTTCTCCTTAGATTAGCTTAGGGTGTAAAGTGTCAAATAGATGACTTAAAGTCAATATACAAGGAAAAAATGTTAGCTGTTTTTCCCCTTAAGTTTTCTTTACAAAAAGGAATTTTTTTGGCCCGCGAAAAGCGCTTTCGGGTAAAAGTGCGGGCTCAAGGTAAAGAGTTCTGGATTTATACCAATAATACAGGCTCCATGAGGGGCTTACTTGAGCCAGGTAGAACTATTTGGTTTAGTAAAAGTGCAAATAAAAAGAGAAAACTTCCCTATACCCTGGAGTTAATAGAGGTAAATGGGGTACTGGTGAGTGTTAATACTGCTTTACCCAATCAAATGTTGCAATTTCTCTGGGAGAAAAGTTTAATACCCTTCTGGAGAAACACGCATTTTCAAGCAGAAAAAAGTATTGGACAAAGTAGGCTGGATGGTTTTCTTCTGGGACAGGAAAAGAAGATATGGGTGGAAGCCAAAAATGTTACTCTAGTTGAAAATAACATCGCTTATTTTCCTGATGCCAAAACCAAAAGAGGAGTAAAGCATTTGCAGGATTTAATTGCTTTAGGCCAAAAGGGTGATTTGGCCTGTGCCTTTATGTAGTGCCCAGGGAAGATGCCAGAGGTTTTTTGCCTGCTGATTTTATTGACCCTGACTATGCGTATTGGTTTTGGCAGGCAGTAAAAAAGGGCGTAAAGGTGTTTTGTCTGCGTCTTAAGGTGAGGCCTCAAGAGTTTATTTTGGATAGATTTATCCCTTTACTTAAGCGTGGTTAGATAGTCCTTACCCACTCCAACAATGGTAATATTGTGTTGATTGGCCAGGTCTATAGTTTCTTGCAGGTCAAAAAAAAGGCTGTTTTTAGACTCAAAAAAGAGGGCAGAAGCCCTGGCTTTGAGCATGGTTTTTAGGGTTTCCAGGCCTATGGCAGGCAAGTCGATTCTCCTGTCCTGTCCTGGCTTAAAGGCCTTTAAAACCACACAACCAGGACCTGTTAGCTCTCCAGCCCTTTTTATAGTGGCATTGGTTCCTTCAATGCCTTCTACAGCAATGACCATCTTTTCCTTTACCACCAGGCATTGGCCAATATCCAGCTCTCCCAATTTTTTTAAAATAGGCCAGCCAAAGTAAAAGTTCTCCACTTCTTCTGGACTTGGGCTGCGCAGGGTAAGGATTCCTTCTGGACCTAAAAGATGGGGGACAAACTTTTCTGCACTTACCACTGGTAAATTTTCACTTTCAAATTCAGCAATTAAGGCTTTGAATAAAGAGGCATCATTGCGGTTTTTCAGCTTGAAGAGAAGCTTGGCAGCCCTAAAGTCAGGTCTTATATCCAGGGCCTTGGGTTTGTTGATGGGGCCAGCAAAAACTATTTCCTGGGCCTTATGTTTTTAAAAAAGTTTATAACCTTGTTCAGTTGCCCCAGTTTAACCCATAGAAAGCTATCTACTTCTTGTTCTAAAAGGGCATTGGTATGTTCTTTAAAACCTACCCCTACTACTTTGTAGTGTTTTTTTTTGGTCTCCTTAGCTATGAGAAAGGGAAATTTACCTCCCCCAGCAATAAGTCCTAAGATATTCATTTGTCTTGGGCAAAGGAGATAATACCGCGCTTACTGTTTTGGATAAACTTTAGAAAATTTTGCACTACAGCAAAGTTCCCCAGTTCTTCTTCTATTTTCTTCAGGGCTTCTTCTTGCCTAAGATTAGAAGTCCAGAGAATTAAAGAGGCTTTTTTAGGGCCTGAATGTCTTCTTTGGCAAAACCTTTTCTGCGTAGACCCACGAGATTGGGACCATAGGCCTTGGCCCTTTCTCCTGCTACCAGCATATAGGGAGGAACGTCTTGAGCTACTCCAGTTTTCCCACCAATAAAGCGTAGTCTCCAATGTGCACAAACTGGTGCACTGCAGAAAGGCCACCTATGGTAGCATGATTGCCCACTTTAACGTGGCCAGCCAGGGTAGCACAATTGGCCAGAATTACAGAATCTCCAATTTCGCAGTCATGGGCTACGTGGGTATAGGCCATAAGCAGACAGTTGTTGCCAATTTTGGTAACTCCACCACCTTCTTCTGTGCCACGGTGTAAGGTAGTAAATTCCCTAATCCTGTTATTATTTCCAATAATAAGCCAGCTCTCTTCCCCTTTAAATTTAAGGTCTTGAGGAATTTCTCCCACAAAGGCATAGGAGAATAGGTGATTGTTCTGACCTATTTTAGTGAAGTTTTTTATCTGGGCAAAACTGTCTATTTGGCAATTGTCCCCAATTTCCACCTTGTCTTCAACAATAGCATAAGGGCCTATGCAGACATTTTCTCCCAGTTCAGCCTTGGGGCTGACTATGGCTGTGGGATGGATTTGTCTAGACACTATCTATCCTCCTGGGAACAATGGCTGCAGAAAGAATTCCCTGAGCTGCAACCTCTTGCTTTAAGAGGGCCTGGGCCCTCATTTTCCAGAGATTGAGCTTATGCTTTTCATAGTGTACTTCCAGGGTTAGAGTATCTCCTGGAAAGACAGACTTGCGAAAGCGCACCTTTTCCATGCCTGTAAACAGAAAAATTTTATCTTCTACTTCTTCCGGGATGCTTTTCATAACCAGGATTCCGCCAGCCTGGGCCAGGGATTCCAGAATTAATACTCCAGGCATTACAGGATAAGAAGGAAAGTGCCCCTGAAAAAAAGGCTCGTTGATGGAGACGCATTTGATGGCCTTGATGTACTTAAAGGGTTCATATTCCAGCACTCTATCTACCAGCAAAAAGGGGTAGCGATGGGGTAAAAGCTCTAAGATATCTTTACTTACAATTTCGCCCGGGACTTTTTCTAGCATGGCCTTATTCTCCTAATTTTTCTTCCAGTTCTTTTAGCTTTTTTTCCAGTTCTTTTATTTTTCTTTGCATTTGAGGTAGCCTGGGTAAAATAGTGGCTGTTTTTAAAAAAGTGAGATGAGGCATGGCTGGAATGCCTCCCACATCTGTGTTAGGAGGCAAAGATTTACCTACTCCAGATTTGGCAGCCACTCTACAGCCATCTCCAAGGGTCAAGTGGCCGGCAACTCCCACCTGCCCCGCTAAAATTACCTGCTTGCCCAGGGTGGTGCTGCCAGCAATTCCCACCTGAGCTACCAAGATGGAGTTTTCTCCTATTTTTACATTATGCCCAATCTGGACCAGATTGTCTATTTTAGTGCCTTTGCCTATTTTGGTTTCTCCTAAGGCTGCCCTGTCTATGCTGGTGTTGGCTCCTATTTCCACCTCGTCTTCGATAACCACTTTGCCCACTTGAGGAAATTTTTCCAATCCATAACTGGCCTGGGCAAAGCCAAAACCATCACTGCCAATTACTACCCCAGCGTGTAAGATAACCCTGTTGCCAATCTGGCTTTGAGCCAGGATGGAGACATTGGGGTAAAGCACACAGTCTTCACCAATGCTTACCTCTTCACCAATATAACAACCTGAAAATATGGTAGTGTTTTTACCTATTTTTGCCTTTTTACCTATGTACACAAAAGGATAAATGGTAGCTGTAGGGTCAACCTGGGCTTGGGGATGGATGTAGGCAAGTTCACTTTGTCCTTGAAAACTGCCCTGAGCTTTAGCAAAAAGCTGAACTGTCCTGGCAAAATCCAGATAGGGATTGTTACTAATCAGACACCTTGGAACCTTGTCTGCAAATTCTTTAGCTAAAATCACTGCTCCTGCCTTGGTTTGGCTAAGCAGAGGAGCATATTTGGGGTTGGCCAAAAAGGATATTTCATCCTCTTTGGCCTCTTCCAAGGTGTTTACTCCCTTAATTTCTAAATCTTCACCCTTGAGGGTGATTCCCAATTTTTGAGCTAGCTCAGAAAGAAGCATTATTTTTTACCCTTTTTGGCTTCTTTTTTCCAGGCCTTGTTTAGTTCAGCCATGATTTCATTGGTAATATCTACCTTTTCAGTGGCAAATAAAAGTCCGCTGGCTCGCATATCCCAGATAGCAGTATAGCCGTGCTTTTTAGCATAATCTTTGATAACTTTGGCCAGTAATTGAATGATGGGTTTGCTTAATTTTTGCTCTTCCAGTTTGAGTTTTCTCTGATAGGCTTGAACTGTATCTTGATAGTCTCTGACTTTTTTACGAAATTCCAATTCCTTATCCTGTTTGGCTTCTTGACTTAAAACCAGGGATTGTTTTTGCAATTCTTCTCTTAGGGTTTGCAGTTCTTTTTTTTGTTTTTCTATGTCTTCCTGCATTCCCTTGGTACTTTCTTTTAACTGTTTTAGCGCTTGTTGGCCGGGTTCAGATTGACTTAAGACCTTTTGCATGTCCACTACGCCGATTTTGGTCTCAGCCAGAGCTAAGGAAGTGATAAATAAAGTGAGTAATACACTTAAACCTAAGATTTTTTTCATTGAAGACTCCTTTTTTGATTTTTAATAAAACTGTCCAACACTAAATTCTAATTTCTTGGGGCGCTCTCCGTCAAGTTCGTCCAGGGCATAACCAAACTCCAGACGCAAGGGCCCCAAAGGAGAATACCAGCGGATACCTGTACCCACACTTTTATAGAGGTCTGTATCCATGCTTTCACTTTCATCCCAGGTATTGCCTGCATCAAAGAAAACAAGCCCCAGGATGCCCATTTCCTTGTAAAGGGGAAAGAGGTATTCCACATTGGTGAAGAACTCCTTATTACCACCTTTATAATCTCCATTGTCATACTTGGGAGCGATTTCCCGTCCAGGATATCCACGCACTGAATCAATTCCGCCTAAATAAAAGCGTTCAAAGGTAGGAATTTCTTCCTCGCCATTTTTGGTTACATAGCCTAAACGGAAATGCCAGTGAAAAATGTGTTCCCACCAGAGGGGTTTGTAGTAGCTAAAGTCATAAATGGTTTTGATAAAGTTATCATCTCCACCAATAACTCCTCCTGAGTACTCCAGAGAGAGGGTGTTTTTGGTGCCCCTGGTAGGATTTAAAAGCCTATCCGTAGTATCCCGGCTAATGGAAGCATAAAGAGTACTGGCCCAGTTATCTCCTTCCATGTCTTTGATGTCTTCATCTGCATCTTCGTCCACATTGGAGATGGTGTATTGTTCTAAACGATAGCTCCAGCTCAAGGCAGTGTATTCTCCTAAAGGATAGGCAAAGTTTAGTTTGCCACCAGTACTGGTTTTGTCAAAATCAAAATATTCTTCTGAGCTTCTATAGGCTGAAAAGCCTACCCCTAATTTGCTATCGTTATATCTTGGATTCCAGAAATAACCGGTATAACTGGTGCGTCGACCGCTAAAGGTGCCAGTAAGTCCAGTTTCATAACCTTTTCCAAAGAGGTTACGCTTTTGGATTCTGGCGGTAAAAAAGACCTTATCCAAAGAAGAATAACCTGCTCCAGCAGAAATCATGCCGGTTGGCTTTTCCTTTACCTTGACCACCAAATCCATTTCTGAAGGTGTGGAAGCAGGTACGGTTTGAATGTCTACGGTTTCAAAGTAATCTAGTTTGTTTAAGCGCACATTGGAGCGTTTTAATTTCTGGCCACTAAAGAGGTCTCCATCTACCAAACGCATTTCCCTACGAATTACATTGTCCCTGGTATAGGTATTCCCTTCTATAAGTAGTCGCCTGATATAGACCTTTTCTCCCTTTTTAGGAATGTAGCTTACATCCACCACTTTTTCTTTAGGATTGGGATTTAGGTCTACATCACACTCAGCATAGGCATAGCCATAGTTGGTGTAAAAGTCTGCCAGCTTTTGGCTATCATCTCTAAGTACTGAACGGTCAAAGTATTCTTTGTCCCTGGCCAAGTCATCCATTTTTATCAGGCCATATAGGGTGTCCAGAGGGAAAAGTCCTTCTTCTTCAATGCTTACCTTCCCTACCCGGTAGCGCTCACCTTCATGTACTTTAAAAGTAATGTAGATGCCATCCTCTTTAAATTTTACTTCAGGTTTGCCCACTTTGGCCTCAATAAATCCTCTATTGCCATAGTAAGCCTCAATAAAGGCAGCATCCCTTTCCAGATATTCTTCCTTTAAAATACCTGTTCCTGTGAGCCAGGAAAAGATTCCCCGTTCCTGCAAGGCCAGTTCGTCTTTGATGTCATCAGGGTCTAATTGTTTGGCGCCTTCAATGGTAATCTTTTTTATGTAGAGTTTTTTACCTTCATCAATGACAAAAACAAGTCTTGCTGCTTTTTGGCCATCACCTTCCAGTTTATAGCTTACTTTGGCCTGGTAAAATCCCTTTTTACGATAGAGTTCTCTAATTTTATCCAGGTCTTCAGAAACGATTTTTAAGTTTAAAATGGAGCCTTTTTTACTGGAGATAGCTTCCAGAATGTCATCTGCATCAATTTCCTTGGCTCCTTCCACACTAATGGCTTGAATAAGAGGCTTTTCCTTGACTTCGATAATGAGTTTTTTCCCTTCAGGCACATCTGCAAGCCCAAAACGAATATCCTGAAAATAACCCAGGTCATAGAGGTTTTTTAAATCTTCGTTTATGGTTTTGGGGTCAAAGATATCTCCCTTTTTGGTTTTTAAACGCAGTAAAATGGTTTCCTTATCTAAGATTTTGTTGCCTTTTACTTCTATTTCAGCGATTTGTTCCTTTTTTAAGACTTCTAGTTTTATTTTTGCCACCAATTCATCTACTGCAGGCAAAAGGTTAATTAAACCCTTTTTGACTACAAAAAGGGCTTTGGCTGGCTTTAGGCCATAGGCTTCCACCAATCTGGTATCCAGGCTTATACTCTCACCCACCTGGCTAAAACTTCCATAAAGCCCCAGGTTGGCATCCAAAAGCAAAGAGAGGTTTTTTACTGTGCTTAAGTCCAGATACTCCACCTGTTCTTCTTCCAGGACCTTTTGCACCTTGTCTAATTCCACGGTCTGAAATCCCTGGGCTTCAAGGCGCTCTTTGAGAAGTTTGGGCAGACTTTCCTTAAGGTAGCTCACATCTTCAGGCCCGTTAATTTCAAAGGGGAAGACAGCTATGGTAATTTTCCCCAGGTCTTGAGCTGGACTTAAGCCGGGAAGGAGAAAGAGAAAAAATAAAAGGTAGATGCCTATGGAACTAAATTTTAAGCGCATGTAATTCTCCTGCGTGTAATTCATAGTGTTTATTCATCAGCCTGGCCAATTCCAGGTTGTGGGTGACCACCACGAGAGTGGTCTTTAATTTCTGGTTTAACTCTACCAGTAAATTGCCCACTAATTGTTCATTTTTTTCATCTAAATTGCCGGTGGGTTCGTCTGCCAGAATTACCTCTGGGTTGAGGGAAATAGCCCTGGCAATGGCCACTCGCTGTCTTTCTCCGCCAGAAAGGGTGGTTACTGACTGACTAGAAAGATTTTCAACTCCTACAAGAGAAAGGGCCTCTTTTGCAAGAGAAAAACTTTCTCTTTTGCTCAACCCCTGAATTATGCCAGGTAAGGCCACATTTTCCAGCACAGAAAACTCAGGCAAAAGGTGATGAAATTGAAAAACAAAACCTAGCGAGCGGTTGCGAAAAAAAGCCTTTTCCTCAATGGAAAATTTGAACAATTCCTTGTCCTTAAAAAAAATCTCTCCCCAGGAAGCTCATCCAGGGTGCCCAGGATATGCAATAAAGTGGATTTGCCTGAGCCAGAAGTTCCCAAGATGGCCAGAGAATCGCCTGGAAAAATTTCCAGACAGATATTTTTGAGAATGGTGATTTTTTCTTTTCCGGAGTAAACTTCTTTTCCTAAGTTTTTTAACTTATAAAGTGGTTGCATAAACTACTCGTAGCGTAGAGCATTAGCTGGGTTTAGTTTAGCTGCCTGTTTCGCCGGGTACAAGGTAGCTAGAAAACAGAGCAATATGGCCATAACACCTATTAAGACCAAATCCAGAGGTCGATGCAAAATGGGTAGATGATCCAAATAATAAACATCTGCTGGCAGTTTAATGAACTGATACTTTTTGAGAAGAAAACTAATCCCCAGCCCCAGGGTATAACCCAGAGCAGTACCAATACAGCCAATAATGGTTCCCTGGAGCATAAATATTTTACGAATCCTTTGAGGCGTAGCACCCATGGAAATCATGACTGCAATGTCCCTGGTCTTTTCCATTACCAGCATAATCAGGGTTGTGATAATATTAAAGGAACCCACTAACACGATCATGAGTAAAATTACGCCCATGGCAGTTTTTTCCAGTTTAAGCGCAGAAAAAAGGTTTTGATTCATTTCTATCCAGTTGCGAGTGTAATAGGGAAAGTTGCCAATGGCCTTTAGAATCTGTTGGGCAATTTCAGGGGCCCTGTACACTTCAAAGACGCGTATTTCTAGAGCAGTAACGCCTTGTTGTTTAAATCCCAGGAGTTTACCTGCTTGAGAAAGGGAAACATAGCCCAAAGAGGAGTCGTACTCATAGACTCCGGTTTTAAAGATGCCCACTACCTCAAAGGTCTTTATCTTGGGTGAAAAGCCTGCACTGCTTTTTTCTCCACTGGGAGCCAGGATATTTACCTTGCTACCCAGGGTGAGGTTTAGTCTATCAGCCAATTCCTTACCCAGGATTATAGCGGGAAAGGGATTTTCCTGTTTGAGATTACTGCTTTTTCCCAGGATAAGAATTTTGTTTAGCTCAAATACTGAATCAGCCCCCAGAGGGTCGATGCCTCGTAGGACCAATCCCTTTACTCCTCCAGCCCACTGGCCATTACTTCACTGTAAATAAAGGGAGCAACTGCCTTTACTCCTTTTATCTGGCTGATTTTTTCTTCCAGCTGATGGTAGTCGGTAATCAGGCCATTGTAGCTGCCCACCAGGATGTGGGCGTTAATCCCCAGGATTTTTTCCTGCAGGTTCTGGCTAAAACCATTCATTACCCCCAGGACAATGATAAGAGCAGCTACGCCTAAGGCCACTCCTAAAATAGAGATAAAGGTAATAACCGAGATAAAAGTTTGCTTCTGTCTGGCTAAAAGATATTTTTGGGCAACAAAAAGTTCAAATTTCATTAGCTAGAAGGAGTTTCTGGCCTTAAGAGCGGAAATAGAATTACCTCTCTAATAGAAGGAGAATTGGTTAGGAGCATGACCAGACGGTCAATACCAATTCCTTCTCCTCCTGCTGGAGGCATTCCATATTCTAAAGCCCGAATGTAATCTTCGTCCATAAAATGGGCTTCTTCATCTCCTGCTTCTTTTTCTTTGACCTGTTCTAAAAAGCGCTCTTTTTGATCAAAGGGATCATTTAATTCAGAAAAGGCATTGGCCATTTCTCTACCAGCAATAAAAAGCTCAAACCTATCAGTAATTGTAGGATCTTGTTCATTGCGTCTGGAAAGGGGAGATATGTCTGTGGGATAGTGGTAAATAAAATGAGGCTGGATGAGTTTGGGCTCTACTAAAAGGTCAAAAAGCTTGGCCTGCACTTTGCCCAGCTTTTCCCCTTCGATTACCTTTTCTCCCAATTTTTTGACCAGTTCTTTGGCTGTTTCATAATTTTGATATTCTTCTGGCTTTAAATTGCCTATTTTTTCCAGAGATTCATAAAAAGAAAGTTTGTTCCAGGGGGGAGTAAGGTCTATTTCATGCTCTCCATAAGGTATTTTCATGGAGCCGCAGACTTCCAGGGCTAGTTTGGAAAAGAGTTCTTCAGTGAGTTCCATAAGCATTTTAAAATCTGCATAGGCCATGTAGAACTCTAACATGGTAAATTCTGGGTTGTGCTGGGTAGAAATACCTTCGTTTCTAAAATTGCGGTTTATCTCATAAACCCGTTCAAAGCCACCTACCAAAAGTCTCTTCAGGTAGAGTTCTGGAGCAATACGCAAGTATAACTGCATGTCCAGGGCATTGTGGTGAGTGATAAAGGGCTTGGCTGTAGCTCCACCTGGAATAGGCTGCATCATGGGAGTTTCTACTTCTAAAAAACCCCTTTGGTCTAAGAAATTGCGAATAAAACGCACAATTTGAGAGCGTTTAATAAAAATTTCTCTGGACCTGGGATTGACAATAAGGTCCACATAGCGCTGACGATAGCGTAGCTCCACATCCTTTAGGCCGTGGTATTTTTCAGGCAAGGGGCGTAAGGACTTGGTGACCAATTCTACTTTGTCTGCTTTGATGGTAAGTTCGCCTGTTTGGGTTTTAAACAGAGTACCCTTAACCCCTACAATATCCCCAATGTCAAACTTTTTAAAAACTTGATTATAAAATTCTTTGCCTAAAAGGTCCCTTTGGGCATAGACCTGAATTTTGCCAGAGTGGTCCTGAATATGAAAAAAGGTAACTCGCCCAAAGGAGCGCAGGGCCATAATCCTACCAGCCACTACAAAGGATTTATCTAGATTTTCCAGCTCTTCAGCTGGAAGGTCTTTATATTTTTCTACAATGGGTTTTATGTCATCCTGTTTGCGAAAGGTATTGGGATAGATGGCAATGCCATCTTGTTGAAATTTTAAGGCTTTTTCCTTACGCTGGCGAATAAGGCGATTTTCATCCTGTTGAGTTTGACTTTCCTTGTTCAATGTTCTGACCTCGTGTGAAAAATTAAAACAATTTAGTTATTTTAAATCGCTGCGGGCGTCAAGGAAAAGGAAGAGTGGGGGGAGGGAGTTTAAAATTCTCTTTATTTTCGTATTGAAAAGAATTGGCTAAAAGTTTAGAAGCTAAGTATGGCTAAAAGAAAAGTACTTTTTATTTGCAAGCCAGAGCTGATCACTCCTTTTTATGCTTTTTTTCAGGAGCAGGAAATAGAAGTGCTTTTGGCAGAAAATTTTTCAGGTGCCATTAAAAGCTTACAAAGTGCAGAAGTAGAATTGATCTTTGTGCAGACTGGTTTACCTGGCTTTAGAGTAGAAGGCTTTTTGGCCTGGCTGGAAGAGAAGGGACACCAGGTTCCGGTTTACATCTTAAGCAAGCAAGGTAATAGTCTGGAAGCCAAGAAATTTTTAGAAGCAGGGGCCAAAGACTACTGGCTTTTGCCCTTAACTGAAGAAAAATTGGGCCTTCTTTTGTCCTTTCCCCAGGAAAAAAAGAGTGTACTTGCAGAACAGGAAAAGATTTCGTTTTCCAATAAAGAAATTCTGGGTAATCACCCAAAAATAAAAACCTTGCTGGAGTTAGCTAAAAGAGTGGCCAGGTCCAAGGCTTCGGTCTTGATTAGTGGAGAATCTGGCACAGGCAAGGAACTATTGGCCAGGTTTATCCATCAGCACAGCGGGCGCAAAGGCCCTTTTGTGGCCATTAACTGTGCAGCATTACCAGAACATTTACTGGAGAGCGAACTTTTTGGCCATGAAAAAGGAGCTTTTACTGGGGCCATTGCCAGAAAATTGGGTAAGTTTGAATTGGCTAATGGGGGCACCATCCTTTTGGATGAAGTAACAGAGATGGACTTTAACTTACAGGCCAAGTTGTTGAGGGTACTGCAGGAGGAAGAATTTGATAGGGTTGGCGGAACAGAAAGCGTAAAAGTGGATGTAAGAGTGATAGCTACCACCAACCGAAACATTGAAGAGTGGATTAAGGAAAACAAGTTTAGAGAAGACTTATATTACCGTTTAAATGTAATTCCCTTAAAAATTCCTCCTTAAGAGAAAGGGGAGAAGATATTTTGCTTTTAGCCAGTGCCTTTGTGCAAAAGTTTTGCCTGGAGTATAAATTGGGCCCCAAGTTCTTTTCTGAAGAAGCCAAAAAGTGGCTTTTAAATTATAATTGGCCTGGCAATGTGCGAGAGCTTCAAAATTTGATGGAAAGGGCAGTTCTTATTGCCCAGGAAAATAAAATTACCTCCAAACACTTTCTTGTGGAAAATAGCCTGGAAGACTTTGTCCAGGAACAGGTAAAGGAAAAAACAGAAGAGCAAAGAGAAGACACTCTTTTAACTCAAGAGGTGTTGCCTCTGGCTGAAATGGAGCAAAAAATGATTTTGCGCAGCCTAAAACTTACAGGAGGCAACCGCTCTCAGGCCTCTCAGCTTTTAGGCATTTCTGTTAGAACTTTGCGGAACAAGTTAAATGAATATAAAAAGCAGGGGATAAAAATTCCTTAAAGTGAAAGGAGAAAGTAAATGTACTTAAATAAACAGATAACAGGTTATCTGGAGAGAGCTTCCTGGATTCGCAAGATGTTTGAAAAAGGTAGAGAGCTCAAGCAAAAATATGGCCAGGACAGGGTCTATGATTTTAGCTGGGTAATCC
>LZQN01000065.1_pt1 | contig 28395 bp, 41 predicted proteins | sample 768531 | NCBI WGS metagenome assembly LZQN01 (sample SAMN05207080, study PRJNA324506) | oil field metagenome | isolation source: sample BH-FW-7 from oil reservoir | place: India: Bombay High | collected 2015-12-02
AGGCAGAGGTTGGAGAGAGAGTGGTGGTTATTGGCGGTGGAGGAGTTGGATGTGATGTTGCTGCTGAGCTTGCAAATGAGGGCAAGAAGGTTACGATAGCTGTCACAGCCTTCGACGTTCTCGCTGGCAAGGCAGAGGTTGGAGAGAGAGTGGTGGTTATTGGCGGTGGAGGAGTTGGATGTGATGTTGCTGCTGAGCTTGCAAATGAGGGCAAGAAGGTTACGATAGTGGAGATGCTCCCCAAAATAGGCCAGGACATTGGAATCTCGACGAGGTGGACTGTTCTGCTTTACCTGCAAGAGAAGGGAGTGGAGATGCTCACCAACACGAAGGCTGTTGAGATAAGGCCAAATGGTGTGGTTGTGGAGCAGAATGGAGAGAGGAGAGAGATTGGCTGCGATACTGCTGTCATTGCAGTCGGAACAAAGCCGAATGACGGGCTGCACGAGGAGCTGGAGGGGAAGGTCAAGGAGCTTTACAGGATTGGAGACTGTGTAAAGCCGAGGAAGGCTTTGGATGCTACGAGAGAGGCTGCTGAGCTGGGGTTGAGGGTTTAACCCCTATTTTTTTCTTTAATGCAAAAAATAATAACACCTTTCCCTACAATAAATCATGGAGTTGCAAGGAAAGGTGGCCATCGTAACAGGCTCCTCAAGGGGGCTGGGCAGGGCAATTGCCCTTGCCTTCGCAGAAAAGGGGATGAAAGTCGTCGTCAATTACAACTCCAGCGAAGAGATGGCAAGAAAAACTGTTGAGGAAATTGAGAGGGCTGGAGGAGAGGCCATTGCGGTTAAGGCAGATGTGAGGAGGAGAGGTGAGGTTAGAGAGATGGTTGAACTTACAATTGAGGAGTTCGGGGACATTGACGTGCTTGTGAACAATGCAGGCATTTCGGGGAAGTACAGAAGCATTAAGGAGGTTGATGATGAGGACTGGAATGCGGTAATAGAGACAAACCTTACGGGAGCGTTCATAGTAACTCAGGAGGTTCTGCGCTACATGACAAAAGGAAAAATCATAAACGTTTCGTCGGTTGCTGGAAGAATGGGTGGGGTGATAGGCCCGCACTACGCTGCATCAAAGGCCGCTTTAATAGGCTTCACCTTCTCCCTCGCAAGGGAGCTTGCTCCTGACATTCTCGTGAACGCAATCGCTCCCGGCCCCATAGACACCGAAATCATAGACCAGCAAACAAAGGACATGCTGGCAAAGGTGACTCCGCTTGGCAGGATAGCCACACCTGAAGAGATTGCCCATGCAGTGGTTTTTCTCGCTGAGAACGACTACATCACAGGCTCAGTTCTGGATATAAACGGTGGGAGATACATGATATAGAAAAAGCTTAAATGATAGACAGATAGTTAAAGCCGATGGACAGAGAGGAAATCAGGGTGGCTGTTCTCAGAATGGAAGGAACCAACTGTGAGGATGAAACAGTTAAGGCCTTCAAGAGTCTCGGCGTTGAGGCTGAGGCTGTGCATGTAAAGCAGTTCTACAGCGACATGATTCGTTTTGAGGAGCAGAGAAGTGTTTTTGACTATCAGTGTCTCGTTTTCCCTGGCGGTTTTTCTGCTGGAGACTACATAAGAGCCGGGGCGATTTTCTCGGCAAGAGTCAAAAGTGTTCTGCGGAAAGACCTTGAGGAGTTCATCAAGATGGGCTATCCTATTCTCGGAATCTGCAACGGCTTTCAGGTTCTTGTTGAGCTTGGTGCCCTGCCTGGCTTCGATGAGGATAAGCCGCTTGCAGACAAGCCAGAAATGGCCCTTGCCATCAACGACTCAAGCAAATTCGAGTGCAGACCAACTCTGCTTAAAAAGGAGAGCGAGAAGTGCATTTTCGTCAGAAACCTCAAGAAGGACGTGGTGATGTTCCCAGTGGCTCATGCAGAGGGGAAAGTGGTGTTTCCCAAGGGTGAGGAAGATAATTACCTAGACAGACTCGTCTCCAACGACCAGATCGTATTCAGATACGTTGATGATAAGGGAAACTATGCGGGCTATCCATGGAACCCAAACGGGAGCTTCTACAACATAGCAGGAATATGCAATGCAACTCACACAGTCTTTGGCCTCATGCCCCATCCAGAAAGGGCCTTTTTTGGCTATCAGGTCGGAAAGGGGGAAGGTTACGGAGACGGATACTGCATTTTCAGAAGCGTTGTGGACTATCTGGAAAAGCTTTAGCAAAAGTTTTTAGCTTGCTGTCATTTTTCTTCTGTAATGAGTATTAAGGTTAAGGACTACATGACCAAGAACGTTTACACGCTAAAGCCAGATAACACCGTCAAAGATGCTGTTGAACTTGTTCGCAAAACAGGCCACGATAGCTTTCCCGTTGTGGATGATAACTTGAGGGTTGTAGGCTACATTTCGGCAGTTGACCTTCTCGACAAGTCTCCGGAAACGAAAATCAAGGACATCATGTCGAGAGAGCTTTATGTGGCGAGAGATTTCATGGACTTGAGGGATGCGGCAAGAGTCATGTTTAGAACCGGCCACTCTAAGCTGCCGGTCGTTGATGAGGATAATAGCTTGTTGGTATAATATCCAATGCCGATGTAATCAGGAGCCAGATTGAGAAGGTTGATCCAGATAAGGTGGAAAAGCTGAAGAAAACCATAGAGAAAGTCCATGGAGTCAGAACTGTGGTCAGACGGGGGAAGGTTGAAACTGCTCGTTTGATACCGACTCAGTCCAGGATTTACGCGGACGAGCTGAAGGGAAGAATTCACGAGCTGAAAAGGGGGCTTGCGGAACCGATAGTTGTGATAAAAAAGGACTCCCGTTACTACCTGGTGGATGGACACCACAGAGTCGTTGCAGCAGCGAAGCTTGGAATCAAGGAGCTTGATGCCTACATCATTGAGGTTCCTGACAGCATCGAGCTTGGTATTGAGAAGCTCGTAAGAAAGAAAGGGCTAAAATCCGTGAGAGACATCGAGATAATCGAGGATGTTCCCCATCCGCTGGTCGAGATAACCTTCAGAAACATGGGGTGAGGGTGTGAAGGAGTGCGTTGTCTGGACTGTTAACTTGGACAGCAAGAAGAGCAGGGCTGAGGGAAGGAGAATTCCCAGAAGGTTTGCTGTGCCGAATGTAAGGTTGCAGGAGCTTGTGGAGGCTTGCAAGGAGCTTGGCCTGAACTTCAGGCTGAGGAGAAGAAGTACCCCAAATCATGGTGGGAAGAGGGCGGGAGAGTCGTTGTTGAGAAGAGGGGAAGCAAGACGGAGCTCATGATCGAGCTAGCAAGAAAAATTGCCGAGATTAGGGAGCAAAAGAGAGAGCAGAAGAAAGACAAGAAAAAGAAGAAGAAATGAAGCTTCTTTTTTATCTCTCAGCAGATAATCTCGAAATCGCAAAAAAGGAGGTTCTTGTTCTTGCAGGACGCTACGGGTGGGTTGAGGACTGCTGGTTCGAAGAGAGGTTTCTGCTGCTCGACTACGCTGGAGAGACATTTTTCGAGAGGCTTGCGTACACAAACGAGGTGACGAGAATATACGACGTTTGCGCAGTTAGCGAGCTGGAGCAGGTTTTTTCGGAGATTCCAGTTTACGATAAGCCATGCTGTGTCAGAGTTAAAGGGGGTAAGGGAAAATCGGAACTTGAAAGGAAACTTGGAGCGCTGTTATGGAAAAGGGGTGCAAAAATCAGCGTTTCAGACCCAGAAATTGTTTACAAAGTTTACATAAAAGACGACAGGTGTTATGTCGGATTGCTTGAGTACGCGAGGGACACCAAGCAATTCTTCCTGAGGAGGCCTGACAGGAGGCCTTTTTTAATGCCTTCTGCCATAAAGCCCAAGCTTGCCAGAGCGCTGGTCAACCTAACAGGAGTTCTGGAAGGGGAAACTTTTCTCGACCCAATGTGCGGAACGGGCAGCTTTCTGATTGAAGCCGGCCTTATGGGAATCCATCCAGTCGGAATCGACTTCATCGAAAAGATAGTCAGGGGCTGCAGGGTGAACCTTGAATACTACGGCATTGAGGGCAATGTGCTGCTTGGAGACGCGAGAAAACTCCCCTTAAAGGATGAGTCTGTAGATGGAATTGCTACAGACTATCCATACCTCAGGTCAACCAAGGCCGCGGGAACTCTTGATGAGCTCTATTCGAAAACCAGCGAGGAATTTGAGAGAGTCCTAAAGAAGGGTGGAAGGGCTGCTATTGTCACCAACATTGATGTTGAGGAGTTTTTTCGAATTTCGAAACAGAGATGAAAACGGAAGAAAGAGTCCACGGAAGTCTGACGAGGAGAATATACCTGCTGAGAAAGTAAAATTTATATTATTCAAAAAGTAAGTAAAAGGGAGTAACATGAAGCCAAGAGTGATGATTGTTGAAGATGACCTGGCAGTTCTTGAGGCCCTTAAGCTAATGCTTGAGGACTACTATGAGGTCATAGTTGCCCTGAACGGCAGAGAGGCGATTGCCCTCTACGAAAAATTCAAGCCTGACCTAGTACTGATGGACATCTCCATGCCTGATGTAGACGGGGTTGAGGCAACGAAGGCTATTTTGAAACGAGACCCAAAGGCTGTTATTCTCTGCGTAACTGCTTTTGCAGCCCACAGAGGCCGAGAGATTCTCGAAGCCGGGGCAAGGGAAATCATCGAGAAACCATTCACCAGAAAGTACCTCCTGGAAAGGATAGAGCACTACCTCCAAAAACAGAAAGCTTAAATTGATTAACGGAAATTTTTAACCGGTATGAAGCACCTTCTTTCGATTGCTGACCTCGAAAAGGATGAGCTGTTCGAAATACTCAAGCTTGCGGAGAAGCTTAAGGAAGAAAGGTACAAGGGTGTTGTTACCGACTACCTGAAAAACAAGAGCCTCGCAATGATTTTCGAACTTCCTTCAACGAGGACAAGAGTGTCTTTTGAGGTCGCTATGACTGATTTGGGAGGTCATGCGCTCTACCTCGGATGGGATGAGCTTCAGCTCGGAAGAGGAGAGCCTATAAAGGACACTGCAAGAGTGCTGAGCAGATACGTTCACGCGGTAATGATGAGGGTGAGAGAACACAGCACCATCGAGGAGTTTGCCAAGTACTCCACCGTTCCGGTGATAAATGGTCTGAGCAACCTTGAGCATCCCTGTCAAGTAATAGCCGACCTTCTGACGATTTACGAGTACAGAGGAGACTTCAGAGATGTCACTCTCGCATGGGTGGGAGATGGAAACAACGTCTGCAACTCCATGATTCTCGCTGCCGCTCTCACAGGAATGAAGATGATTGTCTCAACACCCGAAAACTACGACCCCAATCCAGAGGTCATCAATAGAGCAAAGGAGATGGGGGCAAAGCTGCAGTTCGTTAGAGACCCAAAGGAGGCTGTCAAGGAGGCTGATGTCATTTACACCGACGTCTGGACGTCGATGGGGCAGGAGGCAGAAAAAGAAGCGAGACTAAAGGCATTCCAGCCATACCAGGTTTCAGATGAGTTGCTAAAGCTCTCCAAGGATGACGTGGTTGTCATGCACTGCCTGCCAGCGCACAGAGGGGAGGAGATTACGGACGAGGTAATGGAGGGAAAGCACTCCATCGTGTTTGATCAGGCCGAGAACAGGCTTCATGCCCAAAAAGCAATACTGCTCAAGCTGCTTGGAAAGGAAAGCGAGGTTTACTGATTCTTAATTTTGTAATCTTTCGGTGAGAGCGAAATCAAACCTTCACTTATCCTGCTGCTCCGTCAAATCGAGATACATGTCGCACTCATAGTAGGGAGCGACGATCTTGAACCCCATCTTTTTGTAAACGTGAATTGCTCTTGTGTTGCTTCTCTCGGTCACAAGCATTATTCCCTTAAAACCGGCCTTTTTGCAGCAGTCAATTATCAGTTTCATCATCTCCTGTCCCAAGCCTCTGTTCTGGTAATCCTGATGGATGAAAATTGTCAAGTCCACCTTCATGTCTTCCGTGGGAACGATGACGAGGTGTCCAACGATTCTTCCATCCTTCTCTGCGACTATTGCAAAGCCGTTTTCTGCGAGATAGTCAATCCAGTTTTCGATTGCCTTCCTGCTTATTGGGGGCAAACCCAGACAGCGATAATCGGGATCATAGGTTTCATACATCTCTATCAGCTTTTCCCTGTCCTTCTCATGGATATACTGCCTGATCAGAATTTCTTCCCCCTTCCTGTCCCTAACAACGACATGTTTGAACTCCGGGAAGTTGAAGTGGACAGGTTTCTCGCTGGCCATTACCATATCAGACACCTAAGAATAACTAGGCAGTGGAAGTATTTATTATTTTCTCAAGAATATTAATCGTTTATATAATGATAAATTCCTACTCGACCTCTATCTTCCTTATCTCCTTTTTGGCCTTGCTTATTTCCTCAACAGCTTCAATCTTGTCAAGTCCAGAATCGATCAAACTCCGCAATGCCAGCAGTATTTCCTTTGTAGCCGCCAGCATGTGTTCAACGAATTCTTCCGGGAGGACATCCTCAAGCTCAGGCAGGACTATTTTCACCTCTCTCATCTTACCACCTGTGGTAACATTGACCATCCCCTTAAATAAATTTTCTCGTTGTTAAAGATTTAAAACAAAAAGTTTTTTGTAGGGTTTGACGACCTTGAAGCATGACAAAAGTAAAAATAGTTGATTTAACTCTAAGAGACGGGCACCAGTCTCTGCTTGCAACAAGGATGAGAACGAGAGACATGCTCCCAATTCTCGAAACTCTCGACAGCTCTGGAATCTACTCTCTTGAAGTCTGGGGTGGAGCTACCTTTGATGCCTGTCACCGCTTCCTCAACGAGAATCCATGGGAAAGGCTGAGAGAGATAAGGAAGAGAGTCAAGAATGCTAAGCTTCAGATGCTTCTGCGAGGGCAAAACCTCGTTGGATACAGACACTATCCTGACGATATTGTCGAAAATTCGTGCAGAAGACGATAGAGAACGGGCTTGACGTTTTCAGGATTTTTGATGCCTTGAATGATGTTAGAAACCTGATTTCATCCATCAAAGCTGCTAAGAAGTACGATGCAGACCACATTCAGGGCACAATATGCTACACCATCTCTCCCGTGCACACCGTGGAGAAGTACATAGAGATTGCAAACGAGCTTGCAGCGCTTGAGGTTGATTCAATCTGCCTGAAGGACATGGCAGGGATGCTCTCTCCGAAGGTTGCATACGAGCTTGTAAAGGCGCTTAAGAAGGAAGTGGGGTTGCCGATCAACGTTCACTCCCACTATACGAGCGGAATGGCGTCTATGGCTCTGCTGAAGGGAGTTGAGGCTGGGGCGGAGATGATCGACACCTGTATGTCTCCGCTTAGCGGCGGAACTTCACATCCTCCGACGGAGAGCATGGTTTATGCCCTTAACGAGCTTGGCTACGACACTGGTGTGAAGCTGGACGTTCTGCTTGAGGCAAGAGACTACTTCATGAAGATAAGGGAAAATACTCCGGCTACCTCAACCCCTCTCAACAATTCCCGACACAAGGGTTCTGGTTTACCAGATTCCAGGCGGGATGTTCAGCAACCTTATCGCACAGCTTCAGGAGCAGAATGCTCTCGACAGGCTTCAGGAGGTACTTGAGGAGGTGCCGAGAGTTAGGGAAGACTTGGGCTATCCACCCCTCGTCACACCAACAAGCCAGATTGTGGGAGTGCAGGCAGTGATAAATGTTCTTGTTGGGGAGAGGTACAAGGTCGTAACGAGGGAAACGAAAGACCTCGTTAAGGGGATGTACGGAAGAACTCCTGCCCCGATCAAGCCTGAAATCATAAAGAAGATACTTGGAGATGAAAAGCCAATCGACTGCAGACCTGCAGACCTGCTTGAGCCTGAGTTTGAAAAGAGGAAGCAGGAGCTAATTGAAGCCGGCATAGAGAATCCAAGCGATGAGGATGTCCTTCTCTACGCCCTCTTCCCGCAAACTGGCCTGAAATTCCTGAAAGGAGAGATGGTGGAGGAGCCGTTCCCTGTTGCCGGAGGGAAGATTGAGGGGAGTTTCGAAGTCGAGATAGACGGGCAGAAGTACTTGGTTAAAGTCGCGCCAGAAAAGTGATATAAACCTTTTTCCAAATTTTTAGCATGGAGCTTGAAACCGAAATTATTGTCGATAAAGTGGATGTCGAGAACCCTATTTTGATTACGAGTTTTCCAGGAATAGGGCTCGTTGGCACCATAGCCACCGCGCACTACATTATGGAGCTGAACCTGGAGTCGATTGGCATAGTTGATTCGAGGCTCCTTCCCCCGGTTGCATCCCTGTTTGAGGGGGTAATTCTGCCTCCAGTAAGGGTTTATCAGAGCACGGATTTGGGATTCGTTCTAATCCATTCAGACGTGCCCATAATACCCCAGGCTGCAATTGACATGAGCAAGAAGATCGTTCAGTTCGCCGCTGAGATTAACGCAAGGAGGGTTTACTCCTTTGCCGGAGTTGCAACCTTTGAAGACAAGAAAAGAGTGTTCGCTGCAGCCACGAGCAAAGAACTTCTTGAGGAAGTCAAGGAACATGTAGAGGTATTCAGAACAGGGACCATTTCCGGAATTGCTGGAAGCATAATGAACGAATGTGTTGCTGCAAAGATGCCTGGAATTGTGCTCCTCGGGGAAACACTTGGCTTCAATCCTGATCCCAGAGCAGCCGCAAGTCTGATCGAGGCTGTCAACAAAATAATGAACTGGAACGTCAGTGTGGAGAAATTGCTTAAGGAAGCAGAGATGATAGAGGCCCAGATGCAGAAATTGGCCGAACAGGCAAGGATGCAGGAGGAAAGAAAGGAAGAGTTCCCCATGTACGGGTGATAGCATGAAGTGCTTAATTCTCACCGGCATATCGAGAAACGTGATTGAAGAGCTAATGAGAAGGAACATCAGAACGATAGAGCTGCGCAGCGCACACAACGTCGCTACAGCTCTGAGAGCCGAGCCAGGAGACTGTGTTTTCCTCACTCCTGCAAGGATAAACGACCTTGGGAGAGGTGTGAGCGGACTCGTCGCAGAGGTAAGAGGGAAAGAAGTCATGAGCCAGTCCCTTTTCTACCAGTCCCCCCACTATCTCGAGGAGAGCGAGCTTACAGTGGTAAGGTTGATGCTAAGGCCGAAAAGCCTGGGAAGACTGATACAAGTCAAGAGAGGGGCTTTCCTCGAAACGATTGAAGGTGAAGTTGTCGAGATGTCTTACTTCGATGCGCGCTAGATTATTTTATTTTATTAAAAAATTTATTAAAAAATGACGGGAAAGCGCTGAGAAAGATCCAGAAGCTCCGATTTTCGGTGTAGCCCAATACGGTGTTGTCGGAGACTTATTTAACATCGTTCCCGCACTTATTGAGAAGTTGAAGAAGATTAAAGGAGAAGCTTGAAAGGTTTTTGGTTTTTATTTTTACACTCTTAAAAAGTTAAGGAAATCAATGCGATTAACAAAGGTGTTGTAATCACGCTCACGATTATTCCGGTAAAAACGAGCTTTTGTAGCGAGTTTTACGGGGAAAATTGAAGCGTAAAAAAGGAAAGGAATGTCTCGGGTAATCCATTAAAGATATGAAGAGAAGCCTTCCAACGAGCAAAGCAATCAGACATTCCTTGGCTCCTATTAGCCCGTTTCTTAGGAATTCTCCGGCTGTAAGTGTCGCTGAGAGCGGCTTAAGACGTAGATCGAAACAAGGACTGCGAAATTTGAAGAAAAGCCAAGGTGTCTCGCGTAAATATCAACACTATTCGAGATAAGATCGAATATTCCCGAAATCACGAGTATTGTGACGATAACTGTTACTACTACATACCTTAAAACAACCTTTTTCGTTATTCTGAAAGCTGAATTCAAAGACATCCTTATAACATTGCCTCTATTTTTGTGACGGTTCTTCTGTAGATCAAAGTCTAAATCGACCTTTCTTACCTTCAGCCTTCCGTAAACTATGCCGATAAGCATGGTGATTAAGGCTGATGCGAAGTTCAGCGCGACGTATGCAGATCCGACGAAGAATCCCAGAGCCGATAGAGACACAGGGAGATAGTAGCGGAATAAAAAGAAAACGGTCGAGAAAGGTCTCGTGACGAGCGTATATGCTACTATTGCGGAATCCTCGATCTCCTTTTCCCTCAAGGAACCGACTATACTCATCCCGAATTTTTTCAAATTTAGTAAAATTTTTAATTATTTAAATCACAATTATTTTTGAGCTATATTAAAGCAAGATTTGGGGAAATGAATAATGAAGTCTTGAAAATGAACTTCCACTCTAACTTCTCAAAAAAGTTATATTTTTCAAACCATTACAGCCAGAGTGCTCCTCGGTACGTTAATAAATGCAATAACAGTCCTCGTAGCCTCCCTCGCTGGAGTGCTGATAGGATCAAGAATAAGCGAAGAGTTGAGAAAAGCGCTGATTAACGTGCTTGGAATTGCAGTCCTTCTTATCGGAATTTCCATGGCACTTGAAACGAAAAACGTTCTCGTTCCAACCTTTAGCCTCGTTCTTGGGACAGTTATTGGAGAAATTTTAGGAATTGAAAGGGCCCTGGAGGGGTTCGGCAACAGAGTAGAGCGCAGGATGGGGAGGGGCAGGTTTTCAGAGGGGTTTGTTGCAGCAACTCTGCTTTACTGCGTTGGGCCGATGGCAATCCTTGGGCCAATTCAGGAGGGATTGACTGGAGATATTTCAATACTCATGGCCAAGTCCATGCTCGACGGCGTTGCTTCTATTGCATTAGCCTCTGCTCTCGGAATTGGTGTGGCCTTTTCAAGCCTCAGCGTTCTTGCCTATCAGAGCTTCTTTGCAATCCTTGCAGCCCAGATCAGCGGGATGGTTACTGAGGATATCATTGCAGAGTTCACAGCAACGGGAGGGATGATCATAATGGGAATCGGAATCAACCTGCTCGAACTGAGAAGGCTCAGAGTGGGGAACATGCTGCCAGCTTTAATTGTGGCTCCAGCTATTGTAGCGGCTCTCCAGCTAAGTAGTTGAAGCTGTAGTCAACAACTTTAACCTTTATGAACTCTCCCACCGCTCCATCAGTAACAACTGCCCTGTATGAATCCATCCTCGCCAGATTTTTGCCATTCTTACCCTCCTTGGTAACGAGTACTCTCAGCTTCCTGCCCAGAAACTTTGAGTTGTTCTCGTAGCCAATTTTTCTCGTTAATTCCGTCAGCTTTCTCGACCTCTCCTTCTTTATCCACCCCGGAATGTCTCTAAGCTTTGCGGCTGGAGTGCCTTTCCTCGCTGAATAGCGTGTAATGTTCACGATGTCTGGCTTGGTTTCCCTGATAAGCTCGTAGCTCTTCCAGAAGGCCTCCTCTGTCTCAGTCGGGAAGCCAACTATTATGTCGGTTGATATGAGAGCGTCATCGAAGGCCTTCCTGAAGGCCTCAACAACCTCAACGTAGTCTTCAGCAGCATGGTTGCGCTTCATGTCCTCAAGAACCTTATTGTCTCCGCTCTGCACTGGAATGTGGAGGAACTTGTATATTTTCTCGCTGCTGTAGGCTGCGATAAGCTCGTCAAGCATCCTTACAGCATGCTGGGGATTCATCATTCCAACCCTCACCCTGAACTCTCCCTCAATTTCGGAAATTTTCTGAGAAGCTCTGGGAGCCTCGCCTCGCCACTATCCATCCCGTAAGCACCTGTATCCTGAGAAGTCAGCTGTATCTCCCTGTATCCTGCCTTAACAGCCTCCTCCACCTCCTTAACGATTGCATCCATGGAAAAACTCCTCAGCCTCCCCCTCGCAAACCTCGTAGCGCAAAAGCTGCAGGAGCCAAGACAACCCTCTGAGATTGAAACAATCGCGATGGCATTCTCCCTCAACCTGCATTTCAGGTGATGCATCTCAGCTTTGTCTATAAATCTCCTCTCAGTGAAGAGTTTTTGCCCGTTGAGGGCAGAGTAAACGGCATCAACGACTCTGTCAAGGTTGTCCGGAGAGATGGCGGAATCGGCAAGGTTTAAGGCTTCACCACTTATCCTCGTAAGGCAGCCAGCAAGAACGACCTTCTTGCCTTCTCTCTTCAAATCCCGAATTCTCCTCATTATTTTTCTTTCAGTGTAGTCTATAACACCGCAGGAGTTGATGATGACCACATCTGCATCCTCAACTGATGACAGCTCAAACTCCCTCACCAGAAAACCTCTCATCACGTCCGAGTCTGCCTGATTTGTCGTGCATCCGTAGGTTTCTATCGCAACCTTCAACCTCTGCATGTAATCAGAGCTGTTAAAAAGGATTTTTGCGTGAAATTAGATGACAGTTCTGAAGCTTACATCCACATCGTAAATGGCCACGACAAGCTTGTCAAACAGTACTGTCACGCTGACGTCATCTCCAGGATTAACGAGGTTGCAGTTAATAGAACTGTCAAAGTGCTGGAAGTACTCGCACCAGTTCCTGGCGAAATCAGAACCAGATATCGTCAAGCTCATGTTTCCCGGAGTCGAATACAGGTACGATTTATTCACCTTCGAGCTAAAAATCAGCTCTACAGCACCCATTCCACTAATAGACATATTGCCGTTTATTCTGTAAATAATGATAGTAACCACCTTCTCATAGGCTCCGGGAGTGCCTGAACCTCAACCTGCTGAATGAATATGCGTGGATCCGTAACCGTCCGTCTGTAACTGTAGTAATCTTCAAAAACCGCCCCATTTTCAATCGCAATCTTGTAGTCTCCATAATTAAAGCCGATGGACCCTATCGCTCCGTTCAATATTTCTGCAGAATCCACTTTGAGCTTGATAGATGGGTTTGTGGAAACGTAAAGCATACCATTCTGCATCTCCGTCTGGAGAGTCTGCACTGGAGCACCACCGTAAGAGGACAGGAAGAAAACGTTTTGAATTCTTTTGAAGCTCTCTCTCAACCCTCTACTTCTGTATTGTCCGTACATGTCTTTTATTATTGTGCTGACGTTTACATAAGCGTAGGCAACAGTGGTTACAACTATCCCAAAAACGAAGATGTAGCCTACGACCTCCGAAACGGCCTTGTTGTTCATACTATGCTCACCTCGTAAATCGTAACATCCAGCTTGCTAACGTTTTCTAACGTCACTTTGCCCGAATTTTTTGAGACCTTATGAAACCCTATCTTGGTGAAGAAGTCATACCAATTTTCATAGTTTGATGATTCTATTGTAACATCAGCGTTCTCAAGAAAGCTCTTGCTCACGCTTTCGAGTCTCATGTTCAGACTCAGAAATCCGCTACCCCCCACCGATTTGTTGCCTGTGAACATTATTATTGGCATGACCAAAGTGTCTGATTCTGCATCATAGTAAATATCAGGAAAATGGAGAATTTTCGAATATGTGGGTCTTTTTTCAATTATAACCCCATTTTCATAATATAGACTCCAGCCTTTTCCTGAAACTTTAACAGAAGAGACTGTGTAGTTGATTCCGTTAATAATTATGGTAGGTTCATTTTGAAAACTGAAGGAGACATCAGAGAGTCTCAGCACATAGGTGGAATTGAATTCAAGTCCGCTCCTTACGTTTTCTATTTTCTCTCTTACCTCCAGCAAATCGAAATAAGCCTTCCTGTACTTTACCGTTTCCTCGCTGTCATTTATTATCGGATACGACATCATGTAGAGTATCCCTGCTATGGATACAATGAGTGAAATTACCAAAAGTGCTCCGAGGACTTCAGAAGCTCCCCTTGAGTTCATCTGATTACCACCTGAGCGCTTCCCGGTTCTCCGTATCTAACACTAACAACCCTTAGTGGAACTGTGACTGTCTTATCCTGAATGTTCGTGAAGGTGACGTTGCTCACCTCTGGAACATCAATGGGAAAAGTTCCCACTTTTTCGATTTGGATAGGAATTACAAGCTCTACAGTATCTTCGAGCCTCATTTCTGAGCAGTTAAGCTGGACGACCGTTCTGTTCTGTTCATCGTTTGTCACATTTACGTCTTCACACACTGGTGCTCCCTCCTTCACCAATTCCACATTACCCACAACCTGAACGTAGCTTGGGATGACATCTGTAATCGTTAAATCTCTCGCAATTACATCGAAGTAGTTCTTGATAGTCCTGAAGGCGTTGTTCAGCTGCTCGTGGTTCTTTGCTTCGAAGAAGCACTTTGTTGTCTCGTTGATGTAGCTCGCTATGTTATTAAGGAGCGTTGCGTTGTATTCTCCTTCCCTGCCGAAGCCGATTGTGCAGATTCTTATGTTCTCGCCGTTTATTTGCGTGTTTTTGATTTGCTCAGCGAGCTGCTCAATTTGAGTGTAGCAGTTTTCTGTGCACCAATTTCCATATCTGCAGAAACCTATCCCATCTACTTGTTTCCAATACCAATAATAATCCGGATCCAGCCAATACGGCGGACAGTCCCAATCGGCACCGTTTCCATCATAGTATTGACATAAATAATCACAGGTATTTTTGTCTACATTAGCTTCCACTGTTGGCCAACCATCTGTCATCAAGACTATGAGCGGAATAGTTCCGCCAGTTATCGTCGTGTTCTCTTGCAAAACTCTGCTGGCATTCCAGAGAGCGTGATATATGTTCGTGGCCCCATCTGCGACCATGTTTTTCACTTCGTTCACAACAGCTTCTTTGTCAGTTGTAAGGTTTTGTAAATACTCACTGCTGTTGACTTGCTTTGCAATTGCTATGTCGTCATATTCGACAAGTCCTGCAAAGTCCCCCTCTTTTAAGCTGTTGAGGTAGTCGATTGCTGAAACCTTCAGAGAATCAATCTTAGGTAGGTAGACGATGAGTTCAAAAAGCTGGTTTCCGTCCCCATTGACTTCTATAGTCAAATCTCCTGATTTAATATCTGTAACGTAGCATAATTTTTCATCAGAAGTACAGTTGCATTTTTGTGGACAATTATCATTTCCAATTTTTGATATAATAAAGTTCTCGTACGATTCCGGAATTTTAACCGCCACAAAAGAGTATTGTTCTACTTCGGTCGGAAGCGTAATCGTAACAGAAGCTTTTCCTCCGTTGTTTGTGAAATTTTCGAGATGCTGGAACTCCGTCGCCAATCTAAGGATGTAACTTTCATCCTTGTTCTTCATAAGCTCTAAATCCCCCATACTCCCTGAACTGTCCAACGCAAGAACCGAAGTCAAATTGACAGCCTTGCCGCCTGAAATCCCTATCCCTTCGAGACGGATATGAAGATAAGCAGTCTCCCCAACCTCTAACTGCGATGGAACAACGAACTTCTCCACAGTTACTTCTCCATAACCCTCCTCTTCTGTATTTTGATAAATGAGGATGGTTTTGTTAGCAGTGTCAGTTAGCTCTTCACCCTCACAAACTATCTTGACCTCAAGTATTATGTTACACAACGCATAATCTCCCGTTTCACTGTAAGTGCAGTTTTCGTTCCATGAACCAACATTAATTGTCAAACTTGTCTCCGAGCTGTTCTTCCACTCTGTCGTCGTTCCATCCCAGAGAGTTAGCCTCCATTCAAAGCTCGATGCCGAGCCAGGAGAAGAGTCGGAAACGTCTACTGTGATGCTCTCCCCCACTTTTACCGAACTGTTGTCAACATTTATAACAGCAGTCGGAAATATGCATGACGTTTTCTGGTAGACAAGTTCGTGATGCTCCTTCAGGCTGTGCGTCAAACCTGAAAGATTCACAATTCCGAGATCAGCAATAGCACCGAGGCTGAGCAGTTTGGAAAAGCGATTATCGTCTGAGACTATTTTTATCTTATTCCCCTCCAGAGCTACGGTGTACTCGATGTCACCTATCTTTTGAGGCATGAAAACTCTCGCTGAAATATTCCCATTTCTCGGATAAACTGCGATCATGTCCGCTATTTGCGAAGATGCCTGTGCAGACACATCAGAAAACTGGTTTTCAACAACCTTCACGAGCTGAGATTCTTCAAGAACATAATTCAGATTAAGGCTCAGTATTACCACAAATACAGCAAGGATTGACGCGAGAATTATGTACTCAAGGATCATCGAAACTCCTTTAGCGTTCACACACACCCCCTCCCCCTACAACAATATAGCTGGTCTTCATATTTAACATCACCGGAGATATAGACAAGTCTGACATAGTAGCATTCAACGATCTGTGGGGAGGCCTGGTAAGCAATTACATCTGCATAAACTCCCTTCTGAGAGTAGAAGAGCTTTATCTGATTAGAAACGTTGTTGGTTTTCTCATAAAACTCCCCAACAGTTTCCCCGCAGAACTGCATGAACTCTCTTTCTGCAATTACCTTGAGATTTCTTATATCGTCCTTCGGAAAGACCATGAGGGTTCTTGAGCTTTCAAAGCCTGCAAGCAAGTTCTGGGCGTGCAAAACTGAAACTGCTGCTAAGATTGTTGCGACAACCAATGCAAAGAGTATTATCATCTGTCCCTTCTCATTCATGGACGCCATAGTATCAGCCTCACCTCAAAAACGACCGGGTCGGAAAGCTTGTCGATGATCCCTGTGGAATTGAAAACGCTGTCCCGAAGCTCTTCCTTTGACATTACCACGTATCTTGTACCCATAACAGCTTCGGGGGTTGGAGAGTTGGGTACTGGCGCAGAGCAGTTGATAACATTCCCAACCTCAACCCAGCACAGCTCCAATCTGTAACTTGATGGGAACACGAGCTTGGCTAAGGTAGAGCTGAATTCGGGATTTGGACTGAAATCATTTCCAAGGTACGCAATCATTCCCTGAAGGCTGTCGTTGAGGTATCTGAATTCCCCCCTTATTTCGACTTTGGTGTTGTTATCAAGGATTTTCAGAGCATCGTTGGCCAGCAACCTGAGCTGCGCATCTGTCAGCTCGCTCCACATTGGCGAAATCACCAGCGAAGACTGGAAGAAGGTGTACATGACCAAAAGTAAAAGCAGAGCAGCCATAACACCTTCGAGTGTAAAAGCCTGAGCCTTATTCATTTTCACCACCCGTAAACAACGAGTTTTGCAACCGCTTTACCCGCCATGTAGCTTGCCATGTTTCTGTCTGATATGTCTGTCACCACATCCACCTGCCTTACCGAGATTCTAACGTATACTGGGTCACCTTCGTTTAGAACTGGCTTAAGTGCAGTGTTCACGAAGTCCAGAAAGTCGAAAGTTTTTCCCTCTTCTATAGTTTCTGTTTTTTGTGGAGTTGGACTCGTTCCGTTATCTACTTTGACAGTTATTCCCGAACCACCTATATTACAAGCACCACTTTTTTCTTCACGATCCACACATATACTGACCGCTGCAGTATGTTGGAAAATCTGGTTAACTTTAACGCTTAAAGAGGTAAGGGGATAGGTTAGATTTGAGATGCATTCGACACTATTGCCGCCGGTAGTATTAGCTTGGCAGACTGGAGTCGGATAAGCACCCTGTTGAGTTTGAATCAAAAATACTCCTGTTAGCCCCGGCCTCGGCTCAAGCCACACAAACCTCTCAAACCTGATAACATTACCTCCTTGAGGCAGAGGATATCCCGCATCAAGGACCGTTGTATCATTGTCCTTAACGAGCGTCCTGTCGTAAGGTCTGGAGTAGAGCGATTCCAGAGAAGCGTGGAAGTAAACGTTGCTGACATTCAAACCGAGCATCTCCCTGCACTTATCTGGACACTGATTGCAGACTTCGTTGAACTTTCTTGCCTTCTCAAAAGAGAGAAAATCCGGTTCACCCTTGGAGAGTCCAGGCAGGAAAGTGAAGCTACTATCGTTGCATATATCTGGATAATTTTCCCAGTCTGTACCATTAGCCGTCGCATTTCTCCAGAATCCCTTTGTTTCCGCCAAGAAAACAGTTGTCTTGTAGGTTTCATGTGTGACAGTTATCTCGTTTCTCACGTCAGCAAACACCCCGGGTAGAAAATTAGCTATAAACATGAATGTAAACAGGAAAATCGATAAGCCAACCAGCAAATCTAAACTTAGCTTGGCATCTTCCATTGTTTATCGTTTGTCACATACGAATAAAAGAATTTTGGTCTATAGCATTTAACCTTCAACAAAGCAATTGAAAAAATCAGAGCTTGGCAATCAAAGAACCAGCAACTGAAGTAAACAGCACCACCGCTGCCAGCATCCCAGCAAATTCTGGGGCAAAGAGAGCTGGGAAAATCACGGTGAATTCACCTCTGGCTAAGGTGTACTTGAAAAACTCCTTCGCATCGCTCGTGGCAGTTGTGAAGCGGGCTATCAGGTAAGCTCCGACGAGCTTTCCGATGACTGCAATTGCAATGAGGAGCATAGAAACGTAGGAGAAGCTGAGCTCAACCATCGTTCCGAAGAAGATGAAGAAGACTGCGAGAAACACCTCTTTAAAAGGAACCAGAATTCTGTCAATTTTTAGCCTGTTCAGAGCTACTCCGAAGAGTATCGCCATTAGGGCTTCAGAAATTCTGAACACCTCTGCCAGAAAGAGAGATGCTGACGGAATGGAGAATGTCAGTAAGTAGGGAATCTTGTCTTCCCTTTGCATGAGTCTCTCGATTTGGGGGGAGAGGAAGTAAAGAACTAAAGCGACAAGGGCTATAAGGAAAATGTAAAGGGCAAAAACAGGCTCGGATGCGGAGAGAATGGATAGAAGGGCAACCATGACAATGTCTTCAAAAACCATCAGCAGAACAACAACCTCTGCAAAGGTGAAAACCAGCTTCCTATCGTCAACGAGCATTTTCAGGTTTATTGCTGAGCTGCTGATGTAAATCGCAGAGGAGAGAATTAAGGAATCTCTCAGGCTGAATCCCACGAGATAAAGGATAACCAGCGGTGGAAGGAAGTTTACGAGAAAGTCTATAGCGCCGCTTTTAACTGTCCTCTTCCACGTTTTTCTAATGGTGGATGGATGGATTTTCAGGCCCACATAGAACAGCAGGAAAACGACTCCAAGCTTTCCGAGAATCTCGATTTCGGAAAAATGCAACCCAGCTCTTCCCAAAGCCATTCCAGCCAGTATGTAGGCAGGGATGGGGGTTATCTTGGCCATTCGGCTGGTTAAGGCTGCAATGACTGCCGCGATGACTGCAATAACCAACTCCATCTCAACCCCTGAGTAACTTCTCGAACTTCTCTAACTGGTGTTTTTCGCCTATGACTACCATCTTGTCTCCTGAATCAAGAACAGTTTCAGGGGGAGGGCTGATAATCATCCTGTCCTTCTTCAAAACAGCTATGACTGTGGCTCCCGTCTCACTCCTTATCCTGAGTTCCCCTATGCTCTTCCCCGAAAGCTTCTTTGGCACTGTGTAGGAGTGCACGGCTATTCTAAGCTCGGCAACACCAGGAAGGGATAATTCGACGCCCTCCTCTTCCTTCTCAAGAATTGAACCTGAAAGGATGCTCCCAATCCTTCTCGCCTCTTCAACTGTCAAATTGATGCAGCATGGCTTGCTGCAGCCTGACTCAAGAATGTAAAGCTGCACTTTTCCAGATTCAAGAAAAACAACCACAACCTTGCCTTCAGGTGTGTCTATCTCATACTTTGTTCCCACGCCAGAGAGGTCTACTGCCATATCTTGTATTGCCACGGAAGTTTAAAAAGATTGGTTAAGCCATCTGGAAAGAGTGCTGTAAAGCTCCACCACTCTGCCAATGACAATAATTGCTGGCGGCTCCACTCCCTCCTCCTCAGCCCTTTCGACCATCTCACCCAGCTTTGTCAGAATTACCCTCTCCTTATCAGAGAAACCGCTCTCAATTATAGCGACAGGTGTTTCAGCATCCTTGCCATTCTCCATCAGGTTTCTGGCTATTTCAGGGATTCTCGAAACACCCATTAGAACTACAATTGTTGCATTGAGCTCTGCCAGAGCCTTCCAGTTCAGCCTCTCTCTGCTCTCCTTTCCAGTTATGAAAACCACAGCTGGGTCGTAGCGGCGGTGGGTAATGGGTATCCCAATTTTTTCAGGAACAGCGATGGCAGACGTCACTCCCGGAACGAACTCGAAAGGGATGCCGTGCTTCGCCAGATACTCGGCCTCCTCTCCCCCTCTGCCGAAAATGCATGGGTCACCGCCTTTGAGCCTCACAACAACCTTGCCCTGCTTTGCATAATCAACCAGCAATCTGTTAATCTCATCCTGCTCCTTCTTGTGCCTTCCGCTCCTCTTTCCAACGTCCACTATCTCCGCCCTGCTTTCCTTAAGCAGCTCAGCAACATCTCCAATCAGCTCATCGTGAAGGATTACGTCTGCACTCTTTATAAGCTCGTAGGCCTTCAGAGTGAGCAAATCCTTGCTTCCAGGCCCAGCTCCGACGATGTAAACCTTACCTGCCATAAATCTCCTTCCTTACTGCCCTCCCAATCTCCGCAGCCTCCTCCACTGCAGTTTCCTTGGCAAGGTTCTCCTCAACTCTGAGGTACTTGCTGTCGAGGATTTCGCATATCAGCTTTACTCTGCTCCCAGCAGATGCGTAAACACCAACAGGCACGGCACAGCCCACTCCGAGCTCTCTTATAACAGCCCTCTCAACCATCGCCTCAAGCCATGTCTTCTCATCGTTGAGGAAGGATACAAGCTCTTCCTCACCCTCTCTTGTGGCAATGGCAATTATCCCCTGATTTGCTGATGGCACCACAACATCAGGAGGGAAGAGATGATAATCCACCTCTCTGTCTAAGCCCAACCTCTTGAGTCCAGCCTCAGCTACTACTATTGCGTCATAGTTCCCTTCTCTCAGCTTCCTCAGCCTCGTGTCGAGGTTTCCCCTGAGGTTTTCGAATTTCAGGTCAGGTCTCAGCCTCGAAAGCTGCGCCCTTCTCCTCAAGCTGGATGTCCCTATCACAGCATTCTCCCTGAGCTCCTCTATGCTGCTTCCATCTCTTGAAATTAGCACATCGCATGGCGAATCTCTCTTCATCACAGCCGCTATGACTGTCCCCTCCACTCTTTGGCTCGGCACATCCTTAAAGCTGTGCACAGCAAGATCAATTCTTCTCTCAGCAAGGGCAGTGTCCAAAGCCCTGACGAAAGCCCCAATCCCCTTGAACTCGTAGAGGGGGCGATCTCTCATTATGTCTCCTTCAGTTTTGATTACCTTAACCTCAACATCGTAGCGCTCTTTAAGGCGTTCAACAACAAGATTAGTCTGGGCAAGGGCGAGCTTGCTCCCCCTCGTCCCAACAATGAGCTTCATAAAGCCCTGCTCACCGCCTCTATGGTTCTCTCAACATCCTCATCACTGTGGGCAAAGCTCACAAAGCATGTTTCGTACTGCGATGGAGCAGAAATACTCCGTTCTCAAGCATTTTCCAGAAGAACTCCATGAAGCGCTCCTTGCTTAGCTGCAAGGCTTCGGCGTAGTTTCTTGGAGTCCGGCCAAAGTAAATGCAGAACATTGAAGCAATGCTCCCCACCTCGCACTCTGCCTTTTTGTCCTCTATAACATCCTTAATGCCAGAAACGAGGTTCTCAGTCCTTCTGTTTACACTTTCAAGGACGTTGTTTTCCTCAAGATACTTCACAGTTGCATATCCCGCTGTGAGGCTGAGAGGGTTTCCGCTGAAGGTTCCAGCCTGATAAACGTCCCCAGATGGCGCAACTCTTTCCATTATCTCCCTTCTACGCCAAAAATGCCTATCGGCAGCCCACCGCCTGCAATCTTTCCAAGAGTTGTTAAATCGGGCTTAACTCCATAGTACTCCTGCGCTCCTCCCATCGAAACTCTAAATCCAGTAATCACCTCGTCGAAAATCAGCAGAACATCGTTCTCCTGAGTAATTCTCCTTACCTCCCTTAAGTAATCTTTCTCAGGCAGAATCAAGGCAGAATTGCCCATCACTGGCTCAAGAATCAGTGCTGCAACTTCATTCTTCTCCAGAATTTCGGAAAGGCTTTCAACATCATTGTACGGAACTTGCAGAGTGTTTTTGACAAAGTCAGCGGGAACTCCAGCTGAGTTTGGGACGCCGTGGGTTGTGGCACCGCTGCCAGCCTTAACCAAAACCGCATCATGAGCGCCGTGGAAGCTCCCCTCCACCTTCACTATTTTATCCCTCCCAGTGAAACCTCTCGCCACTCTCAAAGCAGCCATTGTAGCCTCGCTTCCCGTATTGACGAACCTCAGCATCTCCATTGAGGGAAAATGCTTCTGAATTAGCTTAGCATACTCAATTTCCAGCTCTATTGGGGTGCCATATAACCAGCCGTCCTCAAGCTGCTTTGCTATCGCTTCCTTGACCACCTCATTGGCGTGGCCAAGGATAAGAGGGCCGTAGGCCATGCAGTAGTCGATGTACTCGTTACCGTCAACGTCGTAAATCTTCGAACCCTTTGCCCTTGCAGTGTAAAAGGGATGGGGTTTGAAAGCTCTAACGGGGCTGCTAACACCACCAGGCATTAAATTTAAGGCTTCTGCATAGAGATTTCTTGACTTTTCAAGCTTCATGTCCTGCCTTCTCCAATTCGTTTTAAATCTTTTCTTGCTGGGAAAATTCCCATTAAATGGGAAAAGGCTTAAATAATATGACTCCTCTCATGTTGTATGAAAAAGATAATGCTTGACGAAGAGGAGATTCCAAAGGAGTGGTACAACATTCTGCCCGATTTGCCAGAGCCACTTCCCCCTCCACTCCATCCTGCAACTCAGGAGCCAGTAAAACCTGAAGACCTTGAGCCCATTTTCCCGAAAGGGCTTATTCAGCAGGAGATGAGCGATGAGAGGTGGATAAGGATACCAGAGGAAGTCAGGGAGATTTACAGAATCTGGCGCCCAACACCTTTGATAAGGGCTGAGAGGCTTGAGAAAGCTTGAAGACTCCAGCGAGGATATACTTCAAGTATGAGGGGGCAAGCCCACCTGGAAGTCACAAGCCAAACACTGCCGTAGCTCAGGCCTACTACAACGCAAAGGAGGGTGTTGAGAGGCTGACAACTGAGACAGGAGCTGGACAGTGGGGTTCAGCTCTATGCTTTGCCACAAAGCTATTCGAGATGGCTTGCACCGTTTACATGGTAAAGGTGAGCTTCATGCAAAAGCCCTACAGGAGGGTTATGATGGAAACATGGGGAGGAGAGGTAATTCCGTCGCCAAGCAACAGGACGGAGGTTGGGAGAAGGATTCTCGCAGAGAACCCTGACACTCCGGGAAGCCTCGGAATTGCCATCAGCGAAGCCATTGAGGATGCTGCCAAAAACGAGAACACGAAGTACAGTCTCGGAAGCGTTCTCAACCACGTTTTGCTGCACCAAACAGTCATCGGACTTGAAGCAAAAGCACAGCTTGAAAAGATTGATGAGGAGCCAGATGTTATAATCGGCTGTGTGGGTGGAGGAAGCAACTTCGCTGGCCTTGCCTTCCCATTTGTCAACGATACGAAGAATGGCGACCTTGAAATAATTGCCGTAGAGCCTGCAGCGTGTCCAACACTAACATCAGGAGATTACAAGTACGATTATGGAGATGTTGCTGGCTTAACACCATTACTGAAGATGTACACCCTTGGCCATGACTTCATCCCACCACCAATCCACGCAGGAGGGCTGAGATACCATGGCGATGCTCCAGCGCTCTGCATGCTGGTAAAGCACGGTGTGGTTAAGGCGAAGGCTGTAAAGCAGCTTCCAACCTTCGAAGCTGGACTGCTCTTCGCCAGAACCGAGGGCATCATTCCTGCTCCAGAAACCAACCATGCAATAAGAGCTGCTGTTGATGAGGCAATAAAGGCGAGGGAGAACAACGAGGAGAAAGTCATAGTCTTTGGCTTCAGCGGCCACGGAATGCTTGACCTACAAGCATACGACGACTACCTTGCAGGAAAGCTTGCAGATACCTAAAATTTCATTCTGTCTTCAACTTTTTTAGCTCCTCCACGAACTCGTCAAAGTCCTTTGCAATGCCCTCAGCCTCTCCAGCGGAGTGCCAGATGCACCTGATCCTTTCCGGCTCCAAGCCACTTCCTTAAGAGCCTCTCTTAGAGCCTCGAACCTGTCCTTTGCCTTGTAGTTGCCATACTTGAAGTGGCACTCCCCGAGCCTGCAGCCTGCGATGATAACCCCATCTATCCCCTTCTTCAGCGCCCTCAGAACCCACTCAGGGTCGACTCTTCCTGAGCAGAGCACCCTGATAATGCGGACATTGGCTCATACTGCTGCTTTGTTGTTCCAGCCAGATCAGCAGCGCCGTAGCTGCAGTACCAGCAGGCAAATGCCAAAACGAGTGGATCAGCATTCTTCTCCTCAGCTAAAGCGTCTATCATCGCTTTAATTCCCTCATCGCTGAAGAATCCCATGTCTATTGCATCTGCAGGACAGGCTGCGACGCATATACCGCACATCGCACAGGCATTGGGGTTTATCCTTGCTTTTTTGTCGACAGTGACTGCGTTGAACTCACAAACCTTCTCGCAGATTCTGCAACCGATGCACTTCTCCTCATCAACGTACGCATTGTATGGGTCAAACTCGGTCTCACCAGTAAGCACAAGCTGAGCTGCCTTTGCTGCAGCTAAACCAGCAGAAGCAACGCTGTCCTGAATGTCTCTCGGACCTGCAGCGCACCCAGCGAGGAATATTCCCTTTACGTTTGTTTCAGCAGGCCTAAGCTTCGGATGTGCAACTTCAAAAATCCATCCTCCCCAATCCCCAGCCCAAGCTTAGTTGCCAAATCTCTGTTTCCTTCAATGCCAATGGACAAAACGACGAGGTCAAACTCCTCCTCCCTGATTTCTCCCTCAAGCGTGCTCTCATAGCTGACAATCAGATTTCCATTCTCGTTCTCTATGATTTCTCCAACCTTTCCCCTGATGAATCTAACACCAGCTTCCTGAACTCTCCTGTAGAACTCCTCGTACATTCTTCCAAAGGCTCTGATGTCGATGTAGAATATCGTAACTTCAGCATCGTGGTAGCGCTCCTTTATGGCATAGGCATTCTTCAGGCTAACCATGCAGCAAACTCTGCTGCAGTACTTGTTCGTCTTCTCATCCCTGCTCCCCACGCACTGAATGAAGGCAATTCTTTTGGCACCGTGCTGTCAGAAGGCCTAAGAAGCCTTCCCATTGTTGGGCCGCTGGCTGAAAGCAATCTTTCGAGTTCAATGGTTGTGATGACATTTTTGAATCTCCCATATCCGTATTCGGTCTTTCTGCGAGCGTCAAAAATTTTGTAGCCAGTAGCCACGATAATTGCTCCTGCCTTTATTTCAATGACTTCAGGTTGCTGGTCAAAGTCCACCGCTTTGGGCTGGCACGCCTTCTCGCAGAGCCTGCATCCTATGCAGTGCTCCCAGTCTATGGCTGCGTAAAGCGGAGTTGACTGAGGGATGGGAATGTAAATGGCCTTTCTCGTGCCAATACCATAATCAAACTCGTTTGGAATCTCCACCGGGCAGACGCTGCTGCAGTCATCAATGCAGCCCTTACACTTGCTCTCGTCAACGTATCTGGGGTGCTTTATTACCTTAATTCTGAAATTCCCAACGCTTCCGTTAATCTCGTCTATCTCTGCGTTGGTAATAACCTCAATATTTTCGTGATTCCAGACATCGCTCATTTTCGGAGCGAGAATGCAGATGGAGCAGTCATTGGTCGGAAAAACTTCATTGAGGGTCGCCATATGCCTCCAATTGTGGGATTCTTTTCAATCAGGTAAACCTTTATCCCAGAATCGGCAAGGGTTAAAGCTGCCTCAATCCCAGCTACGCCCCCTCCAATAATGGCAACACTTCTCTCAATTTCAGCCTTTCTCCTCTCAAGCGGTTTGTTGGTTTTAGCCTTGGCAACAGCCATCCTTATTAAATCCTTAGCCTTTGCTAAAGCAGCCTTTGGCTTAGTCTGATGAACCCACGAGCACTGCTCCCTGATGTTGGCAATCTCGACGACGTAGGGGTTTAATCCAGCCCTGATTGCCACCCTTCTGAAAGTTGCCTCATGCAGTTTTGGACTGCATGCAGCAACGACAAAGGCATCAAGTTCATTTTCCTTAATTGCATTTAAAATCTCCTCCTGTCCGGAATCGGAGCACGCATAATCGATATCTTCGGCATGAACAACACCGTCAATCGACTTGGCATACTCAACAAGTTCCTTTACGTCAACAACTCTCGCTATGTTAAGGCCACAGTGACATACAAAACCCCAATCCTCATTCCCTTGCCCCTTATTTTTTGCGATTTTAAGTTTTGCTATCCTGACCTTAGCTCAGTCGTACTCTCTCCAGGTTTTCCCACACTTGGTGCAGCGGAAGAACCTCACCTCGCTCTCGTCAGCGGCTCTAAGCTGCCTGAGCCACCAGAAAGCCTCGTTGTGACCACATGCTGGACAGATTGCCTTTGTTGTGGGCAGAGTTTTGAGGTTCTCTCCCTCGATGACAGGAACATCCTCCTTGTTTCTCTCCACCTTGATTACAAGCTCCTCGCTGTCGTCAGCTTCCTTCTCGTAACCACACTTCCTGCAGACAACCTTGTCCCCCTGATAAATCATAATGCTCTTGCACTTAGGGCAGAATTCCACGCAGAATCACCTCCGCATCCTTTATCATCTTCTCATGGTCAAAGGCCAGTTTGGGCAGATTGCTTAGGCTGAAGAGCCCCACCTCCTTGGCATCGCTCCCAGCCTTGAGCTCCCCACCTTCGGTATAACAACGAAGCAGACTGAAACGAAATGCCTCTCGGGTCTCTGTTTGGGTCAGAGTAAACCCCAACCAGTGAGTGAATCTCGCCCTTCAGCCCCGTCTCCTCCTCAACCTCTCTCAGCACAGCATCCTCAACTCTCTCTCCATACTCCACTATACCGCCTGGCAGGGCGTAGTGGCCTTTGAAGGGCTCGTTCAACCTCTTTATCAGCACGATCCTACCTCGTAGGGAATTATCGCATCAACAGTTAGAGTGATGCACTTCATGGATTGAAAAATTTCGCTCCCGCCATATATCTTTTAGCCTTCTCCAAGCTCCACTCAACAGCACCAACACTCGAAAGGCTGTGCGCATCGCTGCCGATGCTGTAGGTTATTTTTCTATCCATGCAGAGACTCAAAAATTCATCGTTTGGGCATTTGTGGGAGGAGTTGAGTTCAATCGCCACTCCCATCTCCTCAATCACGTCCAGCAGTCTTTCATCCATCTCAGCCAGCCTTCCGTCAAAGCCAAACAGAGGTGAGAAGGGGTGGCCAAGAACGTCAATTTCAAAGCTTTCAAGACACCTGATTACCCTTTCGTAATATCTCTCTCCGTAAACGAACTCATGAACTGAGGCAATGATGAAGTCAAATTCGTGGTCTGGAAGGGCTATGCTGCCCGATGCGTCAATTCCACACTCGATTCCGCTGTATATCTTTATGCCGTAAAGCGAGGCGGCATTTTCTATCTCAGCTTCCCTCATCCTCGCCTTCTTTTCTGTCAGGCCAAAGTAAAGCTCGACTGAGTGGTCAACGATGGCAATGGCCTTCAATCCCCTCTCCTTTGCCTTCCTTGCAATCTCCTCGATCTCCCCTTCACCATCCGAGTATTTTGAGTGAATGTGGTAATCAGCCTTCATGCATCCGCCTCATGAACTCAAGCACCGGATTCATAACCATTTTGGAGAACTCAATCACAGCTGAACTCTCGCTCATAATCCAATCTGCGTGCCGTTTAGGAATATGCTCAGAGTCCTCTCTCCGTCGAAGATGAAAAGTCCGTGACAGAAGTTTCTGAAGCTCTTTGCCACCTCCTCCTTTTTCTCGAACTCGTAGCTTTCAGCATTCTCAACACTTCTGGCGTTGGAGGCAATCAGAATCAGCCTGCACTTTGCTCCTCTGAGTATCTCAGCAACGCTCTCTGGAATGTAGGAGAGAATGCCAATTATTTCCTCCCTTGCACTCTCAACGAGCTCTCTGAGCTTCTCCAGAACAATTTCTCCTCTGTAAACCTTTATTATGTCAATCTCCTCCGCCTGAAGCTTCGGCAGCTCCCTTTTAAGAACCTCAATGTTCTCGTTCACCTTCTTTGACAGAACTGCAATTATGTCTTCAGCATTAAGAGCTTTGAACCTCTTTGGCTTGCCGAAGAACTCAACCAGCCCCTTGGCAACTAAGGAATCCATCACATCATAAACAGATGTTCTCGGAATCCCGCTGATCTCTGAAACTTCCTTTGCTGTTAGCGTTCCCTTTGAAATTAGTGCAACCAGTGCTCTCGCCTCGTAGTCGCTCAGTCCGAAGTTTTTCAGCACCTCAATGAGCATCAAAGCTAATCTCCGTAAGGTATATATAATCTTTCGTTCCTCCAGCTACGATAGGTGATACCATGAGATTGCTTGTAATGGTTATGGCAGCACTGATGGTGATAACCTTTACAGCGCAGGCACTGGACTACGAGCAGAAGCCAGACATCGTGGCTTACGTATACGGGTCAAACTACTTCGAGAGAGGGGACGAGAAGAACCTCGTTGTTGTTGTTTTCAACGACGCCTGGAATGAGAAGATTGAGTACGATGACCTTAACGAAGCAGGATTTTTCAACGGCAGAGAGAGCATGCTTTTCA
>LZQN01000066.1_pt1 | contig 28253 bp, 29 predicted proteins | sample 768531 | NCBI WGS metagenome assembly LZQN01 (sample SAMN05207080, study PRJNA324506) | oil field metagenome | isolation source: sample BH-FW-7 from oil reservoir | place: India: Bombay High | collected 2015-12-02
CAAGTTAAATGAATATAAAAGCAGGGATAAAATTCCTTAAGATGAAGGAGAAGTAAATGTACTTAAATAAACAGATAACAGGTTATCTGGAGAGAGCTTCCTGGATTCGCAAGATGTTTGAAAAAGGTAGAGAGCTCAAGCAAAATATGGCCAGGACAGGGTCTATGATTTTAGCCTGGGTAATCCTGACCTACCTCCACCTCCAGGAGTTATAACTGCCCTTGGAGAAGTAAAAGAAAGGGCCAAGCAGCCCTTAGGGCTTGGTTATATGCCCAATGCTGGTTTCCCGGAGTTAAGGGAACGCTTGGCTGCTTTTTTAAGCAAAGAACAGGGAGTAAAATTTCAGGCTGAAGATGTGGTCATTACCTGCGGGGCTGCAGGTGGAATCAATGCCCTTTTGCGTGCCCTTTTAGAGCCAGGGGAAGAAGTGGTTACCTTTGCCCCTTATTTTGTGGAATATGGTTTTTATGCTGAAAACCATCAAGGTAAGCTAAGGGTAGTAAAAACCTTAGAGCCCGACTTTGCCCTGGATATGGAAGGCTTGGCCAGGGCTATTAGCAAGCAAACCAGGGTAGTGCTTATCAATTCTCCCAACAATCCCAGTGGGCAAATAATTAGTGAAGAAGAATTAGGCAAGATAAGTGATGTTTTGACTGCAAAGAGTAAAGAAATAGGTCATCCCATTTTCCTGGTAGCAGATGAACCCTACAGGTTCTTGACTTATGAAGGGGCTTTGGTCCCTTCTATTTTTAAATTTTATCCCTATTCAGTGGTAGTAAGTTCCTTTTCCAAAAGCTTGGGGTTAGCTGGCGAAAGAATCGGCTATGTGGCTGTAAACCCTCAACTGGAAAATAAAGAGGAACTGGTAAATGGCTTGATTTTGACCAACAGAATTTTGGGTTTTGTCAATGCACCAGTAATTGGACAATATTTACTTCTGGCTGCTTTAGGAGAAGAAGTGGATAAAGAAATTTATTATAAGAGAAGAAGATTGATGGGTGAGATTTTAGAAGAAGCAGGCCTTAACTTTACCTGGCCCGGGGGTGGATTTTATTTTTTCCCTCAAGCTCCAGACAGAGAAGAGGGCAAGTTTATAGATAGTTTGCTGGCAGAAAGGGTGCTGGCTGTACCTGGCACTGGCTTTGGCTATCCTGGGTATGTGCGTTTTGCCTTTTGTGTGCCAGAGGAAGTAATTAGTAGAGCCAGGGAGCCTATTTTAAGGGCAGTAGAAAGACTCTCTTAAGTCCACAGGTTAAAAAAAGGCTTGTAGGTCTGCTACCTGTAGTGCAGTTAGAGCCAGTAAAAGAGCAAGGGTTAAATTAACCACTCTTTTTACTGGCTTTTTATTTAAGTGTTGATTTAAAATAGAGCCAGCTAAAGTCCAGGTGGAAATGGCCAAAAAACAGATGGTGGTGAGTAAAATATAGGTGGTAAGAAAGTAAACTGGTTCTTTAGGCATGTCTTTTAAAATGGTAGAATAAATGGCCAGACAATATAAAATAGCTTTAGGGTTAAAAAATTGGAGATAAATACCCTTTTTAAAATCAAAGAGAATTTTATTTTCTGTTTTTAGTTCATAATTTACCTTTAAGGTCTGAACACTTAAATATAAAATATAAATAGCCCCAAGTATTCCCAGGTAACTTTTGAAGCTTCCTAAAAAAGTTAAAAGCAGGGTAGAAAATAAAGAAGAAAGGATTAGGAGTAATAAAACCCCAAGAACGATGCCCAGAAGATAGGGTAAAGTTCTCTTATAGCCGTAATTTATACCCATAATGCTACTGCTTATATTGTTAGGGCCCGGGGTAAAGGAAGTTATAAGGGCAAAGCTAAGCAAGGTGGAAAAGGTTTCAAGCATTTTATTTAGTAAATAAATTTTTTAAATCTTGCGCAATTAAAAACAAGCAGGGAATAAGGAGCAGGGTAATAAAAGTGGCAATTAGAATTCCAAAGCCCAGGCTTATGGCCATGGGGATTAAAAACTGGGCTTGTAAGCTTTTTTCTAAAATCATGGGCATAAGTCCAGCAAAGGTGGTAAGGGATGTGAGAATTACTGCTCGAAAGCGCTTTTGTCCAGCTAAATAAGCTGCTTCAAAAGGCTTGTTTCCCTGTTGTTTTAGAAAGTTGGCTGCATCCACCAGTACCAGGGCATCATTTACAGCCACTCCTGCCAAGCCCACTATGCCAAACATACTTAAGATGCTTAAGTTAAAGCCTAAAAGCAAGTGCCCTAAAATAGCCCCTAAAATACTGAAGGGAATAGCAGTGATGATGATTAGGGGTTGGCCGTAGGATTTTAAGGGAATGGCCAGAAGCACATAAATAAGCATAAGGGCCAGGATAAAACTTTTAAAAATATCCTGCATGGATTCCTTTTGTTCTTTTCCTTCGCCAGCCCAGGACCAGGATAGGTCTGGATACTGGGCTTTTAATTCTGGCAAAAGGGTCTTGGCCAGGGTGTTTCTTAATTCATTGGCATTGTTTTTGGTTTCATCCACATCAGCAAAAACTGTGACCACCCGTCGGTTATTTACCCTTTTAATCTGGGAATAACTTTCAGCTAGTTTAAAGTCAGCCACAAAGCTTAAGGGAACAAATTTGCCCTGAGGGCTTTTTATCCACATTTGAGTAAGGGTTTGGGCAGAGAGTCTTTTTTTCTCCGGATAGATAACCCTTACTTTAACTTCATCTTTATCCCTTTGAAAGTTTAAGGCTTCTGCTCCATAAAAAGCTGCTCGTACTTCCCTGGCGATGTAATTGCTACTAAGTCCCAGATCCAGGCCTACGGGCTTTAATTTTAGCTGGAGTTCTTTTTTGCCCGGGATAAAGGAGTCTCCCACATCAAATACTCCAGGTATTTCTTTTAATTTGGCCTGAAACAGGTTGGATATTTTAACTAAGGTGTTGTAATCTGGATGGGATAAATCCAAGGACAAGGGATAACCAAAGGAAAAAAGGTCGCTGGAAAAGTTCAGGGTTTCTACTCCTGGTATTTCTCCCACCTGTTCTCGCCATTTGTTAGCTAAAAAGGCAGAGCTTATTTTGCGGTATTCATTGCCCAAAAGTTCTACAAAGATTTGGGCCACATTACCTCCTGATTGGCCGCTTAAAACATTGGGTCCATGTACTTCCAGTTGGGTGCCTAGAAGGGTTAGACTGTATTTTAAAAGAGGAGGGCTATCTGCTGGGCGGTTTTGTTCTGCCCTAGCTATTACAGTTAAGAGGTCTTTTTCTATTTTTTTTACAATCTTTTCTGTATAGCTTAAAGGCGTGCCTGGAGGCAAAGTGAGATTACAGGTAAGAAAATCAGACTCCACTTTGGGAAAAAAGGTAAACTTGATGAGTCCGCCCTTGACCACTCCTACGGCTAAAAGGAGCAGTAAGATACAAAAACTAAAAAAGATATAACGGTAGTTAAGACAAAATTTTAGGGTTTTGGCATAAGGGCCGGTTATAATTTTATTTAATAGTCTGGGTACAAGCTGGGGTTCAGTTAGTTTCTGTTTGCCCAGACTTCCCTTTAAGTGGCAGGGAAGCACAAACAGGGCTTCCAGTAAGGAGACAAAAAGAACTGTATTGACCACTATGGGAATGTTGCGCATGAATTTGCCCATCTGTCCACTACCCAGAAGCAAAGGGAAAAAGGCAGCAAGGGTGGTTAAAACAGAAAAGATAACAGGCCGGCCAACTTCATAGGCACCTTCTACACTGGCCTTAAAGGGTGATAGCCCTTGCTGGTGTTTGGTGTAGATATTTTCTCCAATTACAATAGCATCGTCTACCACAATACCCAGGACCATAATAAAGGCAAAAAGAGAAATCATGTTGATGGAAATGTCTGTAAAGGGCAAAAGCAAAAAGGCTCCTGCAAAGGAAATGGGTATGCCCAAACTTACCCACAGGGCCAGGCGAAAGTTTAAAAACAGGCTTAAAGTTATAACCACCAGGATAAGACCAAAGGCCATGTTTTTTAACAAAAGCTTGATTCTATCTTTTAGGAGCTTGGAAGTATCATCATAAACAGCTAGGTGTAAGTTGGGAGGGAGATATTTTTGGGTTTGAGCCACATATTCTTTTACTTCTTTAGCCACAGTTAGGGCATTTTGTTCACCTATACGATAAACCTGAATAAGGACAGCAGGCAGTCCCTGAAAGCGTACCTTTAAGTCCTCATCTTCAAAGGTATCTTGTACCTGCCCCAAATCCTTAACCCTTAGAATACTTCCATCTGGCTGGGTAATAAGGGGGATTTGCTCAAAGTCTTCTTTGGTATAACGCTTGCCCTTAAAGCGTAGCAAAATTTCACCTGCAGGGTCTTTAATCCTGCCCAAAGGCAGGTCCTGGCTATAGGATTTAATCTTTTCAGCTACTTCAGTTAAACTCAAGTTGTATTTACGTAAGGTCTGTTCACTTATCTGGATGTGGATTTCATTGTCCCTTATTCCAGAAAGGCTCACTAAGCTTACGTCAGGTAAACTGGTTAGGTCGTCCTTTATCTTTTGAGCCTGTTTTTTTAGGTAGGTTTCAGGTAGTTGGCCATAGAGGGCCAGGTTTAGAACCTGGTTTTTACGGGTAATTTTTTCTACAATGGGGTCTTCAGCCTCTTCAGGTAAGGTGTCCAATCTATCTACTTCTGATTTTATATCGTCGTAAAGGGTGCTTAAGTCGTAGTCTTTCAGTGCTTCCACCACGATAGTGGCCAAACCTTCGCTGGCGGTAGAGTCTATTTCTTTTACTCCACTAAGGCCAGAGACAGCCTCTTCAATGGGTTTGATGATACTTTCTTCTATTTCCTCTGGGGTAGCACCACTATAGACTACACTTATGGTAACCTTATCTAAAGTGACTTCTGGAAATATTTCCACCTTAAATCCCAGGCCAATAATAATGCCTCCTAGAAGCAAAAAGGCCATAAGCAAATTGGTAGCCACATGATTTTGAGTAAACCAGGCAATTATACTGCGCATTTACTTCACCCTAACCTTTAGTCCTGAACTAACTTCACCTAAGGGAGTGGTCACAACTTCTGTCCCTGACTTGAGGCCTTCTACCAGGAGAAAGTCTTCTTCCTGTTCCCAGACTTTAACTGGACGCATTTCTATGGTTTGCTCTGGCGTTAATATCCAGACTGTATTTAAGTCGTGCACACTGGAAACAGGGATTTTAGCCAGACCTTTCTTAAGCTTTCCTAAAAGGGTGACTTGAACAAACTCCCCTGGTTTTAATAGGGGAGAATTTACCTGTAGGTAAATGTCTATAAGACGGGTAGATTCTTCAATTTGTGGACCAGGTCGCCACTTGGTAGAAGTAAAGGTTTTATCCAAACTGGGTACATAAATCTGGGCCTTGCTTTGAGCGCTGAGATAGGATGATTTTTGAGGCTCCAGGGGCACTTTTACTTCCAGAGAGTCCAGAGCATAATAGGTTGCCAGGCTGGTTCCAGCATTGATGTAGGTTCCCAGGCCCACTTTTTTTTCCAACACCACCAGGTCATAGGGAGCAAAAAGCTCAGTGCGTTTTAGGTTTAACTCTGCTTGCTTTAGCTTAGTCAAAGCAATTTCTTTGTTGGCCAGAGCCTGTTTTAATTCTGGCTCTTTGGCAATAAGGGGTGGTACCTGGCTTCAGGCCATGTTCTAATTTATAGGCTTCTATGGCTTGCCTGGCCTGGGCTTGAATCAAAATAAGATTGCTTTCTGCTTGAATTAAGTTGTTCTGGGCTTGGGCAAGGGCCAGTTGATAATCTTTGGGGTCTATTTTGAGGAGCAATTCTCCTTTTTTTACAGTGCTTCCTGGTTTTAGTTTGGGAGAAATATAGAGGACTTTGCCACTTACCTGAGGGGTTAAGCTACCTATTTCCCGGGCTTCAATCACGCCCTGGCTCTAATTTTTAACTGAGAGGAAAAGGTAGTTATCTTTAGTGTTTCTACCAGGGGTACATTTAAATTCTTGGAACTTGAAGATAAGTTTGTTTTTTTACTATTCAGGAGTTTAAAAATAAATATACCTATAGCCAGAATACAAAAAACAATAACTCCTCTAAGTAGTATTTTTTTCATAGGAACCTCTTTTTACCAGTCTCCACCTAAGGCTTTTACCAGGTTTATTTGATTAAGCAAAAGGTTTAGCTTGTTTTCCTCCATCTCTAACTTGGTTTGGAGATAGTTTTCTTCTCTTTCTTTTAACTCCAATAAAGATAGCTGGCCATATTCATACTTTATCTTAGCTAATTCTAGAGATTTTTTTTGATTTTTTAGGTATTGCCCAAGATTCTGGCGCTGCTCCAAAAGGATTTTTCGCCAGTTTAATACTTCTTCTACTTCTTTAAAGGCAGTGAGCAAGGTGTTGGCATATTCTATTTCTTCTTTTCTGAAGTTAAGAATGGCGATTTCTTCAGCCTTTTTTAATTTTCCTGCCTGAAAAATGGGCTGGACCAATCCCAGAGCCAGATTCCAGAGAGAACTTTCTGGTGTGAAAAGGTTTTTTAACTCTGTACTGCTATAACCAAAAGTGGCTGTAAGGGTTATTTGAGGGAACCTGGCCTTTCTGGCTATTTGGGCTTTTGCCTCAAGCTCTGCCAATTTTTCTTCCTGGGCCAGGATATCTGGTCTTCTTTTTAAAAGAGAAGAGGGTAAACCAGGATTTACCTGGAGCACATCTAAAGAAAAGTGAGACCAGGGAGAAGTAAAAATATCTTCCCGGGGATATTGGGCCAAAAGCAAGGAAAGGGCATAGATTTTACTTTTAAGGGTATTTTCTAAAGCAAGAAGTTCATTTTTCCTCTGCTCTACCAGATTTTCAAAGTTAAGCAGGGTAGAAAGTTCACTTATACCCTAAGAATAGTTTAATTGCGCAAGCTGGTATTTGGTTTGAGCTAGCTTTAAAAGTTCTGTTAAAAGTTCTTTTTTATACTTTAAAAAGGCAATATTTAAATATAAACTAGTTCCTTCAGTGAGCAAACTTTGTCTTAGGGCAATTTGTTCGTATTTACCCTGCAAAAAGATATGCCAGGCAGACTGTCTTTGCTGGCTTAATTTTTGGAATAAATCCAGTTCATAGGAAGCGTAAAGACTTAGAGAATAGGTGTTGCCAAGGGAATATTTTTTATCTCCTGTAAGGGAAGAGATGTATTTTCCTTCTCGTATTACACTTCCCTTTAAATCTATTTGAGGATATAAAGTGGAAAGTTCCTGTTCGTATTGTTTTTTTAAAATTTGGAGGGCAAGGCTGCTTTTTTGTAAGTCCAGACTAGAAGTTTTAATTTGCTCCAGGATATTTTCCAGGTGTTTGTCTTTAAACCTGGTCCACCACCTTCCACTATCACTTTCTTCAGGATTAGCACTTTCTAAATAGGTGGAAGGTATTTTTATATAATTTTTGCGTTCCAACTTTAAATTGGGGCTACAGCCCAGAAGTAAACACAAAAACAAAGCAAAAAATTTTTTCATTTAGTTATTCCTTGAAGTCCCTGGCTAAGAGAAAGCTTATCTTTTCGCCTATAAAGGGAATTGGCTCTGTTTTTATTTCGGGCAGAATGTGAGGCAAGCTCTTGCTGACCAGATTAAAATGAACTGCCACGCCTATTATGCTCAAGGCATAAACCTTTTTTTCTTCCTCAGAGAACCGAGAAGGAAAAATTGTCTCTAAGTAGTTGCTTAAGAGATTTAGCATGGGGTGAATGACTTCTTTTAACACCATGTCCAGAGCTTCACTGGGCTCTCTGAATTCTCTTTGAATTAAAGCATGGTGATATTTTTTAATGTCTTCACAAATGGGACCGGTTAAAAAACTGGTCATCACTTCCTGGACAAAGGTCTGGATATCTAAAGGTTTTTTGGCTTCCAGATTTTTTTGCAGGTATTGTCGCTGAAGATAAGCCCTTTTTAGCCAGAGTTCTTTAAATACAGCCAGGTACAAGCCCTTTTTGCTTCCAAAATAATAGTTAACTGCACTTACATTGACCTGGGCCTTTTGGGTGATTTCCCTTACACTTACGGCCTTAAAGCCTTTTTCACCAAAAAGTTTTTCAGCTACTTCTAAAATTTTTTCTCTGTTGGACTGCATGAAATGCGGGTATAAAACAAACGTTTGTTTGTCAAGATGCTATTTTTCTACTTTTTTAGTATGCTTGAAAAAATATTTTTTTTCTTAAGGGAAAATGAATCTAGATTTAGTTAAACCCTTAAGCTGGAGAGAGTGCAATGAAGAAAGAATTTATTTGGTTGCTGGTACTTTTGGGAATGCTTGGAGGATGTAGTAGTTATAGACAAGACCCCAAGGTAATGTCTCAGTCCCTGGAATGGCGTCTGGAAAATCTGGAAAGCAGTTCTTTGGCTTATGGAGAAGAGCTAAGGAAAAATCAAAGGGAATTAACTGCAATTAAAGAGGAATTAAAAAATCTGCAAAGTTCTTTGCAGGCCTTAGAACAAAAAGTTACTGCTTTATCTCAAGCAGAGGCAAAAACAGAAGCAAAGGGTACAGAAGAAAAGATGCAAATTGAATTAATTCCTGGCCCTGGACCAGAAGAAGAACTGGAAGTTAAGCTTGGGGCGATGCAATCTCAAAAAGACTCTTGGACGGATAAAAAGTTGTATGAAAAGGGTTTAAAACTGGTATTAGAGGGCCAATATAAGTCTGGTCGTAAGTTTTTAAAGCAACTGCAGGAAGAATATCCCCAGAGTAAGTTACTGCCCAATGCCCTTTATTGGATTGGAGAAAGCTACTATGGAGAAGAGCTTTATGCTCAAGCCATTCTGGCCTTTAAGCAGGTAGTAAATTCCTTTCCTAAGAGTGAGAAGGCCAGTCATGCTTTACTTAAAATTGCCTATGCCTATCTGGAATTGGGAGATAAGGATAATGCCAGGTTTTATTTAAAGGTTTTACTGGAGGATTATCCCAAAAGTGATGTAGCTGCAAAAGCAAGAATGAAACTTAAGAGCTTGAGTTAAAAAATTGACCAGAGAAAAGGAACTATTTGCCTTTTTAGTTTTAAGAGAGATAAAGGGAGTTGGCCCTGCCAGGATAAAAAGAATAGTTTTAGACTATAAAAGCCCTTATCTTTTTTTAGAAGAAGCACGAAAAGATGTAAAACTGCTTTCAAAATTGGGAATCAACTCTTTAGAATTAGATGGTTGCTGGCAAAAGGCCACTTCTCTGGTTGAAGAAATTTTAAAAAAGAATGTCTCTTACCTGCTTTTTACTGATGATAATTACCCTTCCCTGTTAAGAGAAATAAGTACACCTCCTCCTCTTTTATTTTATAAGGGCAGGTTGTCTTTATTACAAAAAACCAAGGTAGCCCTGGTGGGAGCCAGGAGATGTACAGCCTATGGTTTAAAAATGGCTGAAGAACTGGCTAGCACTTTAAGTGCAGCAGGGATTTGCGTGGTTTCTGGCTTGGCTGTGGGGATTGATGCCAGGGCTCATTCTTTTGCCCTTAGAGGAGAAGGCAAAAGTATAGGGGTCCTGGGTTGTGGCCTAGATGTGGTTTATCCCAGGCAAAACAAAACTCTTTTTGAACAAATGCAAGAACAAGGTTTATTGTTGAGCGAATTTTTACCTTCTACAGAGCCTGAGCCGCAAAATTTTCCCCTTCGCAATAGGATTATTAGCGGGCTTTCCCTGGGAGTAGTGGTAGTGGAAGCAGCTAAAAAGAGTGGTTCTTTAATTACGGCTCAGTTTGCCCTGGAGCAAAATAGAGAGGTGTTTGCTGTGCCTGGTACCTGTAAAATGAATTCCTTTGCTGGGTGTAATGCTTTGATTCAACAAGGGGCTTATCTTATACAAGAGCCAGAAGATGTACTGGAAATGCTTGGTTTGGAGACAAAAGGTTCTTTTTCTGAACCCAAAACAACCTCTGGGGACTTTTCGGATTTAAGTGTAGAGGAAAAACAGATTCTAACTCTTTTACAGGAAAACCAGGAGATGCATTTAGAAGATATTCAACAGGCCCTGCCCTTTTCATCTGCACTGTTAAATAGTATGCTTTTGCAACTGGAAGTAAAAGGACTTATAACCAGAAAGCCAGGTCTCTTTTACTCTTTAATCTAAGAAAAGACTTGATTTTATTTGCAAGAAGAGGAAAGTAAAAATAGCAGTTATTGGTAAGAGGAGAAGTGCATGCAAAAAATTCCCATCAATCTGGCCAAGCCTGGCATGGTCCTGGAAAAACCAGCTACCAGCGAGACCGGGCAGGTGCTTTTGGCAGCAGGGGTTAGCCTTACGGAAAATCACATTCGCATCCTGGCTAACAAGGGGATAAAGTCCATTGTGGTAAAGGGAAATCCCCTGGACCTGGAGGGGCTGGCTTCTGCTCCTTCTTTTGAGAAGCGGATTAAAAGAATGGATTATCTTTTTCGTCATCAGGATGACCCTTTTATGTTAAAATTAAAGAATTTTTTGCAAGAATACTTTCAGCACAAAGCCCTGGCAGAGATGCAGACTCCAGAAGAAGGGAGTGAGTAATGGAAGATTTGCAATTGGAAACCAAGAAAAAGGTTTTAGCAGTCAAGGACTTGCCCACTTTACCCAAGGTATTGGAAGAAGTAAGCAAACTGGTAGAAGACCCCAATTCTTCAACAGAAAAAATTGCCAAAGCTATCTCCAGGGACCAGGTTTTATCAGCCAAGGTCTTAAAAATGGTCAATTCTCCCATTTACGGTTTTCCCAGAAGGATATCTACCATTCAACATGCCCTGGTACTTTTGGGTTTTAATGTGATTAAAGGGCTTATAATTAGCACTTCTGTATTTGATATTATGACCAAGTCCATGGTGGGACTTTGGGAACATAGTTTGGGCTGTGCTTTAGCTGCTTCGGTTATTGCCAAAAAGGTAGGTTTTAAGGACCCTGAGGAGTATGCAGTGGCCGGGCTTTTGCACGACCTGGGCAAGGTAATTGCCCTGGTTCAATTGCCAGAGCTAAAAGAAGAAGTGGATGCAGTGGTAAAAAAAGAAGACCTAAGCTATTATGAGGCAGAACGAAAAGTAATGGGCTTTGCTCACGACAGGATAAATGCCTGGCTGGCAGATTACTGGAATCTTCCTTTGCGTTTGCGAGAGGCCTTGGCCTGGCATCACAAAGTAAAGAGCGCTCAACACCATCCCGATATGGCCGCAGTGGTCCACCTGGCTGATTTTATTACCAGAGCCTTTGAAGTGGGTTTTGCTGGAGATGACCAGGTAAGTTTTGTCTATCCAGAGAGTTTAAAAATACTTAAACTTTCTTTAAATGACCTGGAAGATATTCTGGATAATTTGGGAGAACAGTTTTTAGAACTTTCCCATTTCACTCCTGACGAATAAAATATGAATAAACAACAGGATTTTTTTCTTATTTCCAACTCTGTTGAATTGTTTAAAACTTTGAAAAAATCCTTTCCTGCAGCCAATTGGACTGTTTTTGAGCGTGGTAGCGGAGCTATAGAATTTTTATTTAACAATCCTCCTCAACTACTTTTGCTTGATAAGGATTTAAAAGATGTTGACCCCTTGCATTTGGTTTCTCTTTTTAAGAGTGAAAATGTTTATCGCCAGGTACCAGTGGTTTTAATTTTAGATAAAGAAGACCTGCCCAGTATAGACTTTACCCATCTAGAAATAGATGACTTTATTTTAAAGCCCATAAAAGAAGATATTGCCAGAGTGCGTTTAACTCTTATTTTAAGTAGGGCAGCCAGAAGCCTGGATGCCAATCCTTTGACCAAGCTGCCAGGTAATACCTCCATTATTCAAAAGATACAGAGTTTATTAGACCAGCAAAAAGAATTTGCCCTGGCTTATGTGGACCTGGATCACTTCAAGTCCTTTAATGACAAATATGGCTTTTCTAGAGGTGATGAAGTTTTGATGATGACAGCTAGAATTATTGTCAACACCATAAGGGCTATTGGTGGTCCTGAGAGTTTTGTGGGACATGTGGGCGGAGATGATTTTATTTTTATTGTGCCTACTGATAAGGCAGAAAAGGCCTGTGAATTGATTGTAGAAAGCTTTGACAGTATTGTTCCTAATTTTTACGACCCTGAAGATAGAGAGCAGGGTAAAATTGTTTCCACAGATAGGCAGGGAAAAGTAAGAGAATTTCCCTTAATGGCAATTTCCATTGCTGTGGTTTTTAACTATGGTCAGTTAAAACACTATGGTGAAGCTGCACAAATTGCCATGAACTTAAAGAAAGTTGCCAAGAAAAATCCCAAAAGTAATTATGTCCTGGATAGAAGAAAACCTTCCTCATAATTTACAAGTTTTTATTGCTTATTTAGAAGTAGAAAAAGGCTATTCTTTAGCTACTCTTAGAGCGTATGCCACTGATTTAAAAGAGTTTGAACTTTTTTTAAATAAGGTAAAAAAAAGTTTAGACTCTCCTGAAAAGATTGTAAAACCAGATGTCCTTAGCTTTATTCAGGAGCTTTATGCTAAAAACTTAAGTAAAAGTTCTTTAGCCAGAAAGCTTTCTTCTCTAAGGTCTTTTTTCGCTTTCTTTTAAAGCGTAAAAAAATAGAGATCAATCCTTTGTTGGGCATAAAAAATCCTAAGCAAGAAAAGAAGATTCCCAGAGTATTAAATGTGGACCAGGTAATAAACTTACTGGAAGTGGAACTGGAACCTTCCCCTAAAAACCTAAGGGATATTGCCCTGGCAGAACTCATTTATGGGTCAGGACTTAGAATAAGTGAAGCCCTGGGGTTAAACCTGGAGGATGTAGATTTGGGGCAAAGAGTGGTAATTGTTCTGGGAAAGGGGCAAAAGGAACGCATGGTACCTTTAAGTAAAAAGGCTGCGCAAAGGTTGTTAAATTATCTTCGGCAAAGAGAAGCCTTTAATCCCAGTTTGCGGGAGCAGGCCTTTTTTTTAGGAATACGGGGAAAACGCTTAAATCGTCGCCAAGCCAATCGTATTTTGTTGCGCCTGGCTAAAGAAGCCAGACTTAATTTTAATTTGAGCCCTCATACGCTAAGACATACCTTTGCCACCCATTTACTGCAAGCAGGTGCTGATTTGCGTACAGTACAGGAGCTTTTGGGCCATAGCAGGATTTCTACCACCCAACGCTATACCCACCTTAACTTAGAAACCATAATGCAAATCTACGACCAGGCTCATCCCAGAGCCAAAGAATAGGTTGGAAGTAGAAGAGTTTTTTAATCTTCTTCTTTTAAGGCAAAATCCACCTGTAATCTATCTAAATCAGCCCTTTCTAAGACAACTCTTACTTTTTGACCCAGCACAAAGCGTTTTCCTGTGCGCTCGCCTCTTATTTCCTGTCTATCTGGCAAAAAGGAGTAATAATCATCACTAAGGCTGGAGAAGCGCACTAGGCCTTCGGCCATAATTTCTTCCAATTCTACCCAAAAACCAAAGTCGCTTAAAGAGGAGACAATGCCAGTAAACTCCTGTCCTATCCTCTTTTCTAGAGCTAAAATAGAGGCCCTTTTGAGCATCTCTCTTTCTGCTTCCATGGCCTTGCGTTCTTGTAAACTTAGGTGCTCTCCCAGTTTCTGGAGTTTTTTTAGCTTCTTTTTTCGGGGAAAATCTCCCACCAATACCTTTTTTAAGGCCCTGTGTACCACCAGGTCTGCGTAGCGTCTAATGGGAGAGGTAAAGTGACAATAGGAAAGAGAAGCCAGGCCAAAGTGGCCTTCATTTACAGGGCTGTATTTGGCCTGCATCATGGACCTTAAAAGTAAGCGATTGACCAAAAAGGCGAGTTCAGTGTGCTCTGCTTTTTTTAAGAGGTCCTGCAGGTCTTTAGGAGAGGTTTTTTCAGGAAGTTTTTCTGCTAAAGTGGTTGTTTTTAGAAGTTTAAATAAAGAGGCTAACTTTTCAGGGTCAGGGGCAGGATGGACACGATATAAAAAGGGCATTTCCTTTGTTTCTAAAAATTCAGCCACTGCTTCATTGGCAGCAATCATAAATTCTTCTATTACCTGATGGGAAAAATACCTAAGCCTTGGCCTTACTTCCAGAAGGCCTTCTTGCAGATTAAAATGAATTTCTGGTTCTGGTAAGTCAAAGTCAATACTGCCCCTTTGCTGGCGAAGTTTTTTTAACTGGGAGGCAAGTTCATAAGCTAATTCCAGCATGGGAAGAACAGGCTCCACTTCTTTTTTAGCCTGAGTATCTCCTTTTTCCAGGGCCTGGTGTACCTGGGTGTAAGTTAGCCTAAATTTGCTTTCAATTACTCCAGGATAGAATTTGGCCTTTTGTTTTTGTCCCTGCTTATTAAAGTCCATTTCTGCAACCATGACCAACCTGGGGACATGGGGGTTTAAGCTGCAAAGACCATTGGATAGGGCCGGGGGGAACATGGGCTCTACTGAGAGGGGGAAATAATAGGAGTTGCCTCTTTCCAGGGCTTCTTTGTCCAAAGCAGAGCCAAAGTCCACATAGTGGGAGACATCAGCAATAGCCACAAAAAGTTTATAGCCCTGGGCTGTCTTTTGCACACAGATGGCATCGTCAAAATCCCTGGCCTTGGCCCCATCAATGGTAACAAAAGGCAGGGAACGCAAATCCGTACGCTGGTCAAAGTCTTTTTCTTTGGGGTGGGCAGGCAATTCTGTTACTTCCTTGAGAACTTGAGCAGGAAAGTCTGTAGGTATGAGATGGTTTATTTTGACCATTTTTTCCTGCACACTCAGGTCTTTTTCTGGACCTAAAACATCTTCCAGGGTAGCAGACCAGAGAGAAGGCTCTAGAGGGGCTTCTGGTTTTAAAGTAAGTAGGGAGCCTGGTTGTAACTTTTCTGGACTTTCTATGACCAGGGAAAAGTGAAGCCTTAAATCCGTAGGTTGAGTTAAATACACCTGAGAGCCAATTTTTTGCTTTACCTTGGCTACGATTTTTTCCCTTTTCTTTTTTAGAACTCTGACGATACGCCCTTCTGGGCTTTTACCTGTTTTAAAGGGTAAGATAGCTACCAGGACTTCGTCTTCATGCCAGGCGTCTTCAAAGTTGTTGGGGTGTACAAAGATATCCTTGCGCCTTTTATCTTCTGGAATGACAAAACCTATGCCTGAACCCTGAATTTCTAATACTCCCTTTACCAGGGGCAATTTTTCCACCAGGCACAGGGCTTTTCCTGTTTTGAGGATTTTCCCCTGCTCTTCCAGTTCCTTAAGAATTCTTTTGACCGCTTTTTTGAGGTGTTTTTTCTTGCCTAAAAGAGTGTAGATTTCTTTAGGAGTTAAAGGTTTTTGTTTTTTACGAAAAATTCTAAGTATTTCCTGTTTATTTATTTTTTGTTTCATAATCTTCCTTATCTTATTTAATTTGTAAAATATTTTTTACTTTTTGCAGCAGTAAATCTTCCTCTTCTTTTGAAGAGAAGACAATGTGGCTTTTAATAACCCAAATGTCTTGCGTATTTAAAATTGCCTACCAGTTTATCCTTTTCTTTTTCTGTACACACCAGATTTAACTTTTTTTCTCTTATAATCCTTAAAATCTTTTTTCTATCGTGAGGTTTAAAGAAGTAGTGGTCAGGGTAAGAGAGATGTAGGTCTGGGGGATTTAAGCCAAAGTTGAGAAGACTTTTAACTATTTTTTGAGGATTGGCAAGGGTGGTTATAAGCAAATAATTTTTTAGTTTTTTAGTTTGTTCTTTATTTTGAACATGTTCCAGATATGTTATCTTATAGTCAAAAAAAAGAAGAGGTTTAGAAAATTTTTTTAGTTTCTTAGTGGCCAGTTTTTGTAGAAGGGACAGATTGTTACCCTGCAGGTTTACCAGAAAAATATCTGCTCGGGTTAATCCCTTTTCCCCTTCCCGCCAATAGCCGCTGGGAAGAGGGCGATTCCAGTTGTAAAAGTCCCTAGGTGCCAGAAGAACCAGGTCCAAATCCTTAAAGATTTTGGTTTGCTGAAAACCGTCGTCCAATAAAAAAGAGGTGGGAGTGTAGTTTTGCAGGGCAAATTGCGCTGCTCGTACCCGGTTGGGGTCAATTATGACCTGTAATCCCTGTTTAGCTAGTAAGAGGGGTTCATCTCCAGCTGTATTAGGACTATCTGTGGGGCTGACGGCAAAAGGATAGGTGGGAGGGTTGGCTTTATAACCTCGAGTTAAAACAAAGGGTATTTGTCCCCAGCAGTGTATCTTTGAGCTAGATAAGAGTAAAGGGGTTTGCCGGTTCCACCTACAGATATGTTGCCTATGGAAATGGTGGGCAAGCCCAGAGATACTTTTTGGCGGCTGTAAAATTTATTGCGCAGATTAACCAAACCAGCATAGGTAAGACCCAGGGGGTAAAGAAGGGAAGAAATAATTGGATTCATTGTTGGGAAAAAGGGGGAAGGTCCCCCCTTTTTTATTCTCTGGATTGACCAAAAAATCTAAGTAACATCAAGAAGAGGTTAATAAAATCCAGGTATAGGGTAAGGGCACCCAGGATGGTCCCCCTTCTAATTGCTAGGGCATCATCATAGGGGGCGCTTTCTCCCATTAGCTTTAGTTTTTGGGAGTCATAAGCAGTAAGTCCCACAAAAACAATTACGCCAATCCCACTGATAACAAACTGAAAGGCGGAACTCTTCAAAAAGATATTTACTATGGAAGCAATGATAATACCAATGAGGCCCATGAAGAGAAAACTACCCAGGGAAGTAAGGTCTTTTTTGGTGGTAAGTCCATAGATGGACATGGCCGCAAACATTCCAGCACAGATTAAGAAGGTAGAAGCAATAGAAGAGGTAGTGTAGACGAGAAATATGGCCGAAAGAGTAAGGCCATTTAGTCCAGAATAGAGCAAAAAGAGAAATGTGGCTGTGGAGCCAGAGAGTTTGCTTATCCCTGCGCTAAGCCCTACAACTAAAAGTAGTTCACCAATTAAGAGCCCCCACATTACCAGGGGATTGCCGAAAATAATTTGCAGTAAGGTAGGACTAGTAGCCGTGAAATAAGCTATGATACCTGTAAGGCCTAAGCTAGAGCCATCCACTGATAAACTCCCCGCATAAAGGCGTTGAGCACTTCTACGCGGGCTTTCGTGGGTGAATAAGATTGCCAATTGGACATGTTTTCCTCCTGAATACATTCTAATATTTATGGTTTAAGCGCATCTTGGCCAAATGGCAACCTTTTTTAAATTAAATTTATTCTTCCGGGCAAACAGATTCAGAGAAGACAAACTCTCCTTTTTCATTGATTTTTACTACTACCGCACATTTTATGGGGTCACCTTGATAGTTAAAGCTCATTTTTCCAGTAACACCGTTAAATTGTTGGATTTTAGATAAGGCAAAACGAAGGATAGCTCTTTTTTTGGTTATGGAGTCAGCCTGGTTAAATAAATCTCCGCTGTTTTTTAGGGCTTGGAAGATGAGGTTAATAGAATCATAAGTAAGGGCTGCTGGGTCGTCAGGCAAATAATTATATTTTCTCTGGAATTGTTGAACAAAGTTTTGGGTTAATCCTTTTGCTCCTAAAGCAGTATAGTGGGTAGAGAAAAAATGTCCTACACAATCTCGTCCACAGAGTTTAAATAGATCCGCAGAGCCCCAAGAATCTGTACCCATGATAGGTCCTTCCCAGCCCAGTGTGTGCAGGGTCTTCATGATATTGGCGGTTTGATAGTAATGGCAGGGAAGAAAAATCAAATCTGGTTTATCTTTAAGAATTTTTTTAACTAAAGGAGTAAAATCGTTATTGCCAGTGAGAAAACCTTCAAAACCCACTACTGTTCCTGTACCATATTTATGCTCCCATTTTAATTTAAAAAGCTCAGCCAGATCCTTAGAATAATCGTCATCTTTTACAAAAATTACAGCTACTTTTTGGGGTTTAAAAAGTTTTTCACTAAATTTTATGGCCACATCGCTTTGAAAGGGGTCTAAAAAAGCAGCTCTAAATACCAGGGTCTATTGAGGGTGGTTTTGGGGTTAGTGGACCAGGGAGATATCATGGGGGTTTGTAGTTTGTTGGCAATTGCCCCTGCAGGTACGGCCTGCCTACTGGCCATGGGGCCAACTATGGCCAGAGCCTTGTCTGTTTCTACTAGTTTTTGGGTTACTGATTGGGCTTTTTTAGGATCAAAGTCATTGTCTTCGTAGATAAACTTTAGAATATAGCTCTTGCTTCCAATGGTAAGCCCACCCTGTAGGTTGATTCTTTCTTTAATCATTTCAGCAGCGTCTCTGGCTGAGATGCCTGTTTGTTTATTTTCTCCACTCATGGGAAGGTTGAAACCAATTGTTAACACATCCTGAGCTAATACTGGGCTATTTAAAGTAAGGATTAAGAGAAAAGAGATTACCATTTTCATAAGAATAGCTTGCATATATTTTACCCCTCCAGTACAGATTTCTTTAAAAAGAGTGGGCTTAGTGAATTATTTTTTTCTTGTCTATAAAATTTTTTCGATAACACTTGGCTAAATTAAGGCCAGATAGGCAAGGAGAGGATTTATGAGAAAAAAAGATGGCTGTTGGTAGTTTGTATTTTTTTGCTGAGTGCTATTGTTGTTTCTTGTGTAAAAAAGCAAGAGATTATAAACAGTAAAGATCTTTCAGAAAGTTTTGTTCTTAGAATTATACATGTAAACGACACTCATTCTCACTTAAACCCTTTGGCTTTAACCATAAATAAGCAGAAAAAAGGTAATAGCAAAATTTTGGTGGGTGGATATGCCTATATTGCTGATTATGTCCAAAAAGAAAAAAAACAAGATAAAAATATTCTTTTTTTACATGCAGGAGATGCAGTTCAGGGTACTCTTTATTATACCTTTTTTCAAGGAATAGCAGATATTACCAGTCTAAATCTTTTAAGTTTAGATGCTATGGTTCTTGGAAATCATGAGTTTGATAAGGGGCCTGAAGTCCTTTGGCAGAAATTTGTTTCCAGGGCCAATTTTCCTATTCTCTGTGCTAATATTTATTTTAAAAAACCAAATAAGTTACAAAGTAAGATTAAAAAGTATATTATTATGCAAATAGGAAGGGAAAAGGTGGCTATCTTAGGATTAACTACTCCAGACACTCAAAACATATCTAGTCCTGGTAATAACATAGGCTTTAAAGATGTAAAAAAAGTTGCTTCTGATTTTGTTCAGCTTTTTAAAAAGATGGGTATAAATAAAGTAATAGTCTTAAGTCATCTTGGATATAAACAGGATATAAAACTAGCCCGGGAAGTAGAGGATATTGACATTATTGTAGGAGGACATTCTCATACACCTTTAGGAAAATTAGAGGAGTTAGGACTTCCTTCTGAAGGACCTTATCCTACTCTTGTATATAACCATAATAAACCTGTCCTAGTGGTTACTGCCTGGAAGTGGGGGTATGTACTAGGTGATCTTAAGGTGGCTTTTGATAGACAAGGTGTAATTTTAGAAAATAGCTGGCAAAAGGACTCTAGAATTATATTTTTGCTTGGTTCGAAAACAGGAATACAGGGCTTAACAGCAAGGCAAAAGGCTTTCTTTGTATCTTCCCAAAAGAATAAGAAAGTAGAACAAAACATACTGGATTACTCCAAAGAAGTAGAAAAACTCAAAAAGAAAGTAGTAGGAAAAGTCCTTAAAAGTTTGAGTAATATTCGTATACCTCGAAAAGATAAAAGAAATGACTTAGCTCCTTTGGTAGCTAAGTCTATGTATTTAAAAACTAAATATCTGGGGGTAGATCTTGCTTTGCAAAATGCTGGTGGAGTAAGGACTTCCCTAGCTAAAGGGTCCATTACCGTGGCTGATATTTACGAAGTCTTGCCCTTTGGTAACAGCCTGGTTTTGTTTGAACTATCTGGAAAGGAGTTGAAGACTGCTTTAGAAAAAGCAGTGGATAGAGCTTTGCAGGGTAGGACTGGCCCTTTTCCCTATCTGTATGGAGCTAAGTTCAAGTTTAGAAGGGCTAATCCCTTGGGAAGGCGAATAGTGGATTTGGTCATATATCGCAATAATAGATGGGAACCTCTAAAGTTAGAAGAAAAGTATCTATTGGTAACCAATAGCTTTGTTGCCAGGGGAGGTGATTTTTATTTAGATTTTAAGAAGATAAAAGCTAAGGAAGATCTTGGCTTTATTGATGCAGAGGTTTTTTGGAATTTGTGCAAGAAAGAAAATTGCTTAGAGGAGTAGAGGAAGAATTTTATCCTCTGGAGGAACTCTAGAGAAAATCTTTTTATTGCTCTTGGATAAAAAAAAGTTAGATAAAAAATTTTAAAAGAATATGGGAGGGTGCTATGGGTCCTGGATTTATTTTGTTGGTAGCTTTGATTGCTCTTGCCTTAATTATCACTGGTTTAAAGCTTGATTCTGGTAAATAACTTTTTTATTTCCCGCCCTTAGCTCAGCTGGATAGAGCGTCGGACTTCGAATCCGCAGGTCGGGGGTTCGAATCCCTCAGGGCGGGCCATTTTACCTTTAAAACAGTCTTTATAAATTATTTAAAGAGTTGTTTCCCTTCTTGCTAAGGGGAAAGCTCTTTGGTAAGGATTTTTGCGTCAATTCGTTTAAGGAGAGGGTGTTAGCGTTGATAAAGATAGAGCATGTAAACAAGTGGTTTGGCGAACATCATGTGCTTAAGGATATCAATTTAGAAATAAAAAAGGGTGAGGTTGTAGTTATTTGCGGGCCTAGTGGGTCGGGCAAGAGTACCCTTATTCGCTGTATTAACAGGCTAGAGCCCATTCAAAAGGGTAAAATTTTAGTAGATGGAGTGGATGTAAATTCTCCCAAGACCAACCTTACAGCCTTGCGCGCAGAAATAGGTTTTGTTTTTCAGCAATTTAATCTTTATCCCCACATGACCGTTTTGGAAAATATTACCTTGGCCCCCATTTTAGTGCGTAAAATGGATGTGCGGGAAGCTGAAGATTTAGCTATGGAGCTTTTGGCCAAAGTAAATATTCCTGACAAGGCCAATGCCTACCCCCCTCAGCTTTCTGGAGGACAACAGCAAAGAGTAGCTATTGCCAGGGGCCTGGCCATGCGGCCTAAGATTATGCTTTTTGATGAGCCACTTCAGCCCTGGACCCGGAAATGATTAATGAAGTTTTGGATGTTATGAAGGGGCTGGCCAGAGAGGGAATGACCATGGTGGTGGTTACTCATGAGATGGGGTTTGCCAAGGAAGTGGCAGATAGAGTCATTTTTATGGATGATGGCAGGCTGATAGAAGAAAATACTCCTGATGCCTTTTTAATAATCCCAAGAGTGAACGGACCAAGTTGTTTTTGAGTAAAATTTTGAGTCATTAAGAGGTTTTTAGGGTATAACTTTAAAAATACAAAAGGGAGGGGTTTTTATGTTTAAACTAAGAACTGTGTTTTTGGGAATGATTGCGGTTTTGGTGCTGGTCAGTTTGGCCTATGCTGGCCCTACTTATGAAAGGGTAATGAAGACCAAAGTGATTCGGGCTGGAATCATGACCGATTCCATTCCAGGGGCCTTTTATAATGAAAAGGGCGAGTGGGTTGGCTTTGATGTGGATATTGCTGAAGAAATTGCCAGAAGACTTGGCTGCAAGCTGGAAAGAGTGGCTGTAAATAACAAAACCAGAATTGCTTTTGTCCAGCAAGGCAGAATTGACATGTCCGTAGCCAATATGACCCATAAAAGAGAAAGGGATAAGTCCATAGACTTTTCCATTACTTACTTTTTTGATGGGCAGAAAATTTTGGCCAAAAAAGGTCGCTATAAAAAATGGGAAGACTTTATTGGTAAAAAGATTGCTACCCAGCAGGGAACTACTTCTGAAATTAATGTAAAAAATCTGTTAAAGAAATTAGGTGACCCCAATTATGAAAAGAATGTTATCTCTTTTCAAAAAGAGTCAGAGTGTTTCCAAGCCTTAAAAATGGATAGAGTTGCTGGCTGGACTACTGACTCCACTATTTTGCTTGGTTATGCAGCTAAAGAACCTGGTAAGTATGAACTGGTAGGCGATTTTTTTAGCGATGAGCCTTATGGCATTGGCTTACCTGAAAATGATTCTGATTGGAGAGATGCTGTTAATTTTGCTATTCAAGATATGTGGAAAGATGGTACTTATATGAAGATTTACAACAAGTGGTATGGCCCAGATACTCCTTATTACTTTCCTCTTACTCGTACTATTGAAATGTGGCCCTAAAAAATAAGTAGTTATAAAGGCCCGGGGTGTGCCCTGGGCCTTTTTTTATCAAAAAACTCTTTAATGGATGTAGAGAATGTGGCGCTATATTTTAGAAAGAAACTGGTTGCAAAATGTACTCTTACTTAGCGTTTTAGTGAGCCTGGTTTATTACTGGGGATTTGTTTTTGATTTTGGCTATAAGTTTGATTGGTCTGTGCTTTATACAGTTAATGAAACTTATGGCGAAAATTTAGGGTATTACTTAATCAGAGGTTTAAAGCTAACAGTTGAAATTTCTCTTATTAGTTCTGGTTTAGCTTTACTTCTGGGTATTATTTTTGGCTTGGGTAGGTTATCCTCTTTTAAACCTTACTATTATTTTTCCACTGTCTATGTAGAGTTTTTTCGCAATACTCCTTTGTTAGTTCAGCTTTTTTTCTGGTATTTTGCTTTGCCTCAAGCCTTGCCTGAAGCCTGGAGAGAATTTTTATTTTCCCAAAATTATGAATTTATTAGTGCAACCCTGGGGCTTTCCATCTATACAGGTTCTTTTATGGCTGAGGTTATTCGGGCTGGTATCCAATCTATTCCCAAGGGATTGTTAGAAGCGGCTTATTCTTCGGGCCTTTCTTATTTTCAGGTATTACGCAAAATTATTTTACCCCTTGCTTTTCGCTCTATTATTCCACCCCTGGGTAGTGAATTTTTAAATAACATGAAAAATTCATCTCTGGCCATGGTGGTGGGGGTTCCTGAACTTTGCTGGCAATCTCAACAAATAGAATCACTTACCTTTAGAGGCTTTGAAGCTACTACAGCTGCTACTTTTATTTATTTATCTTTATCCCTTTCTATTGCTGGAATTTTAAACTTGGTAAATGCCAAGCTGCAATTGGTCCCAAAGGAAGATAAAAACTGGACACATATCTTGGCAGATATAGTATTTTCTCCTTTTAGTTTTATTTTAGAGCTATCTTCCTGGATAGGAAAATTATTCCAGAGAAAAGAAAATAAACTGGAACTAACTGGACTAAGCCTGTTTACACATAGATTGTTAGTAGCTTTAAATAAAATTATAGTTTTAGTTTTAAAGGTGTCTTTTGTCTCTGCTTTGATTTTTCTTATATATAAAGCTTTGTCAGGGATAATTAACTTAAACTGGAAAGTGGTGGTGGATAATTTTCGTTATCTTTTGATTTGGCGCTTTCCTTCCAAAGAGCCTGGAGATTTCTTTTGGGGTCTAGGGGGCCTGGCCTTTTCTGTTATTATGTCTGTTATTGCCATTAGTGTAAGTTTTTTTATCGGTCTTGTAGTTGGTTTGGGCAGGACCAGTAAATATAGATTGTTTAGAATACCTTCTCTTTTGTATATTGAATTGATTAGAGGCAATCCTTTAATTATGGTTATTTTTTGGGTTTACTTTTTTGTACCCATCTTTACTAAAACTTATATTAATGTTTTCTGGAGTGCTACTATTGCTCTTACTATTTTTACCGGCGCTTACCTGGCTGAGATAGTAAGAGGAGGCATTCAAAATATTCCCAAAGGACAATTTGAAGCTGCCTATAGTACTGGACTTACTTACTTCCAAACCATGCGTAAAATTATTTTGCCCCAGGCCTTAAAACAGATGATTCCTGCTATAGTAGGGCAATTCATTGCTATTTTTAAGGATACTTCTCTGGCTTATGTTATTGGTGTTTTAGAACTTACTTTTGTAGCTCAAAGCTTGAACAACAGGCTTATGATTTATCCTTTTGAGATTTATACAACAGTAGCCATGCTTTATTTTATCTGCTGTTATTCCATGAGTATTTTTGCCAATAAACTGGAGAAGAAACTGGAAACAGATACTTTTAGGCTTACTATGTAATGAGTGATATTTTAGATAAGTTAAATGTCTTTTTAGAAAAAGAAAACATATCCAAAGAAGATTTTTTTAGAGAGCTTAGCAAACTTAGCTTAAAGAGACTTAATGCTGATCTTTGCTTGGATGAATCCAGAAGTTTAGAACCGGCATTGAAGAGGTAGTTTTTGCCAAAGGCAAGTCTGTAGAGCAGCTAAAAGTTATTGTAGAAAATTTTTATAAAGAGAACAGGTCTTTTTTAATTACCAAATTAGATAATTATAAATATGAAAATTTAAATTTATCTTCTCAGTTACATTTTTATTCCTCAGAAGCAGAGCTTTTAGTTGCTAATAAAAAATTGGACCCCACACTTTCTCCAGAAGGAGATATACTGGTTGTTTGTGCTGGCTCTTCTGATGTAAAGGTGGGATTGGAGGCCTATTATACCGGATTGTTTTTTGATTATAGGGTTGGTTTTATTGCTGATGTGGGGATAGCTGGCCTGCATAGATTGGAAGCGTATTTCTCTTTTTTAGAACAATCCAGGGTAATTATAGCCGTTGCTGGCATGGAGGGCGCCCTTCCTTCCGTTTTAGCTGGACTTTTATCTCAACCTATCATAGGAGTGCCTACTTCTGTGGGCTATGGTACTCATTTTCAGGGAGTTACGGCCTTACTGGCCATGTTAAACTCCTGTGCACCTGGCCTGGGCGTGGTGAATATTGATAATGGCTTTGGGGCCATGGTGCTGGCAGGCAAGATTTTAAATTTATTGCAAAATGTTAAAGAATAAACCTGTAGTTTTAGAGTTACCAATAACTTGAACATAGGAGGGGTACAAAGAAGACTTCGTTCCTTGCTGCCTTTGCTTACTAAAGATTTTGAGGTTCATGTAGTAACTTATAAGGATAAAGGAATATTTTTTTCTGAGTTAGAAGAATTGGGCGTTAAAACCCATTTCCTTCCTTTAAAAGGAAAATGGGACCCTGTAGGTATATATAAGTTAAGCTCTTTATTTAAAAAATATGGGACAGATATTGTGCATACTCATTCTCTGGGAGGAAATATTTCTGGGATTTTAGCTGCAAGTTTAGCTGGAGTAAAGGTAAAGATAGCTAATGTGCACTTGGCTAAATTGCACTGGTATGCTTCTTCATGGATACATAAAAAAAAACAGGCTCTAGAAGAAAACATTATACATCTTTTATTTACAGATAAAATTCTTTTTGTATCTAAAGAAGCACTTGATTTTTATCTAAAAAATAGCTTTGGTCTAAAAAATAAAATATTAATACTTCATAATGGACTTGAAGTGGATTTGAATAATGTTAATAGAGGATTAAGGGAGAAAATAGTAACCAATAATCAACAGAAAATTATTGGCTTTGTAGGTAGGATTGCTAAGGGCAAGGGACTGGATTTTTTTATAGATTCAGCTTTAAAGATATTGGAGCAAGATAAAAATTTTCTGTTTTTGATAGTTGGAGGGGGTAATATTGAATATTGGCAGTCAAAAATCCCTTCTTTTGCTAAAGAGAACTTTGTTTTTACTGGTGAAGTAAAGGATGTAAACAAATACTATTCTGTTTTTGATTTGTTATTTTTTACTTCTGAGCCAGGTATAGAAGGAATGCCAGGAGTGGTTCTGGAAGCTGGGTTTTGGGGGCTTCCTATTTTGGCCAGATATAGCAAGTGTATTGAAGAAATTAAAGAATATTATCCTAGAATTAGGTTTATAGATTCAAATTGTTCTATTTTAGAAAATATACAAAAAGCTCTGAGTTTACCAGCAGCTAATACAGAGAAACTGGAGCAGGAATTTTCTTTAGAGGCAATGTATAAAAGAACTAAAGAGCTTTATTTAAGTTTGTTATGCGCATAGCTTTTGTCAATTCCACTCATAAATGGGGAGGAGTAAAAACCTGGACTTTAGAACTTGCTCAGGGCTTAAAGAAATATACAGATATTGAAAGTGTCATTTTGGCCAGAAAAGGTCCTTTTTTGGATAGGGCTAAAGAAATGGGATTGGAAGCTTATGCAGTTAATTTTGGTCCAGACTATAATCCCTTAGCAATAAGCTGGTTTATTAATTTTTTAAAAAAGAAATATTTCCAGAGTAATAGTAAATGTGGGCAAGGATATGCGCACTGCAGGGATTGCTGCCAGGATTTTGAATATACCTGTTATTCATAGAGTTGGTCTTCCTGGCGATATGAAAAATAAATTAGATGTTAGACTGATGCATAAGTGGATTAAACCCAGGATATTGGTTCCTTGTGAATATATAAAAAGAGGATTGCTACAAAATTTACCCTTTTTAAAGCCAGAAGAAATAACAGTTATCATGACTGGCAAGGAAGTCAGGCCTTCTCCGCCTGATAAAGTAAACACTCCTTTGCAGTTTGTTTCAACCAGTCAGTTAAATCCAGATAAAGGGCATAAAGATGTTTTACAGGCCTTTGCAGAACTAAAAAGAGAAGGGTATAATTTCCATTATCATGTGGTGGGAACAGGCAGGTGCGAGCAAGAGCTAAAAGAATTGGCCAGGAAGCTGGATTTAGAAGATAGAGTTAGCTGGTATGGATTTCAAAAGGATGTAAGAAAAATTTTGCGTAAGGCAGATGTTTTTATTTTAGCTTCCTATAGTGAAGGTTTGCCCAATAGTTTGCTTGAAGCCATGGCTGAGGGACTTGTTTGTGTGGCTAGAGATGTGGGTGGAGTACGAGAGGTTTGAAGGGTGATTTTTTTCTTTATAAAAAAAATAGTCATATTAATATGATATTAAAAATTTTTTAAAGTTTGATAAGGATGTTATTTTAGGAATGAAAAAGAAATATTGGGATTTGTTTTTTCAGAAATTAGCTTTAGATAAAAAGATTTTGGAGTTTGAAAGTTTTCTTAAGGATTGAAGGAGCAAACTTTGAATTTTAAAAATATTTTATATTCATATTATGATATTTTTTTCTGCAGTCTTTTTTATTATTTTTGTTTTTTTGCCTGTAAAAGTAGATATATATAACTTTGTGTGTATAGCTTATCTTACTTTTCTTGTGTTTAAAAATGAATTTTCTTTTAAATATATATATAGAGATGAGTTTGTTGTTTTTATTTTTTTATTTTGGGCTGTGGCGATTATAAGCTCAGCTTATAATTCTTTTTCTGTTAATAAAAGTTTTGATGTGTTAACGGCGATTTTCCCTTATTTGCTTGGAAGATATCTGGAATCTAAAATATAGAAAAATATTTATAATTGTTATGTTGTTATTGTTTTGTTGACCGTTATTGTATGTTATTTTTATCGTTACGATAGTTTAAGAATGGTTAACGTTGCTTTTTTGTTTTTTAAAAATATTTCCAGAAGCTCTTTGTTTTTGTCTATAGGGGTTCTTGTATCTTTGTTTTTTTGTTTTCGTGTGAAAAAAAAGTTTTTTAAAATTTTTTATATAGTAACAATATTGTTTTTATTTTATTTAGTTTTTATATTGCAAGAGTTAACTCCTCTAGTGTCTTTGCTAGGGTGTAGTGGTTTGTTTTGATCAAAAGAAATTTAAAATATATGTCGTTATAAGTATAGTTGTTTTATTTTTGTTATCAATATATTTTACCCATAATAAGCTAAAGCGCCTTTCTGATAATCCCCTTAGTCATATAACAGTTAATCATAGATACAACCTCTGGTTGGCTGCTTTTAATATGTTTAAGGAAAATCCCATTATAGGTCATGGTATAAGTCTTTTAAAGAAAATATAGAAATTATTTAGATAAAAGGAATAGACACTATGACAGCTCTGTGGAGAGTGCTGGATATCAAGATGCCCATAATATTAGTTTACAGTTGCTTGCAGAAACAGGTATTTTGGGTTTTTTAACTATAACGTTTATGTTATATATGCTTTTTATCTTGGTATGTGGAAATATTCTTATGATGATTTTTCCTTTTTGATAGCGCTTATAATTTTATTAATATATTTAAACATGCAACTACACGTCCACTTGGATGTAAATAGCGTTAGGGGGGGAATGTTTTTGTTTCTTGGTTTATTTAAGGCGAGAATTGAGTATTTAAAAGATGGTTATTAGATATTTTGCTAAGACTCATATTCCTTCTCATAGTGCCAATTCTATTCAGATAGTTAATATGGTTAACTCTTTATCTAAGTTTGTAAAAGAAATTTATCTTTATATTCCTTTTAAGTTTAAAAGGTATTTTTTAAACTTAATAAAATTAAATTTTCATGGGTATGGTATTTGTTATCCTGGTAATTTAAATGTTATTTTTTTGAAAAAAGACAAACTAGATTATTTTGAGAGTTCAGCTTTTGCTTATATAGAAAAAAAAATTAAAAACTTTGAAG
>LZQN01000067.1_pt1 | contig 28226 bp, 33 predicted proteins | sample 768531 | NCBI WGS metagenome assembly LZQN01 (sample SAMN05207080, study PRJNA324506) | oil field metagenome | isolation source: sample BH-FW-7 from oil reservoir | place: India: Bombay High | collected 2015-12-02
TTATTTCTTCATATACAACGATAAAATTAGAGAATCTCACCCAGAAGTGATATACCTAATTAATTTCTGGAATACATATTCAAACAAACTTGATGAAAGTGAAAGAATCGTTCTTAAAGCTGTCTTGTTACTATTTGCATTAAGTGAAAAAATCCTACAGGAATCCCTCTTGAATCCAAAATTGTCTAATTTAAAGCTTGCGTTCTCAGGAACCCCTCTGTATTCAGAAATTGCAAAAATTTTAGAGAGTTTAGAGAGTAAGAGGGTAGTTAGACTTCTAAGAACACGAGATAATGATATAGAAGTTCTTAGACCCGTTCAAGATGTGGATCGAGAAGAGATAGAACGAATAAAGAGAAAATTGCCCGATTTCCAAGTGTTCATCGCAATAATTGGGGAGATAAGCTTAGGGCACATCTCGAGTTCCAAAGGAGACAGAGAACATTCATAATTACATCTGAGGAAATCTTTAGGAACCATATTCCCAAGATGCCTGCAAAGGGTTTTGAAATAAAAGTTGCTGTTGTTCTACTCGAAAAATTAGAAAGAATTCCCGATTTAAAAAGCAAAGTGGTTCAGTTGAGCAAAGAACATAAGAACGTTGTTTTTGCTATTTCCTTTGCCGAGTTAGGGTCTGAGAAGTGGGAATCAATTAGAGAAAATTTGGCATATGAGGAGTTTTTCACAAAATCAAATAAAAGAATGGATGCTGATTACCATAAGAAGAACGTTGAAAACGTGATGCAGGATTGGATCAACAGGATAAAGAGAGGAGAGTTTTATATTGTTGTCAATTTCGACTATGACTGGAATTCAGAGTTTATTGAAGGGCAAAATGTCTCTGGAATTGATGGGTTCAAAATGTTCTTAGAAGAAGAAGTTTTGCCTCGCGCATTCCCTTATAGTTTGGACAAATACATACACAAAGATGCCTTATGGCATAACAAAAACCTCAGAAAGAAGGCTGTAGAAAGTGCAGTTTACTTACAACTAGCAAAAAAAACTACCTCCATCCGAGACTTTTATGACGTATTTCATCTTGAACACGGGATACTTGATGAAGACGGAAATTTCATTGAGATTGTTGCAGAATCCAACAAAGACCACCCCTTAGTCAAAATTAGAGATTTCATTAAGGAGTATTTCCAGACTCGCAGCGTAATAGATTTACTTGGGTTGTGGGACGAGCTCCAGAATCCCCCATTTGGGTTGGATGGGGATTCTCCCGTAGGGTGTTTTGCATTTGCAGTAGCTCTAAAAGATTTTGCAATTGGATGCTTTGCTATAAACGACAAAGGAATTGAAAAGGAAGTAACAAAAGACGGGCTCATAGATTACGTGATGGATACTGTAAAGGGACAAAGATGGAAGTTACAAAAGTTGAGTAATGAACAAATAGAGTTCTGCAATTTAATGGCCGAACTGTTCGACTTAGGAAAAGGTAGTATCAAAACTCCTAAAGATGCCGTCCAATCACTCCGAAATGAACTGAGAAATGAATATAAATATCCTCTGTGGGTTTTGAAGTACGTTAAAAGTGACATGTATGATGATGAATTCAAAGAGTTCGTAGATATTTTTATCGACCTCATAGATAAGATTGTTAAAACACCGATAGATACAGAGAACGGACTTGCAGAGCAAAAAGATCATATTAATGAGCTTTATAAAACACTCCAAAACATTGGTTACAACACTCCAGGTCAAAAAATTAGACTAATTCAAAGACTAAAAACTATATTTGCTGGAGGATTTTACATAGGTTTTGAAAATTTTGTTTCTACCTATCAAAAGAGGCGCTGGAAACTGTCTCAGTACAAAAAATAGAAGAAAAACTGAGAAACAGATTACAAGAGGAAGTGTATTATTGGGATGAGGAGAAGGTTCGAAATATTCTTACCTTAATCAACACGGAAGTTAAGTTAATTTCAAAGTTGTCACGGTTTTTAAAGCTTGGTGATTCGGTTTGTTTTGTTGACGAGCTGATAAAAGAAGTTACGACAAAAATACGTGATGGAGTGCTACTACCCCTTTGGATTGGCCAATATCATCCCAAATCCAATAATGAAATAAATGAGCTAATATCTAAACTAAATAATATAATATTAAATACAAGCTATCTTGAATTTACTCAAGAAACTTATGATGAAATCGAAAAAATTGCTGAATTAATAGATAGATATGAAGAAGAACTCAAATATATTTTCTCAGAATTGAACGAAGCACTTAGAAATTGGTTGCAAAATCGTTTCGGAGAAGAAATTTCAGATGAGATTGAACGTGACCTGATTGTAGAAGTTTACAACTATACCAAACGAGATCCAAAAATACAAGAATCTGAACTGTTGGGAAACATTAGAAGGGTTCAGGATAAACTTAAAATAAAAATTCTCCAAAACGAAATAAACAAAGAACTTGAGAATATTATTGGGACTTCAGATATTAGAGGTTTCCTAAATGAAAGAAGAATTCCTGTAGATTTAATAAAGTACCTTGAAAGTTTTGCTGAATTACAGACTAAAAAAAGTTGTTGATGTGTCGTCGTTCTTTAAAGGCTTACTTAAAATAAACCAGTTATCTGAAACCACGTTACGTGAAATTAACATGCAATTAAAATTTTTCCGGAACATCATGTCTGTTTTACTGCAGGAAGGAATCCATAGGGAGATCTTTAAAACATTTTTTGGCGGAGAATGGATAGAAGGCGTTTTTGAAGACAAACATATTGATGACTTTATTAACTACTTAATCAACAGACTTGGTAGTGAAATTGTGTCTTGGAGCGAAGTTGCAATTAAAAATGAGTTCGACAAATGGAGAAAAGAAAAATATAGAGAATTATTCTATGATGCTCTCAAAATGAAAATAAGCTACTTCGATGAAAAATCTAGTAAAGAGCTAATATTTAAACTTCTTGAAGATCCGGCCATAGGTCTAAAAATAGCCAAATATCTGGGGGTTAAAAAATTATGAAGGGGAATAAAATTATTCGATTTAATAATATAAATGATTTTGAAAATTTTCTAAGCAATGATAAGGAATTCAAGCGATTTCCCACACGCTTCATTTTGTTACATGACTTAGACTCATGGAAAAAAGTTGTGGGAATTTTAGATACTTACTGTGATACCAAAATTAAGCTGTCAGAGTGTTCTCTTAGCGATTGATGCTTTTCCTGTTGGTAAGGAAGTTGTTGAGAAGGCTGAAAAATACCTTAGTGAGGAAAATATTGTTTTGTTATACCCTCTTAGCGAAATATTACGATTTACTAAAGGAACTGACATTTTGAGCAAGTTGGCGAATATTCAAAAAGATCCAAATTTTAAAGGTAAGCTCTACGTCCCCCTATTGGATGACGGTACTTTCGAATCTTTTTGGGAAAAAATCCCCGATGTTGATGAGAGGAGACATTCAGCTATTGAAGTTGTTAGCCCACAAAGTCATGATACAATCAACATATATGTAACAGATGAAAGTAAATTCTCCGAGATTGTTAAAAAAACTGAGAAATGTATTATTGTGGAGGGAGCCTCGAGATATTTCAAGATATGGGAAAACATCGAAAAAATAACAAACAACATATTTGTTTGTTCTCGGAAATTATCTTCACTGCTTTCTGAACTTTCTCAAATGGGAAATCAACCATACATAACTGGCAATGTTAAAGTTATGCTCATAAAAAATTTTAGAGATTTGCTAAATGAAGTATTGAGTTTCTCAGTTTCAATACCTTACGAAAAAGAAGAAGAGAAATTCTGGGAAAAATTAGCAAAAGAAGTTGTCAAGAAAAAGGAATTCAAGAATTTTGTACGTTTGGCAAAATTCAAATTAAACGTCCAACACTTCGAGGTAAGCCTATTCTCAAAATGGAAAGAACTGGATGACTTCAGTAAATGGATTTTATACCAATGGAGCAAGTTAGAAGTGCGCGATGATTCTTACTTGGGCTTGGTATTATCTAACTCAAATTTCTTGAATTTTGAAGCACAGCTTTGGAATTTTGCATTCAAAACAGACTTAGACATTAATAAAATCAAAGAAAGGATCTCAATTTTAAGATTAACAAATATTGAACCTCCCGATGGCTACATGGCTAAATTGAAGACGATTAAAGATCCACTAACAAAGCTAAAGATACTAACAGGAATTACAGAAGAGGAAAAAACAGAAATTATCAAAAGTTTTGGAGAGTTTCTTGCTAAACAAAAGGAAGATCTTGCTGTGAAAGAGATTTTAGATACGATATTCCCAGAATTCTCGAGCTACTATTATAACTTGCATCATACTTTATCTTCATCTGTAGATGACAAATTCCTCCCCAAATATTTTAGAGCCTACCTAAAAGCCAAAATCTTGAATCAGTACATTTCTGAACTAGAATTAGCTTCTAATGAACTTAAGAATTTTAATTTATATAAGTATCCAACTAGAAATTCAGTTACTTGAAACTTATACCTGCGATAAGATTATAGTAATGGACGGATTGGGGATAGAGTGGCTTGGATTAATTATTAAATTACTGGAAGAAAAGGGCTCAATTTTGAATTCCCTCCAAAGATTACTAGAGTCAACTTACCGTCTACAACAGAATTTAACCAAATAAATGGAGCGCTCAAAATTGACGACTTGGATCAAACTTATCACAAAATACATCATGAATATGCAAATCTGATTTTAGCTGAAATTACGGCGGTATGTAGTTTAGTAAAAAGACTATCTGAAATTATAAAAGAAAATAATGAAATCGTGATAACAGGCGATCATGGGGGAACAAGATTTTCAGGTTGGCCCGAAGACAGAATTATCATTGAAAACGAAGACATGAAAATTGAGAAAGAAGGACGGTATGCTGTTATAGAATCAGGAGGGTTTGATGAAACTGAAGACTTTATAGTAGAGAATCTAAATGGCAGGACGTATTTAATATCAAGAACCATAAGGTGTTTAAAGGCGGAAAAAAAGTCGCATACGGGGAAACTCACGGAGGTGCAACTCCAGAAGAAGTCTTGGTACCGGTCATAGTTGTTAGAAAAGAATCTGAAACGTTATCTAGCCAGATAAATGTGGAAGTTTATAATAAGGAAGTATCGTATATAAACCCCGTTATTACAATAGAATTCTCAGAAAAAGTATCGGAAGTGTCTGTTTCATTCAAGGGAAAAACTATTCGCGCCAAAAGTATCAACAACTTCCAATGGGAAGCTAATTTAATTGAACTCGGACTGAAACCTGGAGAATACGAGATAAATATCAATTTCAAAACACCAGATTTAGCTACTAAAAGTGAGAAAATCGTTATACGCATTAAAGCTGGAATGGTGGAGGAGGATTTATTTGGAGGTGAATTTTAATGGAGGGTTTAGACGAGAAAATCAAAGAAATTTTTCCAGTAGAGAGTGTTTTTAAAGACCCTGAGAAATCAAAGTTCTTTGCGAACTTGAATATTCCATCATACATGCGAGACTGGATAGTAAAGAAATTTTCTCGGAACGGAGAACTTGACGTACAGTGGGTGAGAGAATTCATCCAAAATAAAATCCCCAGAAAAGAAGATGCTCAGATTTTAAAAGAAAGAATGATTAATAGAAAGGAGACAATAGAAATTTTAGCTAAAATTATTGTTGAGTTTGATATAACCACTGGAGAAGCTCTAATGAGTTTACCTGAATTAGGGCTTCCAGACAAAAAACATCAAGGTAGGGTTGAAAAGTATATAATAGACAAATATGGGGAAGAAATTCTTTCAATTGAAGGTGCATGGGGTGTTGTAACTCTAGAATGGAGGTTGGAAACCCCACCTGGTAAAAAGAAAGAAGAGGGAAGAATTGTCTGCACAGATTTTAAACCATTTAAGCCATACAATATCGATTTGGATTACTTCAAAGAAGCACGTAAAAATTTTACAACAGAAGAGTGGATAGATCTCTTGATAAAAAGCATGGATTACAACCCCGAGGGATTTCTTGACGAAAAACAAAAAATTCGGATGATTAGTAGATTGCTTCCATTTGTCGAGAAAAGGGTTAACATTATCGAATTGGCCCCAAAAGGTACTGGAAAAACTTACGTTTATTCGCAACTGAGTAAGTATGGTTGGTTAGTAAGTGGTGGCAGCATAACAAGAGCCAAACTATTTTACGATAAAAATAGGCGTAAACCTGGTTTGGTAAGTAGATATGATTATGTGGCATTGGACGAAGTTCAAAGTATAAGCTTTCCAGATGAGAATGAGATTAGAGGAGCTTTAAAAGGATATCTTGAAACTGGCGAGTATAGAGTTGGAGATTACAAGGGAATTGGCGAAGCTGGTTTCGTAGTTTTGGGGAATATCCCCATAGAAAAGCAAGATGAAAACGAAATCTTGTTTGACACACTCCCAGCTGTATTCAGGGAATCAGCTTTAATTGATCGATTTCACGGATTTATAAAAGGTTGGGAACTTCCTAGAATTAAGGAAGGTATGAAAGCCAAAGGTTATGCACTCAATGTAGAGTATTTCAGTGAAGTTCTGCACAAGTTAAGAGACGACTTGGGATATCTCGCAGTAGTCAATAGGTTAATTTCTGTTCCTAAGGATGCAGATTCAAGAGATGTTGAAGCTATAAAAAGAATATCTACTGGCTTTTTGAAGTTACTGTTCCCTCATGTGAATTCGCCATTCGACATCGAATTAGACGAGTTTAAAAAATACTGCTTAAGCCCGGCAATTGAAATGAGAGGCATAATCAGGAAACAACTAAACATGATTGACAAAGAGTACTCGAAAAACTTACCAAATATTAAATTGGTAAAGAATCCAGAATGATTTGAATTCGTTTATTTTTCAACATGATTTCTCACCCTTGAATTGAAAGTTTAGAAAGAATATATTGGATAAAAATGTATTGAATAAAAAACACGACACAGCTTACCTCTACGACTCATCTGGCAGGCTCATCGACAGCTACAGCTACTAATATTTTCACAATAAATAATCAAAAAACTTATATGCTTTACCGCCAAAGGAGATTGTCGCAGGGCATTCAGAGCCTGAGATGGTGGATTACATGGGACCCTGAGGGTAAAACCTCGGGTTCTGATGTGGTTTGCTTAAAGCTCTGAAGGGAAACCGGATGGGCTGTCTGAGGCTCTGGCCCAGATGCGACACTCTTTTAATTTTCATTATAGCAACTATTTCTCCAAAGGAATTTTCTTATCAAACTGTCGGGTTACTCACCCGAACCTCGTTCGTTATTTTTCTCACAATAGTTGGATGGTGGATTCCGAAATATTTTGAGGTGGTACATAAATTATTGAATATACGCTGTAGAAATATTTCTCAAGCTTTCTCCAAGACTATTTTTTCCAGTCTGTCACTTCTCCATTCGAATACACTGAAATACTCCATCCAGTCTGATCCTATCTTGCTATGATCACCGACAATTAGAAGAAGGTCGCTGTTTTCATTCTTCATAAACCCACCCTCCCAGATGAATTTCTCGCAATGCTCCACCAGGGTTTTTACCCTATCTGCATTGCTCTGATAACAGATTAGGATTTTTGTGTCTGCACGAACGCACAGTATTTTCCACAGGCAGTAGAGGATTTTTCCTCGACTATAATCGTTTTCGTGTTCTATTACAACAGAAGGTGGCACGGGAGGACACCAATCTTCAATCAGCAGCTTCCCAGCTTTATCTTTGTATTTTTCGTCAATATACATGCAATCGATTCCCAAGTACTCCCCATGAAATTCGTCTTTGTTTTCCTTCACATGATTGCACGGCAGTTTGACATTTTTGCAACTTCATCTAAAACTGTCTTCATTTTCTGAGTCCACTCGCTATCGGAGAGATTGTCACTAAATTCTTTCCACATTTTGTCCATAACTTTTCCAAAAAGCCTTAACCAGAACCCCCTCTCATTTTAACACCCCATTATTATGAATTTTATTATGAATATCCAAAGATAATGCCAAGCAACCACTTCTCGGTTAATCTTCAAATGTTGAACTCGGTTTAACCTTTCTGAGTGTTAGCTTTTCAATAAGGTTTTAACATTTGTTTGGTATTGGAGATGTCTACTTCGAAGTCGTTTTTTGTTACTTCTCGATAATTTTATAACTTTTTTTAACTAATAGTTGCTGAGGTGATCGATGTGCCAATAGAGGATTTTAATGGTAGAACTTTCGTAGCATATTTGGATATATCGGGGTTCAAGAAAAAGATGGAAAACAGAGATGAGGCGTTGGGAATACTTAATGCTTTTTATAGCACTGGTTATAGAGTATTATCAAGACAAAACTATAACTGTAGAATAGAAGGAATATTTGTTTCAGACTGTGGCGTACTCTTTGTGCGGGAAGGGAGTGATGAGGTACGACAAATCGAAGTTTTACTACGCGTAATCAGAGAAATTAACCGAGAAATGCTAAATAAAGACATAATGCTTACAACTTCAATAGCATACGGGGATTTTACTACCAAAACCGTATAGAGTTTCGCGGTATCGAGAAGAATCCTGTTTACGGCAATGCCTATGTAGATGCTTTCTTGATAACGAATCTGGAAAACCAAAGATTCAACCGGGGCAGTGTCGAATTGTCAAGAGAAATTTGCCGCAGAATGTTAAAGAAGCAATTAAGGAAAGAAATAACGAAATATTCAAAACTTGTCAAAAAAGAGAAGGGGATAGAGAACACTATTATTTTTACTGGAATTGTCAAAAACCTTCAGAAATCAGGATTTTTGAAAGAAACTACTCTGAAGCTGAGAAATTTGTCTACGATATGTATTTAAAAGCGCTAAAGGGAGAATATTGGATTCAAGATTAGAACTTATTTTTATTTTTATCAACAAGAAAAATCCGCCAACCATGAGATAAATTAATAACTCCCACCAAGCATGAAATATGGACCAATCCAAACCAAGCCGAGAAGCCAGCCAAGTAGGTACGAAACAGACCAGTAAGGCATAACATCAAAGAGCATAACTATGGCGATAATTGAAGCTATGTTTAAAAAGAAGGCAAATGAACCAAACAAGGCTTTTGCAACTACCGCAATTACAACTCCAAAGATGATCTCTCCAACTGCTCTCTCAAAGCCATCCTCCCATGCTAAATAAAGCTTATGGATAACATTTAAGTTTATTAATTGAGATTTTAGTTTTAATGATTTTAAGATTGACATTAAAAAGTGAAAATAAATATCGAGTGAAATAATTGGGACCATTTAGAAGAATTTAAGATAGAAAGGTATAGATGAAAGGCTGGAAAAGTCTTGAATTCCTGCGTTGAATATAGATTAAACGCTGGGAAGCACTAGGTCAGGCTTAAGAGCTTGCTCCACCTTACCCAGTAAATCCCGGGAAAACGCATGATTCAGCTGCGGAAAAACGTTAAAGTTGGGATTTCTACGCCAGACAACCCGTAAAACCCGGTTAAGAGTGCGATTAACACATATTAGCATTAGCTCAAACCCCTCTTCCGGATAGAGTTGAGGTTACAAGATCTAACTTCAGTCGGTGTACACTCTTACCACCTTGCCATGAAAAATGTACAGCTTTACCGATGGACGCACAATATCGAAAAAAGTTCAAGGTTAAATGAACAGTCGAAATATTCGATATCCGATATCCGAGATTATAGCGAACAGGATTACCAGCCCTAATGCTGTAAAGAAGACTATCGGTAGCGTTATCAGCATTATAATGAATCCATAGACCACACGCCGACAATATCAGCCTGCAATTCGTCTTTTTTCGTTCTTTCCCATCTGCCATTTTATCACCCCACCCCCCAAACTTCTACCCAAACTTCTCAAGAATCCTGAGAATGTCCTCAGGCTTCTCCGCTATGAAGTCCGCCAGTTCCTTCGACCATCCAGATTCGGCAAAGTTCCTGTCTCCGTATGCAGAGTAGATCGTGACCATTCCGAGCTTCTTGCCAGCCTCGATGTCCCTTCGAAGGCTGTCCCCCACGATCACAGCCTCCTCTGGCTTGGCTCCGAGCTTTTCCAGGGCGAAGATTATCGGCACGGGGTCGGGCTTCCTTTTCCCCGTCATGTCTGCAGAGACTATGACGTCGAAGTAGTCCTTCAGCCCCGCTTTCTCAAGCCTCGACATAGCGTGGCCGTTCTCCGCATCCGTAACGACTGCGAGCCTGTATTTCCGCTTCAGCTTTTCGAGGACGTCCCTCACACCTTCGTAGACCCACAGGCTGTCCAGCTTTACCCTCTCGTATACCTCACAGCACTCCTGGAAGAGCTTTTCCGAATACACACCCCTGTCCTTCAGGTAGTCAGCGATGTTCTCGTGACTTTCGAAGCCGTGCTTTCCCCTGAGGAAGTAGCGAATGAGTTCCTCGCAGCTTCCCTCTCCAACTCTGCTTATCACAGCCTCACACGCCCTGATCTGTGCCTCGACGAATTCCACGAGGGTGTTGTCGAGGTCGAAAATCACAGCCCTGATTCTGCGTTCAGACGATGTAGCCTCTTCCACCATCAGCACCACCTCACTCTGGCTCCTGAAGACGTCGTAAACGTCGAGGTGCCTGTAAACTGCCTGCTGATGTACTCGCTCAGGGTGTAGAACTCCACGAGTATTCTGTTTCCTATGTAAACTTTCGGAGACAGATTCTCAACCTCCTCGTACCACTCAAAGCCCGAAGCTTCTGTCGATTATGGTGTGGTGCCCCAGTTCTCCCCATGCCCACAGAGCGCCGAACTCGTAGAGCTCCCTGACCAAGAATCGAACTTCCTGCAGGTAGGACTCTGCCGTGCCGTCGACCTCCAGAACCACTTCAGGTGGCAGCGCTGCTATCGGCTTTGGAGTTTTTATTATGTTGTCCGTTCTGACACACTCCTCCACCTCGGGGCAGCTCCCAGCTTCAACAGCCCACACAGCTCCGTTGCCGTTTCCACCGCTCCTGAAAATGTAGCCCACGAGCTCGTAGCCCTCCCTCACCTTAACCCTATCAAAAAGCTCAACAATCTTCATGGGGCTGAGAGGGGAGACTTGCCAGCCATCCTTCGCCTCAATCCTTAACTGCATCTCCCTAATCTTTCTCCTCAACCTTTCGAGCTTTCCGGCAGAGAAGACCTCAACTCTCGATTCCAAGCGACATCAACCTCCTGCAGATTCTCAGGTGCTTCTGGAAGTCCTTCATGAGCTCTTCGTTCAGAAATCTCAGCTTGACTTCGTTGAAGGACTTTTTGCCCTTGAACTCGCCAAACACAACAACGCTGTTCAGCCTGATCACCCCAAACACCATTGCAAGGCTGTAAACAAGCCTTCGCATCGATTTGTGGCTGCAAAAGTCAGCTTCTACAGCGTGAGGTAGCGAGAAGAGGAAGTGCTCCACACCCTCAGCCTCGCACAGGTCTGCCATCTGCCTGTCGGCAGTTAGCATTACCGGCATCGCTGCCCTCTCCTTCTCAAACCTCCTGAGAGCTTTGACTATCACCATGTCGTTCTGCTCCTTGTCACTTGACGAGGGTTCAGCAGCATCGACCTCAACCGCATACTTTCTGAGCTCCCTGTACTCCAAGAGGGCTATGCACGCCGTTCTGGACTTCTTCATCCTCCTGTTGACGAACTCATCGAGCAGGAAGGCTGATACCTGACTCTCCCTTCATCTTCGAAATCTGCTCAGGGCTGTACTTGAAGTTCAGAGACGCCTCGATCTCCTCCCTTACAGTGCTCACGAGCAGGACGCTCCTCAGGTCCATTTCCGAATTCGCCAGAAAGCGGTGGTACAGGACGTTGGTGTCTGGGGAGAAGAGGACGGGCTTGCTTATTGAGCTGTAAGCTTTAACTCTCTCTTCAAACTCAGCGATGTTTTCGTAGTGGATTATGCCCGCTGCAAGCAAACACTGCACGAAGTCGGTGTAGGAGGGCATCTCGCTGAAGGTGAAGTGGGACTGCTGGTCCTCGAAGTCCTTCTGGCCTTGCAGCACTTTAACTGCGTATCCGTCCTCATCCTGCTTTACAGTGAAGAGGGTGAAGTGCCTGTAGAAGGGATACATTACGCTAATCTCATCCATCAAATTCAGCAGGATTTGAATCTCGGGGAGAGAGATTGTGACTTCGTTCAAGCTACCACCCTTTTTTTGGTTGCCGGGCATGGATGCTCATCTCACTGCGCCGTAGCCGCCTCCTCCATGAAGTCCCTGAGCTGCTGCTGGGAGAGGGGATCATCATGTATGGCCTGTTTTCGAGTTCCTTCACTGCAAGATAAAACACGTGGTCCATTTTGAGCTTCACGGCAGGGATTAGGGCTGCTGCAACGAGCGGCTTTCTCCCAGGTGTGATGTCAATGGCTATGCTGCAGTTCTCCTCCTTCAAACTCCTGACAAGCTCGCCGATTTTCCTCACAGCCGAGACGAAGTCGTTGTCCTCAACTACAGTATGATTCACTTCAGGAGTGAAGCCGTACTCCTCGCTCAGAGCCTTCATTCCTTCCACAATTTTATCGAGGTCGTGGGAGAAGGACTTCTCGGCGAAGATGTGGATTAAATCTGGATAGTAGGCTTTCTCCTCCAGCACGGCGTAGTAGGTGTTGATGACGGCCCATGCAGAGCGGCCAAGGAGGGTGATGTAGGCCCGCATATATTAGTTGATTGATTTTATCATATTTAAGATTTTTGTTCAATTGACACCATCAAACAGACGCTACCATCTGACCTTGTCAAAGACCTTCCTCATGTTTTTCCAGTAAACGAGCTTCCTTTCCGAGTCGATCACTTCCTCGTTTACTAAGAATTTGCCATCTTCAGTTTTCAGAATGTCCCCGCTCTGCAGAAGCTCGTGCAGAGTGTGCTCTAAAGGTTTCTTCGGCTTCACTATGCTTCCGTAAATTCCAGTACTCACGTCTTTCAGCCTCTCAACAAAATCCCGGATTTCCTCAAGTTTAACACCATCACTCCTTCCCGCTACCTTTTGGAGGTAGTAGATCACATTCAGAAGCAAAAACATCCTCCTGCCAGCCCTCAACCAATCTTCCGAATCGTCATCCAAATACTCCTGCGGTATGAACTTCGCCATTTTACTCACCTCGATAATCAAATCCTGCTGCTCAGGACGAATACCTCTCCGTCGACAATACTCAAGATTATGTTACTCAGTGATATAGCCATCCAACAACTTAAAAATTCTATTTCGATTTTCCGTAACTTTTATTTGGAACATTCAAATTGATATTATATGCCCTCACTTGAAGATGTTATGCAACAATTAGAAAAAGGAATTTTACGTAGTTCCGGAGATCCGAGAGACCGTTTGTATGGAGAAATACTCAAGTTCGTGATTTCGTAGCCTCTATATATGAAAATGATCCTATTGGTGGATTAGTTTATTGGGAAATACCCAACGAAGTTATGAGTGACGAAGATTTAAGAGACTTATTTAGGCCACTTACAGACGATTTGCCTCTTGGAAATGGAAGGTATATGCTCATAGACGGACGCCAAAGACTAACTTCACTACTTCTTGTAAAAAGAGGAGAGATCGAAACTGAAGGTAAAAGAAGGAGAATCAAACTGTACTTTAATCCAACAAAAGAGATTTTTGAACTGGGTAGTAGAAAACTACAAGAAGACCCTTTCTGGTTTAACGTCACTGAAGTTATAAATAATGACGTCTACGAAATTATTGAAAAACAAGTAGAAAGATTTGGAGATGAATCTATTAAAAATAATCCCGTAGTAAGGGGAAATTTATCAAAGCTCCATAACGCCTTTAAGACCTATGAAATACACCTAATTCCGGCTAAGATTAGATATTCAGACGATTTTCTATCCACATTTGAAAAGATCTCTAGAATCTTCGTGAGGCTAAACTCCAGCGGAACAAGAATAAGAATGCCCGATTTAGCTTTGGCCCTTCTAACGGCAAAAGTACGAAGGGATTTGGGAGCCCCGTTTAGAAGAAAGTTTGAAGAAATTTTAAAAGATACTAAAAATATGGGTTATAAGATTGTAGATGAAGCCGTTCTCACTAGGGTGTATTCTGCTATTTCAACAGGCGAAACAAGGTTTATAGAGGCTAGGAAAAAACTGGAAGAGAAACCCGGCGAAGAGATTGATAAATTCTTGACGGAAACTGAAAATACCATTAGACAAACTGTAAAACTTCTAAAAGATCTTGGAATAAAAGATGGTAAATTTCTCCAGTCTAGATATCTGCTTGTTCCTATCGCTTATTGGATTTACAAAGAGGTCATTACTAAAGGAAGAATCATATCTGATGAAATGAAAAATAATATGATAAAATGGCTTGTGTTAGCTTCTCAAGAAAAAAGATATACTGGGAAACTTGAAACGGATCTTTTTAGTGACATCCAAGGTATAAACGAAGAAGGGTTAGATGGATTAATTAAAAAGCTGAGAATGAAAGAACTTCCTCTCTCAACTTTCGAGGAAGATTATGAAAATCGACATTTAACATTGTTGTTATTACTTTACCAGAGAATTGGAGCTAGAGACTGGGACCTTAAAGATGTGCCCAACATTAAAAAGCTTTCTGAAGTAGACCCAAATGACCTTCAAATTCACCACATCTTTCCAAAAGAGTTCTTGGAGCGAAGAGGTTATGATGAAATATGGGATAATTTCGGAAACATTACGATCATTTCAAAGGAAGCCAATAACGAAATCAAATATAAGGACCCAAAAGAATACCTCAAGAAGCTGAAAGATGTAAGTTCCGAACTATTAGAAAAGTCACTTTGTACCACTCGACGAAAAGCTTTGGAGCGTGGACAAATACGAAGAATTCCTACAAGAAGGATAAGACTGATTTCGGAAGCCGTAGAAAGAGAGTTTCACATCAAAGTTTTGAGAGTGTAGTTTAAATTTTTGAATACGCTCCGATAGCTCTAACAGTCCAACTTTCGATCATAACTTTCCTTTCCTTTTCTCCTCGTGAATTCTATCCCAAGTTATCCCTTTCGGTTTCTCTCCAACTATAATTTCACATTCCTTATCATTTATCATCTAACCCTAACCTTCGCCATATCACCTCACCCCTCACTACAAACTTTATAACTCTTTTAACACATGTTCAACTAATAGATGAAGATTCAACAATTTATTGGAGAAATTGGAAGATAGAGCTAACCCTGATTTGACAGAGAGTGGAGTTGCGGTCATCCTGCTGCAAACCACTCATAATCCGTTTTCCACCTGTGGTAGTTGAAGTCTGCATAGTGCAGGATAACGCTCAAAATCGAAGAAATCAGGAGATAAGCTGCTCCAGAAGCAAAAACCAGCATGAAGAGCCATGGAAGCAGCAGGAGTACGATGTGCACAGTTAAAGCCCGGCTGTACTTGCTGTTCAGGTCTTCGGGCATGTCTGGCTTTACGAGCATTTTGAAAGCTAAAGCCGTGAGGAAGCTGCTTGCAAAGGAAATCTCTTCCGCTGTTTTCCCCCTCTTCGTTTGCAAGGCCACTCCTTTAAACTCGTGCGGGTAGCATTTTGTCCTTAGAGCTTCCTCTACCGCTTCCTCGTTTACCTCCACTCTTAGACCTTCTCTTTCATCATGCGCAGCATCGCTTCGGTAGCTGAATATCCAGAGCTTTTCTGTCGGGTCTATAGAGTAGTCCTGGAGGTAGTGCAAGGTCTGCCAAGCTGCTCGGCAAAGCTCTCACCGCGCAAAAACCTTTTCCTCGCCTGTCGAAGGTGTTTGAACGCATATTCGACGGCCATCGCATCGTGGTGGGGAACTCTTCTACGATATGCCCTTCTCTTTCCGTAAACCCAGTAGTAGTCTGGGTACTTGTCCGGCAAAACGCTGGACTGAGAAATCTCCCTGCAATTATCGAGGTTGAAGCGGTGGCATATCTGGGCAGTTATCCTTATGTGGTCAGCCCACTTCATACTTTAAAGCCTACTCTCCAAAGGCTACAACGTCTCGTTAAGCTTCAGTTAAGCTTCACTTATACCAGTGTTTCTGACAGAATTCCTATATTTCTCCACTATCTCAATAATCTTTCTCCTTCTCTCTTGGAATTCTGAATCACCAAGAATCGGTCGGAATTTCCGTTTTCGAAGTCTTTTTCGATTCTTGTCCTAACTGTTTCACTTATCATTTTGGGGACTCTCTGTCTTTTGAAGTCCTTACCTTCTTCCAGCTCGTAGGGCATTTCGTAAACTCGTAGGATGCAGAGCATTTTCTTCTTATCCCACCCTAAAAAATACTTGATTGGCCCCTCATCAATCTCCCACAAGTTGAACTCCCCAGTTTCGTACAATTCCTCCCAGAATTTCTGGTTGTCATAAGGTATATTTTCTATGTACTCTACTTCTGCAATGTACCTCGTCTTTCTTGTGTCGATTTCGTATTCGTTGAGTAGTCTTTCACCGTTTTTGGACATCTTGAAATTCGACTTAGTGTCCTTTTTCGGAACTAAGAAAACGTATCTCGTTCCCAGCTTCCTTTTTTTGCAGAGTATTATCTGTTTTCCTCTCGTTAGAGCGATGTAGTTAACGACCTCGTCGACTATACCCTCGGAAAAAGGCTTTGTAGTGGATGTGGTTAATAAACTCATTGACCCTTCATGTGTTTCTACTGAAGGTACCTTTGTTTTCAGCACTACTATGAGCGAAGAGTTCTCGCCAATGTCCTTCCTGTGAATCTCGTAGTTTGGAGGTTGAAAAGCCTGCTCTATTTTCTCCACGGGTACGACATTCTTATCCCCTATAAAAATAATTGCTCCATAGCGTTTTCCTAATATTTCAATATCTTTGAAATATCTCGTTGGCCATACAGAATTCTTATCTAACAGAATAAAAACAAGGATATCGTGCATACATTGGATTTCGTCTCCATAACGTTCACAGTACGAGTGAAACACTCTGCAATCAACCAAAGCCACTTCACTCAGTTCGCAGTCGACACTAGCGAAATTCAGGAGCATGCCTGCAACAATCTCAAAGGCATTCTTACGAAGAGATTCAGAAACTTCACGTACATTGCCAAACTTTTCTACGAATTCGTCAACTAAGAATGAGTCTTCAAAACGTTCTACTCCCATCTCAGTTGCAATCTGCCTTACGTACTTGTTAGCTCCTCCCAGGTAATCCAGCCACTTAGAGAGGTCGGTAAAGAGTTCAGAAACATCATCTACAATGCGGATGCGTACGTCCCTCATCCTGTACACCTCTCAGAGTTAACTTATTTTTTATTTTCTATCTACACTCCAACCCTCTAAACTGTAACGGTGTCGCCATTCCTCAGGATTTTAACCCCGTCAAACTGCTCGGCGAACCAGCCAGGGCTGTCCGTGTGGACGGGGATGATTGCGTCCGGGTCAATTTCTTCAACAATCCTTACGAGGTCCTCTTTTGAAGCGTGCCCGGAAGCGTGGTAGCCCTTTAGGAATCTTGGCTTAGGCTTTTCGCCCTCGTAAACCATCTCAAAGCCGTAGGTTGTGAAGTTGAAGTGTTTGAGCCATTTATTTAACCTTAGAAAGTCGAACTCCTGCTCCTCGCTAAAGGCCTCGCTGGAGGAGTAAATGTACGCCCCGCCTTCAGGTTTGATGTCGAGCAGGTGCTTCATGTCGTAGAAGGAGAAGCAGAGGATGTAGCCGTCAGGATTTCTGTTTATTTCAGAGGGGTCAACGTAAGCTCCACCCCACATCTCCATCACTTTTTCGGTCTCCCACTTGTCTCTCCTGTCCCTCAGCTCGCCGTAAATTCCAACACCCTTCATCCTGTCCTCTCCGTCGGCAAGACTGATGGCGTAAAGCATGTAGGCGTCCTTTGCAGTGACAACAAGCTGTCTGTCAGTCTTTTCTGCAATCTCCTTGAACGATTCAAGCCTCTCGAAGTTTCTCGGGGAGAAGTCCGCTATAACCAGCCCCTTAGCCTCTTCAACGGCTTTAAGGCAGTTCTCGTAAACTTCCCGTTCGGAAACGTTGATGTCCTCCTCTCTGCCCGCCCTCGTCCCCTCTATGATGAGGGTCGAGGCATTTCTGGCTTCTTTTATGAACTTACGTGTTTCATCTCCCTTTTTCCCGTGCAGCCTTATGTCGCCGGTGTAGGCTATGGCGGTATCCCCATAGAGAAGGTAGGCAGTGGCTCCGTAAATTGAGTGGTCGACTTCGAAGCCCTCAATTTCAAACGGGAGGGCCTTTTCGCCCAAACAGCACACCTCCCCAGCTTCGAGCTTCTTGGCGTTCTTTGCATCCTGTCCCGGCCTGAAACAAAGGAACTCTCTGAGTTCGTCGTTTAGATCGCCAACGCAGACAAAGTCCCTTCCGGTGTAAGGATAGTTTTTGCCCTGAGGGGTCTTCAGAACTCTTTCGTCATCGCATCGCTCCTTTTTGGAGTAGTACGCCACCTCTCCTCCAGGCTCGCCCTGCCGCAGTCCCTCATGGCCTTGATGACGGCAAGTGTAGTTGCCGAGGCCAGAATTGGAATGCTCTCGTGCAGGTAACCAACATTCCCATAGTGGTCGAGGTGAGCATGACTTATAAGCACGGCCTCAACGTTCAGCTTCGGGTAGGCAGAAAGGTCAACGTCAGAAGGGACCAAGTCGGTTCGATATACGTTCAGCTTGGGAATCAATCCCAGATAAAGGGGGTCGTGAATTCCCCTCGAACTCCTCTCCTGCAAAAACTCCTCGAAGAAATCGCCGTATCTGGCGAAGTTCATCCCGAAGTCGAGGAATACGCCTCTGCCACTCTCCTCAACGTAAATCTTGTTCCCGCCTATCGTTTCGGCCCCATCATAAACCGTTATCCTCATCACTCCCCACCTCAAAACTGCAGATAGAGGAGTAGTAACTCCTCAAGTTTGCAAGGGACGTTTTTACGCTCGGAACTTTATTCGAAGCTCTGCTAATGTGCCCGAAGAGCGTTTCAAGGTCAGAACTGAGGTTATCAATGTGCTTTCCCAGAACGTTGATCTTGTTCTTTATCTCATCCGCCCTCCTCGAAATCTCCTGAGCCTGAATTCTCGCCGAAACGAGGTTGAGGTAAGCTGGAAGGACGGAGGGAGAAGCCAAGATAACTCCGCTCTTCGAAGCTTCGACCACCAGATCAGGCTCCTCCGACACGAGGTGGTAGAAGATGGAGTCGGATGGGACGAACATGAAAGCGAAGTCCAGAGTGTTCTCCCTCCCCACGTACTTCCCCTTTATGCTCTCAACGTGGTTATTGACATCCTTTACAAAGTTCTTCCAGTGCTGAGCCTTCTCCGCATCGCTGTCAGCCTCTGCGTACCTCCTGAAGTTCTCGAGCGGAAACTTCGAGTCTATGCAGAGGTATTTACCATCTTCAACCAGAACGCAGGCATCTGGATTCCTACGCCAATGTTCTTCTGGAACAGCAGTCTGTTTGGAGGAAAAATGTCCTTAAGCAGGCTCTCAAGCTGCAGCTCTCCGAACTTGGCCCTGGAGTGCTTCACCTGAAACATGGTCTTCAAGTCGGAGGTTATGGTTTTGAGCTCTGAAGACGCCTCGCTCAGCTTCCCCAGATCTTCCTGAATTCCCAGCTCCTTCAGCGAGGTGGCGAAGGCCCCCTTTATCACTTCGGTGTTCTTGCTTATCGCAGAACTGAATATGCTCTCGAAAACACCTGACGACTCCCTGAAGGTTCTGCTTATCGTGTTTTCCACGAGAAGTGGAATGCTGTTGTTGAGGTCGTCAAACTTTCTCGAGAGAGCAGTGATCTCCCCCCTCTGCCTGTAGATGAGGAAGATGGCGAGGAGGAGGATCAGGCCGATGACAAAGGTGAGAAAATCAGCACGTTCTCACCCCAAAACCTCAGCGCCTCCAACCATTAACTGGCCGAGGGGCGTGAGCTCTATCCTCACGTTCCTCCCGACCTTCACCTTCCTGACGATGCCGATTCTCTCCATCTTCGCTATGTGGTGGCTGATCCTGCTCCTCTCCTTGAAAAATTCCTCGCTTTTCCTGTCAATGCCGGGATTCAGCTCCCCACAAGCTCGTCCAGGGCATTAACCCCTCCGTCGATAGCTTCGAGAATTACGAGCTGCTCCTTAGCCGGAAAGTCGACGGGCAGAGTTGGGATTTCGACGATCTCTTCGATGCCCACTTCCTGCTCGTTCTCGTCGTATTTCGGAATGGACGTGAAGATCCTCGACCCAGTAACGCAGGCAGCGATGTAGCCTGCAATGGCAAGCGTTCTGAGCGAGCCAGAAGCGTTTATCACCACCTGCTTTCCCCTCTCCTTCTCCCTTTTTATGAGTTCGATTAGCTGCATCGCAGCCCTTATAGCGTTCTTCTTGTCTATCCTCTCTATCTCAACATCCCAGATGACTTCGAGCTCCCTTTTCAGCCATTCCGCAGTCTCCCTCGCCTTCTTTTCTCCCGGTAGCTCCTCCTCGCCCACGAAGAGTATGATCTTCGAAACTGGCAGCTCTCTCAGTGCCTGATGGACTCCAGAACTCTCTCTCCGTGGGTGACCAACAAAGACGAGTTGGGTTATCACAATAGTTGATAGATTTCATTATACTTAAGTTTTTTGTTCAACTTTTGTTTTCCTCTATTTAAATCTTGGAAATGTATAAGCCTACAGCCCCCTTTCTGTATCCCTTGAAAGAGATATTCGGTCTGAGAGGCTTTTGAAGCACAAATCGAGAGTTTGCACATACCAACCCTTTAGGCTTCTCCAACAACCCTCGAAACTCCGTCGACTTTTTCCACCCGATACACTGTATCAGCTACTTCTTCGAGCTCCCTGTGGTGCGTGACAATTACCATCTGCGGCACTGCAGCACTTTCCCTGAAGAAGTTCTTCATTATCTCGACAAGCTCTTTCCTCCTCTCCTCATCGAGATGCGTAGTCGGCTCATCCATTATGATCGTTGAAATCCTCCCAGCGAGTGCCTTCGCTATGGCCAAGCGTAAAGCTATTGCAACGGCAACCTTTTCACCGCCACTGATCGATTTGATCGAAATCTCCCCACCCTGCTTCATTATAGAGATGTCAAAGTCCTCGTTTACAGATATGTCCGTAATATCGAGGTTGAAGTTTTCTATGTAGTCCCTGGCAAATTCTGAGATTATTGGAGCAACTCTCTGCCTCACAATCCTCTGAATCCCATCCCTTGAGAAGGCTTGCCTGATTCTTTGCAGCTTACCCACAAACTCGAGTGTCTTTTCAAGTGAACTCAACTTTTCTTCGAGATCTTTTATCGTTTTGTTCGTCTTTGTTAATTCATCCATTTAGAATTCCTTTGCTTCTCAGCACCTTCCAGTCTCGTTTTAAGCTCGGCAACTCTCCTGCTGAGCTCGTTGTACCTATCTTCAACCTTTCTGTATCCTTCATCAGAATAGCCCAAGCTGACGAGCTCTCTTTCAGCGGACTCTTTCTCCCGAGTGGTCTTTTCTAAATCATCTTTTACTTTATCCATTTCTTCTCTTAACTTGTCAACCTTCTCGGCCTTTGATTTGAGTATTTCGTACTTCTCTTTTATCGATCTTAGCGCTCTAAGCTCGTCTTCCGGTTTTTCTGGAGTGTAGCCAAGCTTGATAGAAGTGAGGAGATCAACTCATCGACTTCACCCAGCTTGACTTTTAGATCGTTCAGTTCGGTCTCGATTTCGTTCCTATCCCTTTCCCTCTCCAAAGCCTTGCTTGCAGCCAGATGTCTCTCGTAATCTCCTCTAACCTTATCGAGTTCAGCTTCAATTCCAGCAATCTCATCCTTCACTTTTGCCAGTTTTTCTATAATCGATTTGATCTCCTCTTCCTTTTCCAAGAGTTTGCTCAGCTTTGCTTCAAGCTCGTTCAAATTTTCCTCCAGTTTTTCAAGCCTCTCTAAATCCAGGGCATTTACCCTATTGCGCTCTTCTTCAATCCTCCTTTTTTCCTTGCCAAAACTCTCAATCTCAGCATTGATTTCCGTCAACCTTTTCTGCAGCTTCTCCTTTTCTACTTCAAAATCCCTCCTCACTTCGTCTCTATGCTCAGGTGTGAGTGGACTTTTGCACACAGGACACTCTGTTGACTCTCCCAGAATCTCCATGTACTCTTCAATTTCGGAAATTCTGCCTTTAACCTGCCCGCGCTCGTTTTGGAGAGACGAAATCCTTTGATCAAGTTCGGCAATCTTTGAGTCCAGTTCTTCAAGCTTTGTCTTTTTAGCTTCGACTGTTGCAGCTGGTAGAATTTCGAGAGCATTCGACTCGATTTTCGATATCTCCGATTTTATCTCCTCTATTCTGCTCCTCACCATCTTTATTTCAGTTTTTACTCCCTCATACTCCTTCTCAGCATGCTGCAGGCTTTCGAGCTCTTCTTTGAGCTCCTTTAGCTTGTCATTCAGCTTAACGTACTTCTCATAGGCCTGCCTTGTCTGTTCGATTTCGGACAGAAGCATCTTGACTCTTTCAAGCTCCTTCTCAACGTGCTCTATTCTCTCTTCTATCTTCTCTTTCTCGCTAATAACTCTTAGATAATCTTCCAGAACGCTTATCTTGCCGATCTCAGGCTCAATCTTTAGCATCTCTTGCTTCGCATTTTCAGCCTCTTCGAGTTCACCCCCAAGTCTCTCGACATTCTTCTCTAACGAGGTAATTCTTTCTCTTAATGTAGACAATTTCTCGGACAACCCGTAGTAAGTCTCCTTCTTCCCCTTCCAGATCTCTAACTCGTTTGACGATTTACTCAATTCTTTTTCAGCCTCATCTAGATCGTGCTTTATCTTCCCGATTTCTTCCTCAAGCTGTGCTATCTCTTTCTCTATCCGCTCTTTGTCCTCTCTTCTTATCTCTATCTCCCTCTTAACGACGTCGTACTCCTTCGCTTTTCCTTCAAAGTGATCAAGAACTTCACGCATGTTCTGCCACGCGTTTTCAAGCCTGTCTAACCCTACGAGCTTGCCCATCAGGAGCTTTCTTTGCCTTGGCTCCGCATCAACCAAGCTTGCAACCTCTCCCTGCCTGACGAATATGGAGTTGATTGCTGTATCCTTATCCATCCTGAGAAGCTTCAAAACCTCAGCCAGAACTTCTGACTGGCCTGTTGCAATTGGCTGTCCATCTCTCATCAGAACTACTTCCATCGTCTTACTCTTCCTCACCCTCCTCAGCGTGTACTCCCTGCCACCCTCTTCAAAAACTATCTCAACCTCAGCGGAGCTTGCTCCTCTCCTTATGACATCCGTAATCCTGTCTCCCCTCACCCTATCAGCGAAGAAGGCAAAAATTATGCCGTCTATAATGGACGTCTTTCCAGCCCCGTTAGGCCCGATTAACACTGTAACTCCGAGTGGAAATTCTATCATAGTGTCGGCATGTGAAATGAAGTCCTTGAGCCTCACACTCTTGATTATCATCTGTACTCCACCTCCATAAACCTCTCAGCTACGCTAATTGCGTCGCTTATGTTGCCGTCTGCCAGAAGCTCGTAGAGTTCAAATGCCAACTCTGAAAGCTTTTCGTCCCCCAGATACTCGTCAAATATTGCCTTGAGGTTGAGTGGTCCCTTTGGAATTTCCATTTCCCTCTCTCCAACTTCCCTGAAAGAGTACCTGTAGTTGAGCGTACTTCCTCTCAGAAGTTCTTCGAGCCTCTCTATTACATACTGCCTGTTGATGGATTCCCCTTTTATTGTTATGTGGAGTATGGGCTGCTTTGGATATTTTGTGTATTCAATCAGCTTTTCAAGTTCTTCAACGCCCACTTCAACCTCTATCTGCGGTCTTATGTCGAGATCAATGTTGTGGATAGTGACGTCTCCATCAAGATCAACCAGATAGAACCCTTTCCCCTTCTTCTTCCACGCTGAAATTTCATCTCTCCTCACGATTTCTGTTGAACCGCTGTAAGCAAGCCACCCTTCTCCAAATCTTTCGAGGATTCTTGAGTGCAGGTGTCCGAGAGCGTAGTACGTTGCTCTCCTAGGCAGATCGTCTTCCTTGAGCTCGTACGCCCCTTCGAAAGGCAGGTATGTTTCAATTGCCTGATGGGCAATCAGAACAGAGTGTCTATATTTTTCAGCGATAGCATCGAACTTGCTCAACTCTTTCTTGAGGTGGTCGACGAGTGTTCCTCTTAAATTTGAGATTCCGGCGATGAGAACATCATCAACCTCAACCCATTCAAGCTTGCCAACTCCCAAAACATGTACGTCAAAGAGTTTATGCGGTGGCATCCCTCTCCTTTTAGGAGTGTCGTGGTCACCAAGCACAGTGAAAACCTTAATTTTGCCCTCTACCCTCTTCAGCGCATTCTTGAATGTATAAAGGGCCTTTATAGGTGGCACAGGAGAATCAAAGAGGTCTCCGGAGTGAATTAAGACGTCTGCCCTTTCTTCAATTGCCTTGTCTATAGCTTCGTTAAACGCTTCATAGAAGTCGTTCTCCCTCTCATCGAGGTTGTATTGCCTGTATCCCAAGTGCGTGTCCGAGATGTGGGCAATTCTCATCAAACCACCCCACTTTTAAAAAACGAGAATGCAACCCATCTATCAAACTTCTGTGCTTCGAAGTTAGCGTTGGTCCCCTCTAGAATCTCTTTTACTTTTACCTCTTTATCTTCTGATGCGAGGATAATGATTCCGCGGCTCTCTTTCTCCACGAATTCAGTAACTCTTACAAACCAATCCTCTTGATCTCTCTCCAAGTCTTCCACATTTAGCACTTTGAGATCTCTACTTCTTGCTATAACTACTCTTCCTACCTTTATGTGGCTGTAGCCGCAGAAGTCTAAATACTTTTTCAACGAGTCGTACTCTACATTTTTGAGCAAAAATATTAAACAGTCCTTTCTATCCAATAGAGCATTTATAAAGAAGTCTGGTATTGGTGCATCCAGACATTCTATTAAGTCACCAAATGTATAGCACTTTTGTCCCCACTCTATTATTTTAATCTCTCCAAAATTCCTATATCTCCTGTGTTCATTATCAGCCAAGTAAAGAAGTGTATCGAGCAGCTTAAGCATATCTTTATACACTTGCCTCATGATTTCTGATGCCTTAGATAATTTGTCCATTGATTGTTTAACTTGTGCTAAGTAGTAACTGCTAGGAGAGTCTGTACGACCCAGATAAAGATCTGATATGGCGTTAATTATTTCAGGTAACCTTAATAAGCAGTGAATGCTGCTGGATAAATCCTTGGCTGAATAGTTGATATTTTTGATGGATCTATCAATATAGTCATGGTAATCCTCTTTACGAACTTTTCCGAATTCATATGTCTTTTCATTCAATAAGAAGTTTGGAATTTTTACGACAAAATGCGCTCTTCCGCGTACCCGTCTGATTGGTCTGTTTGTTCTGGAATTTATGAATACTTCCTTCTGAATCGGTGGGATTTCCCTGCAATCTATCACTCTTAGCCATGTTCTGTATTTATGATCCGTCTCGTCTTTACATTCACCTTGAGTAATATCATAGTGTGAGAAGTGTGGAGCAGTTATATCAGGTGGTGGAGTTCGAGTAGAGCTTTTAAGTATTTTGTCTATCTTAAACCTCCACATGACTTTTGATTTGGGTTGTTGAACGTATCCAAAACCATAAAAGAACCCTTTTGATTTTATCAAACTTTCAAGGAGTTCTTTGTATTCTGGATTAATCTCCCCGGTTTGCTGCAACCATGTCTCTCCATGTCTATAAAAACTTGTTTTAATATTTTCATACCACTCTTCTGATCCGTTAAAAAGAAGTCCAATCTCCCAATCTGAGTTTGTGATACTCTCTATATTTGGTTCAATCACCTTCCTCCTCATTCAGAATCCCCCGATCGTTTCCATCATCCCATCTCCACTATACTCCTTATCTTCTCTACCTCTTCCTTCAATCTTTCTTCTCTACCTTCTTCCTCTTCTTCAGCCTCCTTTACAGCTTCCCTAAGCTTTTCAACGACATTGATGTCAGCTCCACCCTCTTCGGTCTCTCTTTGCCTTATCTTAACCATAACGGGAGCTCTCGTAACCTCACCAACGATGACTGCTTCACCAACATTCAACCTGGCAGATCGTTCAGCAAACTCTCGCTCATCCTTTCCGAGCTGTTCTTAACGGCCTTCTGATCCTCAGGATTCGTCATACGCATAATTATTTGGCTGTTGCACTGACTCAAAGCATCTGGATCAATCTTGTACGGCCTCTGGGTGATTAAAACGAGAAAAACTCCGAACTTCCTACCTTCAGCAGCTATTCTCTTTATAACTCGTTTGGATAGCGTACTCTCCTTGCTGGGAATGAACCTGTGTGCTTCCTCGACAAAGACAAAAACAGGATACTTATATTGTTGAGTTTCTACCTTTTCGTAAATACTGCTTAAGATTCTGAATGCTATGTAGTCTGAAACCCTATCATCCAAGCCTGAAAGGTCAACTACAGAGATGTGCTTTGGTTTGAGGAGCTTTTCAATGTCGGTTGTAGCTGAACCGAATACCCTTATCTTCGATAGTCTTCTAACATAGTTCAGTGCTCTTAAAGAATCCGGGTCTCCTTTTTCTTCGAGCTTATTTATGAGGTCATTCAAGGTATAGCTTTTTCCTAGTTCCCCAATGGCCTTCCGTATTGCTTCGGTTATATTCGTCCATCTCTCGCTGATTCCGCAAACTGTTGCAATCTCATCGATGCTCAGATCCGAGAATTTTACTTCATACGAGTTAATCTTACCTATTTGACTCTCGTTGTATCTTCCAGTACTTTCAGGCGTTCTGAAAACGCTAATCCTACCTGAGAACGTAGTTCCATCCTTTCTGCGTGAAAGGAAAACGTAATCTGCGTGAGGATCGAGGACAACAACAGTTGCACCCTTCTTAAGCAACTCTTCAAGCAACACGCCAGCAGCATAGCTCTTTCCAGCTCCTGTCTGAGCGAGTATGGCCAGATGTCTCCTGAAGCCTCTTATGCTTATGCTGACCTGAACGTTCTGCCTCGTTATTAGGTACCCTATGAAGAGCCCTTCTTCTTCCGGATATGAATAAAAATCCTTTAAGATGTTTTCTGGAGCTTTGAACACGTCGTTCCCGGGATATATCGCTCTCCTAGGCTGCAAAACATTCCCTTCATAGAGGTAACCCAACACTCTAGCTTTGGCGAACAGTCTTCTATCCACCAGCCCAGCATCCCTTATCTTCTCGACAGTATCCAAGTTAGGCTTCCCACTCAAAGCCAGGCTTGATGAGTAGATTGTGTCGATTTGGGCGATAACGTCAACTTCGACCTCTTCCCCGTCGATATTTTCTGTGGACTTTACCAGAACGTACTCCCATCTCGGCGGATGTTTGTTTTCGTCCGTTACGAAGTAGAACTCAGTTGGAGAAGCGTCTCCAATAACAACACCTATCCTTTCACGGGAACCTGACACGCCTATACCCCCTTGGAGTTGCAAACTTACCAACAATTTCTTCGAATTTTGGAAGGTATAAATTCTCAAAAACCTCTCTACTCAACTTAACGCCATTATCAACAGCTTTAAGCCAGACATTATAATTTTCCAAGCCACAGTACCCAGCTGAGATCAGTCTCAGAATCTCATTCAGGTCTATGCTTACTGCCTCAGGCCACCCAACTTCTGACAGCTTTTTTCAATCCCAAAAACCCATCCCGGAATATCTATCCTCATTGGTGTATCGTTTATCGCAGGCAGGAGATGGAAGGATATGATTGCAGGAAGGTTTGGAATGTCTTTAACAACCTCCAATGCCCACTCAACAAAGTCCCTGTCCCTTGATGAAACGGGGAAATTTGACTTAACGAAACCCTCCGGATCCCTCAGAATTCTCTCATAAGAGCGTCTCCACCTTATTGGGGCTCCGAGCACAAGAGGTGTTGTATAGCCAACCGTCTCCGCGTAGCTCAGTATTAGCTGGAAGTCCGGTCTTCTTGCAAACAGCTCTTCTATCAGGTCTCTCAGGATACCGACATCCATTTCATTTTCCATCATTTCAAGCTCTTTTATTGCCATTTTTCTGTCATCCAAAGCCAACGAGAGGAGTTTTTCGAGCTTTTCTGCACTCAGCCCTATTTCATCCCTCACTTCGCTGGCAATCGTCTTTATCAGGAATTCTCTAAAGAATGCTGTCCTGCTCTCCTTACTTATCCCGATAATGGGAAGCCCTTCTTTTCTGCAGGAGTCTAGTAGCTCAATTACTGTTTTGAAGTACTTCAACATGAATGCCCTGTCGTTGACGTATCCAGTCTCGATAGGAATGTGCGCAACTCCTTACTTATCCCGATAATGGGAAGCCCTTCTTTTCTGCAGGAGTCTAGTAGCTCAATTACTGTTTTGAAGTACTTCAACATGAATGCCCTGTCGTT
>LZQN01000068.1_pt1 | contig 27426 bp, 33 predicted proteins | sample 768531 | NCBI WGS metagenome assembly LZQN01 (sample SAMN05207080, study PRJNA324506) | oil field metagenome | isolation source: sample BH-FW-7 from oil reservoir | place: India: Bombay High | collected 2015-12-02
CTTGAAAAACAGGACATGATGCTACAAAAGCAGGACACAATGATTGAGAAGCAAGACACATCGATCAAGAAGCAGGACACCGTACTCGGAAAATGGACATGATGCTGGAAAGGCAAGACGCTACAATAAAAGTAATAAAAGAAGAATCGGAAAAAACGAGGACTGAACTGGGAGGTAAAATTGATGATCTGCGTTCTGATCTTAAGGAATACATGGAATCGAATCTAAGGATGATAAGAGAGGAAATCGCCGAGATAAAGTCGGCATTGAGGAAAGCAGGGATAATGTAACCTTCTTCAGAGGTTGGTAAGCTGCTTCAGGCGTAGCTTTATTTGCCAGTTGAAAAGGGCTGTAAACGCACCTACTTCATCAAAAACCTCATCACATCCTGCTTCGTTATTATCCCCACCACCTCGCCCTTTTCAACCACAAGAACTGCAGGATAATCTCGCAGCAGCCCCGAAACAACTTTAATACTCTCTTCTGCCTCAACCTGGGGGAAAGGCTCACCCATAACCTCCCTGACTCTCACCTCTTCTGCATTTGCCCTCTCAATGACCACTTTTACAAGGTCATTCTCAGTCAAGCTTCTGACAACCTTTCCTCTCTCAACAACTGGCAGCTGTGATATGTCCTTTTCAATCATAATCTCCGCAGCCCTTTTCAAACTCTCATCAGGGCTGACAGAGATAACGGGAGAGTTCATCACAACCCTCGCCTCCACTCTGCCCCCCTCAATCTCCTCAAGCACCCTCATAATCTTCTTGACTAAAGAAAGCTTGGGGTCAAAAGTTCCCGCCTCAATTCTGGCAATAAGAGGCTGACTAACCCCAACGAGCTCGGCCAGCTTTTTCTGACTCAACCCAAGCTTCTTCCTTCTCCTCCTGATTTCCTCAATTTCGGGGAACATTGATGTTATTATGACTTTTCATTAAAAAGCCTGTCGTAGAGAAAGAGATAGAAGAGCACGTCTCTCGCAAACTCGCCAAAGCTTTCAGCGACCCTCCTTACCTTCTCTGCACTCTGGAGCTCTCCGCTGAAGTATAACCTTGAAATTGCCCTCCTAACGCCCAAATCTTCCGCTGGAAAAACGCTCTTTCCGAGAACCATGGAGAGGACCAGCTCAGCCGTCCACCTGCCTATACCCTTGAAAGATGTGAGGTATTCGTAAGCTTCCTCCTCGCTGAGCTCTCCCAACTCCTCCAGATTCTCCTCTCCTGCAATCTCCACTATTAGCTCAGCCTTCCTTCTGCTCAGCCCACACTCTCTCAGTTTGTCCACCCCAGCTCTCACGATAGCCTTCTGAGTGGGGAAGCCGTAAAATTCCATACCATTCCACTCAACTTTGTCCCCAAATCTCTGAACGATTTTGGCAGCTATTTTTTCAGCGACAACAAAGGAAATCTGCTGCTGGATAATGGCCTTGGCAATGCCCTCGAAAACGCTCATCGACATCAAACCAGCTCTTCCAAATCCGTAAAACTGCTTTTTTAGCATCCTTAACTTTTCATCACCATCCATGAACCTGTAAAGCTCCTCTGGATTCTGCAGGCCGAAGTACTCCACAATTTTGCCTCTTACAATTTTCCAGTCTTTCTCACTGAAGTTACCATCAACGGCTATTGTTCTATCATCTTCAGGATAAACCAGAACAGCAACCGCTCTATCATCCAGAACGACTGCCCTTCTCCATGCATTGCCCTCCACAACATCTGGTGTGGGCAGTTCCGGCAGAACAAAGAATCTCATCTTCAGCTCCCAGTTTACTGAATGCTCCAGCTCAATCCTCCACATGTTCACAACCTTTTTAATACGCCTTTTACTCCAGCCATTATGGATGACGTCGTGATAGGGCTTGAGGTTCACGTTCAGCTTAACAAACTCAGAACTAAACTTTTCTGCTCATGCCCCTCAACTATCATCAAAGCCCCCCTAACACTCATGTCTGCCCCGTCTGTCTTGGCATGCCTGGAGCTATGCCCGTTGTAAATAGAGAGGCTGTTAAGGCTGCGATAAAGGTTGCTATGGCTTTAAATGCAGAAATTCAGCCCTTCACAGTCTTCGACAGAAAGAATTACTTCTACCCCGACTTGCCCAAAGGTTTCCAGATCAGCCAGTACGACCGACCCCTGGCCCTTGGGGGGTATGTGACAATTGAGCTCGATGGCCAGGAGAAGAGAATCCAGCTAAAGAGAATCCACATGGAGGAAGACCCCGGAAAGCTCAGCTATAGAGCTCCATAACAACTGCAAAGTACTCCCTCATCGATTACAACAGAAGCGGTGCCCCCCTGCTTGAAATTGTTACTGAGCCAGTGATGAACTCACCAAAAGAGGCGAGGCTGTTTCTGAACAAGCTCAGGATGATTCTTGAATACCTTGAGGTCTTCGATGGGGATTTAGAAGGTGCTATGAGGGTTGATGCCAACATATCCATCAGGGGAAGTGGTAGAGTCGAAATCAAGAACATCTCATCCTTCAAAGGCGTGGAAAAAGCTCTGAGTTACGAGATAATGAGGCAGAAGAACCTCCTGCAGAGAGGAAGGACTGTTGCGAGAGAGACAAGGCACTTTGATGAGGCAAGGAACATCACTGTCTCTCTGAGAAGCAAGGAGGAGGAGCAGGACTACCGCTACTTCCCTGAACCAGACCTCGTGCCAGTTCTGACAGAGCCGCTTTTGAAGGAAGTAGAAGGAACTCTGCCAGAGATGCCTGAGGAGAAGAGGGAAAGGTTGAAGCGGCAGTATGGTATCGGGGACAACTTCGCCAAGGTGCTCATACTCGACGTGAGAATGGCAGACTACTTCGAGGAGGTTGCAAAGCATGTTGATCCGAAGCTCGCAGCAAGCTGGATTGTTGATGTGCTGAGAGGGGAGCTCAACTACAGGGACTGGAGCTTTGCCAAGTGCTGGGAGGTTTTCAAGCCTCAGGAATTTGCAAAACTCCTGAAGTACTTTGATGAGGAGAGAATAACGGAGAAGGGAGTGGTTGAGGTTATAAGGACGAAGCTTGATGAGGGCGGGGAGATTGACACCATCATCCAGAAGAAGGGACTTTTTGCCATTCCAAAGGACGAAATCATAAAGTTCTGCAAGGAAGCCATTGAGGAGAACCCAAAGGCTGTGGAGGACTATCTCAGTGGTAAGAAGCAGGCTCTGAACTTCCTTGTCGGGCAGGTAATGAAGAAAACTCGTGGAAGGCTGATCCAGCTGACACTGCGAAGATCATCGAAGAATTGCTCGGATGAGGGTTGCTGTTGTTGTTCCCGTATCTCCCTTTGAGGATGCTGAGATAATAAGGAAGAGCATTGAGCACCTCAAATCGCTGGATTATGCAAACATGGACGTTAAGCTCGTTTATGTGATCGACTCCAGCGGTGATAACGACATAAGGTGGAAGCTGGCAGAGGAAATGGGTGTGGAAGTGGTTCGCAGAAACGAAAGGAGGGGAAAGAGGGCTGGGGCAATCAACGATGCTCTGTCCTACCTCAAGTCCCTCAACCCTGACTACATAGCAATCTTTGATGTCGACTCAAGGCCTGAGAAGAACTTCGTCGTTGAATGTGTAAGGGCCCTTGAAGAGTGCGAGGAATGCTACATAGCCTCTACAAAAAGATACGTTAACAATGGCATAAATCTCGTTTCCGAAACTGTGGAGGCGGAGTATTACCTTCTGAACTTTCTCCTCAGGAAAAGCAGGTTCAAGCAGTTCAACGGAATGATTGGAGTTCTGAGAGCTGAGATTTTGATGAAACACCGCCTTAACGAGTGGGCTGTTGCAGAGGATGCCGACTTTGCGACGAGAATGCATGCTATGGCAAGAAAGCCGTTCTCGTTGAAGCCTCAAAACTCTACGAGCAAGCCCCATTGAGCTGGAAGGACTTATACAGCCAGAGAAAGAGGTGGTACTACGGCGGTTTGCAGCTCTGGAGGTACAGAAAGATGATGAGGAATGCCGAGAGAGGTGTAAGGCTCTCATGGTACATGGCCCTCACCCTAACCTATTTCCCAGTGCTTTACCTCCCCTTCCTGCTCCTGTCTCCCTTGCTTCTCCTCTACCACTACAGAAGCCTGAGGAAGCTGAAAGTCACTTTCGGCCTTCTTTTCCACGCAGTAATGCTTCAGTATGCCGCACTAAAGGCTTTTATTTCCTTCCTGCTAAGGAGGGAGGTGGAGTGGAGAGCGATGGAGAGGGTGGTAAATTGAAGTTGCCATTACTGCTCACAATTCTGCTTTTTATGGCAGCAGCGGAGGCTTACACCCTTAACATAACAATTGAGGGCTATGATGGTACAGCAGAGCTCTTGGTGGAAGGAGACAACTTTTCAAAGTCCTTCAATGTTACTGATGGTGTCTCTGTAAACATCCCTGAGGGGAACTACACGCTAATGCTGTACGCCCTCAACAAAACCTTCGTTAAGGATGTTGCCGTAGCTAACAACACCTCTGTTACCTTCAACCTGAAGTTCACCAGCGATTTGAAGAATATAACCGTTATGAGGCACGCAATAATTCAGCCTGATCTGAGCGTTTTCGAAATCGTTCTTGTTACGAACTCTGGAGATGCCAACTTCGAGGGAGACCTCATTTTGCCCCTTCCCCGTCAAAAGGGCTTTGAAGTCTCCGAATCTACTCTGAGCTTTATTGACTACTCAGTTGCCAACAGCACCGCTTTGTTTAAAAGCCTCATAGTCCCTGCCAACGACAGCGGGCGAATAACTCTGGTTTACACACTCCAGAACCTGAATTTTCCATCAGGAGTGAAGTAAATCAAAGCCTTCTCGTTCTCACCACTGGCAGGGTTGAAGAGTACAGAGGCTTGGTTTTCGAAGGTGTGCAAAATTTGGGCGGAATAGATTACATGGTTTACAGGGGCACGACTCTCGATTGCTACCTCAGAATTTCATCAGAGCCTGAAGTAAACCTTGATCCTGCTTCAATGCTTGGAATAGCCCTGATTTCCGCGGCAACCTTCCTTTACTTCTACTCCAAGAGGGGTGGCTGGGTGTAAAAATTTTTTAACAGTAAAATAACTCATTTTCATGGTGTCCCTTAAGGAACATCTCGAAGAACTCCTCGAATCCTTTGATTATAGCGGGGATGTCGAGGAGAGGATAAGGCTTCTTAGGGCTGCGATAGGAAGAATCGGAAACATCTTTTACGGGACTGAAAATGAAGAGGTTTACGCTGATCAGGTGAGGAGAATCAAGCTCCGCTTGAGGGAGTTAAGGGAGAATTTCGTAAGTGGGGATGAAAAGGAGTCTTGGAGAGAGCTAATGGACAATCTGGAAGAGCTGAGAGACCAGATTGAGAGGCTCGCCATCAGGGAGGGATTATTGAAAAATGATAATTGACGACATAGGCAGCTTTCCCCTGCCAAAGGGCATTACGAGGGAGTGGGTAAGGCAGAATCTCAACACAAAGGAGTACGAGGAGATGGTTCAGAGAGCCTTTCTGATGAAGGCAAAGGTCCTTGATGCACCAACCTACCCGCAGTTCAGGGATATGATAGAGATGTTCATCGAGCCAATAAAGGCGAACCAGGTGGAGCCTTACCTTATAGACAGGAACAAAGCCACCATTCCAGAGCTGGAGTATGTTGAAAAAATGAAGGTTGAGGCCGTGAGAGTCTGCATCACCGGCCCATTCGAGCTTTACTACAGGGAGTTTGGTGGCGTGATTTACGAGGATGTACTGCTCAATTTGGCCGAATCTGTCAGAAGATTTGTGGATAATGCGGCGAAGCACGAGAATGTGGTCTGCATCAGCATCGACGAGCCCAGCCTTGGTATAGCTCCAGACTTGCAGCCGGATGAGGAGCTTCTGCAAAGAGCTCTGGACTATAAAGTTAAGCAGGACGTGCAGATTCACCTTCACGAACCCCTCTACTACGAGAAAATTCTCGAAACGTCAATTGACGTCATTGGCATCGAGTGTGCGAAGAAGCCGGAGAACATGGACTTCATAGATGCTGAAATCGTTGATTCAGCCGATAAAAAGCTCAGAATCGGTGTAGCAAGGAGCGACATAGATGGCATAATCGCAGAGTTCAATGCAATGCACGGCGTTAACGCTTGGGGAAACGAGGAGCTAATCTCGCTCGCAATCGATGAGATAGAGCCGGTGGAGAAAATCAAGCAAAGGGTAAAAGCTGCAAAAGAGCGTTTTGGAGAGTTGCTCGCTTATATCGGCCCCGATTGTGGACTGTTTTCCTTTCCATCTCAGGAGCTTGCTTTACAGTGGCTTGAAAATGTAAGGAAAGCTGCCACGGAGGACTGAGAATGGACATCACTGACTACATCAGTTTCTTTTTTGCAAGCTTCACGACACTCTTCATAATCATCGACCCGCCGGGAAATCTGCCGATTTTCATAGCTTTGACGGAGAGATTCAGCGATGAGTACAGGGAAAAAATATCGAAAAGGGCCACAATCATAGCTTCCTGATTCTATTTCTCACGATGGTCACGGGCGGGAAAATTCTGGACTACTTCGGCGTTTCCATCAGCAGCCTGAAGATTGCGGGAGGAATACTTCTCTTCATATCGTCTGTAGACATCCTGCTTGGTGGGACGAGAAGAGAGGCTTACAAAAGGAGAGCTGAAGAAAGCATAGATGTGGACTCCATAGCTGTTTTCCCTCTCGCTCTGCCGCTTTACACTGGTCCTGGGGCGATTACAGCAGGAATCGTGCTTTACTCACAGGCAGGAGATGTGGTGATGAAAGTGCTTGCAGTTCTCAGCGCTGCATTGGTTTACTCGATCGTCAGGCTGAGTCATATTTACAGCGCCCCAATCATCAGGCTTCTGGGCAGGAGCGGGGCCGACATTGCAGCAAGAATACTCGCCATATTCCTCGCTGCTATAGCCGTGGAGTTCGTCTTCGACGGACTTGCAGAAAAATTGGTTTCAATGGGCCTTTGACACAACCTCTGCTCTGTCAGCATCGCCCTTAATCATTTTTGCAATGTAAACGAACGGAGTGTCGAGAGCAGCGACTATGAACTTCATGATGTACGAGGTTACGAAAATCTCGGCAATGAGCTCCCACGGGAACACCTGCTCCCAGAAAACTCCGAAGCCAACGAATGCAATCCATGTGAAGACCGCATTGTCGATAAGCTGCGAGACCATTGTTGATGCGTTGTTTCTGAGCCAAAGGAACCTTCCTTTCGTTCTCCTCTTCCAGAAGTCAAAGGCCCACACATCGTGAAGCTGCGAAACCAGGTATGCGGTGAGGCTCGCTATAGTTATTCTGGGCATGATTCCAAATATCTGCTCCAAAGCGGGGCTGAGCGTGTCGCTCTCGTCAGGAACAAATGCCAGGCAGATTTGCATCAGCAGTGTAAACACAATGAGGACAAAGAATCCCACTTCTACGGCCTTTTTTGCCTCCCTCTTCCCGTAGTTTTCGCAGAGTATGTCTGTAACGAGAAATGTGGTTCCGTAAACAATGTTGCCCATCGCCGTAACCAGGCCAAAGAACTCGATTGTTTTCATCACCTGGATGTTTGCAAGGATTATGGCCATCGCCGTCCATGCATAAAGCCCCGTTCTCCCAAAAAGTCTGTAGGCCAGTATTATTCCCATAAAGCTTGTCAGCAGCAGTGCGAACCACAGCAACTCGTTTTGCATGCTCGCCTTTGGACATGCAGTCTTATAAAAGTTGGGACTAAGGAAGGCTTATATACTTTTGGCAATGATATACTAATAATGAGTAGGATGATGATAATTAATAACGTGAACTTTTTGAGAGAAGTTTATGACAACTCGTTAGTGGGTATTATCGTCGTTGATAGAAACCTGAGGATAGCCTTTGTTAACAAAATAGTGGAGCTTTTTACAGGATACAGTGAAGATGAACTTCAGGGAATGGACGTTTTCAGGATTGCCCACCCTGAAGATCATGAAAAGATAATGGATGCCTATGAAAAGGGGCTGAAAGGTAAGCCCTTATTCGTGGAGCTCAGGTATTTAACGAAAGATGGCAAAACGAGATGGGTGTGGGGTTTTATCAAACCCATTGAAGTGGAGAATGAGCTGTTCGGATTTGGAAATTGGGTGGACATTACGCACACCAAGGAGCTTCAGTCAAAGCTGAAGGAGAGCGAGGAGTTCTACAGAACTTTGATGGAGCTATCAGTCGCTCCTGTGGTCATAGTTCAGGACGGGGTAATTACTTACGTGAACAGAAGTTTCGAGGAGGTACTGGGATACGACCGAAAAGAGGTGCTCAGGGAGAACCCCTTTGAGTTTCTGATTCATCCCGATGATGTACCCGAGATGGTTGAGAAATACTTCAATCTTCTAACTAGAAAAAGTAGTGTGGAGGAACACCAGTTCAGAGTGTTCTCAAAGTCAGGCGACGTGATATGGGCGTGGGGGAGGGGTTCACTGACGACAATAGATGGGAAGCCGGCAGTAGTTGTAACAGCTATAGACATTACGAAGCTGAAGGAGAGCGATGAGTTCCACAGATCACTCATTGACGAGTTCCTTGCGCCCATTCACATAGTTCAGGAAGGAAAACTCGTTTATCTCAATCAGTCTTTCGTGAACATGCTCGGTTATAGAAAGTTTGAGCTGAAAGAAAAGACACTTGCATCTCTGATACACCCCGAAGACAGAGAGGAAGTTTTGAAAAAATACATGGAAGTTGAACATGGGTTGAGAAATTCCGAAGAGCTTAGCTTCAGAGTTGTTACCAAGGAAGGGGGATACAGGTGGCTGACGGTAAGACTGAGCAGGATAACCTACTCTGGCAAACCTGCTGTTGCTTCCACTGCCGTCGATACGACAGAAATACACAACCTTACTACCCAGCTTAAGAGCAAGAGCGAATACTTGTCTTTGCTGAACAAAATCCTTAGGCACGACATTCTCAACGATCTTACTGTGGTAAGAGCCGCCCTTGAGCTGAAGGATGAGAAGCTTATGGATGTCGCTTTAACCAAGATAGACAGAATCTCAAAACTCATTTATGAGACGAAAGCTCTTGAGAAACTTGGTGACGTGAAGAAGGAGATTAATCTTGCGGATACTGTCAGAGAGGTTGCGGAGACATTCAAGGAAATTGCAAACGTGAGGCTAAAGCTTGAAGACGTTTCAGTTCTGGCTAATGAAGAGATAAAAACTGTCATTTTCAACATTCTTAACAATGCCGTCAAGCATTCAGGCAAAAATCCCGTGGATATCGAGGTTGAAACTTTTTCTGATGGTGATTGGGCTGTTCTGAGGATTTCAGACAATGGTAAGGGAATTCCCGATGAGATCAAGAAAAAGATTTTCGAGGAAGGATTTTCAGCCGGTTATGGAACTGGAATTGGTCTTTTCCTCGTGAAAAAGGTTGTTGAGATTTACGGTGGAAGTGTGAAGGTGGCGGACAATTATCCAAGTGGAGCAGTCTTTGAAGTTAGGCTGCCAAAGGTTAGAGAATCACGTGTTTGATGTGCTCAGGAATATCTTCATCCCCCTCATAGCCAAGGGCCTTATCCACAGCATGCCTCGCTATGTAACCACCGATGTGGAGCAAAGTTTCATTGTACTCATTGTCCCTCTCCATGCTTGCAGTGCATGGATAGCTGTGGTGAGCTTCTGCGACGACATTCCACAACTCCCTCATTTTCCCTTCCTTAACTTCAGTGAAGTCGAACCCTCTAAGCTTTATGCCTATGTAGTACGCACATCCGCAGGGCTGGGATCTCGAAATCCTCACGTAAGCCTTTCCATTCTCCAGCAGCTCAATTTCGAACTCTGGATAGCCGATTCTCATCTCCTCAATCATTCTGTTAATAGTCGGATGCTCGTCTCTTGGTCTCAAATTGCAGAAGGGCTTCGGGGCAGCAAACTCAATGTTCAGCTCATCACACTTCGCCTTAATCTGCTTTGCCAGCCCAGGAGAGCACCACCTTGGCTCTTCAACTGGAATGATGAGTGCATTAACCTTCCCCTTCAGCTTTTCAGGCAGCACAGCCAGAATGTCAGGATGGAGGTTTATTGCTACGGCAATGTCTGCTTCGGGGATGACCTTGGGAAGGAAGTCCTCAGCGTTCTCGATGAAATCGGGCATCGTGGTTGGGTCGGGCATGGAAAAAACAGCGATTATGTTTTTTGAGAAGTTGTAAAGCCCCTCCTTGCACTGCGTGCAACCGTCAATCCCGCACGCACCGTAAGAGGGGCAGGAGTTAGGGTAGTTCATAAGGTTTGCCACAAAGCGCTCCCCGAAGAATCCGTGCTGAAACACTATCAGTTTCAGGTCTGACTGGAACATGGAATAGAGAAGGATTTAGGAGATATAACCATATCCCCGAAAACCTTCGAAAAGATGAACATTAAACGAAAAGGCTGACCTCAACTTCCCTGAATTTCCGGTAGTGCTCGACTATGGTTCTCCCGTCAATGAACGGAATGCCCCTCTCCTCAGCGTACTCCATCGCTTTCTCCTTCGTCAGGGCCCTTCCGGTTTCTGCGTCGAGCATCTCGCAGATTGCAACTGCTGGAGCAATTCCCGCCATCTCCGCAAGGGCAACGCTGAGCTCAGTCTGCCCCACTCTCTCGTAGGTGAGTTTGTCTGCTGCCCTCAGCAGCGCAACGTGTCCGGGACTTCTGAACTCACTGCCGAAATCGACCTCTTTGCCCATCATGACCTCGTCAACGACTTCTCCTATTCTCCTTATTGTCAGTGCTCTGTCAATGTCAGTTATTCCCGTAAAGGTGTCCCTGTGGTTCACCCACAGCGAGAAGGAGCTTCTTGAGTCGTATTTGATGTCATCAGCGTCAGCAACCTTCCTTATTCCCGGCAGCTTCTCGCTTGCAATTCTGAGCACGTCATGCATGAACGGCAATCCGAGCTTCTCCGCTGCTAAGGGTGTATCGCAACGCAAATCAGCCCTCCTCCGTCAATCCTCATCATCGCAACTTCATCTTTCCCCACGTGGATGGCCGGGATAGCTATGTCAGTCTCTCCTTCTCTATCCTCGAAATCGTAAATCAGCACAGGTGAACCCTTTCTGAAGGCCCTCAAAGACTCCTCAAAGTCAAGTATCATAAAATCACCTCCACCTCTACGAAGTCCCCATCCTTCAATCCGAGCTTCTCCCTGAGCTTTACCGGGGAGATCACTTCAAGAATTTCCGCTGGATAGTGCGTCCTTTCGGAATTACAATTGCCCCTTCGATACCATCAATCCTGCACTTGAAGGCTTTAACCTCTCCAAAGTTCTGTCTTCAGTTGAGAAGCCCTCAATCAGGATTCCTCTCTCTTCATCCAGCCTTCTCCTGAAGTACATTTCCTCCTTCGGAATTCTGAGGTTGAGCGTTCCGGGGTATGGGTCAAAACCTAGCTTTTCCCTGAACTGCCTTCTATACCCCTCCAGCGAGACGTAGTATCTTCCCTCTCCAACCCCGCTGAAAACCTCTCCTTTTATTTTAATTGTTCCCTCATCGTCGAAGATTTTCTTGTAATCCATGTACTCCTTGTAGAGAAGCTGCTTCCCCTTCTCAGTTATCACCACAAACTGCCCGTCTTTGGTGAGAGTGCGGTCTATCAGCCTCTCATCTTCGAGTTCCTTCAGTTTCCTTGCTGCAGTTTGCAAGCTCTGCCCTATGTGCTCAGCAAGCTCCTTCGAGCTTATCTTCACAACCTTCCTCGTCGCGTTCATCATGGCCAAGGCTTTGAGGACTTCGAGCATCTCATATATGAGAAGCATCTCAGAAAATTTAAAGGTTTTTATATCACGAACCATCGTGAGGAAGCTTTTTATTGGCTGTGGAGCACTCTTTGTGTGAAGGTTAAAATAGAGTTCTATGCCACTCTCAGAGAAAAGTACGGGAAAAGCATTGAGGTAGAGTGTGACGGCACGCTAAGGGGAGCTTTCATGGCTGCTGCAGAGAAACTTGGAAAAGACTTCCTCAAAGAGGTTTTCGACGAGAACGGGAATTTCAGAGACGACAGAATAATAACGGTCAACGGCAGGAACATAAAGGATGAGAGGATTGAGAAACTGACTGAGAATGCCAGAATTGCAGTTTTCCCCCCGGTGGCTGGAGGATGAAGCTCAAAAAACTTCAGATTGAACCCACAACCTTCTGCACACTTGACTGCGAGTACTGCCACCGTAAGAACATACCACCGCGAGACATTCCGCTTGAAGTTCTCGACAGAGTGGAGGGGGTTGCAAAAGAATACGTGATTTACGGTTACGGAGAGCCTTTGCTGTATCCCGAATTTTTCAGGAAGATTGAGAACTTTGGTGGCAAGATTGTAATCAGCACTAACGGAATGCTTGACTCGGACATCCTTGAGTTGGCGGATAAGGTTGGAGTCTCAATCGATGTCAATGACAGGTTCAGAAAGGGGCTGGATGTGGAGAAGGCTATTGAGGTGCTGAAAAAGCTGGGTGAGAGGGGGATTGCTGAAGTGGTTGTAACAAAAGACAATCTTGAGCTTCTCCCGGCCTTCTTCGAAAAAATAGCTGAGTACGGTTCTGGAATGCTTGCAACGAATGTGGTAGCGTCAAATCCTGCAATTTACGAGCAGGGCGTTTACTTTGAGTGCAGCAGAATCACGGTTGAGGAGGTTCTCGGACTGGATGAGAGCATCCTTGTTGAGGCGATTAAAGACTGCTCCAGAGGTGGGGAGATTCCCTCAGAAGGTACAGGCATTTGCTCAAAGAAGTGTACTCGAAAGGATATTCAATCAACCTTCTGGCAATCTTTGGTCGAAAGGACAGAATAGAGACTGCTTTCAAAGCTGAGAGTGTTTTTGAAAAGCTGAAGGACGTAGCGAGGGACTACAGCGTTGAGCTAGTAGAGCCAAAATTTTTCGGAGATTCCAGAGCAAGGGAGTGTCCCTACAAAGATTCAGCATTTTTGAGAGTTGACGGAACGATTTCGAGCTGCATGACCTTTGCCTACACTCACACAGAGTATGTCAACGGGCACTACAAGAGGGTGGAGGAGTATCGCGTTGGTAATGTTGTTAGGAGCGATTTTGATGATGTAATCGGAAAAATGGCCGAATTTGAAAAGCTCAGAGCGGATATGGAGAACTTCCCGTGGTGTGCTGACTGCCCCTATGTCGAGGGTTGCTGGTATGCCGAAACAAATGTTGATTGCTACGCAAACCAGCCCTCATGCAGCGAGTGCCTCTACAGCAGCAGTATAGCGAGATGTCTGCTTGGGGATTGAGCGAGGAGCTTCCTGGTTGAGGGCAGTAGCCACCAATCCTGAAAACTAATTCTCGTTGAATTCAGTAAAGATAAAATATGTTGAAAAGGAACTGTTTTCATGAAGCTCGATGACATTAGAGTTTACACGCTCGCACTGCCGCTCCCCGAGCCTGTAAAATTCTCGTGGGAGCCTCTTTCCCACCCTGTGTACATTTTCAGCGTTGTTGAGGTAGAAAGCAACGGTTACAGAGGTTACTCAGCCATTGAGTTTGGCGCAGCTTACAAACAGTTTGTGGAGACGACTGTCAAGCTAACGCTGCAGGGACTGGACATGGATGTGGAGAACATTGACCCCCGACTTCTCGAAATAGGTAGCTGGGCAATTCAGAGGCTTGGAGCTGTGGCAGTGGCAATATGGGACTTGATTGCAAAAAGGGAGGGATTACCGCTTTACAGGCTGCTTGGAGGTAAGAGAAAAAAGGTTAAGGTTTACGCAAGCACTGGGAGGCTGCTTGATGAGGAAGAAACCGTAAAGCTTGTGGAAAAGTATACAGAGATGGGAATAGACGTTGTTAAGCTCAGATTCAGGAGGGAGAGCGTTGAGGATGACCTGAGAGTTTTGAAGGCAGCAATGAGGGAATTTCCAGACGTTTCCTTTGCAGTTGATGCCAATCAGGCATGGAGCTACACCCCACCGTACTGGAGCAGAAAGGTTGCATTAAAGGTGGCTAAGGAGCTTGAAAGCCTTGGAGTGCTCTGGCTTGAGGAGCCTTTGTGGAAGGACGACATTGAGGGGTACAGGTGGCTGAGAAATAATGCAGGCATTGAAATTGCTGGTGGAGAGCTCGAACACGGGCTTCAGAGGTTCAGGATGCTGATTGAAAGCGGAACTTTCGACATTGTCCAGGCAGATGCTGTTTACTCCAACGGCATTCGGGAATGCAGAAAGGTGGCAGCCATTGCAGAATCCTTCAATCTAAAATTCATGCCACATGCCTGGGACCCTGGCCTTGGATGGCTGGCAAACCTGCATCTTGCAGCCTCACTTGAGGAGAACCTTTGCCCATACATAGAGACTCCGCTCGACCCTGTGTGGTGGAGAGACCTGATGTTTGAAGTGTTGAATGGCAAAATTGAAATCGAAAAGGGTTACGTAAAGCTTCCAGAATTGCCCGGACTTGGATTCGAGCCTGACAGAGAAAAATTGGAAAAGTACAGAATTGCTTAGCCGTAGCCCATGAAGGGCTTTGTCGCGGCAACCTTCATTCTCTCTGTCCTCATTTTCTCCTCGAACCTCTCGTAGAAGTTCAGCATGGCCTCGTTGATGCTCGGCTTTATCTTCTTCAGCGCTTCCAGGAAGTGCCTCATCTCCACCTTCTCGGCATTGATGTTTTCTCTGATTGCAAGCATCACCGCTTCCCTGCAAATCGCCTCGATGTCTGCACCAACGTAGCCCTCAGTCAGGTCAGCGAGCTCCTCAAGGTCAACGTCATCTGAAAGCGGCATGTCCCTCGTGTGGATTTTGAATATTGCCAGCCTGCTCTTCTTGTCAGGCGGGCGGACGTAGACCATTCTATCGAACCTTCCTGGCCTTAGCAAGGCTGGATCAAGGATGTCCGGACGGTTGGTGGCACCGATAACCACAACTCCATGCAACTCCTCAAGCCCATCCATTTCCGTCAGAAGCTGATTGAGAACTCTCTCAACAGCTCTGCTCCCCTCATCAATTCCTCTCATCTGTGCTATGGCATCAATTTCATCGAAGAAGATTATACATGGTGCTACCTGCCTTGCCTTCCTGAATATCTTTCTAACAGCCTTCTCACTCTCTCCGAGCCACTTGCTGAGAATCTGGCCTCCTTTGATGCTTATGAAGTTGGCCTCGCTCTCATTGGCAACTGCCTTCGCTATGAGCGTTTTGCCCGTTCCGGGTGGGCCGTAAAGCAGCACTCCCTTTGGTGGCTTGATTCCGAACTTCTTGAACTTCTCGGGATACTTCAGCGGCCACTCAACAGCCTCTATTATTTCCCTCTTAACATCTTCAAGTCCGCCAACGTCATTCCAGCTGACCTTGGGTATTTCCACGAACACCTCTCTCATTGCGGAGGGCTCAATTTCTCTGAGAGCGTCCATGAAGTCGTCCCATGTAACCCTGATTGACTCCAGAAGCTCGATGGGTATCTCGTCCTCGTTGAGATCAATCTGGGGCAGATACCTTCTCAGCGCTTTCATTGCAGCCTCCTTACACAGGGCCTCTATATCTGCTCCAACAAATCCGTGAGTTTGGTCAGCGAGGCTGCGTAGCATCGCCTTGGTTATCTCTACTTCAAGCTCGTCGATAATCTCCTGCGGCAGGAGGTTTTTAACAGCACTTCTGACTTCCTCCTCAGTCTCCGAGTTCTTTATCTCGTCATAAAGGAAATCGAGATTCTTTATCAATTCAGGGTCGTCAACCTGCCTCTTGAATCTTTCAATCGCGTCGAGAACGAATTCTCTGCTGTACTTTGCCTCCAGCGGCATGTTTCTCGTGTGAATCTGGAAGATCTCGTATCTGCCCTCCCTATCCGGAACACCGATTTCAATCTCCCTGTCGAACCTGCCCGGTCTCCTCAAAGCAGGATCGACAGCATCAATTCTGTTTGTAGCGCCAATGACTATAACCTGCCCCCTTTCCTCCAGACCATCCATCAAAGTTAAAAGCTGTGCAACGACTCTTCTTTCAACCTCTCCTGTAACGTCCTCTCTCTTCGGAGCGATTGAGTCGATTTCGTCTATGAATATTATAGACGGAGCGTTCTCCTTAGCCTCTTCGAAAATCTCCCTCAACCTCTGCTCTGACTCGCCGTAGAACTTGCTCATGATTTCCGGTCCGTTGATGGTGAAGAAGCTGGCTCCAATCTCATTGGCAACAGCCTTGGCTATCAGCGTCTTGCCAGTTCCGGGTGGACCGTAAAGCAGCACTCCCTTTGGAGGCTCTATGCCAAGCCTCTGGAACAGCTCCGGATACCTTAAGGGAAGCTCAATGACCTCTCTTACCTTCTGTAGCTCTTCCTTGAGGCCTCCTATGTCCTCATAGGTGATTCCGGCCTTTCCGAACCTCTCAAAACCCTTGGCCGGCCTGTCCCTGTAAACGACTTTTGTTGTTTCGTCGATAACCACTGGCCCCTTAGGCTCGGTCTTAACTGCGACAAAAAACCACTGCCTGATTCTGCTGGTTGTACCTTCCGAATCCTGAAAGGGCCGGAGAACCAACGAGCGGGACGAGGTCTCCCTCAACAACCGGTCTTTTCAGAAACTGGTGCTTGAGGTACTCTCCTATGTCAACTCCGTAGATTCTCAAATCCATCTTTTTGAGAGGAGCAAGTATTACGGTTTTCGCTGGCTGGTACTCAACTTTCCTAACCTTGACAACATCTCCAACACCTACGCCAGCGTTCTCCCTTATGAACCTGTCAATCCTGATAATGTTCTTCCCCCAGTCTCTCTTCGGGGCTCTCCAGACCTTTGCAACAGTTTTTCTGGCTCCTTCTATTTCTATTATATCTCCAGGGGAAATTTGAAGCTTTAACATTGTGTCTGGATCCAATCTTGCTATTCCTCTTCCTGAATCACTCGGATACGCCTGATTTACTTTTAGCGTGATCTCCATATTATCACCCATCAATCTTTTACACCTAAACAGTTTTTATTTTAGAGATAAAAAAGGCTTGTGGTGATTTGATGAAGGTCGCAATATTCGATGCATTCAACGGTGCGAGTGGAGACATGATTCTCGCATCATTGCTGGGCATTGGTATAAGAGAGGAGGAAGTTGGTGAGCTGGTGAGGGCTCTTGGCATTGATGTGGACTACCGCATTACCACCCTTAGCGTCAAGGGAATTAGCGCGAAGAGGGTTGAGGTAAAAGAGATGGGGGGAGAGAGAAGCTTTAAGGAAGTTTTGGAGATTATAAAAAACTCAAATTTGGAAGAGAAAGTAAAAGAAAATGCCATTGCTGTTTTTGAGCTCATAGCAAAAGCTGAGGGAAAGGTGCATGGGAGGGATTACAGGGGGAGTGTGTTTCACGAAGTTGGGGCAGACGATGCCATTTTTGATGTTGTTTGCTGCGTAAAGGCGTTTGAAAATTTAAAGAGTGCCGGGTATAATTTCTTTGCCACACCAATTAGGGCAGGCTCCGGGTTCGTTGAATTCTCCCATGGAAAGTATCCCGTTCCTCCTCCGGCCGTACTTGAGATCATCGGGAATTCAGAGTTGGAGATCATAATGGATGGAGAGGGGGAGCTTCTGACCCCTACCGGTGCGGCAATTCTTTCACACTACTGCAAACCGCTAAAACCCTTCCCGATTAGAGTTAAGGAGGTTTCTTACGGGGCTGGGAAGAGGGAGACTGAAGTGCCGAACGTTCTGAGGTTGATCCTAGCCGAAACTGCTTTTCACGACAGCGTTGTGGTCATTGAAACGAACGTAGATGACCTGAGCGGGGAGATGATTGGCTACGCGATGAGGAAGCTTCTTGAGAGAGATGATGTGCTCGATGCATTGGTAATTCCTGCCTACGGCAAGAAAATGAGACCTGCAAGCATTTTAAAAATCATTGCTCCTATGCATCGTTCAGAGGAGGTTGCGGCAGAGGTTATGCGGCTCACAGGGAGTCTTGGGGTGAGAATAATACCCGTTCATCACAGGCTAATTTCAGAGAGGATGGAAGGGGTGGTGAGGGTTGAGCTTAATGGTAGGGAATTTGATGTGAGAGTGAAAAGGTCATATCCTGGATTCCTGCACCTCAAACCTGAGTTTGACGACGTTGCAGCGATAGCGGATAAGCTGAACATTCCGCCTCAGGTGGTGTATAGAGAAATCGTGAGGAAGGTAAACGGTGCGGAGGATGCTGATTCCAACGGGCAGTAAGTGCATAGACTCGCTTCTTGGTGGAGGAGTCGAGACAGGAACCGTCACTCAGATTTACGGCCATGGGGGTACTGGGAAGACTACTCTTTGCTTGATGCTGGCCAAAAGTGCTGCCGAGCAATTCAAGGTTGCCTACATCGACACGGAAGGCCTTTCGGGAGAGAGAGTCAGGCAGATTTTTGGTGATGAAAGGCTTTTTTCAAACGTTTTTGTTTACGAGGTTTACAGGTTCAGGCAGCAAAAAGTAGCGATTCAAGAAGCAGAAAAGCTTTGCAGAAGCGAGAAGATTAAGCTGGTTATCGTGGACAGCTTCACTTCCCTCTACAGGAGCGAGCTTGAAGACGAGAATAAGCAGATAAAGATAAAAAGGGAACTCACTTCGCAGCTAACCTTCCTGCTAGGAATGGCGAGAAAATACGACGTTGCTGTGGTGATAACCAACCAGATGTACACCGACGTTGCTTCGGGAGTAGATCGCCCCCTCGGAGGGCCGAGCCTTGAGCACCTTTCAAAGGTCATAGTCGCTCTCGAAAGAAGCGACGAGCTGAGAAAAGCCACACTGATAAAGCACAGGTGGATGAAGGAGGGAAAAAGCTGCTTTTATCGAATAACCGACAGAGGCATAGACCTTAGCTACTTCAGCAGTGGCAGATTGCCCGTAACCTTGTCAATTTTCCTTTCCTCATCAGGGCCTATCACCACAGCGGTAATCGTGCCGGGAGGGATTTCAGTAAGCCCTGCATCCTGCACGATTCCGGTTGTGAGGCCGAGCGATTCTGCCTTGTGTTTGATACCAAGCAACTCTTCAAGGTTTTTAACCTTCAAAACGACCTTTTTCTGTCCTTCATCAAGCCACCTTCTTCTTAAACTGCTGTCAGATTTTAGGTAGCCGATAATTGCTGCGTGAGCTGCTTGAACTGCAAGCTTTCCTCTCGATAGCTTCAGGTCATCTCTGACCACAATTACCTGTTTCAGGGTCATTACTGCTCTTCACCAAAACCGTACGATTTTAACTCTTCGAGAGTCACGGGCTTCGACTTTTCTTCGAGCCACTTCCTTCCGACTTCTCTTGCCTTCTCCTCATCGAACTCCTCAATGACTATTCTGCCGTCCTCTACAGACTTTATGCTGTCCTTCGGAACACCAAGAAACTCAGAACCCACTTTTACAATCAAGTAGTCGTCATAAACATCTATGCTCTCCCCGAAACTCTCTTCACCTTTGAAAACATACATGCATATTAAATCCATGCCCAATGTTTTCCGCAATTTTAAAAGCTTTGCTCTGGTTTTTTTGGTACAGTATCTCTAAATCATTTCACAACCGACTTTTGTGAGAAAATAACATAGAAATAGAACAAAACAAAGCTAGCTACCTCTTGATTTTCCCTGGCAGAACGTATTCGTACCTCTGGAAGAGGAGCTTGGTTGTAATGAAACGGTGAATTTTTCTCAGATTAAGGTAAAGGCTCCAGATGAAGGCATCTTCCTTGTAGTACTTCTTAACCTCTTCATAGGTTATCTCCTTGAACCCCCAGCTCTCTCCAAAGAACTCATTCGCCTCTGAAATGAACGGCTTATAAGATCCTCCCTCTCCTCTTTGAAAAGATTCGCTATCAAATCGACAACAACCTTCCTGAAATCGTAGTATCTGTCGAGAATATCCTGAAGGAAGAATTTTTTGAGAAGAATTCTAATTCCTGGAGGGCATGCCCTGAGGAATATCTCTGTTTCAAGCTGCTCCACCCCATTTTTCCTTATCATCGGTGTGCTCGTGTCAAAATAGAGGACATCCTTCGATTTATCATCCTTCAATGCCCAGTTCGAAATCTGACCATCGAGTCCGATTTTAATATCCTCACTCTCTTCATTGAATTTCCAAACGGAATCCATGTTCTCAAGTATAACCCTGAAAAGCTGGGTTGCTTCTTCAGCAGCCATTCTCTTTACAGCATTGTTGCAAATCAGTCTGGGGTCGAGCTTCCTTTGCATTATGAAGAGAACAATTCTGCCATCTCCTGTGACAACATAATCTGCCCCACTCTCAGGAATTTCAAGTCCCGCTTCCCTTAGCAGGTTTATGTATTCGAAGTAGGTGTTTATATATCTTTCAACCTGCTGAGTGGACTTGAAGTTTGGAATCCTCTTGAAGGCAATGTTTTGGTATCTGTCATGCAGAATTTCGAAAACGCAGCTTATTTCACCGTATCCAAGAATTCTAACGGGTATCTTCGACTTTTTGAGATTCACTGGATTGAAACCTTCCTCGAATTCTCTCAAAAAGTCTTTATCAATCTCAACTTCCTGCATATTGGCAACCTTCACAGCATCTGCTTTATCAAACCCACAAGCTCCCTTCTTTCAGATGCAATCTGCAAAGCTCTCTCCATTGCGCTCATGATGTACTCCAAATGCTCCTTTTGAATTATGAGAGGTGGCAGAAACTGCATTACTGATGTGTCGTTGTTTGCATAAACGCTGAGAATCCCCGAGTTGAAACAGGAAATGGATAGAAGAGGCCCGTAACCCTCCTCAACCATTTTTATGCCCATAAAAAGACCCTTCTGCCTCAATTCTGTAACGAAATCGTAGCCCTCAAAAAGCTCTGAAAATCCCTTTGCGATAGCCTCACCCATTTTAGAAACGTGATCAAGAAATTCGGGTTGTGAGGTTATTTCGAGAACCTTCTCTGCAACTACACATCCAATCTCAGCCCCTCCGAAGGTTGAGACGTGGATGAAAGGGTCTTCCGCCATAAAATCGTCGAGGCCTTCAACAAAGCACGTTGCTGAGATTGGGTATATGCCACCTGAAAGCCCCTTCGCAGTAACAATAACATCAGGAGCTACACCATAATGCTCAATTCCCCACATCCTGCCAGTCCTGCCAAGCCCGGTCTGAACCTCGTCCATAATCATTAGAACATCTCTCTCATCGCAAAGCTCTCGAAGCGCTGGGTAGAAGTCCTCGGGAGGCAAACGCATTCCGAGGGTTGCGGGAATCGTTTCGAATATCACTGCAGCGGTGTCGTTGTCCATCGCTTTTTTAACAGCATCTATGTCCCCGAAGGGAACTGCAACAAAGCCAGGCACGACGGGTTCGAAGGGTTTTCTGTACTTCTCCTCTCCCGCAGACAAAGCGAATCCCGTGTGGCCGTGATAGCCTCCTTTAGCGTAGATTATCTTCTTTCTCTTTGTGTGACCCCTCGCAAGCTTAATTGCAAAATCAACAGCCTCTCCACCTCCAACTCCGAAAACGGTTCTGTTTATGTCTCCGGGCATTAGTTTGGCAAGTTTTTCAGCCAAAAGTGCTCGATGCTCGCTTATAAGATGGTGGTTGCCTATGTCAAGCTCTTCAAGGGCCTCAACTACGGCTGAAATGATTTCAGGATTTCTGTGGCCAAGATTGAACACACCGCCATTGCAGTGGCAGTCCATAATCTGCCTGCCGTCAGCGTCATAGTACCACACTCCTTCTCTCTTGGATGGAACAAAATCGATGCCTACAGCTTTGAAAAACCTTGCTTTGGCAGGAGAGACGAATTTTGCGAACTTTTCTATAGCCTCACTTTTACTCACTCTCCCCACATATTTCATAATAAATGGTGGAGTTATGATAGTTAATTCTTTCTGTGGTGTGGCTTTGGGTATTTTTCGAAAGTTGTGGGGACAATTCCAGCTATACTTATTTCAATCCTGTCGATGTCAGCTTCACGAGGATTGAGAAGCTTCTTGCGGCGAGAAGTAGGATGATACAGAGATGAATTGTAATTGGGTCTTGAAGTTCTCGATGAAATCAGAGGTTTGTCGATACGTGTTCGTCCACGTCTTCAAAGGAACCTATCTAAAAAAGAAACTAAAGAAGAACTCAAGCACCCTATGAAAATCGAGGGTGAATTTAGAACGGTTTACTTTTTCATCTTTTTGGTTCAAGAGGGGAAAGAGGGAAATAAACTATCTCAAAAGAGAAATCGAGTTGAAATACTAATTCAGCTCTCCCCTAAACGCCTTACTCAATATCGCCTGCTTCATCAGTTCTAATTCTTTTTCTGTTTGCTCATACAGCTCTAAAAGTTTTCTCTGCTTTTCTGCGATTCTGTCAAGGTAGGCTACTATTCTTTTTTGTTCTTCGAGTGGTGGAAGAGGTAAAAAGATGTTTTCAACTATTTCTTTTTGTAAGATTTGCTTGAGTTGTTGGCTTAGCATATTTTTCCATTTTGGTTTGAAAAACAAAAAACAATAGTAGAATAGTAGAGATATTCTGTATTGGCATTATTCCTTAGGAATTATACCTAATATTGCCTGATTCGTGGCAACCTCAATTTTGTTAATTGTTACCTCGCCCAAACTGCCATAGAGTGTAGGTGGTAAGATAGCTCAATGCATTTAAAGTTTCTCTTTTCTACTCTCTTCCAAAAACCTCTTCAACATCTCCGCCTTTTCAACCCTTCCCAGCTTGAGATATGCCTGGTACTCATATTCCAAATCCAAAACAGGGATTTGCATACCTTCAATTTGCACAAAGCGCTTGTATCTGCTTATATCCGCAGGTGGCTCCCATTCATCATTGACTTTCTTTTGAATGTCCCCCATTATCTCAACTCTAATCCCGTCAATAACCAGAGCCCCAAAGTACGAGCGAATTCTCTTACTTTCCTTAAATCTTACAGGCTCTACTACAAACTCGGAAAAGAGGCGCTCAATTTCATAAGCCCCTTCTCTGTCCGTCTGAACGTCAATGTCATGTGGCTCAACGGGAACACCCTGGAGCGCGAACCCAAAACTCCCGGTAACGACCCAGTTCACACCACAGTCCTTTAACCTCTCATACAGCTTACGGAGAACTTTGAGATGGGTTCGGGGAATCATCCCGCCACCTCAAATGGATTAGGTTGAGTTGGAAACTATTAAGTGTTTTGTTGTTTGGTGTGTTGGTTTTGAGTTCTTTTGGCCAAGCAATGAAGTTTCTCCAGCGCTTGCTAAAAAAGTTGCTAGAATCTACGTGAATTGGATTGATATTAACATTTCTGACAAAGCATCAGTCCTTTTCTTTTCCCTCAAGACGTTAATGTCAAAGTCGCCTAAGATGGTTTATCCACATTTGTCGTGTGCTCCGAGGGCTTTCTTCCGTATTTTATTCCTCAGGTGATTGCAGAACTTGATTACGTCTTCTGGAGTTTCTAAGGTGGGTAAATCACCCGCTGGGTTCTTCCAAGGCATGGACCGGTGGGGATTTGAACCCCAGGCCTTCGCCATGCCAAGGCGACGCTCTACCAGACTGAGCTACCGGCCCTTGCTGCAGATGTTACAGATGGGATTATAAAGGTTGCCTTTGGATAGTGGAGTTGGATAGTGGAGTTTGATTCGAGTCACAAGTCAAACTTATCAGAACAGCTTTTTACCCGTGCTGTATCCATCGAGGTCTAAAAGCACCGCCCTAAAACCAGCTCTTTTGACCTCATCCCTAACCCTTTCCGCAACGCTTAGGATTTTGTCGATTTCGTCCACTTCGATGACCGCTACACCATCGTAGTTCCTCACCCTTACCTGTCTCACACCTGCTATTCTCAGGACAGCATTTTCTGCATTATCTACCATCCTCAGCTTCTCCTCGTCTATCCTGAATCCGAACGGGATTCTTGTGGCTAAACAGGCCAATGATGGTCTATCGTGAAAAGAAAAGCCTCTCGACCTTGCGATTTCTCGAATCTCCTCCTTCGTAAAACCGAAATCAACCCACGGGCTGTAAACGTTCAGCTCTTTAACCGCCCTGTAGCCTGGCCTGTGCCCCCTCAAATCGCTGGCGTTAGTTCCCTCAAAAACCGCATCGTAACCCTCTTCCTTGGCCATCTCAATGAGTGCCCCATCATCTTTCTCTTGCAGAAATAGCACCGTTCCTCTGAATTTTGTCTGAAATTCTCGTCGAGAATATCCAATGTGACAATTCTGTGATTGACCCCTATCTCCTTGGCAGCCTTTTTTGCCTCCTCAATTTTCCCTGGTTGGTGTAACCTCTGATCTAACCGTTACTGCCAGAACCTCCAATCCCGCTTCCATGCAAACGGCTGCAAGGGTGGAGCTATCCACACCTCCACTAAAGGCTACCAGAACACTCTCAAATTGTGTCAGAAATTCTTCTTTAAGCCTTTTTAGCTTCCCTTCAAGATCCATTGGCTGTCCTCGTTTAGTCCAGCTCCTTGACATCAACCCTCCAGTAGGCGCTGACAAGAGCTGCAGCCTTTGGATTCTTGAAACCCTTTAGCAATTTGAAGTCCTTTGGATAGCCTATAAAGGGATCAATCGTCTTTGCTTCAGTATTTACGACCCAAATTTTCAGATTTGATCTCTTTGCATCTTCCGAGTAGTGCTTGAAGAACTTCAGGAAGGGGTTCAGCTCGTTTTCAGTTGGGACAACAACCACATAATCTCCATCAATCTCCTTGGTCAGCTTTAAATGAGTCTCCACATCCTCGAAGGCATCGTTAATGGTGGAGTAGAATACATAGTATCTCCTGTCGTTTTTGGCATACCTTCTCATGTATCTTCCTTCGGCAGAGTAACCTTCAAAGAAGCGGTCTGTCACTTCCCTCATAACGTCAAAGGCTTCGAGGTACCTTTTGGACTGCGTGTATTCGAAGTAGGCCTCTTCAAAATCATATTTTTCTGGCTTCTCGGTGTGGAGGTGGTAAAAGAAAATATCTCCAATTTTGACTCTTTCGGAGAAATGGAGGCTCTTGAGGCTAATTGGGCAGTCAATAAAGCTGCAGGTTACATCCTCAATTAATTCACCTTCAATATCAACAAGCTTTGACCCGAGAACTTTCAAAGCGCACCTTATAGCTCTCCTCCTGACCTCCTCCTCCGTTACAACCTTTCTTTCTGCGAGCATTTTTGATAGCTCCTCGACTATTTCAACATCCATAAAACAGAGTTTTCAGGGGTCAATATATCACTTTCGTGGTTTACTGGATAGGGTCAACTCCGATGTTGTAGGCCTCAAGCAGGCTGTAGTCCCCTGATGGTTGTATGGCTAAGTAGACGTGTTTGGTCTCACCCGCGTTTATGGTGTTGAATTCCCACCAGTAGACGTTGGAAGTGTTCCCGTAGCTGTTGTAGTCTCCGGACATTGAGAGTATCGTTAGATTTTCTGGCTTTGTCCAGTAAACTCTAATCTTTGTCATGTCTCTGTAAGCCTTAACGTTAATGGACACATTTAGATGGCCATCTTGCCAGAACGCTGTAATTCCTGCAGACAAATTCACAAGCTTAATCAGTCTGTAGTTCGGGCCGAATTCAGACGTGTTCGCGTTCAAGGTTGTTGTTGCGGTGATGTTAGAGCTCCACCCTACGTGCTTGCCTGAAACATCTATGCTTCCATTAAAATATCCAGAAGAATCGGCTTTTAAACTGCAAGATAAATCCACCCCTCTCCATAGTATTTCTGCGAAATGCCGTTCGATAGAATGTTGTTTCCGATTAAGTTGTCTCCTCCCGTCAGATTGTTAACCAGATAAATGTCTATAGTTGCGCTGCCAAAGGCTGATGAGCCATCCGCACTCTCATCCCCAACAAACCCTTCAACGTAAAGGCTGTTTCCGATCACTTCAGCGTAGGTTATTACCGGGTAATCAACTCCGCAATTAGGCTGGGAGCAGTTCAGCAGTCCATCGTTCAGCGATACATTATCCCCCGTGTAAGAGTCGACATAATTTGAGCGGGGATCGATATCAATTCCAATCCCAGTGTTGTTGTAGATTGAATTCTCGGTCAAAGCTATTCCGAAAGTTGAGTAATTAGCCATTCTGCCAATAACGACTCCCGAACCGCTGTTCTCCCTTATTAAGCTATTCTTTACCAAACTGTTGTTTGCCAGAACTCTTATTCCGCCCGTTTCACCAATCACTCCACTCTCATCCCCAATACCATTAAACTCTACCGTGCAGTTTACGACCCTCAAGCCTTCCTTTCCGAACCAACTGTCTATCCCAAGTCCAGCGTTCTTTGAGGTTAAGCAGTTCTCAAAGGTTACATTTGAAGCCCTGCTATCGTAACCATCATCCATCCAGCCTTCCAATGCCAAGCCATCGCCAACGCTTCTAATTAAGCCATTTCTAAAGGCAAAAACTCCCTCAGCAACTCCTCGTTTCACGCCTTTACCCCAGTAAACGACTCCCGTAGCCCATTGAATGCGGTTATTGAATTCAAAATGGTTGTGTTGTTGGAGTAGACAACAATTCCAGTGTATTCGTTTCTGCTCAAACCACTATTAGCTGGATCGCTTGCATTCGCTCTTAATCCAACAAAAACGTCTTTAATTAATGTGTTGCTGCCTTTAACGTCATCCGCGTTACCAACCTTAATTCCGAAGCCGTAATTCCAGTAATCTGAGCTGTAATCTGTTTTTGCACCAAATATCGAAAGTTTTGATATGGCAGTGTTGTTAGCTGTCACGTTTATCACAGAGCCAAGAATATTGTTTCCGTATATCTCTATCTCAGGTTTTGGCACAGCCTTAATTTTTGGTTCATCTCCGCTGAATGGAACACCATCGCTACCGACTCCAACTGCTATCTCCTCCTCCTGTGTATTGTAAGATTTGAGAGTCTTTGTTGAGTAATCGTAGATGACAAAGCCCTTATTCTCGTCTCTAATTGTCATGTCCGGATAAAATATTGTTCCGTTTAATTCTGCAGCATCTGCAATGTCTGGGAGCTGCCGAGTGTGGAGTTTACAGTTATGGTCCACCATCTTCCACTTGAATCCTGAGAGTTAGGCTCGACTGCCATCACGAAGTAGCTTCTCTGCTTTCCTGCAATGGCGTTTGAGTTTACGATGAATTGTCTTAAGCAACCTTGGCAGAATTTATCTGAATCTATGCGAGCTGTTAATGTTCCCGATTTGTTGAAGACCCAGTAGGCAACCTGTTCATTTGTGTGCCATCTTTCAGAATCTCCAATTTGATCCTCATCGATTGCAAGATTAATTGTACTGGTTATAGGATTTGAGCCATAAAGCACAGCCCATCCTCCATCTCCACCATCCATTGCATTTTGAGTTGCTATGCCTACGGAGTAAACATCACCAAGGGAATAACTGTATGGTGGTGATGGTCTGGTAGTTCCGACACCTCTTATAGAGTTGTCACCGAGATCAGCTTCGTATCTTATACCATTAACAACACCGCTACCTGCTTCAACAACTATTACTCCCAGTATCTCTGGTTTCTATTCCGATCTGTATCTTCACCAACATGCTTTCACCTCTTATAGAGTTGTCACCGAGATCAGCTTCGTATCTTATACCATTAACAACACCGCTACCTGCTTCAACAACTATTACTCCCAGTATCTCTGGTT
>LZQN01000069.1_pt1 | contig 27237 bp, 35 predicted proteins | sample 768531 | NCBI WGS metagenome assembly LZQN01 (sample SAMN05207080, study PRJNA324506) | oil field metagenome | isolation source: sample BH-FW-7 from oil reservoir | place: India: Bombay High | collected 2015-12-02
TACAAGCCTTATTCCTTTACCCTCCTCAACTCTCTCTGCACATCCCAGCAAAAGCATTGCAATGGCGAGGAGCAATGCAAGTCTCATAAAAAGAGTCCTTCAATAATTAATAATTTTTGCTCCTTAGTGACAGAAAGTCAGAGGAAAACTATATCATCAAAACAATGTCAAAAAGGCCGTGGAAAGAAGGGGACCTTTAAGCTCGAAATACCTGATTCTTCTTGCTGCCCTTGTTGGTGTGATTTCCGGTTTAGGGGCCTTTATCTTCTACTTCCTTCTTGATCTCTCCACCAAGTTTTTCCTCGCAGGTCTTGACAGCTTCAACCCCCTCTTGCTGGAGGGGAGACGGAAGTGGTCTCTCTGGATTTTCATCTCGGTGTCATCCCTTTACCATTAGTCGTGGCTCTCGGAGGGCTTCTAAGCGGGCTCATCGTTTACAGATTTGCTCCCGAAGCGGAGGGGCATGGGACTGATGCCGTAATAAGAGCCTTTCACAGGGCAAGGGGGCTGATAAGGCGAGAGTGCCAGTTGTCAAGACAGTAGCATCGGCAATAACTATAGGCAGCGGTGGAAGTGCTGGCAGAGAGGGACCAATAGCCAGATTGGGGCGGGATTCGGGTCTTTCGTCGCTGAAGTTCTCAGACTCTCTGACAGGGACAGGAGACTGCTGGTTATTTGCGGTGTTGCTGGAGGGATAGGGAGCATTTTCCGAAGTCCTTTTGGAGGAGCCATGTTCGGCATTGAGGTTCTCTACAAGCGTGACAACGAGGTTGAGGCGATAGTTCCAGCCTTCGTGTCATCAATTGTAGCCTTCGTTGTTTTTGACGTGATAATGAGCTACTTTGCAGGCGTTCCATTTGGAATGCTTCCCATTTTCAAAATTCCTCAAGTTGCAATCCACTCTCCACTTGAATTTCCCTTTTACGCCCTAATTTCCGTTCTTGCCGCAATCTTTGGAATTCTTTACATCAGAACATTCTATGCGGTTCACAACTTTTCAAAGAAGGTGAACATGCCTCCTTACTTCAAACCAGCCATTGGCGGATTTCTCACAGGTCTTATAGGTCTTTATCTGCCTGGAGTTCTGGGAATGGGATATGGCTACGTTCAGATGGCCATAGATGGAAAGCTTGCCTTGAGCGTGATTTTCCTCCTGATTTTTGGAAAGATTGTTGCAACTTCATTGACCGTTGGGACAGGGGGGAGTGGTGGAGTTTTTGCACCTTCTATAGTCATAGGGAGCATGGTTGGCGCCTTCGTGGGCTACTTCTTCCATGGCATATTCCCAGACATAGTTGTTCAGCCAGAAGCGTACGTTTTGATTGGAATGTCCGCCTTCATTGCTGCTGTAGCCAAAACACCCATTGCGGCAATTTTAATGGTCCTTGAAATGTGCGGCGGCTACACTCTGCTTCCGGCACTTATGATGGCATCGACGCTTGCTTACTATCTCACAGGGGAGACCTCCATTTACTCTGAGCAGGTGGCTACAAGGGCAGAGAGCCCAGCACACAGAATGGAGATGTCCATTGACGTTCTTGAGAATGTAAAGGTTCAGGATGCGATGGTTCCAGCTGAGAAGCTTGTTGTTGTCTCTCCCTACCAAAGGGTCAGTGAGGTTCTTGAGCTGATAGAGAAAACTGGGCACATCGGTTTTCCAGTTGTCAGGGAAGGTAGGCTGGTGGGCGTTGTGACCTTTGAGGATGTGGAGAGGGTGCCGATTGAAGAGAGGGATAAAAAGCTTGTGAGAGACATAATGACCAGAGATTTGATTGTAACTTACCCAGACGAAACGCTTGAGGATGCTCTAATCAAACTTGTCCAGAAGGGAGTGGGCAGGCTGCCAGTTGTTGACCGCGGCGACGAGAGAAAGCTTTTAGGCCTTCTAACAAGAAGTGACATAATGAAAGCACACGCAAGGGAAGTTGCGAGGCTGCTGACATGAAAATCCTTCTCGTCACTGGAAGGCTGGCGGAGGAGATGGTGAGAAAATACGGTAGAGGAGCGGATGTAAAAGTATGCGATATTGATGTTGCTGCCTTCATCACCCCCTCAATGCTCGAAGAGGAGGATTTTAGTGAGTACGACCTCGTCCTTGTTCCTGGATTAACATACAACTACGACTGGGAGGGCTTAGAGAAGAAGAAAGATGTCAAAGTCAGGCTCGGGCCAATACACGCATACGATTTGCAGTACGTTCTTGAGTTCGCTGACAAAATCGAATTTTCCCACAGAATTCCTGCATGCAGGCTTATTGAGGCAGTTAAGGCTGAGGAAGTTGTAAGGGAAATTGATGCCCTTGAAGAAACAGCCAGTTTCGACATTGGTGGTGTTAGGATTGGTGGAAACAGCAGGATGAAGGTTGTTGCAGAGATAGCCAGCTTCTGCGACTTGGATGATTTGAGGGCGAAAATAGACAGCTACACTGCAAGCGGCGCTGACATCATTGATATCGGTGTGCCGCTTGAGTTTGATGCCGAGTGGCTCTCGGAAGCATTGAAGGTTGCTGTCGACCACTCAACGCTCCCCTTGAGCGTAGACACCTTCAGCAAAAAGGCGATAGAAATTGCAGTCAAACACGGAGTGGACATGATTATGAGCCTTTCGAGGCAGAACATCGATGCTCTTGACTTGATAGAGCATCAGGCAGTTGTTGTTGTGGAAAGGGATGTAGATGCATTGACCTCTCTCGTTGAAAAGGTTAAGGGGAAGACTGAGAAGGTCATAGCCGACCCGGTTCTCGACCCACCGCTGAAGGTTGCGGAATCAATAGCGAGGTATGCTGAGTTCAGGAAGATGGACTCAGAAACTCCTGTGCTTTTCGGCGCTGGAAATGTTACGGAGTTGAGCGATGCGGACTCCATTGGGATAAATGCACTGCTGGCGTTCATCGCCGAAGAGCTGAACTGCAATCTGCTCTTCACGACAGAGGCAAGTCCCAAAACATCTGGAAGTGTTAGGGAGCTCAAAATTGCATCCTACCTCGCCAAAGCTGCCAAACTCAGAAACTCCCCGCCCAAAGATGCGGGCATTTCTCTTCTGGCATTAAAGGAGAAGGTCAGGTACGTTGAGAGCCAGCCAGATTTGAGCAATGCGATAAAAGCGGAGGAAAACAGAACCTTTGTCAGAGACCCGCTCGGAGACTTCATAATTCAGGTGTTTGACGGCAAGATAATCTGCAAGCACGAAAGGGCGACAATCATCGGTGAGAGGGCTAAAGAAATTGCGGACACGGCAGTAAGGCTGAATCTGATATCGAGGCTTGACCATGCTGCCTATCTTGGGAGAGAGCTGATGAAGGCTGAGATTGCCGCTTTGCTGAAGAAAAGCTACATTCAGGACAGGGAGCTGAACTTTGGTTTTTATCAGAAGTAGTTCTCATTATTGTAATAATTACATAATTATTTATAGTAAAACTTATATTGGTTAAGGTTGAATTAACTAAAACCAAGCTTTTGGGGCTGTTTTTTGCTCCTTTGCCTTGGTTTGCAAAGACAGGGGTGCTGGAAATGAGAGCAATTGCTCTGAACAGCCTTGAGATTATTTTATTTACCTGGAGGTGTTTATTTTGAAAGTTCTAAGCCTTTTCGGGCTGTTGTCAGTACTTTTAATCGCTTTTCCCGTAAGCGGGGAAGTCATAGTTGTTCCCGACAACAAGACAATTCAGGAGGTAATAGATTCAGCCAGTGATGGAGACACGATAATTGTAAGAGATGGTGTTTACAGCGTTTACCTGAACATAACAAAGAGCATAACGCTCAGGTCAGAAAATGGAACGGCTAACTGCATTCTCGATGCAAACAGACCTGATGATGTTATTGAAGTGCATGCCGACTTTGTCACAATAACAGGCTTTACCATACGAAATGGAAATGATGACGGCGTGGACATCGAGCCGCTCAACGGAGACCCGTCTGATCATGTTAACATCACTGGTAACGTTTTTTACAACCTCTATGGTGGGGTTCAGATTGAAGACTCAAATTATACAACGATAATGAACAACAACATTTCAAATGTGGATGAAGGAATTTATGTGTATGGCTCTTCTTACTACAACCTCATCGTAAACAACACGATTTCTGAATCCAGCATATATGGAATCAACATCGAGCAGGAGACGCCAGCGAAATCTACCTCAACCGATTTCTTAACAATGATTTAAACGCGAGGGATTGCGGAAACAATCACTGGAATTCCACTACAGTTCAAACTTACACCTATCAAGGAAGTCAGTATACTAATTACACCGGAAACTACTGGGATGATTACACTGGAGTGGATTCCAACGGGGATGGGATAGGTGATGTTCCTTACAACATTTCGAATCAGTGGTGCAGTGGAGAAGGAGGAGGGGCAGGAAGTTCTCAACCAAAAGATTACTATCCGATGCTCTATGAGGCTCTTGCTCCTCCATCGATCTCAAATGTTGTGGTGAGAGATGTAACAAACTCAAGCGCAACAATAAGCTGGACTGTCAGGCCAGCTGCAAACAACCGCATTCTTTACAGCACCAATTCAGACCTTTCTTCACCGTCATGGTCTTCTTGGGACAACGGCACTTCAAACCCCTCGATAACCTTATCTGGCTGTCGGCAGGCACGACTTACTACTTTTCAGTCTTCTCCTACAGAACCGACAACGAAAGCCTGTATTCAAACAGCTCAATCGGGAATTTCACCACCATCAGGAATCCGAAGGTGTGGTATGTGGACGATGACGGGCTGAACTGCACGGCTGATTTCACAAGCATTCAGGACGCTGTCAACGCCTCAATGGATTGGGATACGATAGTTGTTTGCAACGGCACCTACGCTGAGAATGTCATTGTTGACAGAGTGCTTAACCTCACTGGAGTGGAAAACCCACTTTTGGATGCGAGCAACGGGGGAAGCGGGTTCACGCTTGAGTCAGACGGGAATGTTATTCAGGGGTTTACAATCAGTGGTGGGGGCATTCTCATTTCTGGCTCTGACAGAAACATGATAACCGGCAATATCTTTGATGCTTCAAGAATTATTGTTGTTCGGTCCAGCCACAACACAATAGCTCTCAACTCCTTCCAGAATCAAACGGTTTATGGCTATATTGAAATTGAGGGAACGCAGTATCATAATGCCTTCAGTAACGTCATCTACGGAAACCACCTCGTAAAGCACTACTCCCAGTCCTCAATGCCTGCCATAATGGTAGATGCCTACGCATTCAACACCAACATTTCCAGCAACCTTATCGAGGGGTATGGAGGAATTAGGATAAAATCTGGTAGCTGTACTGTTGCCAATAATGTCATAGACGCTACACGCCAATTCGAGATGATGATAACGGGATAATGATTGACCATGCGAGCAACTGCCAGATTTTGAACAACACTGTGAGGGAAAAGTACAGTGGAATAAGAATTGACACGTCATCTTCGTATGCTTACTCTACAAAACTCACGCTGAGAGAAAACAATCTTCAGCTTAACACCTACGATTTCTACTTTGACGCTGGGGAAGCTGATGACTTGTCGCCAAGTTTCAAGGATTTCGACCACGACATTGACAAATCCAACACCGTAACGGGAGGGGCTATTTACTTCCTCAAAAATGCCTATGATCTGGTTTTAGACCACAATTCCCAGCCCACGATTGGATTTTTCGCATGTGTGAACTGCAAAAATGTCACGCTGAAAAATGTTGGCTTATCATCAAACTCACATGGAATACTTCTGTACAACACCTCCAACTCAACAATCGAGTCTGTTGGAGCTTACTACAACGCCCTTGCTGGAATGGCTGCCTACCACTCTGGAAACATAACAATCAGCAACTCAACTTTTGAGGAGAATGGCTATAAGAACGAAGCTTCAGGCATTTTTCTGGGTAAATCGGAGAACTTCAGTGTTGTGGGAGTTAGGCTAAAGTCCAACTGGTGCTACGGGATAGAATTAAGCCGCTCAGGCAACAACACAATCGAAAGGTCTAACATAACCGACAACGGGCCTGATGAGAAGCTTTCTCCAGTTACTGACGACTGTTACTCTGGAGGGAGTGGAATTAAGCTTTACAATTCCTTCAGCAACACCATAATGTCGAACCATGTTTTGGCTGAAACAGTCCCATCTTATGGTTCGTGGAGGGGAGGGCAAAAATACGGCATACACTCTTCATCCTCTTCAAACAACCTGATTTACAACAACTACTTCTTCAACCACTCAGTCAATGCCTACGACACTGGAAACAACCGCTGGAACATCACGCCAGTTGAGGGGCAAAACATCATCGGTGGGCCATATCTGGGAGGCAACTACTGGGATGACTATGCTGGAGCAGACACAGCTGGGGCGGATGGGCTTGGAGACACCCTGCTGCCCTACAATTCAGGCGGAAATATTCAGAACGGAGGAGATTACCATCCTCTCACTAACCCCAACCCCGACTTCAAGGAACCGACAATTTACGTTACATCTCCGGTTGAGGTAGAACCTACAATGCAAACTACGTTTACCTTGAGGTTTACTCTCCAGACCCTGACGTTTACAGGTGGTGGTACAGCCTGAATGGTGGGGCGAATGTCTCCTTTACTCCCAACACCACGATCACTGGATTGTCAAGTGGAAATTACGTGCTCAGGGTTTATGCCAACGACACAGCAAACAACCTCAACTCCACAACCGTGAACTTCTCCATCAGCATCTCTGCTGGTGGCGGGGGAGCAGGTGGAGCTGGGGGTGGTGGAGGTGGTGGTGCTGCAAAACCGCAACCACCACTGGAAGAGGTAATGCAGCCTGATTTCGAAATAACCATTACGAGTCCTGAGAATTTGGAATACGAGGAGAGAGAGCTTGGTTTAAACTTCATTTCACCAGTTCCGTTGGCGAGGGCATCTTTTATCATCGATGACAAAAGTCCTGTGAAAATAGACATCCCACTCTTTGCCACATCTGGAGGTGTCAGGTTCACACGATTGTCACTGGGTGAGCACAGAATAATCGTCAACGGAGAGGACTACTACGGCAGGAAGGGGAGAGGAGAGGTTGAGTTCAAAATCATTCCTCTGACTTTAACCTTCAACGCTACAGGAACGAGCACTCAACCCAGATTCGTTGATGATGTTGCCTTCTCCTTCTTTGGGAGGGATGGCAATTACATCCTTCAGTTTGAGGCTAAAGGAGATGCCAGAATCGATGTACATGTAAATCAATACTTCAGGGAAGGCATTCTGCAATATAACAACCTTTCGGGAGAAAAGGTGTTCTCCTTCACCCCCACAACATCCTACCAGAAATATGAGGTGCCAGTTTCAGGAGAGAACATCACCGCTGATTTTGAGAACATAATCTCATTCATCTCTGAGAATGCAGAAAGTGGGGAAGAAAAAAGCTGGGAAATCAGGAATGTTACGCTTATACCGCTTCAGAATTTTAGCTTTCCGCAGATAACTGTTTTCACCTTTGACAGGGCAATTTCAGACAACGAGACGATGCATCCCTATGTTAAATTTGATGGATCCAGTGAGGGATACAAGGCTTACATCTACCTCCTGACTCCAGAATGGAGAGAGCTCTACTATCCCGACTGGGGCGAGGATGAAAGGCCAGTTGATGAGAGATATCTGAAAATGAGCTACTATGGCAAACTTCCGTCAGCACTGAAATTCGATGGATTTGAAGAGGGAACTTACATACTTGTGGGAAGGATAGCTGATGAATTCGGCAACACCGTCTCGCTCTCCACCGAGAAAATCTATCACAGCCAGAAGGCTTCCGTAAAGCTCTATGTCAACAGGGAGATTTTCAGCGAGGGACAGGAGATTCTGGTTGAACATATGCTTACTGGCAAAGACCGGAATGGAACGCTTATGGTTTCCTTAGAAAGCCCAGATGGTGATAGAGTTTACCTCCCAATGCTCTCTGAAGAACCTCAGATAAAGGAATACAACCCGATTCACTCTGACTACTTCATCGCACTGAACGAAATAGTTGCAGAATGGAGAGAGGGCACCTACATCCTGCGGAGCAGCCTGTACAACGAATCTGGAGAGCTTCTGGATGATGATATAGCCACCTTTGACATCTGTTTCAAAGACTCTACAGTGGAGGGAACCTACCTGAGAATTGAGAACGATACTTCACCAATAACGCTGAGCAGAATCGGGCTGATAGACTTCTACACAATGGAGCTTGAGGAGAGGGAAATCAGCGGTAACCATTACAGCTACAGCCTTGAGGTAAAGCCCGGAAAATACTACCTTACCGGAGAGGTTTACAGCGGAAGCGGAAATGTTTACCGAATCCCGCTAACTCTAATTTCTGCTGGTTGTGGAAAAACTGTTACGAGAAACCTTGAGCTTGAGCTTCTTTACAAGACAAGCTCGAATTCATCTAGTATTGGGCTGAGGGAAATGGTGTGGGGTAGACAAGTAAAAAGCTTCTATGAACCTGTTAAGCTTGAAGGACTGGAATCGTGTTCGAAGCCAAAGGTTGGAGTTGCTGTAATTCTTGACGAAACAGCTTTGAACATGCTCAGAGATGACATAAAGCTACTCTACGGCATAGAAGGTTATGAGGATGCAGATAAAGCCAGAGTAAGCAATTTTATCGCAGTCAAGGCAGTGGAACTTATAAGGTCAACATCGCCGAATGTGGATGTTTACAATATGAACGACCTGATGATTGCACTGAGTCGAGGAGAGAGAACACCTGAACTGAGGAACCTCGGACTGCCCGAATACCTCTACCTAATAAAAATCAGCGGTGACATGCAATATTATGCAATTTCTGCATTACTGCAGGAGTATCCTCAGAAGACAACCCTGCCCTCCACCTACTTTTTCGTTACTGAAATAATCAACCCTCTTGACAATGTTAGGCTGATAATTCAGAGAACGGGCGATTTGAGGCAGATTATAGACGATTTTGAGATTAAAAGGCCAGTACCACCAAGAGACCCGAGGATTGAGGTCAAAGTGGTTCCTGACTCCGTTTCACCCGATTCGGAAGAGAGCAGGAAGGCTACAATCTACGCCAAGGTTACTGACTGCAGGGGAAAGCCAGCGGTATGGGTGAGTGAGTCCGTAGGCAATGTGCTGAGGAGACAGGAGGTTTACTTCCAGAAGGAGACGGAGAGGGGATTGGTAAAGTCGGACTGGGAAGGCAAAATTTCAATGCACGGATTAGAGGATTGGGAGATTGTAGGCGGTGAGCACTGGGTTATTGGGGATACAAGAGTTGCTGGAAATGGTGTCAGCGAAGATGGTGTGGCAATAGCCAAGTATACGCTGAAAGAAGGCATTGAGGCTGGTGAGGATATTGTTAAGGTTTTAACATTCGGCAAGGGGATGAAGAAGGCATCTGTCTCAGCGGTCATTGAAATAAATGGGGTAAAGATGGAAATCAGGGCTGATAGTGAAATACATCCAAGGCAATCCACCTTCGTTGAGGTAAGTCTTTATGAGGAGGCCGAAGATGGAGTAAGGAAACCCATTGCAGGTAAATCAATAGCGATTACAAGAAATCAGCTTCTTGATGGAAGACTCGCTCCAGCAGGGGCAGTGGATGCTTCTGGAAATCCTATAACGGATGAAAATGGAGTTGCGAGGCTGAAGTACACGGCTGGGGAAAAGGAGGGGCTTGTGAGAATAGGCTTTGAGTACAGAAGCGATCTCGGCACAATAAAGAAGTCGGCAAACATAAGGGTTAAGGAAAAGGAGTTCGTTCTGTTCATCGATTGGTCAGCGACTTCAGTAAAGGAAAGTTCGTATACCGAAGCGGGCTCCTCTTCTTGCAGGGTTTTATGCTGTCGCGAAGATAACCCTGCTGATTGTGAATGGACGACAGGGAGCGGAAGTTATGGAGAGGGTGGGAAATACAATAGGGAGCGTTCTGTTTACTTCACCTCCCAGACCGTCTGGAAGCAGGGAAAGGGTGAGGAGAGAACAACTGCAACCTACATAATTTCAAAATATACCAACTGGGAAAAAATGGAGGGGGAGGGGGCTCATCGCCCTGCAGTCAAGTAAGTTACAGTTCAAGTGATTTTGGCTCTTATTCAGGAATGGTGTCAGATCAAATAGATGCAAACACGAAGATAATTTACGAAATGCCCAGCGGAGATTTGCTGGTGTGTATACATCCAGTAATGCAATCTACGGACTATCCTCTGTATTTCCAAATGAAGGGGTCAGATTCTTCTTCCCACTCAGCGTCTGGTAGTAGTTCGTGGAGCAGAGAAGGAAGAAGCGGTAGTGACAGCTATTCATATAGCAATACTGAAGTCTGCAATTACGATGGAGACCCTGAGACAAAACCCTGCAGCTTTAGTAAGTTTCTGGAAAAACAGGCTGTTTATGTCGAGACGTATCCTTCAGTAACCGGAAAGCGCCCTTTCTTGGGATGTATATCCCTCGAAAAGGTTGGTGAGGACAGGTGGAGGATGTTAACGGAGATTACAACGCCAAAAACACTTATCCGGGTTCGGGCAGTTACACATACGACAAGGGTACTGTCAGGGCACTAGGAAGTTATGCCGGGAGTAGCGAGGGACATATGAGGGAAGCATAAAATTCGGTGGTGAAAAAATGAGGTATGCTGTGCATTCAATCATTTTAATGGTAGCAATGATTGCTCAGGTTTCAGCGGTAACGCTTGAGGTTTGCGAAAACTGCGAGTTCTCTTCAATCAGCGACGCAATTAAAGCTTCTGCAGATGGTGATACCGTAGTTGTTAAATCTGGGGTTTACAGGGAGAATGTGCTGGTAAATAAGTCCATTAGCATTATAGGAGACAATGCTGTTATCGAACCTCGGTTTGTGCTACTTCCAGCAGTTTCCGCGAATGGGGTGAGAGATTTCTTCTTCAAGGGCATGGAGGTTAGAAACATCACTTTGGGCTTAGAGGCAATGTACATTGGCAATCTCACAATCAAGGATTGCAATTTTTCGAACAATGTTGAGGGGATCAAACTCTTTGAGGTTGGTCAGGGAAGGCTTGAAGGTCTCACACTTTCGGGATTTTACAGGGGGATAGTCATAGAGTCTTCTAGGTTTGTAGAGCTTGAAGACAGTCGCTTTGATGGTATATTAGCAATTGCTGTGGACTATTCGAGTAAAATCAGTTTAAGCAATCTCAACATAAAAGCACAGAAGGGTGTGGAGCTCATGGGTGGTGAGGATAATCTTATACAAGACAGCACCTTTGAGGGAGACACTTTCATTCACGCTATGTCGGAAAGCAGGCTGGTTGTGGGCAAAAATGATGTGGAAGGGATTTATGCCGTAGATGAAGCATCCATCGGCAGTACCTACGTCTTTGATGGTGTGAATGTGACTGGGGAGAACTTTCAGATTTCTTTAGCTGAGTTAAAGCTCCCTGATGACTTTATCCAGTATGGAAGCATTGTGAATGTAACAATTAACCCGAGCATCTACACTGGTGACGGTTCAGTCTACTTCGAGCTTAACGATGAAGGAAAGATCGGCGATGCTGAAAAAGCCACCCTGGCAATATACCGCTTTGATGGCGATGAGCTGAATCAGGTGTCGGATTACTACAACTCCACCAATTATATACCACTTAGCTACGATTCGAACAACAGCGGTGTTTACGTTCTCGCAGCCGTTGAAAGCTCAACACCCTCTATCCCCGTAAAGCCTACTCCGGGATTCGAAGTGCTTGCCGCTTTAATTGCTATTGCTGTAATTGTTGCGATGAGGAGGAAAGGTTAAACCTCCTCAACTTTTGAACGGTTTTAAAGCATCCTAAAGCTTTGTAAAGCTTTAAATCCTCTCTACCAGCCCTTTACAACCTACAACCTGAAAGTTTCCTTATAAATTCCAGAGACAACATTGGGTTGAGGTGGTGAAAATGAGGTGGAATTTGCTGGGAGTGGGAGTCCTGCTGATACTGCTGGTGTCGGTGGCATCGGCAGCATCTCCATGGCAGCAAGAGAAGGGGAAGCCCCAAATGGGTGAAGACAGACCAAACTTCGAAAATGCTGAAAGAGGATTCCAAAAGGCCAAGGAGTGGTTCAACCAGACGAGGGAGAAGATAGAGGAAGCAAGAAAGCAGGCAGAAGAGAAGAGGTTCGAGGCATGGAAGAGGCACCTCAATGCATGGGTTGAGATGGCAAAGAGGTGGGTCGAGAGGGTTGAGGCAAGAGTTGAGAACCTCAACCTCGGCAACGAGACCAAAGAGAGGTTGATGAACAAGCTTCAGGAGATTGAAGACAGGCTGAACGAGATTGAAGAGGAGATAAACGCCTCGCAGAACTACACAGAGCTCAGAGAAGTTGCTGGTGAGATAAGGGGAATATGGCTGAACTTAAGCAGGAGATGAGGTATGCCGTGCATGGCTATGCAATAGAGAAGTACGAGGAGATGCTCGAAAAGCTGAAACAGGTTAGAGACAGGCTTGAGGCTGCAGGAGCTAATGTAACCGAACTCAATGAGAAGATAGACGAGATTGAGGCTGCTGTGGATGAGCTGGAGAGCTATGTTGGCACACCAGAGTTTGCGGATAAGGTGAGGGAAATTAACCAGCTCTTCAGAGAGGCTTTTGAAATTGTGAAGGAACTGGCAAGGGAGGCGAGGCCTGAATACCACACTGGCTTCGTTTACGCCTATGTCAATGGAAGCTTCGAGCTTAGCGGAAACTTCACGTCGGTGCAGATTAAGGGAGACGGAAACGTCACGATTCCTGAGGATGTTGTTGTTACAAGAGTGAACACCGCAGGAGTGAACATGATAGTGGCAAGGGGCAACTTCACTGCGAGCGGTGAGGGAGAGTTCAGAATCCTCGCTCATGGCAGCGGAGAGCTTGTGCTCAATGGAGAGGGATACTACAGGGTTAAGCAAACCCCAACTGGTCCAATGACGGAGGAAATCGAATTTGAAGGCAATGAAACCGTTACCTTCGGGTGATGAGCTATGAAGTCCAGAATCGCAGTTGTTACACTGATCCTCGCAGCTTTGCTCTTTGCCGGCTGCCAGGAAAAGCAAGCGGAATCACAGTCCACACCACAAACGACTCCGCAGATTACTCCAACAGTGCAGCAAACAGATCAGATAATCGAGGACATTAATATAACCCAGGAGCTTCAGGAGCTGGAGCAGCTTCTCCAGGACCTCGAGAGCTTGGATAATGTTGATTTGAATGTTTAATTTTTTAATTTTCTTGTTTTAATAAATACTATCGACTTTATCGGCAGCAAGATGGTTGGATTTAGTCTGTTTGAGGAGATGCTGTGGTTCGTAACGCCAGAGAGGGTGAAGAAAGCCGTGGCTGAGTGGTATGAGAAGTGCTATTAAAGTTAAGGACGAACTGAGGAAGTACATGGGACCAAAAGGAGCGAGAGTTCCGAGAGGAGCTGTTGTTAGACTTTTGGCTGTGGTTAATGGAAAGATGGGCATCTTTGAGTACGAAGGAGAGAGATTCAACTGCCCGGTAAGATTGCTATGGAGGTTAAATTGTGAGATGTCTTCAAATCATACTGAGAGTGCTGTGAAGCCACACAAGGCCAAAATCTCTGAGAAAGATTAATATATGATGAGATTTAAGATATGATAAGATGATTTCGTCAAAGAGGGTAATTCAGAAAAAACTAAATTTGTTGGATTTGTCGGATGAGATAGAGATGCCGAAAGTAGTTGTGGACTATGTGACATCGCTGAATGGTGAAAAAGAGAGAAGGGTGATACGAGTAGGAGATGGATCTATCATCAAGCTTTTCGATCGGACTCCCTTTCCCAGGAAGGATTCTGATGTAGTCTGCCCGCATTTCCTTGAGCTGAAGTGGGCCAACGGATGCCTTTTTAACTGCGCCTGGTGTTACCTGCAGGGGACTTTCAGATTCCTCGATAGGGGTAAAAGACCCTTCGTTAAAGACTGGAAGAAGATCGAACTACATCTTTCTGCCCTTTTTGAGTACAACTCTAGGAAAGAGTTGTTGAACGCAGGTGAGCTCTCGGATTCGTTGATTGGAGAACATCTCAACCCACCAGCTTCCGTGAGACTTGCAAGAATGTTTCAGGAGCAGAATGACTACAGACTTTTGCTTGTTACCAAATCCAACAGAGTTGAGAACTTGCTAAGGATTGAGCCTGAAAATGTTGTCGTGAGCTTCAGCATCAACGCCTTCCCGGTTGCAGAGAGGTGGGAGAGAGGGGCTCCTCATCCCCTCAAGAGGATTGAGGCGGCTCGAAAGCTGCACGAACACGGGTATCCTGTAAGGGTGAGGATTGATCCAATGGTTCCGGTTGAGGGTTGGAAGCAGCACTACAGAGAGCTGGTGGAGGAGATCTTCAGGAACTTTGAGCCTGACAGGATAACCCTTGGAACTTTGAGGGGGCTCAGTACCACCATAAGGAATGCCAAGGATACGAGCTGGGTTGAGTATCTGGACGAGAAGAGCAATTGGGGACTCAAGCCGAGGTTTGACCTCAGGCTGGAGATGTACAGATTCGTCATGGATCTGCTGGAGGAGAGGGGATTCAGGGACTACGGACTGTGCAAGGAAACAGTGGGGATGTGGAAAGCCTTAGGGATGGACTACAGAAGGATCAGGTGTAACTGCCTCCTCTAAACCTCGTCAAAGTCTGTTAATCTCACTGAATCGCCGTAAAGCCATTTCAAAGACTCCTCCACAATCTCTCCTCTGAAGTTTTCGATCTTGTTCTTTAGCTCTCTGATTATTGGAAACCAAGCAGGGTTCTCTTGACGTGTAGCGAACAGGAGGTAATATCTGTAACCTTTTGTACCGCGAATCATTATCTCTTCAATGGTTTTTCTGTATTCTCTTATCTTCCCAATGTAATAATTTTTACAGCTTCCTCTGTTGTAAGCTTTCTCCATTCTTCCTCATCAGCTCCCAAAAAAGATGAAATTCTCTCTTTAATTTCGTCGCTATGGTGTTTCTTAGCGATTTCTTTTGCGGTTAAGGTTGCCTGCAACGTTATAAAAACATCCCCATATTCTATTTCAAGCACCTTTGAAGAGAATCCATCTTAATCTCCCACTTGTACGGATCGATAAAAGCCAAATAATGCTTGTAATCCTCTGATTCTATTTCGTTGACAATACTGTCTATGACTTTGTTTGAATCCTCGGGTATTACTTCATATCTCCCTGAAATCCACGAGAATTTTGCTTCTGGAAAAAGCTTGGATGGGTCCTTGTCCTCGTAGGTTTCAAGGAACTCTAATCTGCTCTTCAGTGATTTAGCATATTTTTCATCATAGTCTACGAAAAACATACGGTCGAACTTATGAGTTTCCTTTGTTGCGGAGTCTATAGCAACAATAGGCGATCCTGCAAGCAAGTATTTCCCTACACGATTTATGCCGCTACCCGCGAACAAGTCGATATAAAACAGAGTTGTTTTTCCACGCCTTTCTCTCAGCTTACCCATTATTCGCAAATATGGACCCACGAAATACGAGAGGGCAATAAGCTTTAATGGGGTCCATCGTTTGAATTCATTGCATGCCTCTCCAACTTTCTCCAGTTCTTCCAGAAGCCCAGGATACGAATCCAGCAACAAAATCTTTATTCTCTTATCCAAGTCTTCGATACTTGGCTTCTTTGTAGCGGTCATTTTCACTCCTCCAAAAAGGCCCTCCCCTTCTTGCGGGGTATTTAATCCGTCAATATTTGTTACTGCTCTTTGAACATAATTAGGCATGCGCCGACCGGGATTTGAACCCGGGGCAGGGGCTCGGCAAGCCCCTGTGTTACCAGGCTACACCATCGGCGCTTGAAGGCTCTTCCATCCATTGTTTAATAAGCCTTTCGTTGTTTTTTGGATTCTGAGTTTAAAAGCCTGTATGCCAGACAAATTTGGATTGCGATTTTTTAGGGAGTTTAGGGAATAATGGGAGAGGATGAGGTTGAATTCAGCTCTGACGTTTACGCTGTGTGGCTTTTTGTCAGAGAAGCGTTGAAGAAAGGAGAATTGCAATGAAGGGCCCGCGAGAGGAGGAATTGTCCCAGCCCATTCCAAGAGTTTGCTGAGCAATTTGGTATGCTGGAGCCAGAATCCAATACAAATTTCAAAAATTAGTAAGAAATCACCTGAATTGCCACAGAACCCTCCTCTTTCCTTCTGAACAGCTCACATGAAACTGATGAGGAAGTAACGCTACCTTTCAATGAGCAGTACCCCACACTATTGGGAAACGAGTAGTCTTTCAACCAGAACTTGCATGCTCCACATCCCATAGTGTAATTTCAAATTTGAAAGTATTTAAATCTTTCTTTTTATATAGTCACATTATCATGAACTCCATCATTACAATTATCACTTCGCACCAGAAACGATCTTTATAACGTCATTGTTCTTCAGCTCGTAGTCATCAGCGACTCTCATCTTCGTTCTTGCATCGAGGGCATAGATGAAGTGCTTTCCAATGTCTGTATGGATTTTGAAGGCAAGCTCCTTGGCTGTGGTACCCTTTTTAACCAGCATCGCATCCGGCAGAACGTTTCCCTTCGAGTCGGTGAACTTGTTCTCGTCCTCGACCGGATAGACGACAATGTAGTCAAGGATGTCGAATACAACCCTGTTAATCGCTTCCTGCACTCCTGTGCTCCCAAACTCCCTCAGAAATTCCCTTATTTTTTCAAGAGCCTTCATTTGCTTTTCGTTAAGCTCTTTGATTATCTCAAAGTCTGAATCTCCCGGCAGATACTTTATGTAGCCGTTCTTCGCTGCAGTCCGCAAAATAAGCTCGTAGGCTGCCGAGGTTGGAATAACTATCTCATCAAGCTTCATAAGCTCTTCGAGCAGGTTTTTCGGAGCTTTGTCAGCCTTGTTGGCAGCGATAACCATCTGCATTCTTCTCTTTCTGAGTTCAACGGCAAAATCTCTCAACTCTTCATCAGTGAGCGTAGAGATGTCTCCAAAGCTCCTCATTGCCTCTCTGACCATCCACTCCTCAAAACCAAGCCCAGCGAGCTGTTCGGTAAGAAACTTTGCCGCATCCCTCTTCTCAGCCTTCATCCTCCTGATTATCTTGTCCCAGTTCCTTTTGAGGATACCAAAAAGCCACATGTCTATTTCGTGGTACAGAAACCTGACGTCCTCAACGGGGTTTCTCTCCCCAACACCAATTTCATTCCCCTCCTCGTCTGTCGAGCCTGATGCATCGACCACGTGAATGACAGCCTCGCTCTGCCTCAGGTTGTCGAGGAACTCGTTTCCAAGCCCCCTCCTTTGTGTGCGTCGGGCACAAGTCCTGCAATGTCAATCAGCTTAACGGGAATGAACCTCCAGCCGTCGATGCACTCATTGCACTTAACTCCAAGCTCCTGGCAAACGCACTTAACCCTCACATACCCGATCCCAACGTTTGGCTTGATGGTCGTGAAGGGATAGTTGGCTATTTCAGCATCAGCGAGAGTTGCGGCCTTGAAGAAAGTCGACTTACCAGCGTTTGGCTTACCCGCAATTCCTATTTCAATCACGCAAACCCCTCCTCGTGTACTCTCCCCTCTCTCTCGTTCCTATGATGCTTTTGATGAGTGAGGGGTTACTCTTTAAAAAGTTGGCGTACTCCCTGCTTATTTCTCCCCGCTTCTCAAAAAAGTCTATTACTTCTATGGCCTCCTCAATCGTTTTGCACACCTCAAGGTGGTCTAAAACGGTGGGCAAATCGCTGCCCTCAATCTCGTGAAAAAGATTAGGAAACATCTTCTTGAACTTTTCCTTTTTCCACTCCATCCTTCTCTTCCTCTTCCGATATCTCGGCTTTAACAGTCTCTGCTTCCTCTGGCTGTTCCGAATCCGCCTTGGAGTCTTCAACTTCCACTGCTTCTTGCTCCTCACCTTTGCCTCTCTCCGACTCAGCTTCCTCTGATTCCTGTACTTCTTCGCTCTCCTCCACCTCTTCAGCTTCCTCCTCTCTACCCGGAATCTCGACCTTCTCTTTGATCCAGACTCCCTCTCTGCCCACTATACCTCCCTCAACACTGCAACCGTCCTCCATGTAAACCTTATCTGCCCTTATGTAGCCAAAACCTCCGATGAGTTTACGAGGTAAACCACTCTGCCCTCAATTGCCCCATGAACCCTGCAGTTGCTAACAATGATATCTCTGCCCCTCAGGCTGCCGAAAATCTCACTTCCCTCAGCATTAATGTCTCTCGCCTTAACATTTCCGAGAACCCTGCTGCCGACAATCTCAGCATCCTTTCTCGTGGAAATTCTGTCGATGCTCACTTGAGAGTTCTCCGGGATTATCAGAGGGGCGTCGAACTCCTCCACCTCCTCCAGAAGCTTTTCGGCCTCTTCAAGCTCCCCAAGCGGAGAAGAACCATGAGGTAGAGGAAGATGAAGAAGAGAACTGGCGTTGGGTCCTGAATGGTAATCAAGCCTTTCGCCTCAAATCCATTTTTGATTCTGACGTTTCTCCCAATTTCAAGGTCTCCGTAAACGGTCAACTTCCCTCCAATTGAAGCAAACTCTCCAATGTACGCATCTTGCTTCGACGTAACGTTTCCGCTAACACTACACCATGCGTCGAGCCTTATCTCCTCTCCGAGAAGGTCACCATCGATTGTCGTCCTCTCTCCAACGATTATCTTTTTTGCAATAACGCCATAGCTCAGCTTTGAATTGGGGCCTATGATAACGTCCCCACTCGCCACTATGTTCCTCTCTTCAAATCTCGTGTTGGGAGGGATTATGAGTTTCTCCAGCATCCATTGGTTTGTTGCTTTACTCACTTTTAAAGGTTTGCATGCTTCTGTTTTTCAATTGTGATTGCAGCGGGATAGAGATTTATGGTTGCCCGCCTTCCAGTTCAGTGATGAGGTTTTTAATCCTCTCCTCGATCTCCGCAAGAACTCTCCTGTAGGTCGCCTCATCCTTTCCTGCAGGATCCTCTATGTAGAACCTCTTAACGGGCTTATCGGTGGGCAGAACGACACAGCTGCTCTCCTCACAGACTGTAACAATCAGATCGTAGTCATCAAGGTTGACTTCATCAATCGTCCTTGGTTTATTCTTCGCCTTCAACCCCTTCTCCGCCAGCAGACGCTTTACAGTTTCGTCAACCTTCTCAGCCTTTTTCACTCCAGCGCTCTCTGCCTTCCAGCTTTTTGCCATGGCGTTGAAGAGAGCCTCGGCCATTACGCTTCTGGCAGTATTGTGGATGCAGACGAAGAGGACTTTCATATAATCCAGACCCTCCTTCCCTCCTTTATAAATATCTGCCTTGCCGCAATCTTTGCCAGCAAATCCCCAATTCTCTCAATGTGCCTTACCGTGAGAACAGCATTCACATCACAGCTCTCCTCAAGCTGCTCAATTGCCTCCACGTAAATCTCATCCACCGCATTGTCCAGTTCAGTCATCCTTTCCTTCAAGCCCTCTGTTTTCGTGTAGCCCTCCTTTACAGCATCAAACATTTTCTTAAGATATTTTTCGGCCTTAAAAACGATTTCTGGCAGCTTTGATTCGTAGAGAGAGATTTCCTGAGCTATGTCTGCGATTCTTTCGTAAGAGGACGAGATTCTCATGATGCTGATTGCGAACCTCAAATCTCTTGCAACAGGCTGGAAAAGGGCTATGAAGGTGGTGCAGGCGTAGTTTATGTCCGTATCGAGGACATCGGTCTGCTGCTCGATTCTGGATATTTCTCTGACAACGCTCTTATCACCTCTCATCGCTCTGAAGGAAAGCTCAACTGCCCTCTCAGCCAGAGCGTGCATTTCCATAATTTCGTCCATTATTGCCTTTTCCTTCTCCTCAATCCTCTTCATCCAACCCTCCCCGTAAGATACTTTTCAGTTAATTCCTTCTCAGGTTTCTCAAAAACCTTAGCTGTTTTACCATACTCAACAAGCTCCCCCATCCAGAAGAAGGCAACGTAGTCGCTTATCCTCGCAGCCTGCTGGATGTTGTGTGTTACAACCACAACCGTGTAGTTCTTCTTCAGCTCAACCATAAGCTCCTCTATTTTTGCTGCTGCTATTGGGTCGAGGGCTGAGGTTGGCTCGTCAAACAGAATAACCTCAGGATTCGTTGCGATTGCTCTTGCTATGCAGAGCCTCTGCTGCTGCCCTCCTGAAAGCCCCAGAGCGCTGTCGTTCAGCCTGTCTTTAACTTCATCCCACAAAGCTGCTTTTTTCAGACTTTCCTCCACGATCTCCTTCAACCTCTCTTTATCCTTTATACCGTGAACTCTCGGTCCGTAGGCAACGTTGTCAAATATGCTCTTCGGAAAGGGATTCGGATGCTGGAAGACCATGCCTATTCTCCTTCTCAGCTCCACCGCATCGACGTCATCATCGTAGATGTTCTTGCCATCGAAAATCACCTCTCCTTCAATCCTGACACCATCAACCAGCTCGATGAGCCTGTTCAGAGACCTAAGAAGTGTTGACTTGCCGCATCCGCTTGGGCCTATTATGGCGGTAACCTTGTTCCTGTAAATTTCAAGGTTCACGTTCCTTATTCCAACCTTGTTTCCGTAATAAACGGAAAAGTTTCTGATGTCGAATGCCACCTCCATTTATCTCAACCTCCTTGCGAATTTGTTTCTCAGATAAACGGCGAAGGCGTTCATCGAGAGCATTATTGCCAGCAAAACGACGATGGCTGCAGGAGCAAGACCATGCAGAAATTCCTCCTTCGGCATGTCGGTCCACATGAAGATTAGCATTGGCAGGGCTGAGTAGGTGCTGAAGATGTCCTTTGGGGCTGTGAAGGTTGCTGTTGCGACGCCGATCATTATGAGAGGTGCGGTCTCTCCTATGGCTCTCGAAAGCGCCAGTATCACTCCAGTCATTATCCCCGGAAGAGAGCTTGGGAGAACAACGCTTTTGACGGTCTGCCACTTCGTCGCTCCCACAGCCAAGGAAGCTTCCCTAAGAGAGAATGGAACGGCTCTCAGCGATTCTTGCGCTGCAACGATTACAATGGGCAGAACAAGCAGCGTCAGAGTCAGAGATCCCACAAGAACGATTCCGGCTTTAAGCCGAGAGTTGAGACGAAAAGGCCGAGGCCGAGAAGACCGTAGACGATTGATGGCACTGCAGCGAGGTTTGAGATGTTAATCTCAATCAGCTTTGTCAGCCAGTTCTTTCTGGCATACTCCTCAAGGTATATTGCCGCTCCCACACCAAGAGGCAAAATCATCACACCAACGAGAGCTATTGCCATGATTGAGCCCACAAGGGATGGAAATATCCCTGCTTTTTCAGGAAATCTCGATGGGGGGGAGGTTAAGAACTGCAAATCGAGCCATGCCGCCGCTTCGACAAAAGTGTAAACGAGCAGTGCGGCAAGAACAACAACTCCGAATACCGTTGCAGCCAATGCGAGAAGTATGAAAAGCCCTTCTTTGATTTCATCGGCCTTCATCTGTACACCTCCCTGAACCTCATCTTTATTGCATAGCTTATAGTGTTGAGGAGCATGGTCATCAGGAACAGCGTGAAGCCAATGGCAAAGAGGCTCTGATAGGCAACGCTCTGTCCGCTGACGTCGCTTATCCCTATCTCCACCATTGCGGCGGTCATGGTTTCAATGGAGCCGAGCCAGTCGGCTGGATTCAGAATGTTGACGAGCCTTGGAGTTCTTCCCGCTGCTATGGTTACAGCCATCGTCTCGCCTATAGCTCTCGAAATTCCGAGGATGAAGCTGGCAACGATGCCCGACAGTGCAGCGGGAATCACTATGCTTGTTATCACCTTAGCCTTCCTCGCTCCCAGCGCGTAGCCAGCCTCTCTCAACGACTGGGGAACCGCCCTCAAAGCATCCTCGCTTATACTTGCACTATCGGGATTATCATGATTCCCACGACAATGGAAGCGCTAAGAGCGTTGTAGGCAGAGATGTCGGGGAAGAGGGCTTTGAGAAAGGGGGTTATGTAGGCGAAGGCGAAGTATCCGTAAACGACCGTTGGGATGCCTGCAAGAATTTCCAGAAGCGGCTTCAGCACAGCCCGTCTTCTCTCTCCCGCATACTCCGAAAGGTAGACTGCCGCCAGCAACCCGGATGGAATTGCGATGGCTGCAGCACCAACGGTAACCATAACCGTTCCTGCTACAAGCGGTAAAACGCCAAAGGAGTACGGCCTGATTGTTGGAGTCCACTTTGTGCCGAGAAAGAACTCAAGGGGGGAGATGTGGGTGAAAAACCTGATGGTGTCGCCTACGAGCGTCAAAACTATACCGAAGGTTACCGCAACGGTGATGAGGGCTGAAAAAAGAAGTAAAACGTAAACGATTTTGTCTGAAGCTTTCGCCATCTACACCCCCACTCCAGGCCCAGATCCTTCAGGGCTTCGCTAAGCTTCTTCAGGTTCTCCTCCTTCTGATCCTTGCTTACAGGAACGTAGCCAATCTCCTCAACGATTCCGCTGTCCAGATTTTCGAGGTAGAACTTAACGAACTCCCTCACAGCCGGCTTCTTGAGCGACTCCTTGTTGACGTATATGAACAGCGGTCTGGCAAGCGGATATTCACCGCTCTGCCCGGTTTCAATGCTTGGCTCAACGCACTCCCCCTGCTCATTCTTTATCTTTGCAGCCTTAACCTTGTCTTTGTTTTGGAGGTAGTATGAAAGGCCGAGGTAGCCCATCGCATACTTATCCCTCGCAACTGCCTGAATTATGGTGTTATCCTCTTCCGTGCCGTGATAGTCCTGCCTGTGCGCCCCAGATTCGCCGATTACGTGCTCCGTGAAGAAATCGAAGGTTCCGCTTGCTGAGGTTGGGCCGTAGAGGTGCATCTCTTCATCCGGCCACTCCGGATTCACCTGACTCCATCTCGTGATGCTCTCAGTTGCATCTGGGCCCCAGATTTTTCTCAAATCGTCAAAGCTCAGGCACTCAGCCCAGTCGTTTTCTGGATTTACTATCACAGTCAGGGCATCGTAGCCAACCAAAAACTCCAAAGGTTCAACACCATTTTTCCTTGCCTCATCAAGCTCTGATTGCTTTATTGACCTGCTTGCATCGTTTATGTCAGCCAAGCCCGGAATGAAGAAGTTCCTGAATCCCCACCGGTGCCTGTTGACTGAACAGAAACAACAACTTCCGGGTATAGTTTGTTAAATTCCTCGGCCATAGCTGCAGTAATTGGGTACACTGTGCTGCTTCCTGCAACCTTTACCTCTCCTGAAATCTCCTTTCCCTGACCCTCATTCGACTGGCACCCGGCGAGAAGCAGTGCCACCAGCGTCAGGAGAACCATTAGCACCTTTTTCATGCAACTGCGTATTATCTGAGAGATATACATCTTGTCGCATTAAAATATACATCATATAGTTAGTAAATGTTGTATATACCATCCCTTAGGGAAAACGCATAAATATTTAGATTTTCACGATGGTATGTGAAGGTTGAGGCGAGGAAGGTATACCGCACCGGAAGGAGCAGCTACATAATCACTCTGCCAAGAACTGGGTGGAGGAGTTTGGAATAAAGGAGGGAGACACGTTATTTCTTGAGATAAAGGAGAATTCAATATGCATAAAACCAAAAATTGAGGAGAAGAGCTTAAGAGCGAATATTGAGGATGCTGAAGCAAAATTCAATCACCTTGTAAGGCTGGTGATATCTTACTACCTCGCTGGCTACTCTTCCATGGCTGTTAGAGTTTACAGCGATGAACAGAGGAGAGCTGTTGCCTTTGCAGTTGATTTGCTTGTTGGAGCAGAAATTATGGAAGATACTGGAAATAAGCTGCTAATTGAAGTTTTTCTTGACGTGGAGCGTTTTGAAATAGATGCCATTCTTGAAAAGCTTTTCAACATTACGCTGAGTATGCTCAAAGATTTGAAGGATGTTGTAGCCAATCTTGACAGGGCAGTGTGCAGCACCATACTTACGAGGGAAAATGAGGTGGATAAGCTTCACTTTCTCGTATTGAGACTCCTTAACCATGCAGGAGAAAGGGGAATCATGCCCGCAGTTGATGCAATGAACTACAGAAGCGTGGTTAGAAATCTGGAGAGAGTGTCCGACCACATAAGTCAGATGAGTGAAGCAACATTGAACCTTGAAAGGGGCTATGGAGAATTGAGCGAAATGATTGAGACCTTGGAAAATATATTTAGAAGGGCCATGGTTTGCTTCTTTAAAAATGACAGAAAAATTGCTGAAGAGGTTCTTGAGGATGTAGAGGATTTTACTAACAGAATTCTTAAATACTACGAAAAAATTGCTGAGCTGGAGGTCGTGCAGTTGATGAACCTGAAAACCATTCTTGACAGTGTTTCGAGGGTTGCGGGATATTCTGCTGATATTGCGGAAGTTGTGATAAATAAGAGCGTTTACTGAGTTTAGAAATTTCAAAACGTAAATTTTTCACTGATAAAAATATTTAAGAAGCTTGCTGAAGCTCCTGCTCAATCAGGGCAGCAAACTCTTCGTAGCTCTTGTATCCCACCACCTTCTTTCCGTTGATGAAGAAGGTTGGTGTGCCTGTGACTCCATAGCTCTGGCCATCACTCATGTCCTTGGTAATCTCGTCCTCATACTTTCCAGAATCCAAGCAGGCTTTGAAATCGTCAACATTAAGGCCGAGTTCTGCTGCATAGTCGTAAACCTTTGTTCTGTTGCCAATCCACTCGTTCTGCCTCTCGAACAGCACATCGTGGAAGTCCCAGTACTTGCCCTGCTCACCTGCACAGTTTGCAGCCTCTGCAGCGAAGTAAGAGGTTTCTCCGTGCACTGGGAAGTCTCTGAACACAATCTTCACCTTATCGCCGTAATTCTTTATTATTTCGGGCTCAACCTCCAATGCAAACTTTGCACAGTACGGACAGGCATAGTCGGAGAACTCAACTATAACCACTTTTGCATCCTCCGCTCCAAGGTAGGGTCATCATCAGCACTTACGTCAACTCTTTCCTCACCCCCTCCTCGCTCAGCCTGGTTAAGTCAATCTGGTTTGTGAATAGCAGAGAACCGTTGGCAGTCAGGAACATATAGTAGCTTTCAAGAGTCCCGTTATCATTGTAGAATTCGACCTTAACCTTGTAAACTTCACCGTAAGGGGAGTAATCCGAAATTCTTACATTAACATCAGGATTGTTCTGATGAACCAGATTGTTCAGCTTCTTTGTGACGCTCTCAAGTGTCTTCTGGTCAAGAGATGCAGTGTTAGCGGGACAGACTTCCTCCCCCGTGGCTGAATGGCGGTAAATGCGTAAACAGCTATTGCTCCAATGACCAGACCTATGACAACTCCCACAGCCAAATCTCTCATGGGCAACAAACAACACAGGGGTATAAATAGTTAAGCTTGGAAAGTAAACTTGTTGTGGTTTCTGGCTGTGGTTTCTGAAGGATAAGTTGAGAGCAAGTTCAAAAGCCTAACAATAAATTATTGCAAAAATCCATAATTTTTAAACCTTGCCAATAACACGGATTTGAAAATATTGAAATAGCCCCATGCAAAGATTGATTATGCTGGTTTCAGAAATGCACGGAGATGTTGAGGCTGTAAAGGTTGGAACGGAGGTGCAGGGGAGAGTTCTGCACTGGGTTTACCTTTACTACTATCGCAACCTTCTCTTCGATACCGGTTGTTTCAACACTGCTCGAGAAGTCTTTAAGCATTTTAAGGGGAAGGAGATCAAAGCTGTTCTGATAACTCACTATCATGAAGACCACATCGGGGCTGTAAATCTCTTTAAGGAAATAACCGATGTTTATGTCCCCGAAGAATCCCTGGAGATCCTGAGAAACCCTCCGGACATACCAAAGTACAGAAAAATAGGGTGGGGGCAGCCTGAGAAGATTGAGGGTGTTAAGGTCGCCAGGGAGGTAATGGACTTCGACGGTGTTGTGGTGAGAATGATAAAAACTCCGGGCCACAGCTTCGACCATGTAAGCTATCTCGTAGACGATAAGCTCTTCTGCGGTGATCTGGTAATCAACACAGCCAGATGGTCTGTATGCGTGAGGAGGATCTGATTAAGACTATAGAGTCAATCGAAAAAGTGCTGAAATACGACTTCAGCTACGCTTACACAGGTGTGGGGGTTGCGAGCAGGGATGATGTGGTCGAGTATCTTAACTACCTCAAGGGGCTGAAGGAGAAGGCTGAGAAGCTTTACGCTGAGGGAAAGAGCATCGACGAGATCGTCAACGCTTGCTTCCCCAACCCCTCGCAAAAGGCCATTCTGATGGAGTTCGTCAGCGAGAAGGAGTGGGCAAGGGAGAACATGATAAAATCACTTCTCGGACTGCCGAGGGAATAAAAATAAGGTTAATCCTCAATTTTCTCAAACTGGTCCTTTGATGCACCGCAAACAGGGCAGACCCAGTCGTCAGGCAGGTCTTCCCACTTGGTTCCAGCGGGAATGTCGTTGTCTGGGTCGCCCTCAGCCTCATCGTAAACGTAACCGCAAACCTGACATTCATACTTCGCCATTTTATCAACCTCCGTATGCCAGATCCACTCCATCCTCGGTGAGGTAGAGCTTCCCATCCTTCTCCACAACAAAACCTTCCGCTATTAGATAGTCGAGGTTGAACTTGAACTCGAAGTCCGAAACGTCTCCAAGCTCCTTCTTGAGCTCCTCTCTCGTAATTCCCCTGTTGCCAATTTTCTCTGCCATTTTCTTCCTCAGAGGGTTTGAGGCAGCCTTAAACAACCTCTCGTGCTGCTCCCTATCCCTTTCCCTTTCCGGCACAGAAAAACACCTCCAGTTATCGAATCTTTCTTTTCTTCTATTATCAATCTTTCTCTCGATTTCCAGACTTTCAAAACCCAAAAAAGGAGGCAAGGGATGTCTGTCTCGAAACAAGGGCTTTCCATTCTTTGTTCTCAATCCTCCGGGAAGCTGCCTCCAAAGCCTCCTCAAAACTCTCGAAAGCTTCCGGTTCGCTTCTGAGTGCTTTTCTCACTCCCTCCTCCACAACCCAAACACCGAGTGGAGCGTAGTAGGAGGGCTTAATCTCCCTGACGACAATAACCGAAGCCTGTCGCCTTTTCTTTCTCAAATACTCAAGAACCGGGAGGCGTGCTGCGTAGTATCCACCGCTTAGATTAGAATACTCCCTCTTTGGCCTTATATCCTCGCTGTCTACTCCAATCCAGTCCTCCTTCGGACTCCAGAAGGACTTTCTCTGCCAGATTTCGATGAGCTGGAAGAAGTACCTTTCCGGGGAAAGGACCACCTCGAAGTGGTTGCCGAAATGCTCGTAGTGGAACAGCAGAGTTTTGTCAATGGGTTTGTAAGCGGCAATTTCCCTCTTGATAGCTTCCCCAACAATGCTGTGCACTGCGGTGATGCTCCA
>LZQN01000070.1_pt1 | contig 27109 bp, 25 predicted proteins | sample 768531 | NCBI WGS metagenome assembly LZQN01 (sample SAMN05207080, study PRJNA324506) | oil field metagenome | isolation source: sample BH-FW-7 from oil reservoir | place: India: Bombay High | collected 2015-12-02
AAACTTTGAAGATCTTTTTTTACTAGAAGTATACCAATTGCATATTTTCTTGCTCAAAAAAAGAAAAAATTTATTTATGAATCTCATGTGTTTTCTAAGGATAAAAAATTTAAATATTTTAGAAAGTTTGTAGAAAATATTAATAGTTATAATTATGGAAAAGTTATAGCTATTTCTGAGCATATTTTTTCTCAATATCAAAAAGAGGGTTTAAAGAAGGATAACATAGAAGTATTTCCAGATGGAATAAGTAATACTTTTTTTAAACTGGATTCTTTAAAAAAGGACTATATAGGTAGATTGTTTAAAGATAGAAGTATATATAAAAAAAGATAGTGTTATATGTTGGTTCATTAAGAAAAGAAAAAGGTCCTTTTTTTTTATTAGAGATAGCTAAATATATGCCAGAATTAAATTTTGTGATAATAGGTGGAGATAAAAGAAAAGTTCAGTATATAAAAGAACTATCCCTATCTAAGGGAATAAAAAATTGTTATGTGCATGCGTACATTGATTATAAATATGTTCCTTACTGTCTTATGGAAGCTGATATCTTAATTATGCCTTATTTAAAGACAGGAGAGCTTATTGATTCAATGTCTCCTTTAAAAATGTTTGAATACTTAGCTACAGGTAAACCTATCTTAGCTTCTGACCTTTCAAGCATTAGAAGTATTCTGGTCCATAAGGTGAACAGTTTTTGTTTGAGGCAGAAAATATTGTTGATTGTATCGAAAAGATTAGGGAAATATTATCTTTATCTACTGAGCAAATTAACCTTATTTCTAGAAATGCTATTAATACAGCTAAACAATATACCTGGGATAAAAGAGCAGAAGGTATTTTAAAATGGTATTATCAAGCCTGCGAATAGTTTTTTCTCTTCTTCTAGTACAAGTAGTGGTGGCACGAGGCAAGCACTGTATACTATTCAAGAGTTGAGTAAACTAGGGCATAATACAGCTTTTATAATTCCTAAAGGTGCTACTATTATTAATAAATGTTCTAAAACTAATTGGATTGAATTGCCAAAAGATGTAAAAAATGGAAAACTTTTTTTAAAGAATTCATCGATAGCTTTAATCCTTCTATTATACATGTTTACCATAATAAAGCTATAAAAAGAATGGCGTGGTGGAGTTTATTTTTTAAGCAAAAAAATATGATTATACTTGCTCATAGAGGTGTAGTTTTTGTCCCTAATAATCCTTTTCCCTATTGGTCTCCAGGGATTGACTGTTTTACTGTTAATTCTTTGGCTTGTGCTAAAACATTAAAAAAGATAGGTGTTCCTAAAAGAAAAAATAAAGCTACTGTACAATTCTATTCCTAGAAATAGAGTTGCTTCTAACCTAGAGCCAGCCCTAGTAAGGGAAAAAATTAGAATATCTAAAACAGATGTGGTCATAGGAAGTATTAGTGGTGATGCTTCCTATAAGGGGGTAGATATTTTATTAAAGGCTGCTAGTTTATTAAAAGTGGATAACTGGAGGTTGATTTTAATTGGTCCGCAAAAAGAGAAATGGACGCATCTTATAAGTAGGCTAAAGATAGAAAAAAAAGTTTGTTTTTTAGGTCATATAAATAATATCGCAGACTATCTTCAGATAATGGATATTTTTTGTATTCCATCTTTAAGTGAAAGTATGCCCAATACACTCTTGGAAGCTATTTTTGCAGGTTTGCCTATAGTTTCCTCAAAAGTAGGAGGAATTCCTGAAGTTTTAGAGGGAAGAGGTTTTTGTTTAAGCCAGGAGATTTCAAGCAACTCGCCTTGTATTTAGAGCAGTTAATAACTTCGGAGAGCTTGAGAGAGGAGATTAAAAGTAAAATAATCCCTTTACAAAAATTATTTTTGCCAGAAGTGAAGACTACAAAAACTTTTAAATATATATAAAGAGTTATTACAAAAAAATAATGGTTAGTTTCTTTAAAACAATTCCCATTCTCTGTTATCATGATGTAGGTACCCCAGGTGGTCATCCTCTTGCTATCTTTGAAAGCCATCTAAGGTTTTTAAAAGAGAAAGGATATAAGACTATAAGCGTACGTAAGCTTTATAGAATAGTAAAAGGTAAGGAAGATGTAGACGATAAGTATATTGTTCTTACCTTTGATGATTGTCATTTAAGTAATTGGAAGTTTGCAGTTCCTCTGTTGCAAAAATATGGTTTTAGAGCAGTTTTTTTTGCAGTAAGTGATTTCATTGTTGAAGGAAGAGTTCGGCATCCTAAAGAAATTACGGACTTAAAAAAGCTCTCCACTTCTTTTCGTTTGGCCTTAGAAAAAAAGATTATTCTCAATTTATGACCCTTCAGGAATTAAGGGCCCTGATTGAAGATTTTGGTCATGAGGTTTATAGTCATTCTAAAAGGCACCAGGGATGTTTTAAGAATTTGGAATTTAAAGGCGTGTTAAGGGATAAAAGTCATTGGTCAGTTTGGGGTATTTATGAAAAACCTCAAGACAATTATCCCTTTTTTGATATTGGGAGTGCTTATGCTTATGATGGATTTTGGCCGGTTAAAGAAGGTAGAGATAAAATAGAGTTTAGACGCAGGACAGAAAAAGAGCGGTATGAATTTTGTTGTAAGGATTTTCAGGAATCCTTGGCCAGGATAAAGGAAGTAAATAAGCAGGATGAGCAGTTTTTTTGTTGGCCCTGGGGACATTTTGACCAGATAAGTCTTAAGGCTTTAAAAACTGCTGGCTATAAGGGAGCCTTTACTTTAGAGAGATTTAGAAATGGTTATGGAACCAATCCCTATTATTTTCATCGTTTAGGTATTGGTAGAAAAAAGGATGTAAATTGGCTTAGAACCAGATTGATTATGCATGGTAATCTTTTGAGCTCCATGATATTTTTTAAGTTTTTTCGCAAGAAAAAGGAAGATAAAAAAACTACAACTTATACTTGGGAACTAAAATGAAATTAACCTCAGAAATAAAAGATGTTCATAGTTTAAAACTTTTTAAAAGATGTCTTAGTTACTTTTGGCCCTATAAGTTTAGGATTTTTATTTCCCTGATTTCCATGGCGATTGTAGCTGCTTGTTCTGCTGCAGCAGCTTTTTTGGTAAAACCTGCTTTAGACGATATCTTTATCAACAAAGATAAACAGGCCCTTATTTTTATTCCCATTGCCTTGGTTGTTGTTTTTATTATAAAGGGAATTTTTAGATTTTTGCAAAACTATGAGATGAATTACTGTGGACTGAAAGTTTTAGAAACCTTACGCAATGAACTACACTCTAAAATAGTTAGATTGCCAATATATTTTTTTGATGAGAACCAAACAGGAATGCTCATGTCCAGGATCTTAAGTGATGTTACTTTAATTAGAGCCAGCCTTCCCAGTTTGGTTATGCTTATACGTCAGGTTCTTACCATGTTGGGTCTTTTGTTTGTGGTTTTTTATAGAGACCCTTATCTGGCTACTTTTGCTGTTTTAGTTTTACCTGTAGCTGTGTACCCTTTTATTTATTTTGGCAAAAAGTTGCGAAAGCTGGGTAGAAAAAATCAAAGTAAAATATCAGATATATCTTCTTTTTTGCAAGAAATATTTAGTGGAATAAAGGTTGTAAAGGCCTTTTCTACAGAAGAAAAGGAAGATAAAAACTTTCAAAAGGAAAATTCTAGATTAGTTAATATTGCTATTAAAGAAATTAAATATAATGAACTTTCTTCTCCAGTAATGGAGTTTATCGGTGCTGTAGGCGCAGGTCTTGTGGTCTGGTATGGAGGGAGCCAGGTAATTGCTGGTGAATCTACTCCAGGCACCTTTTTTTCCTTTATGACTGCTCTGGTTATGCTTTACGACCCTTTAAAAAAGCTTACTAGTGCCAACCTGACTATTCAAAAGGCCTTAGCTGGTGCAGAAAGGGTTTTTCAAATTTTAGATTCTCCAGAACTGGCCATAGAAAGAGCAGGAGAAAAGGAATTAAAACCTCCTTTTAAGGAATTGGTATTTAAGGATGTAACCTTTACTTATCCAGGCTCAGAAAACCAGCCTTACAGAATATTAATTTAACCATAAAAAATGGTGAAAAGGTAGCTATTGTAGGTCCCAGTGGAGCAGGAAAAAGTACTTTGGTAAATTTGATTCCCAGGTTTTACATTCAACAAAAAGGAACCATTTTTTTAAATGGTTTACCTTTAGAAGAATATTCTTTGACTAGCCTGAGATTATTTATGGGTATAGTTTCTCAGGATAATTTTTTGTTTAACACTACTATTAGAGAGAATATTCGTTACGGTTTAACTGAAGCCAGTGAAGAAGAAGTGATTGCTGCAGCCAAAGCTGCTTATGCTCATGACTTTATTATGAAACTTCCTCAGCAATATGATACTGTGATTGGAGAAAGGGGAGTAAAACTTTCTGGAGGGCAGAAGCAGAGAATTACCATTGCCAGAGCGATTTTAAAGAACCCTCCTCTCTTAATTTTAGATGAAGCCACCAGTGCCTTAGATACAGAATCAGAGAGAATAGTCCAAAAAGCCCTGGATAATTTAATGGCCAAAAGGACCAGTATTGTTATTGCCCATAGGTTATCTACTGTCTTGAGTTCTGATAAAATTGTAGTTTTAAATCAGGGAGAAATTGTGGCGATAGGAAAGCATGAAGAGTTGTTAAATGATTGTGAACTTTACCGTAAAATATATGAAATGCAGTTTAGAGAATAATTTTTTAGTGCTCTTTTTTGTGCAGGGCTTTAAATACGTCTTCTCTGGCTAGAAGCCCTACAATATGGGTGGGATCCTGGGGAGACAATACAGGTAGTTGTCCAAAATCGCTTTCTAAAAATTTAATCAGGGCAGTGTATAAATTGTCTTCAGTAGTTACTGTATAGGGCTTTCTGGCTACATCTTTAGCTACCAACAGGTCCTTTAATACATCTTCAAACAATACCCTTCTCAAATCCTGGACAGAGACTATGCCGGTTATAACTTGATCTTTTCCCCTTACTGGAAAATAAAAATCATTACTGTGGGCTACAACATCCAGCATAGCAGGAAAAGAAGTAAATTCCTCAAAAGTACTGACCCTTTTAGGTTGATAGTAATCCTTTACCTGTAAGTTTTCCAGGACATTGATGGCAGCTTCGTCAAAATGGGCAGGGGATTCAAATTTGTTGTGCACCTGGTTTTCATAAAGGGAAATGTTGCGGTTTAATACCAAACAGATGGCAGAAGAAAGCATTAAAGGAGCTAGCAAGCCATATCCTTTAGAAAATTCACAAACCATGACCAGAGGGCCAATAGGGGCATTGGCAATTCCGGCAAAAAAAGAGGCCATACCAACCAAGACAAAAGCTCCAGGCTGGGTAATGATTTGAGGGAAAAACATTTGCCCCATATAGCCTATGATGCCTCCAGACATGCCACCTACAAAAGGGCAGGAGCAAACATGCCTCCACTCATGCCAGAACCCAGGGTAATAGAAGTGGCAATGGTTTTGCCTATAAGAATAAAGAGCATGGTTAAAAGAGAAAGCTTGCCCCAGATGGCCATTTCCAGCCAGCCATAGCCTCCGCTTAAAAGTTGAGGGAAAAGCATGCCCAAGATTCCCATCAACAGTCCTCCAGCAGCTAGAGTAAAAGGCATGCCTATTTTTTCTTTTAAGGGCCAGAAAAATTTATATTTAATAAAGTAAAAAGTTTTTACATAAAACTGGCCAGTAAAGGCACAAAATAGGGCCAGCGCAATATAAAAAACTAGTTCCCTAGGGTCTGAAAATCTAAAATCTGGGATATTAAAAATGGGGTCTGAGCCAAAGACAAGGGTAAAGATAGTATAGGCTATCACTGAGGAGGTAACAGCCGGTAAGATGGCTTCAGCCTCAAAGTCTTCCCGGTAAATTACTTCCACAGCAGTTAGGGCGCCTCCTAAAGGGGCCCTGAAAATAGCACCTAACCCCCCAGCTGCACCTGTAAGTAAAAGTAGTCTCCGTTCTTGGGGGGATAGCTTTAACTTTTGAGCCAGAAAGGAGCCTATTCCAGCACCAATGAGAGAAATAGGACCTTCTCGTCCAGCACTACCGCCAGCACCTATAGTGAGAATAGAAGTACCACCTCTGGCCAGGGCAGCCAAAAGGCCGATTATCCCGTCTTGTTGGTGAAAGGCCTTGATCATGCTATCTGTGCCGTCTGTGCCTCCTTCCAGGCTTTTAGGGGCAAAGCGAAGCAAAAATAAACCAGTAATTAAACCTGCCAGGGTGGTGAATAGAGGAATAAGCCAGGGTTTACTGGCAGTAAGAGAGGCGTGAGAGTGAAAAATTTCTTCTCCACTAGGGGCAGGCAGACTTAACCCCGCAAGGATATGTAGCAATAAAAATTTAGCTCCTTCTACTCCGTAAAAAAACAAGATAGCTGCTAGTCCTGAGAGGATACCTGTAAAACTTCCTAAAATTAACCAGCGAGCATTTGTGATGAAATGAAAAATTTTTAAGCTTTCTTGCCAGAGTCGATTAAAAGATTTGAAAAATTTTTTCAGCATATTATTGCAGCTTCAGGTAAATTTAGAATTTCCTTGGCCAGTAAAGCATCCTTCTGGATTTGAGCAGTTAATTCTTCTAGAGAATTGAATTTTTTTTCATCCCTGAGTCGTTGTACAAAATGCACTTTTATTTTTTTGCCGTAAATATTTTCTTTAAAATCAAAGATGTGTACTTCCACAGAAAGGTAGTCATTGCCAAAGGTAGGGTTATAACCAATATTGGCTACACCAGCTTTGATTAAATCCAGCACCTCCACCCAGACTGCATAGACTCCTGTTTTGGGAAAAAGTTCGTCTTTTAACTGAATATTGGCGGTGGGAAATCCCAGCAGTTTCCCTCCCCTTTTTTTACCTTCGATTACTTTACCTCTAACTTGATAAAACCTGCCTAAAAGAGGACGAGCCTGCCAGACCAGCCCTGCTTTTACTAAATCTCTTATCCTTGTGGAGCTAACAATGGCTCCATCATACATCACTGGAGGCAATTGCTCCACGCGAAATCCCCATTTTCCTCCTAATTTTTTTAATAATTGAAAATTACCTTTACGGCCTTTACCAAAGGCATAGTCATAACCCACCAGGAGCTCTCTGGTTTTTAACCCCTGTACTAAATAGGTATATACAAATTCTTCAGGTTCTAACCTGGCTATCTCTTTATTAAAGGGAAGACAAAACAAATAATCTATATCTAGCTTGGAGATTAGCTCTATTTTTTGTTCAGTAAGGGTAATAAAGGGAGGAGTCTTACTATCCACCAGAACCCTTAAGGAATGAGGGTCAAAGGTTACTACCACACTGGGTATGCCCAGAGTTTTAGCCTTTGTTTTGGTTTTTTTGATTAGTTGTTGATGCCCAATATGTACACCGTCAAAATTGCCTATGGTTACACAGGAGGCAGAGAGTTGTTGGCTGAGTTCTTCCAGGCTTCTGCTAATTTTCATTTAACTATCCTCACAAAAAGAAGAGTCTAATAAAAAAAACAAGACAGGCAACTTTTGACTGGAGAAGAAAAATAAGCTTATTTTGCTTCTTGCCAAGAGTTGAGTTTATCTATATAATCAAAATCCAAGTGCCGAAGTGGTGGAATTGGTAGACACGCTAGGTTCAGGGTCTAGTGGGCATCCGCCCGTGGGGGTTCGAGTCCCCCCTTCGGCACCAAATCCAATCCAAGATGAACTATAGTTTTACTCCCACCTTAACTTCTTCTGAGACAAATAATGGAAAGAATTAAAGTAGCTTTTGTAATTGGTGGACTGCCCTTTGGAGGGGTGGAAAACTGGCTTTTTGATTTAGTAAGTAAACTTCAAGCAGATGCAGAAATAGAGCCTGTGGTAATTAATATCTCTGGCACAGGAGAAAAGGTAAAGGACTTTATTGCTGCTAACCTGCCTTTAATTAACCTAAATCAGGGGAAAAAAGGTTTAAATACTTATCGTTTAGATACCGTTTTAAAATTAAGAAAGGTATTGCGACAAATTAAACCAGATATTGTACATACCTTGCATTTTTCTGGAGATTATTTTGGTAGATTGGCCAGTTTAAACTTAAACACAAAAGTTATTACACATTTGCGCAACATAAAAAGAGAACAAAAAACACACAGAAGGCTGGCTAATAAGCTCTTATCTTTTGGTACAGACGCTTATATAGGAAATTCTAAGGCTGTAATGTCAATAATAAAAAAAGACCACAATTTTGCTCGCAGAGAGTGTTTTTTACTCTACAACTCCATTAAGTTTGAAAGATTAAATGTAAAGCCTATTTTGAGAGGTAAATATAATTTAGAAGACAAAAAAATTGTCATGGGAATTGGTAGGTTTGTAGAGCAGAAAAATTTCAATTTGCTTATTAGCTCCATGCAAAAAGTGGTGCAAAATATTTCTGACGCTGTGTTAGTTCTGGTGGGTGATGGAGTGGAGAGAAACAATCTTTTTAGGCTTACTAAAAAACTTGGTTTAGAAGATAAGGTTTTATTTGTTGGATATCAGCAAAATGTTGGTCCTTTTTTAAAAGACGCAGACTTGTTGGTTGTCCCCTCAGCTTATGAGGGATTTGGGAATGTAGTTTTGGAAGCGCTTTATTGCGGCGTTCCTGCTATTGTTTCTCCTTATGTGCCTTCGGTAGAAGTGGTACCTGGAGGAACTTTGGTTGTAGAAAATGATAGGGATAAACTCGCCAGAGCCATTGAAAAGATTTTGTCAGATAAAAGGCTGGCTTTAAATATGGTTAACAAGGGTAAAAAAGAAATAGAAAAGGTGAGCTTTGAAAACCATGTGCAAGAGTTAAAGCAGATATATGCCAAGTTATGTACAAATTAGCAGACCTGATTAAAGAAAACTTTGAGAAAATAGGGAAAGAACAGGTATTATTTGTATCTCTCTGGAAACAATGGGAACAAGTTCTGGGGGAGCCTTTAGCAGCATATATTTTTCCTTTAGGCCGAAAGGGAAAGGTTTTAATGGTTGGAGCTAAGGATAGTCTTTTTTTGCAGGAAGCGCATTTTTTAAGCCTGGAAATTTTAAATAAAGTAAATAATTTTTTAGGGCAGCAGGCCTTTGACAAAGTACAGGTGAAGTTGTTAAGGAATGAAACCCCACTGAATAGAATAACAGTCCCTGCGCCGAAAAGCTATCAAATAACTAAGCCAAGAGGTGAACTGGGAAAAGTCGGTGAAAAATTGAAAAAATATCCACCCCTTTATTCCTGTTATTTGGCTTATGTGAAGTATTTTCAGGAAATTGAGGCGCAAAAGGAGGAAGAAAAGTGAGTGAAGAGATTAAAATTGAATTAAAAAAACCCCTGGAGAAAATGACTGCTAAAGAGCTCAGGCAGCTGGTTATTGAGCAAATTCCCCAGATTACTGGGGCTTCTGGAATGACCAAGGAAGAGCTTTTGGCCAACATTAAAGAGGTGTTGGGAATTACAGAAGAGGAAGGCAAGTCCAATGCCATGTATAAGTCTAAGATTAGAGAATTAAAACAGAAAATTAGAGAATTAAAAGCTGCCAAATTAGAGGCCAAAAGCAATAAAGAAAGAGAGATTATCCGCAAGAAAATTCATCGCCTAAAAAGACAAACCAGAAGGCTTGCCTCTGCTTAAAAATAGAAAAGCCCTCTTCAAGAAGAGGGCTTTTTATTAGTGCAAAAATATCCTGGTTATCTCTTCTATTTCTGTGCTTGCTCTGTTGACCAGAGATTTTAATTCATCTTTACTGATATTGATAAAATTAAAGATAGATTGATTTAGCTGGGGTAAGACCACTGAACCTTTTTCAGCTACATGCAGGCCTATAGCCATAAAATCGGCCAGGTGGATAAGGCCTTCTTCCAGTTTTTATAAGGCCCGGGATAATGATGTAGTTTTATGGCTTCTCCTAGGGTTTTGGGAAGCTTCCAGGCCTGAATTAAAGATGCTCCTACCAGGGCATGGTCAAAACCAATTACCTCTCTTTCTGCATCTACTAAAGGTACAAGATTGGAATAAGAGTAGATTAGCGCTTCAGTGGCTAATCTGGGTAGTTGTCTAAAGAGAACCAGTCTTCCAATATCGTGAAGTAAGCCTGCTACAAAGAACTTTTCAGGTTCCAGGTTACTGCGTTGGGCTAAAAGTTTGGCAATTACTCCCACACTAATGGAGTGCAACCAGAAGGAGCGCACATCAATGAGTTTTTCTGGAATGTCTTTAAAGACACTCATGGCAGAAATGCCTAAAGCCAGAGTGGAGAGTTCATCTGCGCCTACGATAGCTACTGCCCTGGAGATGGTTTCTACCTTCTGGCTTAAGCCGTAAAAAGGACTGTTTACCAGGCGTAAAAGCTTGGCTGACAAACTGGGGTCTTTGCTAACCACATTGGCAATGTAGTCTGCGGAGCTTTTGGGAGAGTTAATGGCTTCTACAATTTTAAAGTAAATATCAGGAAAGGAAATAAGCTCCACTTCCTTTTGAACCAGGGTTTTAAAATCCCCTTCACCTTTAAAAAAGAGGTCTTCGTAGGAACCGTCATCCACAGGGATAAAGGTATCTTCATCTGGGATTTTCCAGCCCTGATTTAGTTTTTTAGCCAGTCTGGTAAGGGCTAGGTAATACATGGCCTTAACAAAGGGCTTGGAAAAGTCGTTACAGGCATAAAAGGGGGAAAGGTAGTTTTCCAGTTTGGATAAATCTTCCTGGCTAATTTTTATTTTGGTGGAAGAATTACTACTGCTACTTCCACTTATGGCTACTCTGGAGATACCCCAGGATTTTAAGTATTCTATATGTTTTGCTTCTAAAGTTAAGCCCTTGGGCAGGATAAGTCTGCCGTTAACTGTCTTTATATCACTAGCCAGAATCATCCCTGGCTTTAATTCTTCAATTCCTACCACACCCATGCAAAGGCCTCCTTAGCGTCTAAGTACTCATCTTGGAAAGTAGTTTTACTTTAAGCCAATTTACCCGAGCAGGTCAATAAATAATCTCTTTTTAAAGATATTCTGTTTTACTTTTTAGGTGCCTTGGACTATACATTATTCTAGCTCTAAAGATAGAAGGAGTTTTCAATGGGGATTTTGAGCGCCAGCGTGAGTTTAAGTATTTATAAGGTTAAAGAAAAAGTGGAGGATAGTCTTTTTAAAAATGTCCTGGACCGTCTTCGTCAGTTTTCCTTTCAAGAGATTGAAAATTTATCTGTAGAAAGAGGGTTTGGCTGGGTTTCCAGTGAGGATTGGTTAGATAGCCATTTTGCCTCTTCTCCTTTTAAGGGCAATTACCTGGTTTTTAGTTTGCGTTTGGACACACGTAGAGTTTCTCCTGCAGTGTTGAAAAAACATTATACCCTGGCTCTGCAGGAGTTATTGAGTCAGAAGAAAAAAGAAGGAAAAATTTTATTAGCAAAGAAGAAAAAAAGAATTAAAGGAAAATATCAAACTAAAACTGCTTTCCAAAACCTTACCTGTTCCTGCTGTGTTTGATGTTTCTTGGGATATGTTGAAAAATCTGGTTTATTTTTCTTCTACCAGAGAAAGGTAAAAGAACTATTTGTGGATTTATTTGTAAGAACTTTTGAGATACATTTAATACCCTGTGACCCTTTAAATATGGCTTTAGAAAAGCTGCCAGAAGAAGTTATGTCCAATTATTCTCCCAGTATTTTGGTTTAATTAATTATGGCTGAAATTAAAGATAAGGTTAAAAATCTGTTTTTAGTAAAGAAGGAAAACCTTTCTGGCAAAAAACCAAGCAAAGATTTTGATTTGGTGGAAATGCCTCTGGAAGGTGTTGTGGTTTATTGGCTTTCTTTAAGCAAGCTTTTTAAAAAAAGAGGTTTTTTAGAACAGGAGATAAAATCAACCACTGAACCCTACATAAATTATTTACTTAGACTTTTAAGTTCCAATTTATCTCCCAATACCTGTATTGAGCTGGCTAAAATCAAAGGCGAAACCATTTTAGAAGATTTGCAAAAAAATTGGTCTTAATGTCCATTTCTGTTTTAGGAATGAGTATCAAAGAAAATCCTCAAAAAGTAATGATTCGCTTCATTTCTAAATTTCCCATTTCCTCTATTTATGAACAAAAGATTTTAAGTAGTGCAAGAGAAGTGGTAGATAACCTAGAAAAACCAGATTTTCCTAAAGAAAAATTTTTAAACATAGACCATAGATTTTTACCAGAAAAGCTTATGTTAAACCTTATGGTCTATAATTTTTAGAAAGAAGAGTAGAGCATACTAAGTTAATGGATTATCTACAATATGTTCGCTCTTTTTATTTTGCTGAAGGAGTTTCTCTCATTGTAGATGGTTTTGACTATGACTTTGTAAAACATCGTTTAAACTTACAAAAACGCGAAATTATCTATCACACTAGAGCTAAAATGGAAGTATCTGGTCGCCTGGTTGCAGGACTTAAAACTGGTCTTAGCTACCAGGACCTTTCCTTGATTGCCCAGGCCTATTTATAAACCCTGCACTTGCTTTTTTCCTTTTTGCACCTATATTGTTTATTAAGTGCAAGTCCTTGCACAAAAAAAGAAAAAAGTATTTTTTCTTTTTACTAATGGCTTGAAATTAAAGATTTTTTATTTTGGCATAGGCTTTGAAAAGACCTGAACAAAGTCAAAACAGGAGGAGTCAAAATGAAAAAGTTAGTATTTGCCAGTTTGTTGGTTTTAGCCTTAGTGGGTGCAGCCTTTGCCTTTGGTGGACACGGTAGAGGTTATGGCATGGGATATGGTATGGGACCGGGCATGGGTTATGGCTATGGCATGGGGCCAGGTATGGGAGGTCCTGGCATGGGTTATGGTTATGGAATGGGGCCTAATATGGGATATGGCTATGACTATAACATGGGCCCGGGCATGGGTTACGGCTATGGCATGGGGCCAGGTATGGGCTATGGTTTTAAGCAAAAATTTGGACAGGGGAAATTTTGGTTTGGAGCTTTTGGAAACTTGACTCCAGAGCAACAAAAGGAGTTTTGGGAATTAAGAGATGCTCACTGGGCCAAGATTTATCCGTTAAAGCAAAAAGCCTGGAGTCTCAGGGCAGAATTAAATGCTGAGCTAAATAGAAGCAATCCTGATAGCAAAAGAGTAGAAGATTTAAATAACCAGCTAGCCAGGGTGCAAAATGAAATTTTAAAGGAGAGTCTGGATTTTAGAAAAAAGCTAAGGGAAAGCTTTGGTGATACCTTTCCCAATGGTTTTTACAATGGCTATCCAGCCATTGGTTACTAATAAAGCCACCCCTCTATATAAGACCTCTAAATAAACCCCTCCCCGTAAAAAGGAGTTCCTTAGCTGGAACTCCTTTTTTTATAAACAGCAAATAGTTCCTGGTGCAGGTAAAAGTACTTTTATTCCCTGGTTATTTTGGAGGATTTGAAACAAAGTCTGAGAATCTTTTCTGGTGTCTCTATTTAAGTGCACCAGAGCCAATTCTTTAGCCTGGCATGTTTTAGCTAAATGAAGAGCGCTTGTAATGGAACTATGGCCAGGTACTTCCTGGGTTGCCTTATAAGTTTCCAGAATAAGCAAATCTACTTCTTTTAAATGGTTTAAAAGATTTGAATCAGGTTGGCCATCGCCAGAATAATAAAGGGTTTTACCTTGAGAAGAAATTTTTACGCCCAGAGAAGGTATGGCATGGATGGAAGTTAAGGGAAGAAGAGTAAAGTTTTTAAAGTTTATTTCTTGCTCTGAACAAGTTTCTGTAAAAACTATAGAAAAGGGAAGTTTGTCCTTAATTTTAGGGTAAGCAAGTTCTAATGCCTGCAGGGTTTTTTCCTTTATTCCTGCTGGACCAAAGATGTGCAATTCTTTGGTGCGTTGTTCTTCGTAAAAGCGAAGTAAAAGCAGGCTGGTCCCCAAAAAATGGTCTCCATGCAAATGAGAAATATAAAGGCCATCTAAGTCCAGAGGATGGGGGGCATATTTCCAGTAGTTAGTAGCAGCAGTAAAACCGCAATCTAAGAGTAAGGATTCTTGTTGCTTATTAAAAACCAGGATAGAGGTGTTGGTTAAGTTTTCATCAAAGGCCTCTCCCACTCCACAAAACAATACAAACATAAGTTTCCTCCTAGGTTTCTTTTCCAGGCTATAAAAAGTCATTTGCAATTAAGTTGCGCTTGGTTTACTTTTAGGTAAAGTTTGTAATTAATACAAGGGGTAAGGTATGAATTATCCAGAAGGTTTTTTATTTTCAGCAGTTGAAGCTAATCTTCGCTATAAAAATAGAAGAGATTTGGCTTTGCTTTATATCCCTAAGGGGGCAATAGTCAGGGGTGTCTTTACTACCAACAAATTTCAGGCTGCCCCGGTTTTGGTGTGCAAAGAAAATCTGGCTAAACAAAAATATATTAAAGCCATCATGATTAATGCCGGGCAGGCCAATGCCTGTACAGGAGAAAAAGGCCTTAACCAGTGCTGGCAGACTTTAAAGTTTCTGGCTCAAGAGTTAAAACTCTCTCCCCGGGAAATTTTACCAGTTTCCACAGGAGTAATTGGCGAGCTCTTTGACCTTAGCAAGTGGGAAGCCGGTGTGAAAATACTTACTGAACATTTAGGGAAAAGTGATTTATTGGATGTGGCAAAGGCCATTATGACCACCGATAAATATCCCAAAATTGTGCAGACCAGGTTGGATTTGTCTGCAGGTACTACCTATCTCTGGGGTATTGCCAAAGGAGCAGGCATGATTGCTCCCAATATGGCTACTATGCTGGGATTTGTACTCTGTGATCTGGATGTGGACCCCCTATGGTGGCAGGAAGTGATAAAAAAGGCTGTAGATAAAAGTTTTAACCGTATTTGCGTGGATGGTGATACCTCTACCAATGATACTGTCTTGGGAATTTGTTCCAGGCAGAAGAAGTGGGCTTTGCAAGAGGCAGATTTAAGAAAAATTAAGCAAGCTGTGGAAGAGATTTGTTATCGTTTGGCTTATCTTATTGTCCAAGATGGAGAAGGTGCTACCAAGGTGGTGCATTTAAAGGTAAAAGGGGCCAAAAGTTTAAAACAGGCAGAAAGGGTAGCAAGGACCATAGCTACTTCTCCTCTGGTAAAAACTGCCTTTTTTGGCCAGGACCCCAACTGGGGGCGCATTGTAGCAGCTATTGGTCGAAGTGGAGAGGAAATAGAGCCGCAAAAGGTAAAGGTAAGTTTTGCCGATATAGAGGTGTTTGCCCAAAATGAGACTCAATTAAAAGATGTGGATGCTTTACTTGGACCATATTTGCAAAAGCAGGAAATAGAAGTGAGTGTAGATTTAGGGCTGGGTACAAGGGAGTATTGGCTGTTATTTTCTGACCTCAGTATAGATTATGTTCGTTTAAATAGTAATTATCGAAGTTAGTTATAAAGGTGTTAAGGATGAAAGATAAATATAAAGCAATGGTGGATTTTTTGTTCGAGGTGGGGATGTTAAAAAAAACTCCCCGTACAGGGTATCAATTTTTAGGTACTGGTAAAGAAAATGTAGCAGAGCATTCCTTTCGTACAGCTATTATTGCCTTTGTTTTAGCCAAAAATAGTGGTAAAGATGCCTATAAGGCAGCTTTAATGGCTCTTTTTCATGATTTACACGAAGCCAGATGTGGAGATTTTAACTATGTATATAGGATTTATAACAAGAGCGATGAACGACAGGCTTTAAAAGACAGCTTGCAAGATACAGGCATTGAAGAAGAGGTGTTAGATTTTTATCAGGAACTGGAAGAAGTAAAAAGCGTAGAAGCAGCTTTAGTGCAAGATGCAGATCAACTGGATTTGATTTTGAATTTAAAGGAGCAACTGGATCTGGGAAATAAATACGCTGCTAAATGGCTAGATTGTGCCTTAAAAAGGCTTAGGACTGAAGAAGGGAAAAAATTAGCGCAAAAAATTCTTCAAACAGATCATACGGACTGGTGGTTTAAAACTCCTGATCCTAGCTGGTGGACAAAGAAAAATGGGCAGGACTAGTTTAACACTTTCTTTATTATCTTCTAAAATTTTTTTGTACAGTGGGGCCATTGTCTTTTCTCTGGGGGTACATTTGTTTCTTATTTACAGTACTTTTTTGTTGTTTTGGCGTCCGGTATTGTCCTTACCAGATTTTTTTTTCTTCTTCTAAAAAAACTCTGGAAGTAGAGTTATATAACTATCGCGTGCATGGAGAAATATTAAAAAAAATATACTTATTTAAGAAGACTTAGCAGTAGTTGGTAAGCCTGAAGAAGGGGTGGAGGATAAACTCAGATTGTCTCTGGATAATCCAGAACAAAGAAAAGTTTTGAGAGCTATAAAAGATATTTTTTAAGTTTTTGGCAAAGGGAAGAAATTGGTGAACTGGGTCGAAGTGTGGTGGTGTTTGAGGTAAGCAAGGGAAGAATTCAGGATTTTTTTATTCAAGAATGGGAAGGAACAGATTTGTTTCTGGAGAAACTTTTATTTTTTTTAAAAAAGCTACATTCTTTGCAAATCGCTTACACTGGAGAAAAGCCTCTCTGGTTTGAGTGTGAGTTTAGTGTGGAGCCAGCAGGTTAGTTTATGCGCTATCAAAATAGATATTTTTTCCTTTTAAGCTTAAGCACGCTTTTATTTTCCTTGTTTCTTTATTTTTATCTTCCCTCTTTTCTCCAGATTTTAGAACTAAAAAGTGTGGATTGGCGCTTTCACTGGCGAGGAAACACCCTTCCCTCTCAAAAAGTAGTAATTGTAGCCATTGATGAAGAAAGTTTGGAAAAGGTGGGACGCTGGCCCTGGTCTCGCACTAAAATGGCCCAGCTGGTAAAGAAAATAGATGCTGCTTCTCCTTTGGCTGTAGGCTATGACATTGGCTTTTTTGAGCCAGAAGTTAATGTAGCCCAAAAGGAAGTGCTTACTCTCTTTGAATTTTTAAAGCAAAAGCATAAGCTGGATAAAGAAAGTCAGCAATTTTTAGAGCAACGGCTTTTGGCCAACTATCCTGATTATTGGTTAGCCAGGGCCTTGTTAGAAACCAATTCCACCAGGTGCTTGGTTATTACCTTAATTTTGAACCCAGTAAGCAAAAACAAAAATTACCTTTAAATACAGCCAAATACACAGGGGTCAAACTTCTACAACCTGAAAGTGTTTTTCAACCTTTACAGGCAAGTAAGGTGCGCTCCAATCTGGAATTGTTGCTCAAAGCTGCAGGTAAGCAAGGGTATTTTAATGTAGTTCCAGATGAGGATGGCTCTTATCGAAGATATCCTTTGGTTCTGGAGTTTAGGGAAAACTACCTGCAACCTCTGGCTTTAAGTTTGTTTAACCATGCTAATAAAAGTAGTTTTGTAGTTGTGGGCAAAGCTGGTATATTAGGGGTAGAAGTGGGTAAGGTGTTTGTGCCCACAGATGAGAGAGGTTTTTTATTTTTAAATTATAGAGGAAAGGCTCAAACCATCTTACACTTGCCTGCCTGGAAAATACTGGCAGGAGAAATAGACCCTTCTTTACTTCAGGGTAAGTATGTTTTGGTGGGGGTTACTGCTCCTGGGGTTTATGATTTGCGGGTGACTCCCTTTGGAGTGGCCTATCCTGCTTAGAGATTCAAGCCACTGCTTTAGATAACTTGTTACAAAAAGACTATCTTCTGCGTCCAGGTTTTGCTCCTCTTTTTGACCTGGTTGCTATTATTTTGCTGTGGTTGGGTGTTTCCCTGGCTTTATTCTATTTAACACCTTTTTTTAGTTTAATGGTTTCTTTGATTTTAGGCCTAAGTTTTATTGGCTTAAATTTTTATTTTTTTACTCATAAGTTATACTTGCTTAATCTTGGTTCGCCTCTTTTGACTTTAGTGATAAGTTATGTTGTCCTTCTCTCCTATAGAATTTTATTTGCAGACAAACAGAAAAAGAATTTACGCAAGGCCTTTTCCAAATATCTTGATGCCAAATTAGTAGAAGAAATAGTTAAAGAACCGGACAAATTAAAGCTGGGAGGAGAAAAAAGGGAATTAACTGTGCTTTTTTCTGATATAAGAGGCTTTACCACCCTTTCGGAAAAACTCGCTCCAGAAGAACTGGTTTCTTTACTTAATAAGTATTTAACTGAGATGACTCAAATTATTTTACAGGAAAAAGGGCTTCTGGATAAATATATTGGGGATGCAATTATGGCTATTTTTGGCACTCCTATCTATTATCCAGAACATGCTCTATGTGCCTGTAAAAGTGCTTTGTCCATGCTCTTAAAATTAGAAGAGTTGAATACTAACTGGAAGAAAACTAAAGGCCTGGAACTAAACATTGGCATTGGTATAAATACTGGAGAAATGGTAGCAGGTAATATGGGGTCGATAGAAAGGTTTGATTATACTGTAATGGGAGATAATGTAAATTTGGCTTCTCGTTTAGAGGGCTTAAATAAATATTATGGGACCAATATTTTGGTTTCAGAATTTACCTATGAGCAGGTAAAAGAACATTTTTCTTTTAGACTTATAGACAAGGTAAGGGTAAAGGGTAAGGAAAAACCGGTAAAGTTATATGAACTTTTGCCAGAGAAAAAGGCCACTATTTTCCAAAGTTATAAAGAGGAATATGAAGAGTTTTTGAGTTATTATTTTGCTGGAGAGTTTGAAGCTGCTTCTGAAAAATTACTGCTTTTGGAAGGTAAAACCAGGGATAAACTCTGGGAATTGTATAAAGAAAGGTTAAAGGTTCTTAGACAGAGTCGGCCAGAAAACTGGGATGGCGTATATACCTTTGCTGTAAAATAATTGTCAAAGTAAGGTTTTTTTTTAATCAAGGAAAAACACTTGTGGTTGGATAGAGATGTTTAAGCTTTTTGCCTGGTTGGGAAACATATGTTTAAGCTTACTCCAGGAAATGGGTAAGCTCTTGCTTTTATTTTTGGAAGCAATAATCTGGCTTTTCCGCCCTCCTTTTCGTTTTCGGCTTTTTGTAAAACAATTGGAGTTTGTGGGAGTCAATTCCTTATTTGTGGTGCTTTTGACTGGTCTTTTTACAGGAATGGTTCTGGCTTTACAAACCTACTATGCCTTTCGCTTGTTTTCTGCGGAAAGCTTGGTGGGAGCTACAGTTGCCCTTTCCATGACCAGAGAGCTAGGACCAGTTATTACAGCCCTTATGGTTACAGGTAGGGCTGGCTCAGCTATTGCTGCTGAGATTGGTACCATGAGAGTAACCGAGCAGATAGATGCTCTTACAGTTATGGCCATAAGCCCGGTTCAATATCTGGTAGTGCCCAGGATTCTGGCTGGAGTTATTATGTTGCCTTTGCTTACAATACTTAGTGATTTTGTGGGCATTGTGGGTGGGTATCTGGTAGGTGTGAAGATTTTGGGCATTAATAGTGGTTTGTTTATCAATAAAATTTATGAGTATGTGGATGTAGATGACCTCTATAATGGTTTAATTAAAGCGGCTTTTTTTGGTTTAATTTTGACCTTAGTGGGTTGTTATAAGGGATTTTACACCCGAGGTGGAGCTGAAGGAGTGGGCAAGTCCACCACTCAATCAGTGGTTCTGGCTTCGGTTTTAATTTTAATGTTTGATTATGTTTTAACTGCGTTGATGTTTTAGCCATGGAACATATTATTTCCTTAAGAGATGTTTATAAGAGCTTTGGCAGCCAGCAGGTTTTAAAGGGCCTTAATTTAGATTTACCTAAAGATAAGGTAAATGTAATCATAGGTAAAAGTGGCGGTGGTAAAAGTGTTTTATTAAAGCACATCATTGGACTTTTAAAGCCAGATAAAGGCCAGGTATTGGTTGCTGGAGAAGATATTGTCCCGCTTTCAGAAAGGGAACTGGCTAACATAAGAAGAAAATTTGGCATGCTTTTTCAGGAAGGAGCACTTTTTGACTCCCTTACCGTAGAAGAAAATGTAGCCTTTCCTTTAAGAGAGCACACTAAAAAGTCCTGGGCAGAAATTAAAGAGATTGTAGAACAAAAACTGGCCCAGGTGGGGTTAAAGGGAATGGGCTATAAAATGCCTGCAGAACTTTCCGGAGGTATGCGCAAAAGGGTGGGATTGGCCAGGGCTCTGGCCTTAGATCCAGAGATAGTGCTTTTTGATGAGCCCACTTCTGGCCTGGATCCTGTGATGTCTGCTGCCATTAATCACCTTATTGTCAGGACTAAAGAGGAATTTGGAGCTACCTGTATTGTTATTAGTCATGATATCAAGGCAACCATGGAGACTGCAGACCATATTTTTATGCTTTATGAAGGAAAAATTATTGCTTCAGGCACTCCAGAGGAAATACAAGCTTGTGAGGACCCGGTAGTTAGACAGTTTATTTTAGGACGGGCTGATGGCCCTATTAAGGTAATTTAGAGGGGATTAGCAATGGGAAGGTATTCTCTAGAGGTAAAAGTGGGGATTTTTGTTTTTATCTCTTTATTGGTCTTGGCTTACATGACCACGCAGGTAACCAGAGGAAAGTTTGTTTCTGGAGATATGTATCCTCTAGTGGTTTATTTTGATAATGTAACTGGATTGAAAAAAAATGCTCCAGTGGAAATTGCAGGAATTGAAGTGGGATTGGTAAAAGATATTGGCCTGGAAAATGGTCGGACCAGGGTGGTATTGGCTTTACGCCCGGATGTTAAGGTGCATGCTGATGCTGTGGCCAAGATTCGCACCCGAGGGGTTCTGGGGGATAAATTTGTAGAAATCACCAGTGGTAGTGCTTCTTATCCTCTGTTAAAGGAAAAGGAGGTTATTGCCCGTTCTGACTCTGGCGCAGATTTGGGTGAGCTCATGCAAAAAGTGGGCAGTATTGCAGATGACATTGGTAGAATCACCAGAAGTGTTTCCAATGTCCTGGGTGGACCAGAAGGTGAGCAAGATTTAAGGCTATTGATTACCAATTTAAAGGAAATGTCCATTGAGCTGAATAAAATGGTTCAAAGTAATTTGCAAAGTGTAAATAAAATTGTGGCCAATTTAAGGGAATTTTCTGAGGATATAAAGGATATTAGCGGCGGCAATAAAAAAGAAATTAACCGCATAGTGCGTAACTTTGATGTGGCTATTTTAGAACTAAAGGAATCCATGCTGAAAATGAATGAACTGCTGGAAAAAGCCAATAATGGCCAGGGCCCTCTGGCCAAGCTGGTTTCAGACAAAGAAATGGGAAAAGGTTTAAAGCAAACAATTAGTTCCTTAAAAACAGTGGCTAAAAATATAGAAGAGGGTAAGGGTACCCTGGGGAAGTTGATAAATGAGGATACTACAGCCAAAAATCTGGATAAGACTTTAGAGGGCTTGAATAAATACCTGAGCAAGCAAGACAAATTTAAAACCAGTATAGACGTACATTCAGAATATCTTACAGACACTGGAGATACCAAATCTTATGTTACTTTGCAGATTAAGCCCAGTGTGGATAAATTTTATTCTCTATCCATTATAGACGACCCCAAAGGTGAGACCAAAGAAACTAGCACCTACCGTCGCTATCGTACGGATAAGGGAGCCTGGCATACTTATGAAGAAGAGGAAAAAGAGACCAAAGAAGATGGCCTTAAGTTTTCCTTACAAATAGGCAAGCGTTTTCATGACTTTGTGGTTAGAGGCGGTATTATTGAGTCTTCTGGTGGGGTCGGCCTGGATTATTATTTGTGGGACGATAGGGTAAAATTGTTTTTTGAGGCCTTTGACTTTGATGACGAAGACCCTGCTCATCTAAAGGCTGGGGGCAATATTTACTTGCTTCGCAATGTTTATCTTACTGCAGGTATGGATGACTTTGCCGATAGTGAGGACAGGTCCTTTTTTGTAGGTGGTGGGCTTTTCTTTACAGATGAGGATATTAAATATATCCTGGGCTCTACTCCCTTGCCTAAGGGGCAATAAAAATTAATTTTAATAGGAGTTAAGAAAAGGCAGGCTAAAACCTGCCTTTTCTTTTTTAAAGGGGATAGAATGGGGAAAAACTGGTAGTAATTGGCCTGGATGGACTTTCTTTTTCTTTGGCCAGGTATCTGGTAGCAGAAGGTATCTGGAGTAATGTGGGCAAATATTTGGACTTAGAGCAGGGAACTTCCTTTTCTTCAGAAATACCCTATCTTTCACCTGTCAACTGGACTTCTTTTTTTACTGGTAAGGGGCCAGAAGAACACGGTGTCTTTGGTTTTACAGAATTTAATAAGGAGAAAGGAGAGCTCTTTTTTTCTGATTTTACGCATGTTCAATCGCCAACTATCTTTGAGGTACTGGGGCAAAAGGGATATTTTCTTAAGGTATTAAACCTGCCGCATACCTATCCTGCCCGCCCCTTACGAGGACAACTGGTAGCTGGTTTTTTGGCTTTAGACTTACAAAAGGCTGTATTTCCACCCATGCTCTATCCTTTGCTGAAGCAAAGGGGCTATGTTTTAGAGGGTGAGACCATTAAGGCCCTTCAGGACCCAGCCCTAATTTTCCCAGAGATAGAAAAGAGTTTACTGGCCAGGCAAAGGGCCTTTGAACTACTCTGGGCTGATTTAAGCTGGGATTTGTTTATTGTGGTAATCACAGAATTGGACCGCTTGTTTCATTTTTGTTATCCTTATTTGTTCTCCTCCCATCCTTGCAGGAAAGGATGTTGCTTTTTTAAAAAAAGTGGATGCTTTCCTGGGGTTAATTCTGGAACGCTATTTTGCCCTTGCTGGTAAGGACAAAAGGCTTATGCTGGTAGCTGACCATGGTTTTACAGAGTTAAAAGTGGAGGTGGATTTAAATGCCTTTTTGGCCCAGCAGGGATTTTTGACCTGGGCCAGGCAAGCCAGAAATGAATGGGATGTGCAAAGCATAGCCAAGGACTCTAAGGCCCTGGCCCTGGATAGTGGACGGATTTATCTGTACCCTTTTTCTAAGGTTAAGGATTTTTCTTTGGGGTTAAAGTTAAAGGAAGTTTTGCTGCAACTGGAGTATAAAGGCGAGAAGGTTTTGCCAACCATTTTTTTAAAAGAAGAGCTTTATCCCCGGGCTAATTTTGAGCATACGCCGGATTTGGTTTGTATTCCTGCTTCTGGGTTTGAGCTAAAAGGAAAATTTGACCGTAGAGAAATTTTCGGTCATTTTGGCCGCAGAGGAGCGCACAGGGAAGAGGATGTATTTTTTTGGGACTCCTGGGGATTTAAACCCCGTAGAACCAGAGATGTGGGACAAGAAATTTTACATTATTTTGAGGGAAGTATTTTAGTATGAAAATAGATTATGCGAAAGAGTTAAATGAAGCCCAGCTAGAGGCTGTTTATAATCTAGAAGGGCCTTTGTTGGTCATTGCTGGAGCCGGGAGTGGTAAAACCAGAACCATTGTATACAGGCTGGCTTACCTGGTGGAGCAGGGTATCTGGCCAGAAAATATTTTACTGCTTACCTTTACCCGCAAAGCCGCGGCTGAAATGCTTAGAAGAGTGGAAGAGCTTTTAGGCAGAGATGTGGCTGGAGTGGGGGGCGGTACTTTTCATAGTTTTGCCTATGCAATGTTGCGCAAATTTGCTTCTGCTGTGGGTTTAAATCAGGGTTTTACGGTTATTGATACCAGTGATGCCAAGGATATTATTGGCCAGGCTAGAGCCAGCTTGCATCTGGATAAAGACAAGGGGTTTCCCAATAAAAATACCATTTATGACCTTATTTCCAGGTCTAGAAACAAGGAATTGGCCTTAGAGGATTTTTTATCTGCCAACAGTTATCATTTATTAAAGTTTTTACCAGAACTGGAGCGCATTTTTAACTATTATCAAAATTTTAAAAAAGAGCATTTTTTACTGGACTATGATGACCTCTTATTTACCTTTGAAAGTTTGTTGCAGGAAAAAGCAGAGATTAGAGAGTTTATGCAACAGATGTTTAAATATGTCATGGTAGATGAATACCAGGATACCAATTTGGTCCAGGGAAGGATTATTAAGCTTTTAGTGGGAGAACAGGGCAATGTGATGGCTGTAGGAGATGATGCCCAGTCCATTTATGGTTTTCGAGGGGCTACAGTGGAAAACATTTTAAATTTCCCCAAGCTTTTTCCAGGGACCAAAATCATCAAGCTGGAACAAAACTATCGCTCTACGCAACCCATTTTGGAATTGACCAATCATATTTTAAAGCAGGCCAGAGAAAAATATCCCAAGAAGTTATTTTCTCATAAAAAGAGCAGTGTAAAACCAGAAATTATCTATACCACCAGTGACTTGAGCCAGGCCCAGGTGGTGGTGCGCAAAATAGAAGAACTGGCCAGGACCTATCCTTATTCAGAAATAGCGGTGTTATTCAGGGCAGGTTATCAATCCTTTGCCCTGGAGATGGAATTGGTGAAGTTGGGGATAAGTTTTTACAAATATGGGGGTCAGAAGTTTTCTGAAGCTGCCCATATAAAGGATTTAGTTGCTTTTTTGCGTTTGGTAGCCAATCCTTGTGATATTTTGGCCTGGACAGGGCCCTGGGAAACTTAAAAGGTGTTGGCCCTAAAACCTGTCAGCGTCTATATCAGGCTTTTATGGAAGGTAATCAGGAAATAAGTAAATCCCTGTGCGCCCAGAAGCCAGAATTAAAGGAAGTCCTGGAAAAGCTAGAAAACTTGCGTTTTAAGTCTCTTAGCCCGTTAAGTGTGTTAGAGGAGATAATGACCATTTATGGTCCCATTATGGAAGAGAAATTTGTGGATGATTTACCCAAGAGAATGGCCGGCGTGGAGCAGTTAATGCAAATTGCTTCTACCTATGACAACTTGGATGTCTTTTTGGCAGATTTGAGCTGGAGCCTTCCTTAAGGGAAGAAAAAAGTAAGGATAGATTGGTCCTATCCACCATTCACTCGGCCAAGGGCTGGAGTGGTCAGCCGTACTTATCCTGGACCTGGTGGAAGAGCGCTTTCCTTCGAAACTGGCCATGCAAGACCCCAAAGAAATCGAGGAAGAAAGGCGTCTTTTGTATGTGGGGTGTACCAGGGCCAGGGAATATTTGGGGTTGTTTGTGCCAGCTACGGTTTACAATCGTTATCAAAACAGTTTTGACCCAGCCAGCCCCAGTCCTTTTATTCGGGAGATAATACCTTCTCTGGTAAAAAGTTATAAAGAAACCTATTTTGGAGAGATTGTGCCTTTAGAAGAAGAAAAAAAAGAAGAGCCAAAGCCCAGGCCAGAAAAAAACAATTTTACTGCTACAGGTAATTATTGTGAGCATAAAATCTTTGGCACAGGCAAGGTTATTGCGCACATTCCTCCCAATAAGTACAAGGTTAATTTCCCCCAATTTGGTTTAAAACTGGTACTGGAAGATTATCTTACCTTTAAGTGATGTTTGGAGAAGATTTTTTTCTAACTTTGCTGGATAATTATTTTGTCCAGGAAAAAAAAGGGCTTTTGGTGGCCAGAGGAGATGATTGCGCCCTAATTGAAGGTAAGTCCTTTGCCTTAAGTAGCGACCTCTTTTTAGAAAAGGTACATTTTGATTTAAGGTATTTTTCCCTGGAAGACGTAGGCTATAAGGCTTTGGCCGTAAATCTGAGTGATTTAGCTGCTGCTGGGAGCTGGCCAGAATATTTTTGCCTGCAACTAATCTGGCCCAGGAAGTTTAGTTTAGAGCAAAGTGAAGAATTATTTAAGGGCATGTCCCAATTGGCAAGTCAATTTAAACTGACTTTGATTGGGGGAGACTTGAGCCAGGGAGATACTCTGGGGCTGGCCATTACCATCTTAGGTAGTGTGCCCTATAGATTTTTGCCCCGTAAACAGGCTAAAGAAGGAGATCTGGTTTTTTTGGTGGGAGAAATTGGCCTTTCCAGGGTTGGTTTTTTAGCTTTGCAAGCAGGAATTTCCGGTTATCCCCGCAGTAAACAGGCCCATTTACGCCCCAGGCCCCTGGTTAAAGAAGGTCTGATTTTAGCCCAAAAAAATGTTAAGTCTCTCTTAGATGTATCTGATGGTGTGGCCAGGGATATTTTTAGATTGTTGCCAGAAGGTCTGGGCCTTAATCTCTTTTCAGACCTTCGTTTACCTGCGGAAGTTGTTTCCTTTGCTACAGCCAGGAATTTATCTCCCCTACACTTAGCCCTGGAGGGAGGGGAGGATTATGCCCTTTTAGGCGTGGTGGAAGCTAGCCAGGTAGAAGAGTTGCTTGCAGATTTGCCTTACGTGCAAATTTTAGGAGAGGTAAGCAAAGGTGCTGGTATTTATTATCAGGGTAAAAAACTGGAGCTTAAAGGCTTTGATCATTTTAGTTAGCCCCTTTTGGGAGGTAGTCTAGAATTAGACTTTAGAGTTTTTTTTGTTTAAAAGGCCTTCACTTCGCGTAAGGGAGAAATATTTTTTATGGATATAAAAAAAATAAGAAACTTTAGTATTATAGCCCATATAGACCATGGCAAGTCCACTTTAGCCGATAGGATTCTGGAGATTACAGGGCTTATTGGAGATAGAGAGAAAAAAGACCAGTATCTGGATAAAATGGACCTGGAAAGGGAGCGCGGGATTACCATTAAGGCCCAAACCGTGCGCATTCCTTATAGGGCCAAGGATGGGCAGGAGTATATTTTAAACCTCATTGACACCCCTGGACATGTGGACTTTTCCTATGAAGTTTCCAGAAGTCTTGCTGCTTGTGATGGCGCGCTTTTAGTGGTGGATGCCACTCAGGGAGTAGAGGCCCAGACTTTAGCCAATGTCTATCTGGCCTTAGACCATGACCTGGAAGTCTTACCTGTACTGAACAAAATCGATCTGCCCAGTGCAGAGCCAGAACGGGTTATTGCTGAGATAGAAGAAGGTATTGGCCTGGATGTGGAAAACATTTCTATGGTCAGTGCCAAGACAGGAGAGGGAGTCCCTGAACTTTTGGAAAAAATTGTGCAGTTTATTCCCCCACCCAAAGGAGACAGAGATGCTCCTCTTAAGGCTTTAATCTTTGACTCCTGGTATGACCCTTATGTGGGTGTGGTGGTTTTATTTCGCGTAATAGATGGAACCATTTCCCTGGGAGAAGAGATTTTAATGTACTCTACAGGGAAAACTTACGAGGTGATTCGCCTGGGTGTATTTTCCCCCGAAGCTGTATCTATAGACCAACTAGGCCCAGGTGAAGTGGGTTTTCTCTGTGCCAATATTAAAGAGTTAAAGGATGCAAGGGTTGGTGATACCATTACCCATCCAAAGGCCTACTCAGTCACCTTTTCCTGGTTAAA
>LZQN01000071.1_pt1 | contig 26502 bp, 39 predicted proteins | sample 768531 | NCBI WGS metagenome assembly LZQN01 (sample SAMN05207080, study PRJNA324506) | oil field metagenome | isolation source: sample BH-FW-7 from oil reservoir | place: India: Bombay High | collected 2015-12-02
TTTGAATGTAGAAGAGTTGAAGGAGACAATTGCAAATGCTTTCAGAAAGCTAACAAAGTCGATATCTTTTGCAAAGGGTTGGATTGAGAAGTTCTTGGGAGATAAGTTTAATATGTTATGCACTTAACCATAATCAGTTATTTCCAGAATCGCCACCATTGTTTTTTAGGATTATAGTTGCAATTTTAGGGTTTGTGGCTGTTGCTGCATGTGCGTGGAATTTTACTGTGGGTCGGCGTTTGGCTATAAATTTAAAGGCATTCAGTGAAAATTTGAGAGTGGAGAATTCAAAGGTTATGCTCCCACACACTCTAAAGATTACGCCTGGAAAACTAACCTTAAGGACTGAACGACACAGATCAGGTGAAAAAGCACACTTCCGCACTCACGCACTCTTAAACTATACAGGTGAGACCAAAGAAACTTCAGAGGTTGATGTGTCCAATGTTGAGGGCGATGTGGGCGGTATTGGTGGTGTTGTTGGGCGGGCGTATCCTGAGCTGGTTACCCTACCGGTTTTTGAGGTTTCAGAGCCAGGATACAAGACGGCTGGTGGTAGTGTAGTCCTCTGTATTGTGCCTAAACTCACCCATGAAGTCGTAATAAATAGGGGCTCTTTAAGCGCGTCGTACAATCATGATTTTGTCCAGTTAACTGTGAGTGCTGCGCAAGACACTATTCGTGGCAAGATAACGTACACGAAGCCTTTTAATGGCGCATCGAGAAGTGCTAGAGTTGAATTAGAAGCCAGATATAAACGTCCAAAAATCTGGGTGGGGACTACTGATGGAGTGGTACTTACATATTGAAGCCGGTAGGTGGTTATGAGAAAAACCCTGGCAAAGCTTGAAAGCCCCGGAACCTTAGAATTCAACTATCAGCTGCCAAGGGTTGATCCGGTAGTTATAGCTGGTATTCACACGGAATTAACACCGAGGGGAATCGTGAAAGCGTTAGGCTTGGAGCCCCCAACAGTCTTCGGAAGTGGATGGGAGCTTGTTGAAGCTAAGATAAAACTGATACTCGACGTACCAAGACACAAAGATGTGGTTGATGAGGCGCAGATAACCATAAAACCTGTCATGGAATTCGGAAAAAAGAAATAAAATAGTATTCGATGAGAAAAACTGGGATAGGGAGAAAGGGATCGAGCTTCCCAGCTGATGCGGCGGCTACAACTGAATTCGGTGTTGAGAATTCGTCGGATACTTAAGTCTCAGGAAGTAGCTAAAGCGAACAAGAGCGTTATTATTGTTGCAACTACCCGTTTGTGTTAATGCGAACACGTCCTTCCGAGCATAGAGGAGACTTTTTACTGTTTTCTTAACACTATGTAAGCTGCTGAAAATCCAGCAATTGCAAAGACCGCTTCAAATCCGGGTATTACAAGTGTTGATGCGGGCTTGAAGTAGATGTTGCTGAAGAGTAATAGCAAACTTTACTCGCTTGACCGTTCGTGCTAATAGATGATGCGTTCGTCAGCGTGATGACAGCGTCTGTGGAAATGACGACAGCGCTTGTGTCACTGAAGACTGCGTTGGATGTCCGAATAGTTGCACCCGTCTCATTTACGATATTGCAGTCACCTATACTTCCATTTGCGTCGAGCTTCAAAATCCAAACATCTACATCAAGACTGAAGGATCCAGTAATGCCGCCTGCAATGTAGCCTCCATCGCTCGTTTGCTGGATTGAGTAAGCTTCGTATACGTGGTTTCTTTCTCTGTAAGCCTTCTGCCACTCAACGTTCCCGTTTGCGTCTAATTTTAAAATCCAAGCTCCCCAGCCGCCATCGGAGCCAAAAGAGTGGTATAGCCTGCTACTATGTATCCGCCATCCTTGGTCTGATGGATCGACCGAGCAGCATCACAATCGCTGCTTCCAATCGCAATCGCCCACTCGCTCGCCTCGGCTACGGCGATAAGGCTTGTGAAAACTAAAAGTGCTACTTTCAATACTTGGAGGCGCATGGGTACACTCCAACCCTTGTCCACTAAAAATTTATTCTCCAGATCTGACCGGGTCGAAACAACTGAAACAGTTCTGGATAGCTCTTTCCACAAATTCAACGAGACTCTCATGAGCGGGGTTTTATCAACGGCGAATTTTGCTGCTCTCTTACAGAAGATGTCTGGATGTAAGTTGCCTTTCTTAAAACTTGATTTCGAGAGGTTCTTAGCTCCTCTCGAAGACCTTAAGCCTCTACAATCACAACTAAGAAGAGAATTGAGTATAGGAGAGTTTAAGTTTAAAATTAGCTCATTATTTGAAGTTGAAGTAATAGCAAAGCCAGGGCTACTATGGAGAGGATAATTATGTCTTTAACCTCAATCACGGGTCTTATCTCCATATCAACCACCAAAGTATACTTGTTTCTCATTTTATTTAAAGTTTTCCTTTATACATAAACCAAAATCTTATAATAACCATTATTATGAGGTCAAAAATCATCATTTTTCGATATATTTTGGTTCTCCTAAGTCCGCAGATGGCTCAGAATCGAATAAAAAAGCAAAAGGTTAATATAAGCTAAATATACAGCAGACAGAGAATTTGAAGTTTCCAGAAAAGCTGTAATCGGAGGAATAAACATGATGTCGAGAAGAAAATTTCTGTTGCTAACGGGAGCAGCGGCAGCGGGAGCTTTTTTAACTCCGCAAATCTCAGCAAAAACACAGTTCATCGAATCTCCTGAGGAGGTCAAAGAGAAGAGAAGATGGGCTATGGCCGTTGATGTTGAAAAGTGCACGGAGTGCATGGAGGAGCTTATTGCAAAAACGGGCAATCCAGAAGTGAAACCACCTTGTGTTGTTGCATGCGACAAGGAAAACAACGTGCCTGAGTTTGAAGACAAGAGAATAGACCCTCAATGGATGAGAATCGCCAAACTGGAGCTTGATAAGCCGGAAGTGAATCCCAAAGAATACTACATTCCTCTTCTCTGCAACCACTGCGAACACCCACCCTGTGTACAGGTCTGTTTGACTCAGGCGAGCTTCAAGAGGCCCGACGGAATAGTGGAGATTGATATGCACCGCTGCATCGGTTGCAGGTACTGCATGATTGCCTGCCTTACGGAGCGAGAAGCTTTAACTTCCGTGATCCCAGAGAAGGTCTGAAGGAGGTAAATCCGAACGTTCAGATGAGGACAGAGGGTGTGGTGGAGAAGTGCACGTTCTGCGTACACAGAGTTGACGAGGCTGTGAAGATGGGTGTGGATCCGATTCCAGCTTGCGTAGAAGCTTGCCACAAGTACGGAAAAGGGGCACTGGTGTTCGGAAATATAAAGGATCCAAACAGTGAGATTTCAAAGGTTCTGAGGGACAACATCGTCGTTCAGCTCAGGGGCAAATCTTGGCACAGACCCACATGTTTTCTATGCCAAGCTTGGGGGTGAGTAAATGGCGGTGGAGTTTAAGAAGATTGAAGGAGATTCGATCCAGTACTTCGCTCTCGTGATTATACTGGCAGCAGTTACTGCCTTGGCTTTTACGCCTATGTTCTTGACCACGAAGTTGCGGGGCTGAATGGACTCAGCAACAGAGTGCCTTGGGGGATTGTCAACGCTGGAATCCCGTACTTCATTGGTCTTAGTGCGGGTTCGCTCATTGTCTCTGCTCTTGCTGGAGTGTTCAACATAAAGAAGTACAAGGTCTTCAGCAGAATTGCCGCCTACATGGCTGCTGCATGGATTATCGCAGCTATTCTCAGCATCGCCCTTGATATAGGAAAGCTCTATCATTTCATGAACGCTGTGAGATACTTCAACCCGACATCGATCTTCTCATGGAACGCGTTTCTGTATTCGAGCTACTTTGTTATCTGTTCAATTTACCTGCTTGTGCAGTTTGAAGAGATGGAGAGGGCAACAAGATTCATGGCTGGATTGGCAGTTTTCTGGGCTGTCCTCGTTCACAGCGGTACTGGAGCCATCTACAGCTTTGTGTACTCCAAGGAGCTTTACCACTCAGCCCTAACACCACCAATGTTCATCGTCTGTGCTATTACTTCGGGATTGGGGCTGCTGCTGGCAAACCTCTACTTCACCTTCCGCTTTACCAAGAGGGAGCTTGATCCAAAGCTTATCAGAGGTCTGGCCCTAATCTTCGCAGGACTGATGATGGTTCTGGGATACTTCCTTGCCGTTGAGGGACTTGAGAAGGGCTACATTCCAGGAATGCATGAGGCAGTTCAGTTCGTGTTCTTAACGCCCACATCCGGTGTATTCTGGAGCTTCTGGCTGCTGGTGATATTTGGCATAGCCATACCCGTAATAATTGTCCTGAATCCAAAGACGGGCTACGACCTCAGATGGATAAGTCTTGCGGGGATAATGCATGCAGCATTGGTCTTTGCAGAGCGTTTCTACTTGATCATCCCTGGCCAGGTGTTTCCGGAGGAGTATCTGCCAGGATACAAGCTTGAGTCACTTCACACACTTGAAGGCTACATCGTCACCTACACTCCAACTGTAATAGAGTGGCTGCAGATAATCGGTTTAGTGGCAATGGTGTACCTGATCTTCGTTGTTGGAGTTAAGTTATTCGCACTGATTCCCGAAAGAGCAGTGGAGGAGGTGGTTGAAGAATGATCGGAGTGATTTTCGGCGTAATATTGCCCTACATTGCCGTTGCAATATTCGTCATTGGAGTTGTTTACAGAATTGTCAACTGGGCCAACAGTCCCGTGCCCCTGAAGATTCCCACCACTGGCGGGCAGCAAAGGTCACTCCCATTCATAAAAAGGACGGTTTACGACCGCTTCGACTCGCCCTACACATGGTGGGAGACTGCCGGAAGGATGCTTCTTGAAATATTCTTCTTCCGCAGCCTGCTGAAGAATACACGCTACTATCTCGATAGAGTTTCGCAGAAAGATGCACGCTGGCTATGGCTTTTCGGAATACTTTTCCACTACTCGCTTCTGCTTGTTCTCATCAGACACTCAAGGTTCTTCCTCGACCCAGTTCCGAGCTTTGTTGAGACTCTCAGCGACATCGAGTCCTTCAAAGGTGTTTTCATCCCATCAGTCTACATCTCCGGACTTGCGATAGTTGCAGCCCTCTTTCTGCTTTGGTTTAGAAGGATTTTCCTGTCGAGAGAAAGGACTCTCAGTCTTCCGAGTGACCACTTCGCCCTGATTCTACTGCTTGCCATCACAATCAGCGGTAACATAATGAGATACTTCATCAAAGCCGACCTCTTTGCAGTTAAGGAGCTTCTCATGAGCCTAATGACCTTCAACATAGGTCACGCCATTGAAGTTGCAAATACTATAGAGCCAATATTCTACGTTCACTTTGCTCTTGCAAGCTTCCTGCTCGCTTACTTCCCATTCAGCAAGCTGATGCATGCGGGAGGAGTTCTCTTCTCACCCACGAGGAACATGCCCAACGACAACAGGGCAAGGAGACACGTCAACCCCTGGGATCCGGCAGACACTCCTCTGCTTGCTAAAGGAATCACTGTTGCCGGAAAAACGTACAAGTCCAAGAAGCTGGACTGGGAGACTTACTACAGCATGTACACTGATCAGCTGCAGGAGATTGAAGAGGCAGACTACAAGATTGTTCCTGAGGAGTTGTGAGGTGGTATAAATGGAAGAGATGCCTGAAAGAATAGAAATAAGGCAAAAATTCCCAAGCTGGAGAGAGATGCTAAAACCGGTTAAAGAATTCGAGGAGGGAAGGCTGAGCTACCTTTCCCTTCCAAAGCAGGTTGATTCAGAGTTCTTCAAAATGCCATTCGGTGATGTTGAAAGAAGCTTAGATGACCTCAAGCTTCCCGAAAACTGGAAGGAAATCTTCCTTGATGCAATGAAAGAGACACTGGAAAAGAACAGGTCATTCAAGCTATTTATGGACATCTGTGTCAGATGTGGTGCCTGTGCAGACAAGTGCCACTACTACATCGGAACCGGTGATCCGAAAAACATGCCGGTTGCAAGGGCCGAGCTTATAAGGTCAATATATCGCCGCTACTTCACTCCTGCAGGCAAATTCTTCGGAGAGTGGGCCGGAGCAAGAGAGCTCACCGAAGATGTTCTGAAGGAGCTCTACTACTATTACTATCAGTGCTCTCTATGCAGGCGCTGTCAGCCTCTTTGCCCCTATGGCATCGACACTGCAGAGATAGTGTGGTGGGTCAGAAGAATGCTCAGCAGAATTGGTCTCAACCAGAGGTTTATGACCATCTCCATTGAAGCTTCATCGAGAACCGGAAACCACCTCGGTCTGCTGCCTGGAGGAATGTACGGAGCCATCCAGCAGGGACTTGAGGAGCTGAAGGACTACACCGGCTTTGACCTCCACACATACATAAACAAGAAAGGGGCCGACATTTTATTCGTCGCTCCTTCTGCTGACTACTTCGCAACTCCTCACTGGTATGTTATGCTGGGCTATCTTCTGCTCTTCAACGAACTGGAGGAGAAGTATGGTCTGACCATTACTTGGTCAACTTACGCCAGCGAGGGTGGTAACTTCGGAACATTCCACAGTTATGAGGCAGCACAGCTCCTCAACTCCAAGATCTACAAGGAGGCTGAAAGGCTTGGAGTGAGCTTCATCATCGGTGGAGAGTGTGGACACATGTGGAGAGACAAGCACCAGTTCATCAACACCATGAACATCCCACCGAAGCACGAAGAGTGGAAGAGGTTCTGGGAGAACCCCGATTTGGGAGAGCTTGCTGAAGGTCTTAGGGGAGTGAGATTTGACAGCTATGCATCAGGAGAGCACGGATGGATACACATCCTGGAATTTGTGGCAGCGTTGATAGAGCACAAGAAGATTGTTGTGGACAAGAGCAGAAACGACAAGTGGGTTGCAACCTACCACGACCCGTGCAACATTGCGAGAGGAATGGGGCTCATTGAGGAGCCGAGATACGTGCTGAGGAACGTTATGAACAACTTCTACGACATGCCCGAGCACACGATAAAGGACAAGACCTACTGCTGTGGTGCTGGAGGAGGCATGCTGGCTGACGAGCTTATGGATTTAAGGATGCGCGGAGTGATGCCGAGGATGATGGCCGTCAGGCATGTTTACAGGAAATACGGCGTGAACATCCTGCTAACTCCGTGTGCTATCGATAAGGCCCAGTTCCCTCATGCGCTTGAATACTGGAAGATTCCGATTGAGGTTGGAGGACCGATGGAGATGGTCGGCAACGCCCTCGTCATGACGGCTTTCGGTGAGAAACCGGAGGACAGGCAGTTTGACCTTAGAGGTGAGCCACTGAAAGAGGAGGGTGAGTGAAATGTACAACAAGAAGTACGTGATCCCCCTGATTTTGGTTTTCCTCGTTGGCTTCTTCACACCTTACTGGTACAACGCGATGGCGGGGACTATTGGCCACGTTCCTGAGATGAAGAAGCCTGCCGGAAACTGCGTTGAGGACAAGGACTGGATGGCTGCAAACCACATGCTTTTGCTTCAGCAGTGGAGAACTCAGGCTATAAGGCACGGAGCAGAGGAGGAAGAATATACCACAGCTTTACAACTGGTGAAGAGTACCATGCTTCAACAAACACCTGCTGGAGCTGCCATGACAGCAAGAAAGAGTTCTGCGATCAGTGCCACGACTATGTGGGAATTCACCCTGAGTGCTGGGACTGCCACTACACGCCGAGTGTTGAAAAGCCGCATTACAGCGGGATTGAAGAGCTGGCTAAGTATTTCTCCTAATTTTTATCCATTTTGTAAAGCTCCGCTCTTCTTGCTTCAAGCAGCTCTTCCTCAACCCCCGCGAACTCCGCAGCAGATTCGACCTTAACGCCACTCTCCTCTCCTGCTTTGAAAACCTCCTGCATCTTTTCTCTCCATCTTAGATCTCTCGTCAGGTGGTGGTCGAGGACAAGCGTTTTGACATCTGTTTCAGCAATCAGCCTTTTCAGATTCTCAATGCTCCTTTCAAAGGATTTTTGCGAGAAGCGGTAGCCGAGCATGTAGGTCATTGGGCCGTCGATGAAAACAATTTCGGCAGACTTCTCAAGCATGAATGCAAGCTGCTCCTCATTGTTTGGTCCTTCCACATCTGAGGAAAACAGGAAGCTGCTCTTTCCATCGTCAACATAAACCTCCACGACAAATCCAAGCCTGCTATCAGCACCATGAAAAACTGGATTTGAGAGCTCAACAATCGTGTTACCGAACTCGTAGCTTTTTCCATCGCAGTAGTCTATTTCCACATCCACAGCTTTAAGCTGGTCTAAAAAGAAGCTTGCCCTGCCCCTCTGGCTTCTGTTGATTTTTTCCGTGGGATGCTTCAGCAGGAGCTTCTTTCCAGAAAAAATTCCCACCTCGTTGGGGTCGTGATGGTCGTAGTGGTAGTGTGTGATTACAGCAACATCAGCTTCCCCCATCATCTTTTTGATTTCCTCCCACTTCTGGTTCATCCTCTCAATCTCTATTCTGTGAGGAGGGAGTCGGTAGCGTTTGGGAGCGAGACTAACACCGGGGTCGATGAGAATGGAAACATCTGCGGTTTCAACAAATGTTGCCATGCTTCTCACTCCCATCGAGTCGTAGGCTATAGGGACAACTTCCATACACAATTTTTGAGCAAACAATAAAAAAACCTGACGACAACTCCCTTTGTGCTAAGAGCCGAGCTTCACGTTCACTCGTCCCTCAGTGATGGGAGGGACAGTGTGAGGAAAATACTGGAGGCTGCGCTGGAAAAAGGCATCAATGTTATCTCCATAACCGACCATGACACCGTTCAGGGCTCTCTTGAGGCTATTGATATCGTTAGCGAGGAGCAATTACCGCTGAAGGTTCTGCCTGGGTGCGAGGTTACAGCTTCAACGGGGCATGTACTTGTTTACGGTGTGGTGAAGGACATCGAGCCCAAAATGTCAGTTGAGGAAACGTTTATTGCAGCGAGGGAGCATGGAGGTGTCTGTTTTCTTGCACATCCGTTCGATTTCATCCGAAAGGGTAGCGTGAGACTGAAAGACTTTCACACTGTGGATGGAATTGAGACGTTCAACGCAAAGAGCTGTTTCAACTTCCTGGCCAGAAGATATGCCAAGAAGCTTTCCAAACCAGAAATTGCGGGCAGTGATGCCCACTCAGCAAGGGCAGTTGGTGTGGCTGTTAATTACCTTCCAGAGGAAGCTGACCTTCTCAGATCACTTTTTCATGCCCGGTATGATGGTAGAAGAGTTTCAATCAGGGAGAGATTAGCTTTTCTGCTATTTCGACTAAATCGACGACTTTGATTTTGTTTCCCAGCTTTTCTGCAGATTTGGACAAGTGATACTCGCAGAAGGGGCAGCATGTAATGAGATACTCCGCTCCCGTTTCCATCGCTTCCAGAACTCTCTGCCGTCCAATTTCAAAGGAAATTTCGGGGAACTGACTCCTCAGCCCTCCACCAGCACCGCAGCAAAGGGCCTGCTCTCTGTTCCTCTCCATCTCCACAAAGTCGATTCCAAGCTTTCTTATAACGTTTCTTGGCTCCTCGTACATTCCCATATGCCTTCCGAGGTGACAGGGGTCATGGTAGGTGGCTTTTAAGCCTATTTTCTCAAACTCCCCCATTTTATCGAGTATTGAGACAGTATGCACAACATCGATGTCAAATTCGTAACCCTTCTCCTCTGCAATTTTAGGGTAGTCCAGGGATATTGTTCTGTAACACCCAGGACAGGACGTTATTATCCTTTCTATTCCCATTTTCTGCCAGTATCTGTAGTTTTTCTCAAATAGCCTTTCAACAATGTCTTTTTGTCCCGTTCGAAGGAATGGTGAACCGCAGCAGTACTCGTTCTTGCCGGCAATTGTGAACTCAATTCCGAGCTTGTTCAACACGCTGGCTGTTGACTTGGCGAGATTTTGCAATCTAAAACTTGCTGTGCAGCCAGCAAAATACAGAGTTTTCGCAGGTTTTATCTCAAAGTCCGCCCAGTCCCCCCTCTTTTCCTGATCACCGCTGTAGGGGTTGTAGTTTCTGAAGGTAATCTCCCTGAGCTTTCTGTGCACAGAGAGGGGGGCCATCCCCTTTTGAACGAGTACACTTCTTAGCTCCTCCCAAAAGTCGATTAGGGGTAGCTCTACCGGGCAAACTTCTTGGCATAGGCCGCAAACAGAGCACTTGAAGATGTCCTTGACGATTTTCTGGTCAAGGTCTATCTCATCATCCAAGTATTTCAGGGCCAGTTGAATCTTTCCCCTGGGAGATACTGTTTCCCACCCCTCTATTCTGTATGTTGGGCAGATCGTGCAATATCCGCACTTGCTGCACTTCGCCGCAATCCCCTGGATGTTCATAGCACCATCTCCAACAGCCTAATCAATCTGGAGATGCTGTTGTTCTCGACAGCCTTTCCCGGATTGAGGAGTGATTCAGGGTCAACGGCTTTTTTGTAGCTCTTGGCAAAGTCAGCAAGACCTTTGTGAGGAAAGAGCATCCCGGTTGCGTAGGTTCGTCCACCGTGCCTTTCTGCAATCCTTATGAACTTAATGGCCTTCAATGCAGCCTTGTAGTAGTTATCAACTGGAAGAAGACCCAGAAACACCACATTATCCTTTGTGAAGACAGCCTCAACCGGCAGATCTATATTTGAAAAGAAATCAGGTGCAGTTTCGTATGGCAGAACTGCCTCTGTGAAAATAATTTCTCTTCCCCTCCCCGCTTTGAAGAGTTGAATCGATTGTCCCACATTTTGCTCCCAAGCACTCTATCGCCTTCTCTTTCTGCTTCACCCTCATAGCTCAGAAGTAAAAGATTGGCTTCGTTGAATCCAAGCATTCTGGCAAGTTTTTGATTGATAAAAGTCCCGTGATAAGCTCCGTCTAGCAAGTCGACGGATTTCTCAAATTCCGTTTTAATCGCGACGCTCTCTATTGCGACATTATCCCTTATCTTCAGGCATGCTCTCAGTATCAGCCCCGTTGTTCCAAAAAGACCGACGTAGTTCCTCTTCTCCTCCCCACTAACTCTCTTTAGCCCTTCAAAGTCAGCGACCTCAAGCCACTCGATGCTATCCTCAACACTCCCGTACTTCAGACTCCCTATCCCATATCCACCCTGAGCAATCCACCCACCAACAGTTCCGGCTGGAGCGCTGGATGGGTAAACTCTCAAGGCAAATCCATGTCTGTTCAGCTCCTTCTCCACATCCAGCCAAACCGCACCGCACTCTACAACAACCCTTCCTTTACTCACCTCCACTCTCCTCATCCTGGTAAAGTCAACAACAACAGAGGGTTTTATCGTCACAGCCCCACCATAGGCGGAAGTCGCTGCCCCTCTCGGAACAACCGGAATCTTGTACTTCTTGCTTAATTTCAAAACTGCCTTTACGTCCTCATCGGTCTCAGGTTGAACAACGCAGATTGGATATTTTACAAATCGCTCAATAATTTTGGGTATTTTTAGTAAATCCTGAGCGTAGAGAATTCTTTGCAAGGGATGAGCATCAACTCTTTTAATTGAGTGTGACAATTCCAATGCGAATGAATCCATAATGAGGATAGCTCTTGCAAACTAAAAAATTTTGTGAAAATGATTTATAGTTTATAATATCTACAATTCACTGAACGAGCCAAAGTTTATATTCAGCCATTGCAAAGGGATAGCGATGAAGATAGACCTTGAGAAGCTCAAATTCGGCACGGAGCTGATTAAAAGGGGATTTGCTAAGATGCAGAAAGGCGGAGTGATAATGGACGTCACAAACGCTGAGCAGGCAGCTATTGCTGAAGAAGCTGGTGCTGTTGCTGTCATGGCTCTGCACAAGGTTCCGGCAGATATAAGGGCTGCCGGCGGAGTGGCGAGGATGGCGGATCCAAAGAAAATCCAGGAGATCATAGATGCAGTCACGATTCCCGTTATGGCGAAGTGCAGAATCGGCCACATTGCCGAAGCGAGGGCGCTCGAAGCTCTTGGAGTGGACATGATCGACGAGAGCGAAGTGCTCACTCCTGCAGACGTCTTCTTCCACATCGACAAGAGAAAGTTTGTCGTGCCCTTTGTCTGCGGAGCTAGAAGTCTTGGTGAGGCTGTTAGGAGAATCTGGAAGGAGCGGCGATGATCAGAACGAAGGGTGAGGCAGGGACAGGAAATGTAGTTGAGGCTGTGAAGCACATGAGCTGATAAACAGGGCAATCTTCGAGCTGCAAAAGATGAACGAGGAGAGGATTTACAGCGTAGCAGAGAAGTACGCTTACAGGTACGCTGAACTTGCTTCAAGAGTCAGAGAGGAGATGGGGCTTGAGAAAGTTTCAAGGAGTGATGTTGTCTTTGAAGAGTACACTCTTGGCGAGATAATCGACGGCATCTACGAGATTCTGCTTGAAATCAGGGAACTTGGAAGACTGCCTGTTGTGAACTTCGCTGCTGGAGGTGTAGCCACACCGGCAGATGCAGCTCTGATGATGCAGCTCGGTGCTGACGGAGTGTTTGTTGGCTCTGGAATTTTCAAGTCCTCAAACCCGCCTGAATACGCAAAGGCAATTGTTGAGGCTGTCCAGCACTACGATGAGCCAGATGTTGTTGCTGAGGTCTCTAAAGGATTGGGAGAGGCGATGAAAGGGCTTGATGTTTTCAAGCTCAGCGAGGAGGAGAGACTGCAGACGAGAGGAGTATGAGAGTTGCTGTGGTGGGAGTTCAAGGGGATGTAGAGGAGCACGTTTTAGCAACGAAAAAAGCCCTGAGAAAGCTTGGAATTGATGGGGAGGTTGTCGCCACAAGGAGGAGAGGCGTAGTCTCAAAAAGCGATGCTGTAATTCTCCCCGGTGGGGAGAGCACGACGATAAGCAAACTCATTTTTTCTGATGGCATAGCTGATGAAATCATACAGCTGGCTGAAGGAGGTAAGCCGGTAATGGGCACCTGTGCTGGTTTGATACTGCTTTCCAAGTATGGTGACGAGCAGGTTGAGAGAACTGATACAAAGCTTCTGGGTCTGCTGGACGCGAAGGTTAGGAGAAACGCCTTCGGAAGGCAGAGAGAGAGCTTTCAGGTACCGCTGAATGTCAAATATGTCGGAGAGTTCGAGGCCGTGTTTATACGGGCTCCAGCGGTGACCGAAGTAGGCAAAGACGTGGAGGTTCTTGCAACCTTTGAGAACTTCATCGTGGCAGCAAGGCAAAAAAACGTTCTCGGCCTCGCTTTCCATCCCGAACTGACAGATGACACAAGAATTCACGAGTTCTTCCTTAAACTTGGAGAAACAAGCTGATGAATTCGAAGACGCATATCCTTCTAGGCTTAACAATGCTCATATGGGCGGGCTCGTTCATATTCATAAAGATAGGTCTCAAGAGTCTTGACCCCTTCAATCTTGCTTTTTACCGTTTTCTCATAGCATCTCCCCTTTTGATGGCCTGGGTCTTCTGGAAAAAAGGTTTTGTAAAGCCAGGTCGCTTCGACTGGATTAACCTCTCGATTCTCGCTCTATCTGGAGTGACTTTGCTTTACGCCTTTCAGTTCCTTGCATTGGAGTATACAACGGCAACAAATGCCTCGATACTTATAAACACATCAGCCGTCTTCGTGGCTCTCTGGGGGTTTGTAAAGAGAGAAGCAAATCCAAGAAAGCTGTTTGGTGTTTTTCTTTCCTTCACTGGAGTGGTTCTAATTGTTTCCAAAGGCACACTGGAATTTTTCAGCTCTAAAACGCTATTCGGAGACATCCTTATGATTGTTGACGGCTTCCTGTGGGCCATTTACACCGTTTTGGGCTCTAAAATGCTTTTGAAATACGATCACGAAACACTCACAGCCTATGCATTCGCATTGGGAACAGCTTATCTAGTCCCGTTCGCGCTGCTGGCTGGTGTTGCGAACCCATTAACGTTCAATTCAGAAACTCTAACCGCTTTACTCTACCTCTCACTCCTCTGCTCAGTTTTCGCTTACGTAGTTTGGTACTACGCTCTGACCAATGCCGATTCGACCAGTGTGGCGGTCTACGTTTATTTAGTCCCGCTCTTCACAGCTATATTTGCCTTCTACGCTCTCGGCGAGAAACCTGATTTCTTCACTGCCATCGGAGGAATAATTACAATTTCTGGCGTCTATCTCACCACGGCCAAGCAGCATCAATAGTTTTATAAATCCTCAACTCAAGCAACATCTGCATGGAGTTCAGGGTTGTAATTTCGGATCCAAAGACGGGGAGAGCTTACCAGAAGGTTGTTGAGGGGGCTAACGCTAACAGACTGATTGGTAAGCAGATTGGCGATGTTATCAGTGGCACAGTCGTCGAGCTTCCACCGGACTACGAGCTGAAGATCACTGGCGGAACGGATAGAGACGGATTCCCGATGAGGCCGGATTTGCCAGGAACGGCGAGAAGAAGGCTGCTCCTCAGCGGTGGCGTCGGATTCAGGCCGAAGGAAAAGGGGCTGAGGAAGAGAAAGGGAGTCAGGGGGAAGGTTATCTCCAAGGACATTCTCCAGATCAACACCGTAGTAGTGAAGCACGGAAAGGTTCCGCTGGAAGAGATATTCAAGCAGAAAGAAGAGTAAAGTAGAGTGAAATGGGAATTTTAGAGAATAAGAAGAGAGCAAGGATTTTTTACAAGTACTTTTCCAAAATTTACGATTACGTCAACCCAATTTTCTATTCTGACGAGATGCGTAGAAGAGTAGTTGACATGGCCGAGATTGATGCAGAATCTCTCGTTTTAGAAGTTGGGTGCGGGACGGGTTTTACAACAGAAGAGATAGTCAGAAGAACAGGAGAGAAGAGGGTTGTGGCTGTTGACCTCACACCTGAGCAGATGATGAAGGCAAGGGCAAAACTGGGTGGTGTGAACTACTTTCTGGGTGACGCAGAAAACCTTCCATTTAAGGACAACTCCTTTGATGCCGCAATTTCTGCGGGGAGCATAGAGTACTGGCCAAATCCGCAGAAGGGAATTGAGGAAATGGCGAGAGTAACCAAAAGCGGGGGAAAGGTTGTAATTCTTGCTCCCAGGAAGCCTGACAATTTTGCTGTAAGAAAATTTGCCGAAAGCGTGATGCTTTTCCCCTCCACGCAGCAGTGCGTTTACTGGTTCATGAGAGCTGGCCTAGAGGACATAAGGTATGTTGAGACCGGTCCTTACCGGTTCTGGAGCAAACTCGTCGTGATAATAAGCGGCACTGTTCCCTGACCAGAGAAGATTTAAACAGGTTGAACATTCACTTGGCATGGACAAAGTGAGCTACATAGGCCCAGTAATTCTCGACGAACCTGAGGAGTTCTCACTTTCTGAGTTCGCGAGGCAGGTCGTGGCAATGGAGGCAGAAAGGCTGTACTATTCCAATGGCAGAATATTCTTCATCGAGTACGACACAATCCACGGCATCCTTGACGACAGGCTCGTAATTGTTGAGCTCATCACCTACACATCCTTCACCACCGTGGGTGAATACAGAAACTGGATTGTCTATTACGGGAACGACGACACGGCAGAGTACGTTGAGAAAATAAAGGATCTCAGAGGGGACATGACAATCATTCCAGTCCTTCGAACTCACGACAGGTTCATAAGAAAAGTAGAGGAGCAGATCAGCAAAGGTCAGTTCAGAAGCTTTGCCTCTCAATGAAATCTGCCGTAGTTCTCGCGATGAAGTCAAATTTTCCGAAGTAGAAGTGGTCTGTTTCAACCTTCACAACTTCTTTCGGTTCTGAAGCCTCCTCGTAAAGCCTTAGCGACTCCTCCAGAGATACGAACTGGTCATGCGTCGCTATGATGAAAAGCTTCGGAAGTCTGGCGTCTTTAAAGTAAATGGAGTTTATTTCTGGAAGTGGAGAAATATAAACAGCAGCATCGCAGTATTCAGCAACGTTCGACGCTACCACGCTTCCAAATGAGTATCCGACTATTGCAATCTTGTCGTGTCTGTCTTTAAGATAAGCGATGCACTTCTTTGCATCCTCCACCTCTCCTACGCCGCTCCTAAAGGGCTGCTGGTAATCGAACCTCAAGACGGAGATATTTCGCTTGGCTAGTTCAGAAGTAATTCTTTCGAGCCTTACATCAAACCTGCTTCCGCCCATGAGAGGGTGTGGAGGGCAGAGAAGTGCAGCATTCTCACCTCTTATGCTGTAGGTTGCTCGGATACCATCAATAACTATATCAGCCATTGTGCCTCCTCCTTATCTCCTCTACAGCCTCACGGGCTGAATCTGCAACTCTCCCACCCTCTGAAATAAGGTTCTCTAGCTCTCTCACATCCTCCTCACTGCCGAGCATCCCGAGCATCATTGCAGCATCCTCCCTTATCCTCGCATCCTCGTGGGTGAGAAGCTTCCTCACAGCCTTTTTAACCCCCTCAACAACCTCCTCTTCACCTTCGAGAGCTTCTGCAGTTGCCATTGCTCCCAGTCTGACCATAAATTCTTCGTGGCCCATAAGCTCTCCGAGAAGCTCTCCAAGTTTTTCTTCAACAACAATAGCTTTGACATCCTCAATTTCGCCCTTCATGAGCTTTTCAACAAGGTAGTCCCTGTAGTCGCCGTTTATTGCATCTCTTATCAACTTTTCAGCCTTGCTGAGAGTAAGTGCTCCAACGAATCTCATCTTTCCAATGAACGCTGTCGGAACGCTCATTACTCCGTGCTTTTCCGCGAAGTCGTGAAACATTGTTGCGTCAACGACATGGTGTTCAATTGCATACTTTCGAGCGAGAGTGTTGATTGAATCGACCGTGGCCTTGCAGTTGGGACATATAGGGGCAACGAAGGTGATAATCCTGATTTCAGAGCCTTCTTTCACACCTTCAGCAACGATTTTAATTGCGTTAATGAAGCTCTCAAGCTCGTTCTGCTTTGGAATAGCGTGAAAGTAAATCTGCGAGTTATCTATCTTTATTCCCGGGAGAGACAGGCTGGGTTCAGGGTTTGGGTCAAATTCGAGGACAATTTTTTCTCATCGTCAAAAAGTCTTTTGAGATAATCATAAATCTCTCTGCTTTTGAAAACTCTGAGCCTGACACTTCTTTTCAATTCATCCAGTTGCATCAAACGCCATGCAGCAACAAGTTTTAAAGCATTTTTCGATACTTCTGTATAATGGGTATAAGCAGTCCGACACTCTGGACGGAATTCTTTGAAAGATACTACCGGGAGGAGATTAACAAACTCGCTTACAAGTTGAAATCAGGAGGAGATGGCAGATCACTCTACGTGAACTTTGTTAGAGACCTCTCCATATTTCAGGAGGGCAAACTTGGAGAGGAGTTGATTGAAAAGCCCGATGAAGTCCTCGTTCATGCTGAAAGGGGGCTGGCGAACGTTACAAACATTTATGGTGTTTCTCTTGAGGGCTGCAAGCCCAGGTTCTACTCCCTCCCAACGGCAAGAAAGGTTCTGATAAGGAACCTCAGGGCCGAGCACATTGGAAAATTCATGGCAATTGAGGGAATCGTGAGGAAGGTCACGGAGGTTAGGCCGAGGATTGTTGAAGCTGCCTTTGCCTGCCTCAACTGCGGAAGCATAACCATGGTTCCTCAGGAAGACAGTCAGCTGAGACAGCCCTTTGAGTGCAGCAAGTGCAGCACTAAAAAGATGATTTTCTCCCTGACAGCAGCATCTCGGTTGACAGCCAGAGGGTGAAGATTCAGGAGTATCCTGAGAACCTCAGAGGTGGAGAGCAGCCGCAGACAATAGACGTCATACTTGAGGGTGATTTAGCAGGGGCAGTCAATCCCGGAGACAGAGTAATAATAAATGGAATTGTAAGGGCAAAGCCGAGAGGGCTCGGGCAGAGGAAGATGACACACATGGATCTCTACATCGAGGGCAACTCTGTTGAGGTTCTCCAGCAGGAGTATGAGGAGTTCGAGATAACCGATAAGGACAGGGAGCTAATCATGCAGCTTGCCGCAAGCGATGACATCTATGAGAAAATAGTAAAGTCGATTGCGCCGTCAATATATGGTCATGAGGATGTAAAGCTTGCCATCGCCCTTCAGCTTTTCGGAGGTGTGCCCAAGAAGCTGCCTGACGGCACTGAGATCAGAGGGATATTCACATCCTCCTTGTCGGTGATCCGGGTGTGGCCAAGTCACAGCTTTTGAAGTACGTTCACAGAATAGCCCCGAGAAGCGTTTACACCACTGGCAAGGGAACTACGACTGCAGGTCTAACTGCAACAGCGGTAAGGGATGAGGTTGACGGAAGGTGGACTCTTGAAGCAGGAGCCTTAGTTCTTGCGGACAAGGGCATCGCACTCGTTGACGAGATTGACAAGATGAGGAAAGAGGATACATCTGCATTACATGAGGCCCTTGAGCAGCAAACCATCAGCGTTGCCAAGGCAGGAATCAACGCCATTTTAAAGGCCAGATGTGCTTTACTCGGTGCGGCAAACCCCAAGTATGGAAGATTCGAGAAATTCACACCAGTTCCTGAACAAATTGAAATGTCTCCAACGCTCCTTTCAAGGTTCGATCTGATTTTCGTTTTGAAAGACGAGCCGGATGAAGAGAAGGACAAGAGACTGGTTGAGCACATTCTCTACTCCCACCAGCTTGGAGAGATAACGGAAAAGGCCAGGAACGTTGCTGCAGAGTATGACGAGGAGTTTATAAGGCAGAGGGCTAAGAGAATAGTCCCAGAAATAGACCCTGACCTCCTCAGAAAGTACATAGCCTACGCCAGAAAAACAGTCTATCCCGTTTTGACGGATGAGGCCAAGGAAAAAATCAAGGAGTTCTACCTCTCGCTGAGGTCGAGGGTTAAGGAGAACTCTCCCGTTCCAATAACAGCAAGACAGCTTGAGAGCATCGTCAGGCTTGCGGAGGCTTCTGCGAGAGTTAGGCTCAGCGACAGGGTTGAGGCTGAAGATGTGGACAGAGTCATCGAAATCATGATGAGGAGTCTGAGGGAGATAGCCGTTGACCCTGAAACAGGGGAGATGGACATCGACCTCGCCTACTCTGGCACATCCAAAACCCAGAGAGACAGGATAATGATTATGAAAAAGATCATCGAGCAGCTTGAGGAGGAGCATGAAAAGGGCGTCCCGGAGGAGCTGATACTGGAAGAGGCTGAGAAGGAAGGAATAGACAGGATGAAGGCCAAAGATATCCTCTCCAAGCTGAAACTGCATGGAGAGGTTTACACTCCGAAACACGGGCATTACAAATTGGTAAGCAAACTTTAGTAAGAATAAAGGTTAAATATTAAGCGGTCTAATGCATAACAATGAAACTCGTCAAGACAGGGATACTCCCACTTGATACACAGCTAGGCGGAGGAATGCCAGCAGGTAGCGTTGTTTCCGTTTTTGAGGAGCCTGGAGCCGGGGCGGATGTGCTATCCTACCACTTCACGGTTGAGGGAGCGACTCATGGTGAGAATGTATTCTACCTTGCAACTGACGACAGCAGTGAGGAGATTAGGGAGTACATCAACCTCTATTTCAACCTTGACGAGGCAGTCTGGGAGAACATAACTCTTCTGAGCCTGAGAGCATCCACGCTTGCTGAGGAGGGGGAGAAGGATGCCAAGGACTTTCTCAGAAAAACCATTTACGACCCAATCGGTGGAATTAAAACAATACTCAGCCACGAAGAGTTCGAGAGGGTTGTGTTCAACAACTTTACGTACTTCCTCGCAAACTACCCCATAGAGGATGTGATATCTCTCATTGACGTTCTCTCAAATTATGCGAAGAAAAACCAGTCGGTCGTGATGCTACTTGTTACGAAGGGCATGTTTGATCCGAGAACTGAAACAACAGTGAAGCACTACTCAGATGGGGTTATCGAACTGACGCTGAAGGAGGTGGAAAACGAGGTCCAGAGAAGGTTGAAGGTAGTGAAGTTTAAGGGGATACTTGTTCCAAAGGCAATTTTAAGGTATGAGCTGACAGACAAAGGTATAAAGATGGAGTCAGTGATGAGGGTTCTATGAAGTTACATTCGGGGAAATTTACGTGGAAGATCTATCAACTTTTAAGGCAGATTACGCTGCCTTTATCAGCTCAAAGTACGTAGTTTCGCTCGATGTTGTTGAGTTTGCTGCAAAAAAGGCGTTAAAGAACTGGCAGAGCGGGAGAAGAATTTCAAGATCCCTTCCGATAGAAATACTTCTTCACTACGCTGCAACGAGGCAGATAAAGGATGCCCTGAAGCTTGGAGTTAGAAAAGGGCTCAACAGAGTTGCAGCGGTAATTCTCGACGAGAGCAAGATGGAGGGGTTTGAGGAGAGGGAGTTCAAGCCCGAATATGACGTGGATGCGGTTGTGAAGCACTACGGGATAACCAATGAAGAGCTTGAAATTGCGGGACTGGAGAAGCTTCCTCTGCTGGTTAGAGAGAGAATAGCTCTTTTTGCTGCCTTCGAAGAAGTGGTGTGATGAGAGCAAAGGCTTACGCTGCGGGGACAGTATTGAACGCATTGCCAACAGGAGTAGGCTCAGCATTCGGCATAGAAATGTACACCACCGTAAAGCTGAAACCATCTGATGAACTCAGAGTGGTCGTTAACGGAGTTGAGAGAAAAAGCATTGTAGCCCAGAGAATTCTCAACTCTATGGGTGTTACTGCAGAGGTCATCGTAGAGTCTGAAATCCCGGGTGGTAGTGGATTGGGGAGCAGCAGTGCCTTCGTGAACGCACTCATCTGTGCGGTCAAGAAAATGAGAAGTGAAGAGCTCGACGCTTTTGAGATTCTGAGGTCAAATGCCAGGTTTTCACTTGAAGCTGGAATAAGCTACACAGGAGCGTTTGACGACGCTTCAGCATCTCTGCTCGGCGGATTTGTAGTTTCAGACAACAGGAAAATGAGGCTGATAAGAATCGACGACTTTGAAGGATATTCAGCCGTTCTGATACCCAACTTCAGCAGGGCCAAGGTGGACTGGAAGAGGTTGAGGGAGAGTGCAAGTGAAGTTAGTGGAGCGGTTGAAGCTGCCATGAAGGGTGACTACTGCGAAGCGATGAGGCTGAATACAGCCTACATATGCAAAATGCTTGGCTATCCATTGGAAATAGCGGAAGAAGGGTGGAAAGAGGGGGTTTGTTGCGGTGTTTCCGGTAACGGACCGAGTTATGTAGCGTTTGGAAACAAAAACGAAATGGAAGCTCTTGCTGAAATCTGGAGCGATTACGGAAAAGTTTACGTGAGAAAAGTTGCAGACAAGCCAGCTGAGGATGTGGTAATTCCCGAAGCCATTTTTGCGAAGGTTTAGTTTAAGGGTTCAGCTCTTTCCTCATCCTGACCCATTTCCCCCATTCTCCAGATTCCTCAAACCCATGTGAGGCATAGAACTTTCTCGCTCTGTAGTTGGTTCTTCCAACCCACAGCTCGGCAACTTTTCTGTTCCTTTCCAGTGCGTATTCCAAGGCCTTCTCCATAAGCTTTGTGCCTATTCCAGCACCTCTGAATTCAGGAAGGACAAAAAGCTCGTGTATCTCCCCCACCTTTTTTCGCTCGAATATGCTGAACCAGTTTGTGTCACACGCAACAAATCCAACAGTTTCACCGTCGATTACAGCAGCCATTACCCCTTCATTGTCTCTGGAAAGCAACCATTTGAAGTAGTTCTTTATGTCCCTCTTTCTCGTATACGCGTAGTCCTCAAGCCCCCTGTAGGATTCGACATAAACTCTCACGAAGTCATCGAGGTCGTCCTTGTCTGCCTTTCTTATCTCCACGAAACAGGCTTATATACTGGACTTTTAAGAGCTACGATTATGCTCCTGAAAAACTCGTCGAGATTGAGTCTCCAACAGGCAGTGAGGATGAGCTTAAAAACTTCGTGAAGGATTTTCTTGAAAAAAACGGCTACAGTGTGGTTGAAGGGCAGCACTTTATATCAACTAAATCAAAGTCCGACTTCGTAGTCTCAACACATCTCGACACCACTCCAGTAAAAGCCCCCTTCAGCACGGATGGTGTTTACGCATACGGAACCGGTGTGTGCGATGCGAAGGCAAGCATAGCGGCAATTCTTGAGGCAGCAGAGCGAGGTGTTGACTTTACCATCGCATTCTTCTGCGACGAGGAGGAAGGGGGAAATGGCTCAAAGGAGTTTGCAGAGAAGTGGAGGCAAGGCAGGATGGCAATCGTCATGGAGCCCACAGACCTGAAAATCGCTTCGAAGCACTATGGCAATCTTGACTTAACGGTGGAAGTTAGAGGAGTTCAGAGTCATGGCTCTTATCCTGAAAAGGGTGTCAATGCAATAGAAAAAGCCTTTGAGATGATAGAGGAGCTGAAAAAGCGCTTCAAAGTCACACCTCTTAAAATCATTGGAGGGGGTGATGACTATGTCATCCCCGATTACTGCAAAGTGAAGCTTGATGTCCTGATAGACCCGGAAGTTAAGCTGGAGGAAGCACTTAAGGAAATTGAGTTTATCAAAAAATACGGAGAGTACGAGATTGCTAATGCCTACGAGGGGTTCACCAGCAGGGGGGTTGCAAAGCTGCTTGAGCTTGCAATGAAGGCTGCAGGATTTGATGCGGAGTATGCTGTGATGCCTTCCTGGACAGATGCTCTGAACCTGAAGGACAGATACGATGTCGTGGTTTGGGGCCCTGGAGAGCTTCACCTCTGCCATACTGCACGGGAGAGAGTGAGGTTGAGGGATATTGAGATAGCGAGGGACGTTTTGGTCAAGCTCAGCGAGATTATCCAGGATTAGAAAAGCTTAAATTTAACATTTGCTTACAAGAGACATGGGTCTTGGAGCCCAGATTATGGGTGTGCTGTACACCGTAATTCCCCCACTGGTGGCTGCGATGGCAGTTGTGATTGTAACCGGGCTACTGTTCCTCATCCTGCTGGGTTTGTGTGGAGGCAAGCTTTCAAATCTCGACAAAAGGCAGATCAGAAGAACCCTAACTGTGACCATTGTTTCATTTTACCTCGGTACAGTTCTCTGTGCAATTGCGGGACTCTTCGAACCAAGCGAAGAGTTCTTCAAAATACTGGACGGCCTGAACCTTGCTTTTATAGCTACAATATCCTTCTACTTCGGTTCGAGGACCATCGAAAGTTACATTGATTCTAAATACCCAAAATCTGCTGAAGAACATCCCCGTAAAGAAAGTGCAGAGCAAAAATGATTACCGGATGCTGAATCACGTAAATTTTCAGGGAGTTCCTGCCCAGAAATGACACCAGCGGAATGCTCAGGTTGACACCCTTCGGCCTCGCTGCATTTCCAAAAAACATTCCAAGAAGAAAAACGCCGAACCAAGGCAGGAACGGATAGTAGTCAAGCGTTGAGAAGTTGTAAGGCATCAGTCCGAGCCATACAAGCATTTTCGTGTCCACCCTTACCTGGTTGAGAATCAACCCCGCGGTGAAGAAAACTATACCCGCTGGCAGTTGAATTTTCTGAAACTTCAGGAATATGTAGCCGAGAAGTGTAGCAAGCGTGAAGAAGTGGATTATTCCGAAAACCACCACCTCATCTGGAACGAATGCGTAGGTTATGACTGTGATTGCAAAAGCCAGTGCAGCGAGCTTCAGAATCTTCCTTCTCAGCCTGCCTGGGTCTGGTTTGACTACTGAAAGTGTGTATCCGGAGATAAATATGAACATTCCGCCGATGAATCTTGGAAAGTAGTACCAGAAATCTCCTGAAAGCTCGATTTTGCCGAAGTAGTGTGCATCGAAAAAAGAGTGGAAGAGGAGCATTAAGATTACTGCCGCTCCCCTGGCGATGTCTATTTCAGGATACCTCATCTGAAGTATCTCAAGTCCTCGTCACTCTTCACTGCTGGACTGCCATTTCCTGCATCTCTTTGATTTGCGCAATGATCTTCTCCATCTCCTTTGCTCTTTCCTCAAGAGCCTCAACAGACACCTCAAGGTTCAGCATGTTGCACAGCACGTCAAGGACAACCTTTGCGCTCTTTGGATCAACCATGTATCCTGAAGTTACACCCATGAGACATGCTGCAGGAATGCCTTCGAGCTTGGACACCCCCAGCAGGAGGCCTGAAGCGCCTATGATTCCCCCTCCGGGCTCTCCAGGCTCGAACTTTACTCCGTAGCTCTTTAGCTCCTCCACGATTTCGGGGGAGTTCGCAGCTCCGATCACGTATGGCTCCTCAACAAGCTTCCCCACGCCGTATCCTCCAAGCGTGTAGATTTTCCTGGCCGAGAACTTCTTCGCCACATCTATGTAAGCGTTAACAAGTTCGAAGTGACCTTCGTTGCTTATGCTCTGAAAGTCTCCGACGAGGATCAGCAAATCCGTCCCGTTACCGTCTGATTTCCAAGCGTAAACTTCATTCTTGGGCATCCTGATGGTGCCATCCTCAAGAACCATAACCTGCGGTGGGAAGTAGTGTGAATATATCTCGACCACCTTTTCTGCCTTCAGCTCGTTCACCAGGTGATCCGCAACAAGCTTGCCGACGTGGCCAATACCGGGAAGCCCTTCTATGAAGACGGGCTTTTCAAGCCCGACCTCTTCCGGTTTTTTCAGAAATCTAACATCAACCTTTTCTAACATTCATTCACCTCCGAAAGCTGAAAAATCCAATTTCCTTCCTCAACTTTCTCCTGTATTTGCCATAAGGGTCTTCAATTGAGAATCTCGGCGGAATGGGCATGTGAGTTTTTTCACCACACACGGGACATTTCTCCTTCAGCGTGTACCTTCCGCATTTTCCACACTTTCGCATCAAAACCTTCATACTGCTTCCCTGATGAAGTTACCTTCTCCTCCAAGTTTTTTGATTGCCTTCAGAACCTTTTCAGTGGCATTCTTCAAAACATTTTCGGCGGTTTTGTAGTCATCAGCCTCAACGACGATTCTGTACTTTGGAGCACCGACATACTCAAGCTTCATTTCCACACCGTTTACTAAAGCCTTTTTGGCTTCAAGAAGCGCCTTTTTTATTCTCTCTATTCCGTCGGAAGCGTTGCTCCTTAGCTCGAAGTACCCTCTAACTTTAACTCTCTTGGGCTTTATGTTCTCCCTCGCTATTTCTGCCATCTCCTTGGCAAACTCCTCACCGACAATGGGGGCAAGGACTTCGTAGCCCTCAAAAGCCGCCTCCTCGAAGGCAGAGTAAACAGAGTCGTACTCCTTCATCAGCTTCTTTCCTATTTTTTCCAGTTCCTTGAAATCAATATTCAGCTTCTCACCGATTATTTCGAGCCATTTGAAGGCTTTCATCTCATTCTTCCACTGCTGGAGCTTCTCCCTTCTCTGCCTCTCGTTGACGTCCTTTATTGACAGGTCGATGTGCCCTCTTTTCGGATTTACGTCAAGAACCTTGCAGATCACCTTCTGCCCCTTCTTGACATGCTCTCTGATGTCCTTAATCCACCCCGATGCTACCTCACTTATGTGTACCATTCCCTCCCTGCCCTCATACTCGTCAAGGGAAACAAAAGCTCCAAAATCGAGCACCCTCTTAACCGTGCCTATGACAATTTCCCCCTTTGAAGGATAACCACTCCTTTTTATGATGAGTCTCTTTTCTTTCATCCTTCTTCCCTCTATTCCAGTGAATTTAAATATTGTTACCACGGCAGGTCAGAGGCCTTAAAAACAGGCCCATCAGCACAAACTCTCAGACCGTTCTCAATAACGCATGAACCACAAACACCTAAGCCACACCTCATGTATCTTTCAAGCGAGAATTCGGCTTTATCCAGAACACCTTGATCCTTCAAAAAAGCATGCGTTTCTCTTAACATCCCCTCACTTCCGCACACGTATATCTTATCGTAGTCATCAAGGTTTTCTAGCTTTAGAGCATCCACAACAGTTCCTTTAAGCCCAAAACTCCCGTCGTCGGTTGTAACTGTAATTCTGTCGAATTTGTCAAGCCAAAACAGGTTTTTGGCGGTTCTCTCGCCATAAACAACACTCACTTTTGAGCCACATTTTTTCATGAGGTAGTCGTAGAGGTACTTCATTGGTGCAATTCCGATGCCTCCTGCAATAATAAGTGCACGATTTGACGGTGTGAAGGGGCTGCCGAATGCCCCCCTTAACCCAACCTGCTGCCCCTCTTTTGCATTAACCAGCACTGTTGTAGTCTCACCCACCGCCTTCACTGTAACCGAAGTTGGGGAAGATAGGCTGAGGGGTATCTCCTCATAACCGGGGACGTCAACCATAACGAACTGTCCAGGATAAGACTGCAGCCTGATGTTGAAGTGCAGGGTAGCAACCTCGTCTGTCAACCTCTCGATCTTTGTAATCCTTGCATAATACATACTCTCACTTAACAGCAGCATTTATAAAAGTATTCAGGAGAATTTTAAACATTTAATTATTTAATATCGTTACCACTAAGTTGCAATTCTTTTACCATTATGTGAAAGTTAGGCCCTAGATTATACTCATAACTTGCAATTTTTTGGAAAAGCTTAAATACAAGTGCATGTTAATGGCACATGATGATGAACAATCTGCCCGAAAACATCAGGAAGACTGCAGTGGCACTGCTGAGGCTGGGTGAGGCGACTGCTGAGGATATAGCCAAGATTACCGGTCGTAAAAGGTCCTACAGAGAGCCTACTACTTGAACTTGATGGCTGATTGAAGCTCGTCAAGAAAAGAAGGTCGGTCG
>LZQN01000072.1_pt1 | contig 26347 bp, 33 predicted proteins | sample 768531 | NCBI WGS metagenome assembly LZQN01 (sample SAMN05207080, study PRJNA324506) | oil field metagenome | isolation source: sample BH-FW-7 from oil reservoir | place: India: Bombay High | collected 2015-12-02
TCTATTTTTTAAATATGGCCAGATTAAACTCTTTTATTTAAATAAAAAAAAATTGGCAAAGTCCCTACCAACTAGATGAAGAAGAAAGTAAACATTTTATAAAAGTATTAAGGGGTAAAAAAGGAGAAGTAATAAGAGTTTTTGATGGCTATGGAAAAGAAGGATTATTTAAAGTACAAGATATAAGTAAAAAAGAGTATTGTTAGAGCCTTTATCCATAACCCAACATCCTGAACCTGAAAATAAAATTAAAGTAGCTCTAGCCTGGCAAAGGGCAAAAAACAGGGATTTTATCCTGGAAAAGTGCGTGGAATTAAAATGCTGGGAAATCCTCTTTTGGCCTGCCAAGTTCTCTCCTCCCTTTACTCCAAAAATAAAAGAAAGTTGGTTAAAAAAAATTATCAATGCAGGAAAACAGTGCCAAAATCCCTGGCTACCTCAAATCAAAATACTAAACTCACTGGAAGAGTTAACCAATTCCAATTCAGAGTACCAAAAACTATTTTTCTGGGAAAAAGAGGAAAAGAGATTATTGACAAAAATCTCTCTAAAGAAAAACATACTTATAGTTATTGGACCAGAAGGTGGCTTTGCCGAACAAGAGTCTACTTACCTGAAACAAAAAGGATTTACCTCTGTTTCTCTAGGTAGCTCTACTCTACGCTTAGAAACAGCAATGCTAATAGGTATTGGCTATATATACTTATTTTTAGAATCCAGCACCTAAATAGACAATTCCCAACAATGTAAATCCAAGAAAAAATAAAACATAGGATTTTTGAATTCGCAAACTAAGAATACTACCAATAGCAGCTACAATCCAAAGTACATTCCAATTTATAAATTTAATTTCAGGAATAAAAGGTAGAATAGTTTTGTAAAAATTAAAGATAACTATCAAGGATAAATAAAAAAATATAAAATTATAAACTATACTTCTAAAAATAGACATTCTAATTATAGAGCTCAATTTTAAATCATCTTTAGATTTAATCCTTTTTAAAAGTTTGTTATAACTTAAATTATCCTGCAATCTACTTTGCCTTTCAATAAAAACACATATATAGCTGAATAAATTGGTTATTATAATTAAAGCCCAAAGCTGAGAAATATTTTTTAAAGCAAAAATATAACTTATACTTAAAGTAAGTAATACAGCATAAACACTTTGAGGTGGAATAAAGGTGCCAGCAGGAAATAAATCCAGCCAGAGAAGTTCAAAAAATATACCTAAATTAAGAGAGATATCCTTTTGGCCACTAAAAAGTGACCACAAAAAAGCAACTACTAAAGGACGTTCTAAAAAACCTATATTGATTTTAAAACGAAAGCAGGAAAAAAGAGCAAAAAAAAAACTGACTAAAAGAAAAAAGAGAATAAGGATGTTCTAGGTAGTTCATAATTCTATCTGTACTGGTTTATGGGGTACACAACGAAAATCTAAATTTACTCCTTTTTTTAACAGATATTTTAAACAAAAAATATCCTCTTTACTCAAGGCAATATGGTCGCAAAATTGCTCCTTTCCTGGAGAATAGTGCAAATTGCCTACATTTAATACTTCAAATTTAAAGCCCTGTTCAAAAGCTACTCTTGCATCCTGACAATTGGCAAATAGCACCAATGTTTCCTTTTTTTGCCCTTTCAGGCCCATTTGCACTTGAGCCAGAGAGACAAATTTAATCTCAATATTGCTAGGAACTGCTAGCTTAATTATTTCCTGCTGTAGAATATCGTTGGCCAAGCTGTCATTGACCACTAAAATAAATTTAGCTTTGATATAAGGAATCCAGGTTTCAATTACTTGCCCATGCACAAGTCTATTGTCAATTCTAACCCACATATCAACCATTTAAAGGCTTTTTTAAAATTTCTCCTGCTACCTTAATGCTCTGCTTGGCTGTACTTTTTAAAGTCAAGGCCAGTTCTCTTAACTCCTTTTCTCTCTCATTTACTGCCTTAATAAGCATAGGTAGATTAACTCCAGTTACCACTTCTATGTCTTCTCTTTTACCCAAAAGGGATAAACTCAAATTGGTCGGCGTGCCGCCAAACATATCTGTTAAGATTAAGACCCCCTTGCCCTCATTTACTTCTGTGGCCTTTTGCTCTATTTCTTCTAAAATTTTATCCATACTTTTCTGGTTGTCCACGCACACCCACTTGCACCCTGAAAAGTCTCCCAGAATCATTTGAGCGGCCTTAATCAGTTCTTCCCCAAACTTTCCATGCGTTACAACAAGCAAACCTATCATCTTTACCCCAATTCTAAATGTCTATGTTCCACAGAAACAAAATATTTTTTTTACGCAAAAAATCAGCTATTAATTCTGTGGTAGCCACAGAGCGATGCCTTCCTCCAGTACAACCAAAACCAATAGTCAAACGATATCGACCTTCTTTTACATATAAAGGAAGTAAAAAATCCAAAAATTCTTCTAATCTTTTTTTAAAACTCAAGCCTTCCTCTCGCTGGTAGATAAAATTCTGCACTTCCTCATCCAGGCCAGAAAGAGGCCTAAGATCTTCCTGAAAATAAGGATTGGGCAAAAAACGTAAATCCAAAACCATATCTGCTTCCAAAGGGACTCCGTATTTGAACCCAAAGGAAATAAGATGCACCCTTATAGCCCAGGTAGCAGTATCCCAAGACCACTTTTCCTGCAATACCCTTCTAAGATCGTGAATGGAAAAAAAAGAAGTGTCAATAACCAGATGAGCCATATCTCGCAAAGGAGTGAAAAGCTCTTGCTCCTTGGTAATGGCTTCTTCCAACCCCAGACAGCTTCCAGTTAAAGGGTGAGGTCTTCTGGTGGTAGAGTATCTTTTAACAATAATCTCTTTTTGAGCTTCTAAAAAAATTAGTTCAAAAACTATATTTTTTTCCTTTAACTCCCTGACCAAGCCATCCCAACTCACCCCAAAATCAAGCTGCCTCAAATCCAGTCCCAGAGCAACTCCTCTATAACGCTTCAGCTTATCTTGGACAAAAAGTTCCAACAAAGAAGAAACCAAACTAAAAGGCAAACCATCTATACAAAAAAACCCAAATCCTCAAAACTCTAAGAGCAGTACTCTTGCCCGCTCCAGAAAGGCCACCCACTAAAATAAGAGGAAAGTTAATATTCACTTTTAAACACCTTTGAGCAAGGAATAAATATCCTCTTTGCTCTTAGCAGCCAAAAAACTTTCTCTAAATTCTTGATCCCGCAAAACTCTGGAGATATGAGCCAGAATTTTTAAATGCTCTCCTAAATTTTCTTCTGGGGCTAAAAGTAAAAAGATAATCTGCACGGGATTGTGGTCCAGAGAGTCAAAATCAACCCCTTTTGTACTCCTAGCTACTACCAGCAAGACTTCCTTTAAACCTTCCATCTTACCATGAGGAATAGCAATACCACTCCCAATTCCTGTAGTGCCCAGGCGTTCCCTTTCCAGCAAGAGGTTAAGAATTTCTGCCCCATTTAAATCTGGATAGACCTCGAGTAATTTATCTACAATTTCAGCCAGAACCTCTGGCTTGGTTCTGGCTGAAAGTTCGGTAATTATTAATTCTGGTTTTAAATAATGTTCTAAACGCATAACTAGATCCCTGGATCAATCAACCCAAAATTGCCATCTTTACGCTTGTAGATTACATTTACCCGCTCATTTTCCGCGTTTAAAAATACCAAAAACTCATAGTTTAAGGTATCTAGCTGCAAAGCAGCCTCTTCTACACTCATGGGCTTGGGTTCAAAATGATCTGTCTTTTCAATTACCGGAACAGGACTTTTCCCTTCTTCTTGAGAAAGTTTAATGACATCCATACGCACAGATTTCTTATTTTTATATCTATCTTTAGCCTTTTCTCTAATCTTTTTAACCTGGGCTTCCAATTTATCTAACACCATATCCACACTAGCATACATATCCTCACTTTCTTCAGTAGCAGAAAGATGAAGGTTTTTTGCAGTTAAAATGCTTCTATGATATGCCTGTATTTTTCTACTTCAAAATTAACCTGTAATTCAGGATTGTCTTTACCAGTAAGATATTAGACAATTTTTCAAAACGACTATGCGCATATTCTCTTAAGTGATCAGAAGGCTCAAAATTCTTAAAATTAAACTTAATCTGCATAGAAACCTCCCTCGGTTAAGGTTAAAAAATACACTTCCTTCTAGAAGAAGAAGGAATATTTAAAGCTGCTCTATATTTAGCTACAGTACGTCTGGCAATATTTACTCCCATCTCTTCATATAAAATCTTGGCAATTCCTTCATCACTTAAGGGCTTCTTTTTATCCTCTTTATCTATAATTTCCTTAATCTTGGCTCGAATACTTTCCGCTCCTACATTTTCTCCACTATCTGTACTAAGCCCGCTATTGAAAAAGAACTTTAACTCAAATAGTCCAAAAGGAGTAGATACATACTTGTTACTGGTTACCCTACTTACAGTGGACTCGTGCATTCCAATATACTCAGCAACATCCTTCAAAGTCAAAGGTTTTAAATAACCAACGCCTTTTTCAAAAAAATCTCTTTGAAAATAGACAATACTCTCAACCACTTTGTATAAAGTGCGCTGCCTTTGCTGTAGACTTTTAATTAGCCAAATAGCAGAACGCATTTTTTCTTGTAAATACTCTGTTTCCTCGGTAAAATCCTTTTTTTTACGGCCACGCTTAATCTCTATTTCTTCAAAAAGAGGATTTAAACGCAGATTGGGAATTCCATCATCATTTAAGAGAATGACAAATTCATCATCATATTTAAATACATATACATCTGGACTTATATAAACAATATCTTCAGTTGCATATTGAGATCCAGGATAGGGGTCTAAAGACTTTAAAATCTCTATGTAAGAGAGTAAATCTTCTTTTCCTATATTCAGTTTTTTCAAAACAACATCTATTTTCCTATTCTCAATGTTCTCTAAATGCTCGTCTACTAAAGTAAATAAAACATCATCTTTATAACCAAAATATTTTAGCTGTACCTTAAGGCATTCTTTTAGATTTCTAGAACCAACTCCAACAGGGTCAAAAAATTGAATCCTTGTTAAAACTTCTTCCACCATCTCAGGATTTACTGATAATTTCTCAGCAATATTTTCTATAGAGGAAGTAAAATATCCCTTACTATCCAGATTACCTATAATTTCCTTTCCTATCTCTATTTCCTTGGGAGAAAAATTGGAAAGTTGAAGTTGCCAGAGCAGGTGTCCTTCCAAACTGGGTTTAGGAGCATAACGGGCTTCCCAGGAAACCATTTCCTCTGGCAATTCAAACTCTTTACTGTCTTTGGAAACACTTGAAAAATTGCCCAGATAATTTTCCCATTCTGCAGTGGAAGCTAGATTTTTTTCTTCCACATCTATCTCTTTAAAACTATCTTCAGGCTTTTTAACCTCTTCTTCTAAAGAAGAAACTTCTCCTTCGCCCTCTTCCAGTAAGGGATTTTCCAGAAGTTCTTGTTGTACCAGTTCCACCAGTTCAATGCGCGAGAGTTGCAACAGCTTTCATTGCCTAGTTGAACTGGGGAGTCATCACTAGTTGTTGGCTTAGTTTGAGTTGCTGTTTTAGTTGTAAGGCCATATTGAGTTTATTTTTTCCAGTTTAAATTTAATATAACTACCTTTAATCCCTCTGTAAATAGTTAAAGACAAAAAGTTTTTCCCAAGTATATCTCTTTTGCCTTTTCATTGGCACTTATCTCTTCTGGAGTGCCTTCCAAAAAAATCTGGCCATCATAAACCAGATAGGCTCGGTCACAGATACGCAAAGTCTCGCGCACATTATGATCAGAAATAAGCACGCCAATATTTTTTTCTTTTAAGGTAAGAATTATCTTTTGAATGTCGTCAATGGCAATGGGGTCAATGCCTGCAAAGGGCTCATCTAAAAGGATAAATTTGGGATTTAAAATTAAAGACCTGGCAATCTCCAGACGCCGCCTTTCGCCTCCAGAAAGAAAAGCAGCCTTTTGTTTAGCTAGTTTTAAAATCCCAAGCTCTGCTAGTAGTTCTTCTGCCCGTTGTTTTTGCTTTTTCTTAGGAATATCTGTATATTCTAAAATTAAGAGTAAATTTTCCAAAACCGTTAATTTTTTAAAAATAGAGCTTTCTTGAGGGAGATAGCTAAGACCTAACCTGGCCCTTGTGGATAAAGAATAGGGAGTTATCTCTCTATCATCCAGAAAAACCTGTCCATCAGTAGGCTCAATAATACCTACCAGCATATAAAAAGTGGTTGTTTTTCCAGCTCCATTGGGACCAAGTAAACCAACAACTTCCCTCTGGTGTACTGCAAGTGAAATCCCCCGAACTACCTCTCTTTGACCATAACGTTTCCGTAAATTTATTCCCTTTAAATTACTCACCTATTTTGGCCTCTTTTTTAGGATAAAAAACAGCTTCTACTCTTTTCTTGGAATTTCCCAGCACTTGAACTGCATTATTCTTTAAGAAAAATAAAATAGTCTCTCCCTTAATAACATTTTTATCCTGCCAAATGCTGGGGTTATCCTCTAACCTCACCTTATCTTCCGCAGGATAATAAATAGCTCGCCCACACTTGGCCTTACGCCCCTCTTTGGTGATTAGCACATCTCCTATAGCAATAATCTTTTCTATTTTTTGTTCTTCTGGAGATAAATCCTCATTTTGAGGAGCATCCTTTAAATAAACTTCTAACCTATTGGCCTCAAGTTCCATTTCTCCATTATCTGCCTTTACTTCCCCTTCAAAGACTATGAGTTTATTTTCCTGCAAATAACTAAGTTTGTTGGAATTAATCTTCAAAGGCTGTTTTTCGCTAGACCAAGCAGGAGAAAAATTAAATAAAACCAAACTCAACAGGACACATACTCTAATTACGGAAACCATAAAGACCTCACTTTTCCAAGTACATGAAAGGAGTTATCCTTTAAATTCAAATACGCCCTTTCTCCATCTATAGCCAAGTATTTTCCCTTTGTAAGTTTAAAACCCTCCAGGAAGTCAATCCTATCTTTTTCTTTATCAAAGATTAACTTATCACAAAAGACAAGCATATCTCCTCTGCTTATCTTCACCTTTGGATATAAGGTAATTACAGATGTTTTGTTATTTATTTTCCTTCAGGAGATAATATTTTTGTTTCCTGTTTATCTAAGTAAACAAATTGTACATTTTGTAAAATTATATCCTCACCTATTTGAGTAGCCAGTTTAGCCTTTAACTTCCAGTTTAGTTTTCCACCCTCTCCGTCCAGATATTCTATATCTTCTAGTTCCATCTTACCTTTTATATTTTTAAGACTTGGAGAATAGGTGGATTCTTTTTTTTGCATCCAGTATCCAAGCCCCAGTACCAAAAGTAAAATTAAAAACAACGGAAATACTTTTTTTAACAAACTTACTCAACCCACTCTTGCCAGAGTTTCTCCAGTTTATTTTGAGCTTTTAAGAGAAAACTAACAGCCTCTCGCACTGCTCCCTGCCCCCCTGGCCTGGAGCTAATCCAGAGGGCAATTTCTTTTATTTCTGGAACCGCATTGGCTACAGCCATAGGTAAACCAACTTTTAACATAGGAGCAGCATCTACCCAATCATCCCCAAGATAAGCCACTTCTGACAGGGTTAGGCCATTTTTTTCAACCAGTTCCAAAAGTTTAGGAATTTTTTGAGTATAACCTGTAAAATAATCAAAAACCCCCAACTCATCCAGTCTCTTTTCCACTGCCTTGGATTTAAGCCCTGAAATCACTGCAATCTTTAATCCTGCTTGTTGGGCCAGTTTAATCCCCAGGCCATCCTGGACATTAAAGCGTTTCATCACCTGCCCCTGGAGGTCATAATAAAGGCCTCCATCAGTTAAAACCCCATCCACATCCAAGACCAGCATTTTTATATTTTTAGCCAGCTCAATGGCTTTCTTGGTATTCACAGTTTAGTCTCCAAAACTCCAACAATTGCTTAAGTAAAGGAAAAACCTTTTCCAAAGGCCAGGAATTGGGCCCATCGCAAAGGGCCTTTTCTGGTTCTGGATGTACTTCCATAAATACGCCAGAAGCACCACAAACTACTGCTGATTTGGCCAAATAGGGCACAAATTCCCTTTGACCGCCAGAACAACGACCCTGTCCACCAGGAAGCTGAACAGAATGCGTGGCATCAAAAACCACTGGATAACCTAAGCTGCTTAAAATAGGAATACTCCTCATATCCACCACTAAGTTATTGTAGCCAAAAGAAGTACCCCGCTCGGTAAGCCAAAGCTTTTGATTAAAGCCTTCTACCTTTTGAACCACACTTTGCATATCCCAGGGAGCTAAAAACTGCCCCTTTTTAATATTTAGAACTTTGCCAGTCCTGGCTCCAGCCAAAAGTAAATCTGTCTGTCGGCAAAGAAAGGCAGGCACCTGTAAACATCTACCACCTCAGCCACCACCTCAGCCTGCTCTGGAGTATGGTAGTCAGTTAAAAGGGGAAGACCTGTTTCTTTTTTTATTTTTTCCAACCACTTAAGGCCTGTTTCCAGCCCAGGGCCTCTAAAACTGTCTAGAGAAGTGCGATTTGCCTTATCAAAGGAACTCTTAAAAACAATTGTAACACCCAGTTTTTCTCTAATCCGGGCCAGTTCCACTCCCACTTTTAACGCCAGTTCCAGGCTTTCCAGCACACAAGGCCCAGCAATAAAAAAAATCTTTTCCTTTGAAGAGGTAAACAAGTCAGACATACCTTTATTTAGCCCCTTGGTTATATTTCTTGGCACTGGCAATAAAATCCCTAAACAAGGGATGGGGACGCATGGGATTGGACTTAAATTCTGGATGGAATTGACATCCCACAAACCAGGGATGATCCTTTAATTCCACAATTTCCACCAACTCTCCATCTGGAGAGGTGCCGCTAATAAGTAAACCTTGCTTTTCAAAGTCTTCTGCATATTTTTTATTAAACTCATAGCGATGCCTATGCCTTTCCATAATTTCCTCTTGAGCATAAGCCTGGTGTGCTTTGGTCCCTTTTTTAACACGCAGGGATAAGCACCCAAACGCATGGTGCCGCCCTTTTCACTATCTTTATCTCGCTTCTGTACTTTTTGAGTCCGATAATCAAACCATTCCCTCATCAAATAAATGACTGGATGAGGAGTAGTGGGGTCAAATTCTTCAGAATTGGCCATTTCTAACTTCAATACATTGCGAGCATATTCAATCACTGCACACTGCATCCCCAAACAAATTCCAAAAAAGGGTATCTTATTTTTTCTGGCATAAGAAATAGCCAAAATCTTGCCTTCTACTCCTCTAGAGCCAAATCCACCAGGAACCAAAATACCATCCACGCCCTGCAACCTTTCTTCGCAGTTTTTAGGAGTAAGCTCTTCAGAATTTATATATTTTAATTCTACTTTTACCTCATTAGCAACTCCACCATGGACTAAGGCCTCGTGTAAACTTTTATATGACTCTTTTAAATCTACATATTTACCTACAATAGCAATGGTTACTTTGCCCTTAGGATTTTTTAACTTATATACAAGCTCTTCCCATTTGTCTAAATTGGGATTTCTAGCTGGCAATCTAAGCAAAATAGCTACTTTTTGATCAATACCTTCTTCATAAAGAGCCAAGGGAACTTCATAAATATTTTCTACATCCTTAGCAGTAAAAACCGCATCTCTATCCACATTACAAAAAAGAGCTATCTTTGCTTTTATATCTTCGGATAAGTCCACCTCAGACCTACACAAAATAATATCTGGCTGAATACCAATACTTCGAAGTTCCTTTACACTATGTTGAGTGGGTTTGGTTTTTAGTTCTCCAGAAACGCGAATAATGGGTACCAAGGTCAAATGAATATAAAGTACATTGTCTTTACCTAAATCAGAGCGCAACTGTCTTATGGCCTCTAAAAAAGGTAATCCTTCTATATCTCCAACTGTCCCCCCAATTTCAATAATTGCTACATCTTCATCCTTTTGAGCTACACTTAAAATGGCTCGCTTTATTTCATCTGTAATATGGGGAATGACCTGTACTGTTCCCCCTAAATAATCGCCTCTTCTTTCTTTGGTAATAACTGAATGATATATCCGGCCTGAAGTAAAGTTATTTAATTGACTGAAGTGTTGATCTAAATAGCGCTCATAGTGCCCCAAATCCAAATCAGTCTCTGCTCCATCTTCAGTCACAAAAACCTCTCCATGCTGAAAGGGATTCATGGTGCCCGGATCTACATTGATATAAGGATCCAGCTTTTGAATGGTTACTTTAAGCCCTCTGGCCTTTAGTAAAGCACCCAGAGAAGCAGCTGCCAATCCCTTACCCAGAGAGGATAAAACTCCGCCTGTAATAAAAATAAACTTGGTTTTCAGCTTATGGGGAAAATTATTTTCCATTTTAAAAACCCTTCCTTTTCAATTTTTATCCTTATTTTCTTCCAAGCATTTTTTCTTAACCCATCCTACCCACCTTGCCAAGAATTTCTTCCCCTCTTTTTTAAGGGAATAAAACCAATCCATATCAACCTTATAAGCTGGTTAACTTTTCCCCTTTAACCGAAAAACCCTTGCTATATTTCTTCGAACCTATTATTTTACTCCAACTAAAAAGCTAAAAACAAGGAGGAAGTTATGTTAAAAAAAATTTTATTTTTATGCTTAATTTTACTTAGCTTCTCTCTACCTTCCCAGGCCAGAGACTATGATCAAGAAATAGAAAATTTAAAAAGAGAAATTATTTCTCTGCAAAATGAGGCTCCTTTGGGCATTAGGAAATTTATACCTTGCTCCAGGATTTTTCACTATGGCTCTTACACACCTATAGACAAAATTGAATTACAAGGAAGTGGAGAGTTTCTTATTTACATGGAACCTAAAAACTTTTTTACCAAAGAAAATGATGGACAATATGAAACCTGGCTTACAGAAGATATGCAGGTTTTAGATGAAAGTGGAAATGTTATATTTAATAAAAAAGATGCTCTAAATATTCACTTAATAAGTAAATCACCCCTCTTTGATATCTTTTTTCAAAACAGTATGAATGTTGAAGGGTTGCCCCCAGGAAAATATAAATTTAAAGCCATCCTCTACGATCAACTCAAAAATCAATCTGCCAGTGCAGAAATAGAATTTAGATGTAAAATAGAAATTAACTCCCCAAAACAGATAAAAGTTATAATTTTCACATAAATACTTGCTACTAACTTTAAGGAAATATTTTTTTCCTCTTCAAAATCTGGTCCAAACTTGAATTGACAAGAGCTGGCAAAAGGTTTAGGGATTGTGAAAAAATTCCTAAAAAGGAGGAGTTAAAATTGAATATCTTAATTTTTGGACCCAATGGTAGTGGTAAAGGTACTCAGGGCTCTTTGGTAAAAAAGAAATACAACTTAGCCCATATAGAATCTGGAGCTATTTTTAGAGAGCACATCTCTCAAGGTACTGACCTGGGCAAAAAAGCCAAAGAGTACATTGACCGGGGAGAATTGGTACCTGATGACATTACTATTCCCATGGTTTTGGAGACCTTGCAGGAAAAAGGCAAGGATGGCTGGCTGTTGGATGGTTTTCCTCGCAATATCAATCAGGCCAAAAAATTATGGGAAGCCTTGCAAGAAGCCGGGATGAAACTGGATTATGTAATTGAAATCCTTTTACCCAGAGAAGTGGCTAAAAACAGAATCATGGGCAGACGTCTCTGCGTAAACGATCCCAACCATCCCAACAATATCTATATTGATGCTATTAAGCCTGTGGATGGCAAATGCCGTGTATGTGGTGGAGAGCTAAAAACTCGCTCTGACGACCAGGACGAAGCTGCTATCAACAAAAGACATGATATCTATTACGATGCTGAAACTGGCACTTTGGCTGCTGCTTACTACTTCAAAGAATTAGCTCCCAAAGCTGGGTTTAAGTACATTGAATTAAATGGTGAAGGAACAATAGAAGAAATTAAAGAAACTCTCTTAAAGCAGCTGGATTAATCCCGATTACCATCTACTTTTTATAAATTCTTTTCCTTAGCAAATGGGCCGTAAAAATACGGCCCATTTTTATTTCTTACTTAAAGTATATACCTGGACAAATCTCTATTGGCTTTTACATCTGCTAATTTTTCTTGAACATAACCAGCATCAATAACCACCTTTTCGCCCTTTCTTTCCGGAGCTTCAAAGGATAAGTCAGTTAAAATCTTTTCCATAATAGTGTAAAGTCGTCTTGCCCCAATATTTTCTGTTTCTTCATTTATCTTTTGCGCAAAGCTGGCAATTTCTTTTAAAGCATCTTCTGTAAATTCCAGTTCTATGCCTTCTGTCTTTAAAAGGGCTTCATATTGTTTGGTCAGGGCGTTCTGGGGCTCGGTCAGGATACGATAAAAATCTTCTTTGGTTAAAGAGCGAAGCTCCACGCGTAAAGGAAAACGCCCCTGCAATTCTGGAACCAGGTCAGAGGGTTTAGAAAGGTGAAAAGCTCCAGCTGCAATAAATAAAATGTGGTCCGTTTTAATCATTCCATATTTGGTATTGACCACACAACCTTCTACCACAGGTAAAAGGTCCCTTTGGACTCCTTCTCTAGAGACTTCAGCCCTGCTTCCAGAAGAACTTCCACAAATTTTGTCTATCTCATCAATAAAAATAATTCCGCCTTGTTCCACCCTTTCTTTGGCTAGTTCCACTACCCTGTCCATGTCCACCAAACGCTCGCTTTCTTCTTGCACCAGCATCTCAAAGGCGTCTTTTACCTTCATCTTCTTGGTCTTTTTTCTCTTGGGAAAAACCTTGCTAAACATGTCCCTGAATTGCATTTCCATATCTTCCATACCAGGGATGGTCATCACTTCTATACGCGGACCAGAAGACACCTTTACTTCCACTTCCACCATTCTATCATCCAGTTTTCCCTGTCTCCAAAGCTCACGCAACTTTTCTCTGGTTTCTAAATTTTCCTCTCCTTTGGAAGCAGGAAGTAAGATATCCAAAAGCCTCTCTTCAGCATTGCTTTCTGCCTTTACCCTTACTCTCTTGCTTTCTTCTTCTTTGACCAGATTTACACCTATTTCCATCAAGTCCCTGACCATGGATTCCACATCTCTGCCCACATATCCCACTTCTGTAAACTTGGTGGCCTCAACCTTATAAAAAGGTGCACCAGCCAGTTTGGCCAGTCTTCTGGCAATCTCGGTTTTACCTACCCCTGTAGGGCCTATCATGAGAATATTTTTAGGCGCTATTTCATCCCTTAACTCTGGTGGCAATTTTCTTCTACGCCACCTATTACGCAAGGCAATAGCTACCATCTTTTTGGCTTCTTTTTGACCAATAATAAACTTATCCAATTCAGAAACAATCTCTCTGGGAGTAAGCACACTTTCCATCAAATTATTCCTCCTCTAACACTTCCAAAACTAGATTGTTGTTGGTATAAACGCAAATATCAGCAGCTATTTCCATGGCCACCTGGACAATTTTCTTGGCCTCAAGCTCACTATTTTTTAGTAAAGCCCTAGCAGCAGCCAAGGCATAAGGACCTCCAGAGCCAATAGCCACCACTCCATCATCAGGCTCAATCACATCTCCTGTTCCACTTAAAACCAAAATATGCTCTCTATCTGCTACTATGAGCATAGCTTCCAGTCTTCTTAAATACTTATCCATCCGCCATTCTTTGGCTAATTCCACACTGGCCCTTAGAATATTGCCATTAAATTCTTCCAGTTTTCCTTCAAATTTTTCAAAAAGAGTAAAGGCATCAGCAGTAGCTCCAGCAAACCCAGCCAAAACCTTATCTTGATAAAGTCTTCTTACTTTTCTGGCCTTGTGCTTTAAAACCACTGCTTGCCCCATGGTCACTTGACCATCTCCACCCATGGCCACCTGGCCATTTCTCTTTACAGCCAAAATAGTAGTACCCTTTAACTCCATCTAATTCTCCTTTTCCAACAATTTCTGAAATTCCTGCACAAAAAAGGTATAAGTCTCTTGGGCATAGAGATAAAAATAAATTTCCTGGACCAACCCCTCTTTTATTCCCCAGATTAAGCGTTTTAAAGCAATAGGTGCTGCTAATTCCAGAGGAAAACCATAGGCTCCACAACTAATGGCTGGAAAGGCAATGCTTTTTATTTTATTCTTTTGAGCCAAAAGCAGGCAGGACTTATAACTTTTATCCAATAACTCCTTTTCCTGAAACCCTCCTCCCCGCCAAATAGGCCCCACCGTGTGAATGACATATTTGGCCTTAAGTTCAAAACCTGGAGTAATTACAGCTTCACCTGGAGGCAAAGGACCCTGCTGGCGAACTATTTCCTGTCCAGCTTGCAAAAGTTTAGGGCCAGCTGCTCGGTGAATTGCGCCATCCACTCCACCGCCTCCTCGCAGGCCTGAATTGGCAGCATTTACAATTGCCTCTACCAAAGCCTTAGTTATATCACCTTGAACTAAAGACAGCTTTCTATCCGCCAGTTCATAGCTAAACATATCTCTTCCTCCCAAAGAATAAATAAATGAGCACTAAATCCCTAAAGTCAAGTAAATCCTATAGGAAAAGAGCATTGAAATAAAGTTAATCCTGTTAAAAATACCCGAAGTCTTTACCTTGCCCTTTTCCAGGGAGCGAGTTTAATTTATTTATCATAAGATATTAAAAAACTTTAAGAGTTGCGCATTTGTTAGTTGTAGGTTAGTTTAGGTTGATATTGAGCTCTGGGAATGATGGTGGAATTAAACAGGTTAAAGAGAAATAAAAAAAGCCACCTGAAACATTTCAGGTGGCTTAAACTCTTGGATTGGTGGGCTACCAAGGACTCGAACCTTGAACCAACGGATTAAGAGTCCGCTGCTCTACCAATTGAGCTAGTAGCCCAACCCGTGAGAAGGAGTATTTATAGTCTATGCTAAGCCTTGTCAATGAAAAAATTAAACTTTTTTTAATTTTATTGGCTGTAACAAGCTTTTCTCTAATAAACACTGCCCGGGCCCTTCAAGCTCCTCCCTATGACCTGGAAGCCAGGTTTGTCCAAATAGAGAAAGATAAACTTTTTATCCTCTGGATAACTCCTCATAAAGATTGGTATTTTTACGGACCGCAAAAAAGGAATATAGGTCAGCCCACCACAATTACAGCCTGGCTAGGAAATAAACCACTTCCAGTCTTTTATCCCCCCACCCAGGCCAAAAAGGACTATTTTAATCCTGCTACCACAGTACAAGCTTATACCAAAAAAACTCCTTTTTTTATTAAATTGCCTACTTCATACTCAACTAATTCTAATCTGAAAATAAAAATAAGAATGTTACTCTGTTCCCCTACAAGTTGTTATCCTGTAAACGCTCAATTTAATTTTTTATTACAGAGTCCAAACAGTAAACTTGCTCCTGCCTGGAAAAGCCTGTGGGAACAATCTCAAGTGTTACCTCCAGACTTTAAAGCTGAATCTGCCCTGCCTGGACTGGAAGTAAGCAGTTTAGGTAAGGCCATGCTTTTAGGATTAATCGCAGGTTTTTTACTCAATTTTATGCCCTGCGTCTTACCTGTACTGGGTTTAAAATTAAGGTCTTTTCAAAATCTATCCAAAGAAGAACAAAAAGAAAAAAGTAAGGAATTTAGATTACATAATATCTTCTTTATCCTGGGAGTATTGATTTACTTTTCTGCCCTGGGAATTTTTTTGGCTTATACCAAACTAAACTGGGGGGCTATATTTCAAAATTCCCTATTTATCCTGGCTACCCTTTTTCTCCTTTTTCTCCTGGCCCTTTCTCTTTTTGGCTTCTTTACCTTGCCTATTTTAAACCTAAAGGCCAATGTCAAACACCCTTATCTTGACTCCTTTCTAACAGGGCTATTGATTACTCTTTTAGCTACGCCCTGTAGCGGACCTTTTTTAGGCGGGGTGCTTGCCTGGAGTCTACTAAACTCTCCCACCGTAATTCTACTGGTGTTTATAAGTATAGGACTGGGTTTAAGCCTGCCTTACTTTCTCGTGGCCCTTTTTCCCAAAACTATCCAGTTTTTTCCCAAAACCTCTAAAGCCAACCTTATTCTGGAAAAAATAGTAGCTTTTTTACTTTTAGGGACCTGCATTTATCTTTTAAGTTTACTTCCAGAAGACCTCTATCTAAAAATTTTAATTTCCTTAAGTATTGTATTCTTTTTATTCTGGCTAAAAAAGGAACTTGACTTACTTAAGTCCTGGTCAAAACTAATTTTTAATATTCTTATTTTACTTTCAATTATCCTTGCTCTTTTTTGGATCAATTTAAGACCTGGCAAACCCCAAATATGGATAAATTATGAACCAAACTATTTTTTGAGCCAATTAGGTAAAAAAAATATCCTAGTAGATTTTACAGCCAATTGGTGCCCCACTTGTAAATTTTTAGAAAAGACAGTTTTAACTGAAACTTTTTTATCCAAAATAAAAGCTAAATACCATTTACTATTGATAAAAGTGGATTTAAGCCAGGAAAACCCAGCAGGAGAAGAGTTTTTAAATTCCCTTAACAGTAAAAGTATACCCCTTGTGGCCATTTTCACTGCTCATGCTCCAGATAAGCCCTTAATCTTTAGAGATTTTTTTACGCAAAAAATGCTTGAGAAAAGCTTGCAAGAAAAACTAAATCCTCCCCAAAATAGCCCCTAACTTCAAACTTGAATTCTATAGAATAATCCCTTAGAGATACTTTTGTTTTTAGGCTTTTCATCTCTAATAAAACCACTGGAAAAATTTGGGTGAGTACTACTGCTTCCAACAATTTATTAAAACTAGCTAAAAATACCTTTATTGTAGCCTCAGCCACCTTTCTAAGTCGTATTTTAGGCTTTATGCGAGACCTGACCTTAGCCATCACCTTAGGCGCTGGTCCGCAGGCTGATGCCTTTTTTGTGGCCTTTCGCTTACCCAATCTTTTAAGAAGATTATTTGCCGAAGGCTCTCTTAGCATGGCTTTTATTCCTGTATTTGCTAAAACAAAAGAAGAAAGTCTTCAAAAGGCCTTTGTTGTAGCTAGATCTCTACAGATATGGATAATATTTCTCCTTTCCCTAATTGTTTTCTTAGGAATAATAGAAGCTAATAGTCTTATTTCTCTTATTGCCCCAGGCTTTAAAGACAAACCTCAATTATTTGAATTAACTGTAACTCTAACCCAAATCTGCTTACCTTACATTATCTTTATCTCATCGGTAGCTCTTTATATGGGTATTTTAAATTCCCTGGACCACTTTTTATTCCCGGCTCTAGCTCCCTGTATCTTAAATTTAACTTTAATTTCCTTTGCCCTATTTGGTCATTATTTTAAGCTGAATATAAGCAAAACCCTGGCAATAGGAGTTTTAGCAGCAGGTATCTTGCAAGCACTAAGTCAATTTCCAGCTCTGAAAAAAACAGGCTTTTCTTTTAAAGGAAAAATAGAACTCTTTTCTCAAGAACTAAAAAAAATTTTTCTACTAACCTTACCCACTATTTTAGGCTCTGCAGTATATCAAATAAACATTCTTCTTATCACTTTGTTGGCTTCTTTTTTACCTGTAGGTTCTATTTCTTATCTCTACTATGCTGATAGATTGGTCCAGTTTCCCCTGGGAGTATTTGGCATTGCCATTGGAACAGTAGCTCTCCCTACCTTTAGTTCCCTTTTAGCTCAAAAAAAGATTAAAGAATTGGAGCACAACTTAAGCACTGCCATTAACCTAAACCTATTTATTTCTTTACCTGCTGCAGCAGGGCTTATGGCTCTATCCACTCCCATTATCCAAACCCTTTTTGGCCATGGTTCTTTCACCCAAGCCGATGTAGAGCTCACAGCCCATGCCCTTATTGCTTACTCCCTGGGTTTGCCAGCCTTTTCCTTAACCAAAACCCTGGTGTCCAGTTTTTATGCCTTTGAAGATACCAAAAGGCCTGTGTTTATCTCCATACTAAGTTTATTTACCAATCTCACCTTGGGATTTTTATTGATGAAGCCACTTAAACACGCAGGCTTGGCTCTGGCAGTATCTTTTTCTTCCTGGTTAAATATTATCTTGTTAATTTATTTTTTAAAGAAAAAAATCAAAATAAATTGGGATAAAAAAGAGATTACAATTTGTTTAAGCTTAAGTGCCATTCTTTACTTAATAGCCTTTAAACTAAAATTGAATATTTTAGGCTTGCTGCTAACTATAATCATTTTAGCTCTTTTTTATATTTTAAGTAGCTATTTTTTACAAAGTAAATCTTCTATATTGATTATAAAAGGAATTATGAAAAAAATAAAAAAGGAGTAGAAATGCCAAGGTTTAAACCACTTTTGTTTACCACTTACAACTGGGGAAAAGACATAAACCCTCAAAATATATGTACTCCTCCCTATGATGTGTACGATAACAAGTATAGAGAAATACTATTTAAAAAAAGTAATTATAATTTTGCTCACCTTGATTTGCCCTTAAGTTATGAACAAGCTCAAAAAAATATTTTAGAATGGCAAAAAAAAGAAATCCTCAGAAAACTTTCTCAAGAATCCTTTATTTTGCTTAAAACTGAATATGAAGTTGAAAATAAATCTTTTACCCGGTGGGGAGTCTTGGGAGGCTTAAAATTAAGTCCTTTAGGCAAAGAATATGTGTTTCCCCATGAAAAAACCTATCCCAAAGCAAAAGAAGATAGGTTAAAGCTTATGCAAAGCACCTCTTCCCAGTTTAGCCCTATTTTTGGACTCTATGCAGATAGCACTCTGTTTTTAACCAGGCTGGCAGAAGAAATAAGCACTTCACCCTGCTGGTTAACCTTTAGAGAAACTGAAAACTTAAAACACTCGGCCTGGCTTATTTCTGAAAAATTTAACTCAAAAATCATAAACTTTTTCCAGGATAAAAAAATATTTATAGCAGATGGACATCACCGCTACGAAACAGCTTTAAATTATCAAAAATACAAAATAGACCTGGACCCTGGGATTATGTTTTTATGTATTTAAGCAACATGTCTTCTCCAGGAGTAAATATCCTTCCCTACCACAGACTGTTAAGCTGGGAAGAAAATTTTCATCTGGATAAGATAGAAAAGGCAAGTTATGATTTTTTTATAACCAATTTAGATATAGATAATACAAAAAATGATTTTGATTTTATATTCTTAAGTAAAAATAAAACACTTGGATTTAAATACAAAAAAGAAAGAAAAAGATAACTTCACCACATAAGCACTTATATCCTGGACGAATATATTTTAAAGAAAGTATTTAACATTTCTGAAGAAAAGCTACTAACTGGAAAATACATAAAATATACTCCTTTTGCTGAAGAGGTAAAAACTGAAGTATTAACCGGTCACTATCAAGCTGGTTTTTTAGTACAAAAGGTAGAGCTTACTACTTTTCAAGAAATGTGTTTACAAAATCAACTTATGCCCAGAAAATCAACCTATTTTTATCCTAAAATACCTTCAGGGCTTGTTTTTTACTCATGGATTTAAGTACTTTTCCCCAGTCTTTAAGCCAACCTAAAAAGGGGTTTCGCTTTGCTCTGGACTCCTTACTCCTGGCTTCTTTTGCTCAACCCAAAAACAACTGGAAAATTTTAGACCTAGGTTGTGGATGCGGGGTAATAGGTTTGGCCTTGATTTTAAAAAACATTCAACTTTCTCTTAAGGTCTGGGGAATGGACATTGATTTACATATGCTTGTCCATTTACGCCAAAATTTACAAAAAACAAAGGTAAAAAACTATTTCCCTTTTATTGGAGATATAAAAAACTGTATTAATATTTTTAAAAAGGGAGAATTTTTCGACCAAATTCTTTTAAACCCACCTTACAGATTGTTAAATACAGGAAAGCTTTCACCCTATGAAAATAAAAACCAGGCTAAGTTCGAACAAAAAACAACTCTAAATGACTTTATACAGGGAGCAAAATTTCTGCTAAAAAATAAAAAAGAACTACTTCTATGTTATTTAAGCGAACAACTGGATTATTTAATGGAAGTACTGGTTGTAAATAGATTTAGAGTAAAAGAGCTACTCTTTATCTATCCTAGAGTAAATCATTATCCTAAAATCGTCCTGGTCAAAGCCATCAAAAACGGTAACCCTGGCCTAAAAGTTTTACCCCCTCTTATTCTCTATGCTCATCCTACTCAAAATATATATACTTTAGAAGCTAAAAGTTTTTGCCCCTTTTTAAAATAGGACTATTCTTATTTTTCCTTCTCTCTCCAAAACTTTTCCACTAAATTTCTATTTTCTTCTAAAAAAAATTCTACTTTTGCGGGCAGTAAAAAGGAAAGGTTTCTATGATTTAAAAATTTTCTTCTAATAGAAGAAGAACTAATGTTTATATCTAAAGAATTTAGAAGCAAAACCTCATTCTTACCTTTTTTCCAACCCCAAGTAGTTTCTTTCTCTACCTGTAAAAAGGAAAAGGCAAATTGAGAAAGTTCTTGTAAGTCTATATTATTTCTTCTAATTACAATTAAGCTTGTATAATCAAGCAGTGTATTTCCCTTATACCAGGTAGGTAAGGATAAAAATCACTATCACCTAGTATAAAATAAAAATCATCCTGAGTATAATTTTTATTAAGATAGTCAAGAGTTTTAACAGTATAAGATATACCTCCAAGTTTTTCTTCTACTGTAGAAATCTCTATCTTTTCCAATCCTTCTAAGGCAAGATTTAACATCTGCAAACGATAAGGATAAGGTAAAATATTCTCTTGCTTCTTATGAGGAGAGATATAGGCAGGAACAAGCCAAACCCTATCCAGAGAATATACTTCTAAAGCTTCTATAGCCAAGCGTAGATGCCCGATGTGTACAGGATTAAAGGTTCCACCCAGTAAACCTATTTTCAAAGGCTTTACTCCTCTTTAAAAATATCTCTTTTAAGCAATCCACCACTATCAAAACAAAAGGGAAAAGTAAGAACAATAGATAAGACCACACTCATAGTAGTACTGGATAAAATGCCCAACATAATCATAATCTGGTATTTTACAGCTAATTCTGGACTGGCCCCACCTAGAATGGTTCCTGTCATCATGCCAGGCAAAGAAACTATTCCCATGGTAGCCATAGCTGCCAAAGTGGGTTTTAAAGCAAGCTTAACACTACTTTGCACATAGGGAAAAATAGCTTCTTTTACATTTGCTCCCAGGCTAAGTAAATAAAAATATCTTTTTTGATTATCTCTTATCTTTTCATAAACAGAAGAAAGGCCTACAATATTTCCACGCATCGAGTTTCCTAAAATCATTCCTCCTAAAACAATTAAATACCTGGCATCAAATATTTTTTCTAAATCAAGAACAAAACTATTAAGATAAATTACAACTAGAAAAACAGAAGCAAAAAAAGAAAAAAATTACTGGCAAAAACACCTTTTCCATTTCAAAGGAGAATTTTTTATCGCAGAAAACACAGCAGTAACAATCATTACTGCTAACCATAATATATTTATCCAGGTATTATTCAATTTAAATAAGTATTTTAAAAACAATCCAATCAAAATCAACTGCAAAGACATTCTAGCAACAGAGTATAAAACATCTTTAACTAAAAAAAGTTTAAAAAAAAGACTTAAGCCTATAGGAATTAGCAAGAGTAAAAAAGAATGAGCTAAATTAAAGTAACTTATTGTTATATTTGCCATTTATTTTGCTCCAGATTAAAAACCTTGGCTTTATTAGTATCCAGCCATTCACTATCATGAGATATGCTTAATACCGTCAGACTCTTTTGATTTAAAAAATAATCCACAACCTTTTTTTTAAGTTTTCTATCCAGAGAAGAAGTGGCTTCATCCAGTAAAAAAATTTTTCTCTTCAGCAACAAAGCAATGGCCAAAGCCAAACGCTGTCTTTCCCCACCAGAAACTTCTTCACTTTTTTTCCCCAACACTGAAAAAGGAAGCTCCAGAAAGGTAAAAATATTTTCTCTTTCTTCAAGTGAAGGCTTTATTTTTTGATTGGCTTTTAAAGAAAAGACATATTCCCAAAATTTGCAACCTTTCCTTCTGGAAAGGATACATCCTGGTCTATATAAGCTATTTGACTTCTTATCTTCCAGATATTTTGTTTAGATACTTTTTCTCCAGAAAAAAGTATCTCTCCCTGGTAATCATTTATAAATCCTAAAATAATCTTGAAAAGAGAAGTCTTGCCTATGCCAGATGAACCTATAAAAACGACTTTATCACCTGGATAAATTTTTAGGTTTAAATCCTGAAAAATTTTTTTTTCATAACTTAAATTTACTTTTCTAAGTTCCAGCACTGGCACCATTTTATTTTCCTATAAGGTGTTTTCTTTTAATAATAAGTGAACCTTTTTAAAACAAAAATTCATCACTCCCTTAATTCCTTTAGATTTGGCTAAATTTAGGGCTTCTTCTTGTATAATTCTTTCTTGGAGCCAGATGTATTTTACTTTTCTCAAAATAGCTTCTTTAACTATATCTAAAACATAATCAGGGTGGCGAAATATAATCACTGTATCTATATCTATTTCCTGGGGAATATTTAGTAAAGAAGGATAACACTTTTGTTCCAAAATATAACTTTGAGCTGGATTGACAGGAATCACTTTAAATCCTTCTTGCAGTAAATAATTCATCACTTGATAGCTGGGCCTTTCCGGCTTAGGGCTTGCTCCTACTAAAGCAATTGTCTGTGTATTTTGTACAATTTCTTTGGCTTCTAAAGGTATTTGACTATAATCTGGTAAAGTACATTCCATACCCATTGCACTTACTCCTTTTTTAGTTTAAAAACATATCTACCTATATAATAATCTTACAACAACCTAATTTTTATGGAAAGCTTAATCTTAGTCCTTGTTTTAGGTATTTTAGGGTATTTACTGGGAGAATTTTTTAAAAAGCCTCCTCTCTTGCTTTACCTGGGTTTTGGACTTTTGCTAGGGCCTGCAGGTTTTCATCTTATCTCCCCTCTTCACTTAAAAGAAGTACTACCTTTTTTACTGGAAGGAGGCTTAGCCATAATCCTGTTTGAAGGGGGGTTAAGCCTTGTCTCCTATGGGCTTTCCTCTCCTCCTTCCTTTTTATCCCCAACTTTTTGTTCACCAGTTTAATCACTTTTTTTCTCTCTGGGTTAAGTGCCAAGTTCCTGCTCCATTTGTCCTGGCCCTTTGCAACTTTCTTAGCCATTTTAACCCTAATCACAGGCCCTACAGTTATCAACCCTCTTTTAAAAACCTATCCTTTAAAAAGGGACGTGGAACTTTTTCTCCACTGGGAATCCATTTGGATAGATATCATTGGCATTTTACTGGCCAGCGTTTCTCTGCAATTTATTGGGAATCAACAACTAAGTCAAAATTTTTACAGTCTTTTACCCATTACCCTTGGTACCTTTTTAGGAATAGGAAGTGGATACTTGCTCCACTTTATTCTTCAGTTTCTCTTAAAGCACTTTAAAAAAGATAATGTAATACTTTTAACCAGTTTAGGGTTTATTTTAGGTCTTTTTTTTCTCACCGAACACTTTATGCCTCAATCCGGTCCCTTGTGTATTGCCTTAACCGGTTTTATTCTGGCCAAACAAAAAGGTTCTTACCTGCCGCAAGTACATCGCTTTAAGGATTTAATTAGCACTTTAACCATCTCTTTTTTGTTTGTCTTAATCTCTTCCCTGGTTGATTTCAAACACATCTTGGAAAATTTTGCTCCTATTTTAATATTTAGTCTAAGTGTAATTTTTCTTATCCGCCCCCTGGCTACCCTTTTGGGATTTAAGGGAAAATTAAAGGAAAAGATATTCATAGGTCTTATAGCTCCCAAGGGAATTGTCTGCCTGACCATGGTCTCCTATTTAGGACTAATTGTGCAGAACAAGGAACAAGAAATAATCTTACAGACCATATTTATTCTTATTGTCCTAACTTCTCTTTGGGTGAGTATGGGAACAAAATTTTTAGCTCAAAAATGTAATATTTTAATAAATTATGAAAGTACTGGAATTATTATTGCAGGAATAAATCCTTTCAGCCTAAAACTAGGAGAATTATTATCTTCCTATGTTCCAGTAGCCTTTTTAGATAGCAACCCTAAGATATGCTCTTACCTGGAAAAAAATATACAACTTCCTACCTGTTCTTATCTTTTAGATGCCAGTGTATATGAAAATGCGCTTTTAGAAGGATATAGAAGAATTATTATTGTAACCACAGATGAAGCAATAAATGAACTAACCGCCCAAATAGCCTCAAAATTCTTCTCCCCTCAATTGGTTTATAAAATACAAAACGCCAACTCTAACCAGGAGCAAACCTTTTCTGTTCCAGCTAATACGTTTCCTCTTTCCACTTTTGAACTAAAAAAGATAATTGAACAAATGGGCAATGAAGAAATTGTCTTAACTATAGAAAATTCTCCCTCTCCTCAAAGTAAAGTCCTGGCCAAAATTATAAATTCTAGACAAATATGTTTTGATCTGGATTCAAAACACCAGGCAGAAAAATATATAGTTTTAAAAAGTAAGAATTAAGTAATTTTACTAAAAAACTAATCACATTCTCCTATGCGTTTTCCTTTTAAGTGAGTAGTCATAACCATTCCTTGATAACTCATTTTCATAGTTCCTTCCATTTCTTCACCTTTATAAGTAACTTCTCCTTCACTAACGCTTTTTACTCCGCCATCTATACATTCAACAGTCCATTTTACAGTATCACCTGAAATAGATTGCTTGAGCACCTTACAATTATCATTATTCTTGCTTTCTTCGTCTACAGGAATGGCATTATCTGCAGTAAGACAAGTAACATAGTCAGAAGCAGGAATGGAGAAGTTAAAAGGCATCCCTGTAGTTTCCACTTTGGTGCTTATTTTCCACTTCCCTTCTTTTAAATTAGGTCCAGAAGAACAGGCTACTATTAATAACATAGCCAAAACTAAAAAAAACCTAAACATCTTACACCTCCTTTTTTGTAATAACTTATACCATTGTTTTTTCTCTTTTGTCTATGTTTTTTCTAAATTTGTAATTTGACAGAGAAAGGTTATTTTTCAAAATAAGAAAACCAGTAAAAAGGAGATATTTAATGATTAAAGTAAACTCCCATTATTTAAAACTAAAATCATCCTACCTTTTTGCGGATATTGCCAGAAGGGTAAGGGATTTCCAGGAAAAAAATCCCAATGTATCTATTATTCGTTTAGGCATTGGAGATGTCACCCTTCCTTTACCTCCTGCTTGTATCAAAGCCTTACATCAAGCAGTGGATGAAATGTCCAGAACTTCTACCTTTAGAGGATATGGGCCAGAACAGGGATATGATTTTTAAGAGAAAAGATTGCCCAACATGATTATCAAGCAAGAGGAGTTGACATCTCTCCAGAAGAAATCTTTGTCAGCGATGGTGCTAAATGCGATACAGGTAATTTCCAAGAACTCTTTGCGCAGGACATAAAAGTAGCCGTGCCTGACCCTGTTTATCCTGTTTACGTTGATACCAATGTAATGGCAGGGAGAACAGGTGAACTTAAAGACGAGAGGTATGAAGGCCTGGTGTATTTGGCTTCAACCAAAGAAAATAACTACCTTCCTGAACTTCCCAGTCAAAAAGTAGATTTAATTTACCTTTGTTTTCCCAATAATCCTACAGGGGCTACAATAGGGAAAGAAGAGCTTACCAAGTGGGTAAACTATGCTTTAGAAAATAAGGCCTTAATACTTTTTGATGCTGCTTATGAGGCCTTTATCCAAGATGAAAACTTACCCCATTCCATATTTGAAATCCCTCAGGCGAAAAAGGTGGCTGTGGAGTTTAGAAGCTTTTCCAAAACTGCTGGCTTTACTGGAACCAGATGCGCCTTTACTGTAGTTCCCAAAGAGTGTGTTATTTATACAGAACAAGGAAATCCCATAGAACTGCACAAACTCTGGTTGCGCAGACAAACTACCAAATTTAACGGAGTGGCCTACCCCATTCAAAGGGCAGCAGAAGCTGTTTATTCGCCTGAAGGCCAGCAAGAAATCAAAAATAATATCAATTACTACCTGAAAAATGCCCAGTTGATCAGGACAACCATTAGTGACCTAGGTCTTCACTGTGTAGGAGGAGAAAACTCTCCCTATATATGGATAGAATGTAAAAGAGACTCCTGGGAATTTTTTGACCTCTTACTCCAAAAAGCAGGAGTGGTTTGTACTCCTGGAGTAGGTTTTGGTAAGTGTGGGCAGGGCTATGTGCGTTTAAGCGCCTTTAATAGTTATGAAAATGTCCAAGAAGCTATGCAGAGGATAAAAAATATTTTCTAAATGTTAATGGCCAATTAAAATGAGCCTAATCGGACAATAATTTTGAGCCACTTCTAGAGTGCAACAGATGCAAAAGGCCATATCCTTCTAATTGTCTTAT